>Ga0137371_10001584_pt1 | contig 18011 bp, 14 predicted proteins | sample SagtaG_7_FD_104919 | JGI IMG/M metagenome (GOLD analysis project Ga0137371, IMG submission 104919) | Vadose zone soil microbial communities from Sagehorn Ranch, Mendocino, California, USA - Sage1_R_40_16 metaG | ecosystem: Environmental > Terrestrial > Soil > Vadose zone | place: USA...
GGCCGCACGTTTCTCCTGCAAAAGCTCGATCAGGCGCTCTTTCTTCACTATCAGGGTGTTAATCTTGGCTATCTCACGGTCGAGGAAGGTGGCGATGGCTTGTTGTTCAAGGAGCGTAGGAGTGCTTACTGGAAAATCTCTAATAAACTCTTCTGGTAAACGTTTTTGTCCAGCAGCTCCATACATCATCGCAGCGCCTATTTTCTGGAAAGGGTCGGATTTAGTCAGATAAAAAATAAATTTGGGATAGGTCTCTTCGTTAGCCCGTAATATATGCAATTCTGTTGTACCAAAGCCAATACCATTTAAAAGACCCTGACATAATGCACCTTTTCCGTTTTCAAAACAAGGAGTAATTTTAGCCAAGATTACATCTTCATTCTGAAAATAGGTGTAGCCCTGCCGAACTTGTTCTATTGTTCGAGTCTTTTCAAGTGAAAGCCTACCATCCTCTCCGATACATTCCATTGGTAAGAAAGAAACTTCCATTTCACCTGGGAGATTCAACGAATCACCTTTAGGATTTATTTTACAATCAAATTGTAAGCGCCTTACTCCCCAATGCACCGGTATCTCTCCCAGCCATTCCACGCCTGAATCTTTATAGGCAGGATAGGACTTCCACTTTCCTGTAAGCGACGTAGTTAAATCTGGTTTCGTCAGAGTCATCCGGCCACCTCGCGCAGCATTGCCAGGATATCTTGCTCCAACAGTTTGATATCGGCTTCAATTTCCTCCAGTGGGCGCGGCGGCTGGTACTCGTAGAAATAGCGGTTGAAGTTGATCTCGTAGCCAACTCTGCCGATTTCGCCATCTCTGTGGTCGCGCACGGCGGTATTGACCCAGGCATCAGGCACGTGCGGCTGAACTTCGCGCTCGAAGAATGCCCGGATGTCTTCATTCAGAGGTACGTTCTCGGTGTCGCGCAGTTCCGGGTCTGGTTCGGGATTGCCGTGTGCATCGCGACAGATGTCAGCGGTTTCGTCTCTCTCGGAGAGAGCAGCCAGGATGGCTTTACGCAGCGGCGGGATTAGCTTAAGACCTGCGGTCATAGCTGCTCTATCCAATGCTTTCTCGAACACAGCGCGATCCTTGAACAATGCGCCTGGCAGCTTCTCCAGCATAGCAAGAATTGCCTGCTGCTGCTCCTGTCCTTCCGACTCCTCAAATAATCTTTCCTGCGCCTTTTTCTTTTTGCTTGCCGCCAGGTCGGTAAAAGCTTTCTGCTGCTGCAGGCGAGCGATACGCTCAGCACTGGCCTGGAAGTTGAGCCGCAGCGGGCGCTCTATGGTGATTTTGCGGTAGCCGAAAGCGGTAGTATTAAAGATTTTGGAGTGTTCACCTTCCGCGAAAGATAAAAAGATATCTGCGATCTGCGAAATGTGGCCCTTCGAGATTTCGCGGCGTTTGTCGCCAAGGTTCTTGCGCATCGGTACCCAGAAATCGGTGGCGTCGATGAGCTGCACTTTGCCGCGTCGCTGTTCCTCTTTGCGATTGGTGAGCACCCAGACATAGGTGGCGATGCCGGTATTGTAGAAAAGCTGCTCCGGCAGCGCGACAATGGCCTCGAGCCAGTCGTTCTCTAATATCCAGCGGCGTATCTCGCTTTCACCGCTGCCTGCGTCACCCGTGAAGAGGGGCGAGCCGTTCATGACGATGGCGACGCGGCTGCCACCTTTCTCAGCATCTTGCATGCGCGCAAGCATGTGCTGGAGAAAGAGCAGTTGCCCATCGCTGATGCGCGGCGTTCCCGCTCCGAAACGGCCAGCCTCACCCCGCGACGCCTCGGCCTCCACGGCAGCCTGGTCCGTTTTCCACTCCTTGCCATAGGGCGGATTGGTAAGCAGGTAATCAAAATGTTTGCCAATGTGTTGATCTTTTGAAAGCGTGCTGCCGAACTTGATGTTATCTGCGTCGCGCCCATCGGCGCTCTTCATATAAAGATCAGATTTGCAAATGGCAAAGGTTTCACCATTTACTTCCTGCCCAAACAGGTGAACCTCGGCATGCGGGTTGATTTCAAAAATACGATCCTTGGCGATGGTCAGCATGCCGCCCGAGCCGCAGCAGGGATCGTAGACGGTCCGCACAATGTGATTCTGTTGCAGCGCCTCCTGGTCCTGGGCCAGCAGCAGGTTCACCATCAGGCGAATCACTTCGCGCGGCGTGAAGTGCTCGCCGGGATTCTCGTTCAAAGCCTCGTTGAATTTGCGGATCAGTTCCTCGAAGATATAGCCCATTTCCAGGTTCGGCACCTTATCGGGATGAAGATCAATGTTCTTGAATTTCTCCATCACCAGAAAAAGCAGGCCAGCCTCGTCGAGCTTCGCAATGGTATTGTTGAAGTCGAACTTCTCCAGGACCTCGCGCATGTTATCACTGAAGCCATTGATGTAGGCCCGCAGGTTAGCCGCGAGGTTGGGAGCATCATTCAGCAAGCGTTCGAAGTCATAGCGCGAGGTGTTGTAGAAGGCGTATCCGGAGGCTTTGCGCAGTTGCGGCGCGAGATTCTCAAGCTTGCCTTTCAGCCTGGCATTGACTTCGAGTACCTGCTCTTTTGTGGGCTGCAACACACAATCAATGCGGCGCAGCACCGTAAGGGGCAGGATAACGTCCTGGTATTTGCTGCGTTTGAATGCATCACGGATGAGGTCTGCGATACTCCAGATGAAGTTGACCTTCTCGCTGAAGTTGTTCATGGGCTTGTTCGTCTCACCCTTCCATAGGTGTTTTCAGCAGGGGTTTTCCTTTTCCGGGACAGCTTACTACTACCCCTTGCCGCTGTCAAGAAGCATACTCTAGCCGCAGACGTTTGGAGATAAGACTTCCCGTGAGCGGCCCTTCGCGAAGCGAGGGGTGACATGACTTGAGTGGTATCCAGGCTGTCATCCCTTCGCGTCAGGCTGTCATCCCTTCGCATCAGGCTGTCATTCTGAGCGCATGAGCCGCAGCCCCTCGCTTCGCGAAGGGGCTGCGGCTCATGCGCTCAGAATGACAGGCATTATCTCCAAATGTCTACTCTAGCCGGAAGTGTCTGCTCCGTGATACGCTGGAAGGACTGGTATTTGAACCTCAGAAGGAAAAGGCATATGTCAGCCGATGACCTTTTGCAGATCCGTCGTACCGAGCACGAGACTCTCCTCCAACAGGCCCAGACGATGCTCCTGGCAGATCAGCGTATCGTTGCAGCCTGGCTCTTTGGCTCGGTAGGTCGCCGCACCTCTGATGCATTCAGTGATCTCGATGTCTGGGTGGTCGTCAAGGATGACTACATCGAGACGATAAGCGCAGAACGACAGAGCTACGCGGCTCAGCTCGACCGGCCTGTCCTCCTGCTTGAGTCCCCTGGAAACGCTCCGGCAGGAGGTGCGTATCTGATGGCATTGTATCCTGGACAAGCGGGGGTGCATCAGGTGGATTGGTACTGGCAGCGACAATCAGATGCCAGTCTGCCTCGCCATGCGGTGCTGCTGTTTGACCGGGAGGGCATCCCCCGGGATACGCGACAAGAACAGCTTGATCCAGCAGGAACCCCCGCGCCTTTGACCCGGCAAGAGCGGGCGAAACAGGCTACCCAACTCAGCGCCTTCTTTTGGGCGATGAGCAACATTGCGGTCAAAAGTATCCTGCGTCACCAGGCATGGACAGCCGTGAGCCATCTGGAAGGATTACAAGTGTTGGTGAATGGGATGAAGCGCCTGGTTGGCCTGAGCACAGTCCAGGAAGGCCAGGAGGAGTGGAGAACTACCCTGCTTCCTCCTGTGCATCGCACTGAGCAGATGGCCATGCTTCGCGAGATTGCCCATGAGATGGAGCAGTTGACCGGTGCCATCGAACTGATCGGAGGACAGGTTCCCTCTCGAGCCATTCCCTATGTCTATAACTTCTTCGATCTGGCTGATGCCCTCGTTCAACAAAAAGAAAACAGATAATCATTTGAGAAACATGAGCGCCAGCGCCTGCAACTGCTCCACGTTAAATGCGCTCAAGGACTGAGCTCCTCCCAGGACGACCAGGGGGGCGAGAAGAAAGAGGCAGTTAAGAGCCCCAAGAGCGCATCCCACGAGGCTGAAGAACGCCGCAAGCAAAGAGAGGCTCCTGTTTACCGGCCTGAACAAGTTGTAGAGGAGAAGCGTATAAGCGATATACAGGATCGCGATGACGTCGCCTGCCAAAGCCAACCGAAATAACATCTCGTGCGCCAGGATGTTGTGCGCCGTAGCCGCGGCGTCGCCATAGACAACAAGCCTGCCGCGAACGATCTCGGCGAATCCTGCCGTTGTGGTGATCCAAGCAATCACACCGGCCATCCTGGCCTGGAAACGCGGCGACGCTTCTGCAATCCGTTCCGTCACTTTAGAATCTCCTGTACGGGGCCCGGGGTCACGTGGCTCGATCCTAGACCCAGGTTGTGCTTTCATGCGTTTCCTCCAAGTTCACTTTGATTCGGTCGTTCATTTCCTGTTTGACATCTGACGCCTCTGCCTGGCCGGGTTTAACGCAAACGACCGAGAGCAATGGCATTCCTACATCACGCACTTTTTTGAGCAAGCCATGCAACGCGGCCTGATCGAGCACCGGGCCGGTTAGAAGCGTATCGCCGTTGTCCTCCAGCGTGATGGTGAGGCCCTCAAACCAGTCTGTCCATTGACGACCCAGGTGGCCCTTGATCCTGATCTGATAGTCCATTGGTTGACCTGGATTAATTTCCGAGTTGAATGTGCTTGACATGACTCTGTTCCTCTTGTGGTCGGCCAGAACTACACCCGCTATGGTGAGGATAGCGAAACACACCAGCCGCAGCCCCTAGTGCGTTTTTATTGATATGATGCCTAAACCCGCTATGATGAGGATAGCGAAACACGCAGCAGCGAAACTACCCCCTCCTACCGTCCCGCCGACAACAAAAACGAAGAGCAGACCGAACAGCAGAATCAGCCCCAGTGCAATCACAGCCAGTGCGAAACGCAGGATATTCGTATTGTCACGTGGGAGCGAATAGACTTTGCCGGACGGTCCTTCTCTCACATCTTGCTCGTAGGATGTCTCATACCGTTGGCGAGCAGATGAGGTCTGATTTCCCTCGTATCTCCCATACTCTGGGTCTGCTTGCTGGTGTATCGCTTCATTGACTTCCTTTTGTGGCATCATATGGTCTGTTCCTCTCGTTCAAACGCTCTTCAACACCATGTTTTCTCGTTCAAGCATAGCTCCATTACGGTATTCAGGTCTAGACACTAAAGTGTTGTTTGGAGTGTTGTTGTGGGGGTGTTGAGTGGGTAGCAGTTCTAGAGCTTTGGCTTGACGGATCGCTTGCGGGCAGTTCTTGAGAGCAAGTGTGCGGGCAAACTGATATGTAGGCTACAACAGACCCAACTCGCGGGCACGTGCGACCGCTTCGGTGCGCCTTTGGACGTGGAGTTTGCCAAAGATGTTCCGATTGTGTCCTTTCACCGTGTCCAGGGCGAGGAAAAGCCGCTCACTCATCTCCTGATTGGAGAGTCCTTGCGCCATGAGCTGGAGGACTTCCAACTCGCGGTGGCTCAATGGCTCGAGAAGAGGCTGGGCAGGAGGCAGAGGCGATGTGTCTTCGCGCTGCTGCTCCTCAGCTTCACAGACAGCCAGCACCTTCCCGATATAATCCGGCATGACCCCAAGAGCCGCTGCTTTGGACAAGAGGTGAGCCATCGGCCTCCCTTCGTCGACAAAGAGACGGATGAAGCCACCCGGCTCGGCTCTCGCCAGCGCGTCACAGAGCAGGTGCACAGCTTTGTCCTGTTCGCCATGCGCCTCTAGAGCGACCGCCTGGAGCACCATCACCTTGAGCCGTTCATCCTGCCACCCCTTGGCCTCCACCTGCTGTCGCCATGGCTCCAGCACCGCCAGTGCTGCGGATGTGTCTCCCTGCGCCAGGTGTACCCGGGCCTGGCTGAGAGGGAGACCGTGCGTCTGCGCGAGATGAGCGGCCGCCGTCAGATGGCCCTGGCGAAGCAGCGTCAGCACTTGCGCGGCAGCAACTTCAGGGATGCGATACACAAAGTTTTGCTGCCGCGCGGACTGACTGGCCTCGGCGAGCAGAGCGGCCGCACCGGCTACATCTCCCCGGGCCAGTTTCAGGCGGGCAAGAAACACCTCACAGGTAACGAATCTGTCAATCACTCGATCATACTGCCGCGCCAGGTGGAGGCTCTGTCGCCCGTGCTGCGAAGCCTCATCCAGGTCGTTCCATTCGTAGAGTACACGGGCCAGGCCAAGATGCGCTTCGTAGATAATCTGAAGCGGCTGATGACCTGCCAATTGGAGGACGCGCCGGTAAGTCTCGGCTGCCAGAGAGAGCTGGTTTTCGGTTTCCTGTACGTTGCCCAGGCCGATTGTCGCCAAGATGGTGGTGAAGATATCCCCGGATGCCTGGCTGAGAGCTATGGCTGAAGTCAAGGCCCGGCGGGCCGCGGCACGGTCTCCCTGGAGGATGTAGGCAAACCCCAGCGTCCAGTGAGCGGTAGTGCGGGAGGACAGGTTGTTGGGGTGCAGATACTCCAGGGCGCGGCGCGACTGGGCAAGCATGGGTTCTACCTGGTACCGAGTGAGAGCCAACGTAGCCCTGGCGGCGGCAATTTGTCCGACAAGGTTTCGGGTTTTGTCATCTGGCTCAGCGCCTTGCAGGGCGGCTTCAGCCGCTTGTAGTTTCTCTTCCACGCCGGTCGTTTGGCCATTCACCAGCAACAACGAGGCATACCTCACCCACAACGAAGGCCTGGCATTCAGCACTGTCGCCGGCAGTGACTCCAGCCAGTCCAGTATAGCAGTCACCGCGCCACGAAAATGCAGGGGAATCCCCTTTCCTTCAATCAGACGCTCGGCGCGCTCAACATCATTGGCAGCAACCGCATGGTGAAAAGCTTCTATCTCCAGGCCATGGTCTTCATACCAGAGGCTGGCACGGATGTGCAATTCGTTCACATGGCTTTTCGCGTCTCCTGTAGATGAGGCGATGCTCTGGTGGAGTCGCTGCCGCAGCAAATCAGCGAAGAGATGGTGATAGCGGTACCAATGCCGCTCATTGTCAAGGGGGACGATGAACAGGTTGGCGCGTTCGAGATAGTCCAGGGTTTCTTGCCCGGAAGCAGAGGGGTCGAGCAAAACGGCATCACACAGGGGGCCTGTCATTCGGTCGAGGATGGACGTGCGCAGCAAGAAATTCTGAATGCGTTCGGGCTGCTGCCCGAGGACTTCTTCAAGCAGGTAGTCCAGCACGAAATGGTGGCTGCCAGTGAAAGAGGTGATGAAGCCGGCGGCGTCTTGCTGTCCCTGCATGGAAATCGCGGCTAATTGCAGGCCGGCAATCCAGCCTTCGGTGCGAGTTTCCAGGGCGGCGATGTCTTGGGCTGAGAGGTTGAGACCCATCACCTGGTTGAGAAATCCCGCGGCTTCGGAATGGGTAAAACGCAAGTCGGTGACGCGCACTTCGGTCAATTGGTCCCCGGCGCGTAACCGGGCCAATGGCAGTTGTGGATCCTCGCGGGTGGCGATGACCAGGTGCATGTGGGGTGGCAGATGCTCGACGAGATAGGTGAGGGCATGGTCAACCGCTTTGGCATCAAGCACGTGGTAGTCGTCAAGGACGAGGACGAAATGGTCTCTTATGGTGGTAATGTCATTGAGCAGGGCCGTCAGAATCGCTTCGGTTGGTGGTGGCTGAGGGGATTGGAGCACACCCAACACCCCTTCTCCAAGAGTCGCCGCAATCGTCTGCAAAGCAGCGACCAGGTACGTCAGAAAGCGTGCGGGGTCGTTCTCCCCTTCGTCCAGTGACAGCCAGGCTGCCGGTCGCTCGATTCCCTCGACCCATTGGCTGACCAGCGTGGTTTTCCCAAAGCCGGCGGGGGCAGAGATGAGGGTCAGTTTGCGGTAGAGCCCCTCATTCAGCCGCTCGATCAGGCGGGGGCGGATGACAACGTTAGGCCGAAGCCGAGGAATATACAGTTTCGTGGCGAGAATTGGCGTAGGCATGCCTGCTTATTTTCCTTCCTGGGTGGCCTGCCTTTTTCTTCTTTCTTGCATTAAGCGCCTTAGCGCTTGCTCCCTTGCTCGTACTCTACGCAACTCTTCATACAGCACTTCTTGCAATTTAGCAACGTGGGTGAGTGTTGGGTATCTCCTGCAAGATCATAGGCTAAAAAAGGGCATAAGTCAAGCCGCGTCCCGTAGGGGCCGATTGATCGCGCCCGGGGGTGGCGGGGCACCCTTCCGTCGAGCAGTTCGCCAGCAGTATCACTTATCGTGCTCCCCGGTATCTTTCCTGAGCCCTTGAACAGATCAGTTACAAGTTGCCATAGATCCCCGCCAGACCATACCCGCCGAGCGCTAAGGAAAGCTCACCTCCGTGGTGGATCTCGTGTTCGAGAACATGCCAGACAATCCACTGCCGCGTCCGTTCCCCGAATATCCTCTTCTCTTCTTCGCTCAAGACCGCTGGAGGGGAGAAGACGTGCCCAAGATCGGTGGCCGTCCAGCGGGTCAGGGCCCCGGCAATCATGGCCCAGGTGGACTCCAGCCCACCAACCAGGGAAGCCGCCTCAAGCGCGGGCGGCTCCACTACCTCCCCAGGGTCCCAGTGGGCAATGGGGGCAAGATCGAGGCTTCCCTCGCCCATCCACATCTGGAACCACCAGACCCGGTTGGCCACCATATGTTGGGCCACCATCCCAATCGTCCAGCGATGTGATGCGGCGGGGAAAGCCAGTTGTTCGGGGGAAAGCGGCGCGATGGTTTCGACCAGGCTGTGCTGGTAGGTCTCCCAGCCTTTGTAGAACGTGATGAGTGGGAGTGTGTGTTCCGTCATGGGTGTCTGCTCCTTGCTTCTAGTGATGTGCTCCCATGAGTGGGGGCATGATCACCATAGCATGCAGGAGGGTCCAAAACTTCTTCGATCTTGCTCTTTCTCTGTGATTGATATCAAATCCTGATAAATAGTCATCAAAAGGGGGTCCAGGGGTCTCCCCTGGCAGGGGTCGGTGGCAAGAGAGCCTGGGGGGCTCTCAGTCCCCGAAGAACCCCTCTTTTCACCAGGATGCCGGGGATACCTCCACCCGCTTCCAGATTCCTGGATAGTCCACTACCAGTCCCTGGGCATCTACCAGCAAATCAGCAGTAAAGCCGCTCTCCAGGCCTTCATAGCGGTATAACCCGCCAGAAGCTGTGCGGGAGAGGCACGTATAACGCTGCTGAGCCGGTCCAACGGAGAGATCTGGAACGGTGATATAGGCAACCAGGAGATCCGCTGCCTGACCAGGCGCGAGCGCTAAGCGGCGAATAGGAAGCGTGTTGGTAAAGGGGGTTCCAGAAATATCAACATCCAGGCAGCCATCAAGGGTTGAGCATGCAGCGCCTGCAGCATCTGTCCAGTGCCCCAGGCCATCGCTGTACAGGTGCAATGCCTGGCCCTTCTCTCCTCCAACCTGAAGAAAACATTCCCGGACATTCCAGTCCCTGTCCGCCCGCACCTGGTACCAGAGGCGAAAGGGGACTGCGTGCTCGATGCCAAGCACGAGACCATCGGCGACGACACCCGTATCGTTTTCCACCAGGTCAAGTTGCTCCAGGCCAGCCTGCTGGAGAGGCGTCCACAACACGTGAGATTCCATCGAAACACCTCCATTGTTGTTAACTGGCAATCATGCTATGATGGTAGCATCAGTCAGGCGAAAAAGTCAATGGCTAAATAATTTAGGTGGTTAACATGAAAAAAGCAGACAGTCAGGTGGCGCCAGGAACATTGGAGGTCGTGCGCACCTTTCTCAACACCTGGCGCATCCCTAACGACACGCGCGAGACTGCGGACGAGTTGGTGTCGCTCCCGGCCATGCAGCATTTTTACTCCACCTGCTTTTTGAACCCTGGTGGGGACGCGGGGGTCTTCATCGTGCCCGAACTGGTATGGCAGCTTCGCGCCGATCTGCGCAGTATCCTGGGTACAAGCGATGTTCTGGTCCTGCGTGAATGGCTGTCCAGGCAGCCCGTTGAGGTGGTGCTCTCGCCCAGTGCGGAAGGAATGCCTGCCCTCGGATATAGACCAGCAGGGGTCCAGGGATGTCGACTATGTGCAGAAGTGGTGGCGCTGGTCGTGGAAGCGATCGCTCACAACACCTGGATGCGTCTCAAGGCGTGCCCGGATTGCCACTGGGTCTTTTACGATCACACCAGGAATAGGAATAAGGTCTGGTGTCTCATGGTCGCCGGGGGGCCACAGGGACGGTCCTGTGGCTCGATCTCTAAGGTGCGAAGCTTCCGCGAACGACAAAAAGCGAAACGTCCCTTCATCTGACCCTGCATTTGCATCACCCTATTATACTGATAATAGGGCATCCATGGTGATCGTAACCCCATTCAGCCTGTTGAAAAACTCCAAATAGTAGATATAAAGAAGATCAGATTCCCTTCCAAACGTCACTTGACTCTCGCAGTTCATAACGCTTTTCGTAACGATTTCGAGACGGCGCTATGGTAATATGCTAGAGTAGAAGGCAAATCCCTCCACGTATGAGAAACTGGTGTGGAGATAACGGGAGTCTGTTCCGCTCCTTGCAGTGCAGCAAGGGCTATCTTATTGGAACAAGACGACCAGGAGGACAGCGATGCATGCGGATTACGAATCGACACCGCAAGTACGAGCTTCCAGGATAGCAAGTGCATCAGCCACGCGCCTGCACGGGCGTTGGCTCCTTCTTGGGCGGATCGCGTGGGTGGTTGTCGCTGCGCTCTCTTTCAGTCTCTTTCTGCTTGGCTTGCTGCCATATGCTACCCAACTGCATACGGTCTGCTTGACTGCTTCCGCTGCATGCTACTTTGATGGCGCACTTTCCCCTGCTGGTGTGCAAGCGCTCCATGATCTCGGTGTCTCGCTGGACGGCTACGTCTGGTATACCGTCGTAGTGACTGTACTCGACGCACTCGTGTGGACGCTTGTCGGTCTCCTGATTTTCTGGCACAGATCCGATGATTGGATGGCACTGCTCGCAGCCTTCTTCCTGGTCGCCTTTAATCCTACTCTCACTGCTGGGCCAACGTCTTCTTTCGTGCAGTTCTCCCCTCTCTGGGCTCTCCCTGTCAAATGCCTAGGCTTTCTAGGAGCAGTGCTGATCGGTCTGTTCCTCTATCTCTTTCCCAACGGAAGGTTTGTCCCGCGCTGGATGGGCTGGATGCTCGTCCCGTACATCGTGCTAGAAATCGCTTCGATTTTTCCCCCACTGAATTCAGCCTTGAACGCGAATAACTGGCCGGCCTGGGTCTATGACTTCCTTCTCCTGACTTTAGTTGGGAGCGTTGTTTTCTCGCAAATCTATCGCTACCGGCGCATCTCCACCCCTACAGAGCGCCAACAGACCAAGTGGGTTCTCTTCGGCATCGTCATTGCGCTCGTAGGAATGCTTACGCTCAACCTGGCACCTCTCTCGTTTAGCTTGCAGTCTGGCCTCTTCAACGTGGCAAACGATTCGCTCTTTTTCATCGTCCTCTTAGCCATTCCGCTCTCCATTGGCGTTGCTATGCTGCGCTCTCGCTTATATGACATTGATGTGCTCATCAATCGCACGCTGGTCTATGGCACCTTAACCGCCATCTTGACGCTCACCTACGTAGGACTCATTCTGGCCCTACAATCTCTCACGCATGCTCTGACCGGGCAAGCTGGGGATCAGCCTGTGCTGATTGTCGGTTCCACCCTGGTGATCGCTGCCCTGTTCACGCCCCTGCACCGTCGGATTCAGGCCCTCATCGACCGTCGCTTCTATCGACACAAGTATGACGCGGCCCGGACGCTTACCGCTTTCAGTGCGACCTTGCGCAATGAGGTAGATTTGAGCGAGTTACGTGAGCACCTGGTGGCGGTTGTGCAGGAGACGATGCAGCCGAGTCATGTCTCGCTGTGGTTGCGTTCACCTGCACACGACGGAACACAGCGGGCTCCTTGGAGAGCCACTCCTGCGGTTTCCTCTGAGGGAAGATGAAGAGGTGCAAGGGTTGGTGGCTCATCCGCATTTCTAGTTTTTGAGCATGAAAGGCTACTCCAATGATGGGATCGAGGTCTTTCGTCGCTTCTTTGATCAGATTGTGGAGCGGTGTCAACAAGCAAGACTGGTTTGGGGGAGGGAACTGTATATCGATGGAACCAAGGTGCAAGCCAACGCCTCGCGGGACTCACTCAAGCCGCGCTTTTTTGTCGAGGCCCATTTGGCCGACCTCTTCGCTCCCGAAACTCATGAGCCGCCAGGGGAGAGCAATCAGCAAACACTCCAAGCAGAAGGAGTATCCAGTGAGTCGGCTGAGCAGGAGGAGGCAGCAGTCCCGAGGCAACTTCCCGTCTCGATCCCCCAGGAACTCCAGGAGGAACTCAGCCGACAGAATACCGAGCGCCATGACTGGATCCTCCAGTTGGGAGCGCAAGATCGTCGTGTGACTTCGCGTGGCTATCAGCGCATGGCCGATTACCTGGTCAGCACAACTGTCCCATCGTGGGCCTCTTCGTCACGTTTCGTGCTCGAGACAGGTCACCCGAAACTCACACTCCCGATGATCGCACCTTTGGAATACCGGTGCCTGTCCCAACGTCCCAACCGTCCAACTGTCCCATCGCACTTTACCTCAGCAATGAAAAATAAATTAGGTGTAATTTGCAAGGTATCTGCAAGTTTTCGACCCCTGCGCCAGTACCAATCCATTAAGGAGGAGAATTATGAGAAATTTCTCATGTGTTTCCAATGGAAAACCAATGGAAAAGGCCTACACTTGCATCCAGTTAATGTGGTTGCTTTCCTGTTGACAACAGAGGTTAAATATAAAAAGGGAGGTCTTGAAGGAGACAGGTAGGTATGCACCGGCGCATACCGCCAGGGAAGGCAATGGTTCTCCTTTATTGTAGTAATAGAGAGGGCAATACTAACCACTATGAGAGTTGCTCTATGAGTAAGCAGCCGGTTCATTATCCTTCTAAATATCAGCGGCGCCAGGAGCGCCGGGAGGGAAAGCAGCGTCGTGAGCAAGAGCGACTGCGCGCGGCCCATAGAAGGCGCATTATACTAGCAGGTATCATCATAGGAGCAGCGCTTGTTCTTGCTGTGCTCCTCTACTTCACCCTTGGACAGAGCCGGAGCTCCCAGGGCCAGACTGCTGTGAATCCCACCTACCCCGCCGTGGATACGATCTCCTGCGATCAGTTGGAACAGACGGCCTTTCATGTTCATGCCCATCTCTCGGTCTATATTGATGGGAAGGCAGTATCCATCCCTGCCGGAATTGGCATTGCATCTGATAATTCTTGCTTCTACTGGCTCCATACCCACACTGGCGATGGAGTGATTCACATCGAGGCTCCCAGTGGACGTGCCTTCACCCTGGGAAACTTCCTGGACATTTGGGGAGACCGGTTCCCACAATTAGGCTATCCCAGCCAGTTGGATCAGTCGACTGGCTGGCAGGTCTATGTCAATGGCAAGCCATATACCGGCGATTTTCATTCGATCCCGTTGCAAGCGCATTCACTGATCACCCTGGCATATGAAAGCCCGGGTGTGAAACCTGATACGACCTTCAACTGGGGAGACCTCTAAGGGAGACGAGAAAGGAGTGGACCGATGCATATCCTTGTGGTGGAAGACGAGCAGCGCCTGGCCTTCCTGCTGCGTCGCGTCCTGCTGGAAGAGCGCCACACCGTCGATCTCGCGCACGATGGACACGCCGGCCTGGATCTTGCCTTGAGTGGCACCTATGATGCGGTAATCCTTGATGTAATGCTGCCTGGACTCGATGGACTCGAGATCTGCCGCCAGATGCGCGCTGAACAGGTTATGTCGCCTGTACTGATGCTGACAGCGCGCGGTGCGATTGAGGATCGTGTGACGGGCCTCAATGTAGGCGCAGATGACTATCTCGTCAAACCATTTGCCATGGAGGAATTACTGGCGCGCGTCAACGCGCTGCTGCGCCGCCGCGAACGGCGTTTTGATGAGCTTCCTCTCCTGCGTGTTGACGATCTGACACTTGACCTGGTGCGGCACGAAGCTCGCCGTGGCGGGCATGTCATCGAACTGACGGCCAAAGAGTTTGCCCTGCTGGAGTACCTGATGCGCCACCCTGGACAGGTACTTACGCGCACGCAAATTACGGACGCGGTATGGCGCTACGATCTGGAGGCGCTCTCCAACGTTGTGGATATCTACATCCACTACCTGCGTGACAAGATCGATCATGGTTTCTCGCGTCCATTGATCAAGACGGTGCGCGGCGTGGGCTACAAGATCGAAGGGTAGCGCAAAGACGGGAGGACAACGGCATGGATAGGAGAAGATCCCCCTTGTGGCCCCTGCTTCACAGAGAGCGTCGCCTCTCGCGAGAGCCGGGCGCGGCACTGTTTCAGGGGCTGCGTATCCGCTTAACGCTCTGGTACAGTGGGGTCCTGGGCGCCGCCTTCGTGCTGTTTGGCGTAGCCCTCTACTTTGGCGTTCAATATCTCCTGTTATCCCCGGTCGAGGCCGACCTCTCCAGACATGTCCACCTGCATATGAAACAACTGGCGGCATCGTCCTACAGCGCTTGCTCGTCTACCACCTTCATTCCCGGACCTGTTCCTCCAAATCAGCCTGTCATCGACTCCGGGCAGGCACCCATGCCTGAACTGGTGGCGTGCTTCGACAAGAACGCTGCCTTGCTGCCAGCGGAGCATACCACTGAACTTCCTGCTGCATTTCTGACCAATACGTTAGCAAAGAGGGTCTTGCAAGAAGGAACGGTAACCGATATCGTCGATGGCGGGGGCACGATTGGACCCATCGAGCGCTACGCATTGGCCGTCTCATCCCCCGGTGGGGTAGTGCACGTCATGCAAGTTGGTATGTCTGTCAAGTCCGAGGAGGCGGCGTTGTCCGTACTGCTCATGCTCTTGCTCATCTTTGGAGGTCTGGCGCTGCTGGGAGCAGGATTGGGTGGGCTGTTCATGGCGAATCGTGCGTTGGTACCAGCACGACTGGCCTGGGCCAACCAGCAGCGCTTCATCGGCGATGCGGCGCACGAACTCCGCACGCCCCTGACCCTGCTGCGTGCAGATGCCGAAGTGTTGTTGCGCGGTCGTGAGCGCCTGGAGGAGGAAGATGCAGCGCTGTTAGAGGATATTGTAGCTGAAGCGAACCATATGGCAAGCCTGGCGACCAGCCTGCTGGCGCTGGCTCGCCTGGATGCCGGGTCCGTGCATCGAGAGCACGAGGTGGTGAATCTCGCTGAGATAGCCCGGGAAGGGGTACGGCGGGTCACGGCCCTTGCCGGTCAGATGGGTATCGTTGTCCAGGTGGAGAACACCGGTACCCCGTACATGATTGGCGACCCTATGCTGCTGGAACAAGCTGTGCTCGTGCTGCTCGATAATGCTATCAAATATAACCGGCCTGGTGGTCATGTCACGATACGTACGGCGATAAAAGATGAGCAGGCACTCCTGGAAGTGCGCGATACCGGTATAGGTATTGCAGCCGAGCATCTGCCACACCTGGGCGAGCGCTTCTACCGGGTGGACAAGGCGCGCTCGCGCCAGGCGGGAGGCACAGGCCTGGGACTTTCTATTGCTCGCAGGATAGTCACTGCTCATGATGGTGCATTGAACCTGACCAGCACCCTTGACCAGGGAACTACGGTCACTCTCATGCTGCCCCTGGCTTACCATCCCGCGCCTGATCACCTGCACCATGTTCCAGGCAGCGTTTCTTCTTTGTGACTTTGCCTCTTTGTCAAGACGATGCCTGCTTGAACTTCCGGTATCGCTGAATGAGCGCGTTGGTCGAACTATCGTGCGCGAGCACAGGCTCGCCGGCGCTCTGCAGTTCGGGAATAATCCTGCTCGCCAGAACTTTTCCCAGTTCCACGCCCCACTGGTCGAACGAGTCGATGTACCAGATGGTGCCCTGCACGAAGACCTTGTGCTCGTACAGCGCGATAATTTTGCCCAGGGTCTCAGGGGTCAGGCGTTCCGCGAAGATGGTGTTGGTCGGGCGGTTACCTTCACATACACGAAATGGAATCTGGAAGGCCGCCGCACCTTCTGCTGCTAGCTCCTCGGCCGTTTTCCCGAAGGCCAGCGCCTCCGCCTGGGCGATCATATTGGCAATCAGGAGGTCGTGATGCGGCTTGAGTGGGTTCAGGGCCTGGTAGAACCCGATGAAGTCACAGGGGATCAATTTGGTCCCCTGGTGGATAAGCTGGTAGAAAGCGTGCTGGCCATTAGTTCCGGGCTGTCCCCAGATGATAGGGCCGGTCTGGTAGTCCACCTTCCTGCCTTCCAGCTCGACATGCTTCCCATTGCTCTCCATGTCGAGCTGCTGTAAGTAGGAGGTCAGTTTCCAGAGGTACTCTTCATAGGGCAGAACCGCCACCGTCTCGGCATCAAAGAAGTTGTTGTACCAGATGCCGATCAATCCCAGCAGGACCGGCAAATTGCGCTCGAACGGGGCTGTGCGGAAGTGCTCATCCAGCGCGTGGAAGCCTGCAAGCATCTCGCGGAAATGCTCGGGACCAATAGCGATCATCAGTGAAAGGCCAATGGCCGAATCATAGGAGTAACGGCCGCCGACCCAGTCCCAGAACTCAAACATGTTTGCGGTGTCGATGCCAAACTTCGCCACCTCCTCGGTGTTGGTGGAGACGGCGACAAAATGTCTGGCTACCGCCTGCTCGCTGCCCAGCGCATGCACGCACCACTCGCGGGCTGAACGAGCGTTGGTCAGCGTCTCCAGTGTCGTGAACGTTTTGGAGCAGACGATAAAGAGCGTCTCGGCGGGATCGAGATCGCCCGTAGCCTCTACAAAGTCGGTGCTGTCGATGTTGGAGACGAAGCGCACGGTCAAGCTCCTGTCGCTGTAGTACTTGAGCGCCTCGTATGCCATATCGGGGCCAAGGTCGGAGCCGCCGATGCCAATGTTGATGATATTGCGGATGCGCTTGCCGGTATACCCCGTCCAGGCGCCACTGCGAACACGGTTGGAGAAGTCCGCCATCTTATCCAGTACCGCGTGAACGGCGGGAACCACATTCTCGCCATCAACAATGATGGATTGCTCCCGCGGAGCGCGCAGGGCCACGTGGAGGACTGCACGCTGCTCGGTGACGTTGATTTTTTCTCCCCGGAACATCGCGTCGATGCGCTCACGCAGGCGCGAACTCCCGGCTAATTGCAAGAGGAGCTGGATTGTCTCCCCCGTGACGCGGTTCTTCGAGTAGTCCAGGTAGATGCCAGCAGCTTCAACCGCGAAACGTTCGCCGCGCCGCGGGTCCTCTGCGAACAGCGTGCGCAGGTGCACATCGCGCATCTTCTGATAGTGTGCTTCGAGGGCTTTCCAGGCGGGTCGTTGTGTCAACGGGATCAGCGTTGAACTCGTATCCATAATGCTTTCTCCTCTACAACGTAGCATTGTATGACAGAACTCAGCGGGTAAGTGCTCTTTAATGTAATATCGTAACTCCTCAGGTGCCTTATTCCTCCCCGCCTCCGGCGGCTCGCACCTGATTCTCCCCGCCTCCGGCGGCTCGCGCCTTTATTCCTGCGGGCCTGGCATAGCCGCAGGCTGCCAGGCCCGCAGGAATAAAAAACCTCTTGCGAACCACCGCAGGTGGTGAGGAGTCCTGAGGAGTTACCTAATACCAGTGTATGCGGTCATTCCCTGGCGTGTCAAATGATTGGTCAGCCGGGCTCCCGCCCTTTTTACCTATTACATTTCTAACTACATCTATATAGTGTATAATCGCAATAACCTACAGGAGGATGCCATGTCGTAGGGGGTTATTGTTGCAGGCGCGTGGGCACGCGATGTGATCCCGCTCTAGAACGCCACAAGTATACCCTATGAAGTGCAAAGGCGTTCATACCTGTTTTGAAAGGAGCGCACTCGCAGCATGCCTACCCTCGAAAAAACCATCGATACATCCACGCCTGTAAAACTGGTGTACCACGCGACTGTCCATGACCTCCCCACCGA
>Ga0137371_10001590_pt1 | contig 17982 bp, 15 predicted proteins | sample SagtaG_7_FD_104919 | JGI IMG/M metagenome (GOLD analysis project Ga0137371, IMG submission 104919) | Vadose zone soil microbial communities from Sagehorn Ranch, Mendocino, California, USA - Sage1_R_40_16 metaG | ecosystem: Environmental > Terrestrial > Soil > Vadose zone | place: USA...
CTACGCAGCGGCGACCCCTTTGGCTGGCTGGTGCGCGAAGAGCGGGTGCCTGCGCCTGAATCACTGCTCATCTATCCACTGGTTGCCCCCATCGAATCCTTTGGTTTACCAGCGCGCCATCCGTTCGGCGAACGTGCCACGCCGCGCCGCATCCATTGGAAAGCAACCGCTCGCGCAGGTGAACTGCGCAGCAAGATCTATGAACCCAGCAGCCAGTACCGGCTGCTCGTACTCCTGGATATCAATACCTATCCAGAACCCTGGATGGGTCTGGACCCCGAGATCCAGGAATTGACGATCGCTGCCGCAGCTTCTATCGCCATGTGGGCGCTCGATGAAGGCTATACCGTTGGCTTGCTCGCTAACAGTTTGATGATGGGGCTTGCTGGTGAAAATATTTCTACAGACGACGAGCAGGCACCTAAGCTTCAATCGGTGAATACGACCACTGCCACTGAGTCATTCGTCCATCGTGTGCGCATACCGATGGCGAGCGATAGTGGGCAGCGTGAACAGCTACTTTCAGCACTTGGTAGGCTCCTTCCTTATTTCGGCTCGCCGATGGATGCACTCATCGAGGCTGAACGCTTCACCTTGCCGCTTGGGACGACCGTTGTCCTGGTGAGCGCTGCCGCCGTGTTACGCGAGACGACCATTGAGAACCTGGTGGATCTACAGACGCATGGCGCAGTCGTCCATCTCGCCCTGACGGGCGACGCCGATAGTCAAGTTGGTACAGGTACCTACGACTTGCCCGTACATCGATTAGGCGGAAGGGAGGTGTGGCATGAGCTCGTTACTACCGTCAGCCATGAAAGACACGAGCACCCCGGCAGAAGCGCAAAGAACCTCCACCTGGATTGAACGCTTCGCTCTTCCTCTCACCGTCAGTGCCATGGAGGCACAGCCTATCGCGCTGGTGATCGCGCTTCTGACAGTCATGTTTGCTGGTTCAAAAGCCACTCCACCGATCGGAGCCGGGGAAATTGCGCTTGTCGCACTGGGGTTGCTCTGGTGGGCGATGATCGTGGAAAGTATTGCGCGACGCAGGTCCATCGGAAAGCAAGCAATTTGGCTGTACATTCTGGGCTGGCTTCTTGCGTTCATCGTATTAGTGGGACCATACCTGCTGCCTTTAGGAAAGTTGGAGAACATCTTCGCCGTACTGCTTGGCACGGTGCTCGTGACCTGGCTCTGGAGACGCTCTATGCGGCGCGCCCAGCTAGGCTTCGAATATGGGGAGCTTGCGACCTCCTTCAAAGTGGGCTTCGGCGTGCTGCTTGGTATCTTGCTCATCTCGATTGTATCGCCAGATCTGCAAGCACTCCGTGATGCGCTGGCCAATGCGCTGCCTCTCTTCTTTCTCAGCGGGATGGTTATGCTCTCCTTCGCTCGCCTGGGAGCCATTCGCAACACCCATCGCGCTTTGGATGGCTCGCAGAAAGCTGACCCAACACGTTCCTGGCTCCTTGCGCTCTCGCTCTTCGGTGTCACGTTGATTGCCATCGTGATCGCCATCGAATCGATCTTCTCGTTCGCCTCCTTTGAGCTGGTGCTGTCAGTGCTCACTCCAGTTTGGAATGCGCTGGGAACGCTCGTCGGTTGGATTGTCTACGGCGTCATCTTCCTCCTGTCGCCGCTCTTTTACCTGATCTCCTTTTTCATAGGCTTGCTCAAGGATCATGTCTCTTCAAAGTCCCAGCAGCAGAACATTGGGCCTCCAAAATCGCCTTTCCTACAGCCATGGAGCGCTCGGACCATTCCACCGGAGATTCTCGCCATAGGTCGCTGGGTGTTCCTGGCGCTGATCCTGAGCATTGCCTTGTTGGTGGTACGAGCTGGTTTGCGCCGATGGAGCGCGATGAGTGATAACGAGGGACTCGAAGAGGTGCGCGAGAGGTTGGATGCTCGCTCGTTGTTGAGTGAGCGTTGGCGCGCGTGGTGGAATCGCCGCAGGGGCCGTAAAAGTACCGCCATTCCCCTTGAACCACTCGATCCAGGCTCTGCCCGTGCTCAGTATCGTGAGATGCTCCAGGCAGTAGCTACGAATAAGGGGGAGCTGGCCCGGACTCCTGCCGAGACGCCTGTAGAATACGAGGCGAGGCTTCTCGCTCACCTCGAGAAAGAGACAGTTCACTCCCAGAAACTGTCAAACAGTGCTGATGGAACAACGGAGACGGCGCTTCTGGATGAACTGACCCATGCGTACACACGCGAACGCTATGGCGGCAAGCAAACTGATGATCATCAACGCACCCATCTGCGAACCTGGGTACCACGCTTAATAACGCGACTGACCGGGAGAGCATCAACCAGGGCATCATCACCAAGACGAACCGACAAGCAACGGGCAGGAGAACAGGCAGACACCTGAGGCCGAGGCATTCCCAAATGTTATGAACAAATCAGAATATCCTATTATACAAATCTTCGCCATAGCTGGTTTGTAATGGTTCTCCTTCGAATAATTTAAAAGTTCGTCTTCCGTCGGTTTGCCTGTCAGCCCGCAGGAACATGGCGCTTTCCATTTTTTTGTCGTAAAAACCATGCGCGAATTCGTATAAATGCGTCACGAAGAAGACCTGGATGCGTTTTTCTACTAACGCGTTCATGATCTGCCGTGCAATCTCCGAGCCTTCTCTTTCGTTGGTCGCGGCAAATGATTCATTCAACAGCACCATGGCATGTGGCGTGAGCTTGTCGACAATCTCGCTCATTCTGCCGAGTTCTTCATCCAGTTTGCCGCTTTTCATGGTCGCGTCTTCTTTCCGTTTGTAGTGCGTGAAAAGGCTCAGGCAAACATTGGCACAGAAAGACTCAGCCGGCACAAACATGCCACATTGCATCATCAATTGAGCCAGGCCGATGCTGCGCAAAAACGTCGATTTGCCGCCCTGGTTGGCGCCCGTGATGATCACGAGGTCTTTCCCGGAAGCCGATAGATCGTTGCCCACCACGCGTTGTTTGATGGTGAGAGCCAGGCAGATATCGTATAATCCTTGAAAGGCATACCTGCGTTCGCCAGGAGCCAAAGGCCTCGGAAAGCACACTTGCTCCCCCATCTGGGCGAGTTGCTCGTGTACATTCAAGCAGCCAATGTAAAAGGCCAATTCGGTCCGCACCATGCTAAAAAAACTGAGGATATGATCCGTAGACTGGGCGAGCGCATTGGCGACCAGGTTGATCCCCCGGTCTTTTAAGTCCGATAGGGCCCTGGCGCCGCTTTCATCGCGATCATCGATCGTAAAGCTGTACGCGGGCGGTTTTGCGGCAAAGATCCGCTCGATCCAGCGCTGATTCTTGTCCGGTGGTTGACGAAGGAGGTAATTGCTCCCTTTATTGCCTTGCCCCAGTTCAGCGCTGATCAACACTCCGTCACCGAATTGCAGCGCCTTGAGATGATGCTGGACGCTGGCGAAATAGTCATCTCCCAGTTCTCTGGTGATCATCGCGAAAAACGCTTGAAAGCCCTCGGACTCAAAGGTATCGGCTTGTTCCTCGGCAATCTGCTTCAGTTTCTTCAGCATGCCCACAAACATCTGCAACACTTCAATCGACCGACGCAGTATCCAGGAGGGATATCTACTCAAAAGGCCAAGATAATTCTTTTTCTCGCTTTCAATCGCTTCGACCGCGATCGTGTAGATCTCCCTGACAATGGAAGCGTTTTTCAGGCAATCCTGAAGCATATGTTGGCGATAGCGGATCGTGTCCAGATCGGTGACACTGGATAACACCGCTTCCCTTGCCACTTCAAATACAAATTTGTCACCGAGCGCCATGGCGCCCAGCAGCGTCTGTAATTCCAGGTCTTGCGTGAGCGCCGGTGCATGCGGCGGCAATCTCTGGTGCAGGTCAAAATCACGATCTCGATACAGGAGGAAAGCTTTCACGATGGTATGCGCTCCTTTACCCCGTCGTAGGTCAGCCGGTACTTTTCGGCAATGGCGAGCGCGTATGCAAGTCCGGAAGCCTGCCTTCTGACGATTTTAAAGGTTCGCATTGCCGGATTGTCGGGAACAACCGTGCTGACCATGCTGACGGTTTTCTCGCTGAACGACGCCAATTCATCGATGAACGTTACCCAAACGCACAGCACATCCAATTGGTGTATTTGTTCCATGATCTTATTGCTCAAAAATAACGCGTCGTTGATTGTGGTGGAGGTGAACATTTCATTCAAGATGACAATGCTGTTGGATGTGGCCTGGTGTAAAATCGCATGAATCCTGACCAGGTCATCCTGCAGTTTCCCTCGGAGATCGGTGATGGTTTCTTCCTTTTCAAAATGCGTAAAGAGCCAGTCGAACAGAAAGAGTTGCGCTTCCCTGCCCGGGACAGGGCAGCCTATGCTGGCCAGATAATGCAACTGCCCGAAGGTGCAGGCGAAGGTGGTTTTCCCGCCCTGGTTCGGGCCGGTGACGACAACTATACGCTCCCTTCCTTTCAGGTAAAAATCATTGCAGACCACGGACGAGTTTTCGGTCATGAGTTTATAGGCCAGAGCCACATCAAACCCTTCATAATCATACACTTCCTTCCCTGTAGTGGAAATGTGCGGATAACAGAATTTCAATCCCGCTCGTTTGATTCTCGCGGTATACTCCAGATAGGCGACATAAAATTGTATTTCCCGGTCAAAGATGGCGAGTGTTTCATCCAGATACTTCCCGTTTTTCGCGCAGTAGTCGTCAAGGTGTCCAAAGATGTCGGGATACAATTTGGCTACCAAACCCAGTATGTGCGCTTCAACATGGTCCATATCCGGCCAGTTGCGAAATTTCACCCGGTAATCTTTGACCGCCCCCTGCTTGAATTTCGCGAATGTTTCCTCGACATCCGCGCTGTAATCACTTTCAGAGTCATATGTGCGAACCTTGACGCTGTTCCCCTTGATGAGCAGGCAATAGTTCACGATGGACAACTCGGCTTTCAGCTTTTCCGTTTCCGCCAGAAGCGAGGTAAAACGGTCGGAACTGGTATAGTCCGTCATATATTCGCGGAAGGCCAAAAAGCCGCGCGATTGTACATCTACCAGGGATAAATCGTGTACCAGGCAAGTCACGGCGTCGCAATACATTTCTACCGCTTCCACAAACCATCGTTCCTTCTGGTATTTATAGTAAAGCTTGTCTGCCCGGGCAAGGTATTCGCGCATTGCATGCATTTGTTGTGCAAACGACCGTATAAGCTCGAACAGCGTTTGATTTTCAAGATCCCGCATGATTTCATGACGATACTTGATTGCATCGATATCGTTCAAGGGAGTGTAGAAAAACGGTTGCAAATGATATTCCTGCCTACCGGCCGTGATGGCGTCTATAATCTGATCGAGATTTAAGTCAACAAAAAAGACGGGCGCTTCAAGTGTTTCCTTTTTTATGCGGTCTTCAGTTCTTTCAAAGAGGATGCTGTGGAAAGTCATGGGAACAACACCTCCTGTGCTGTCAAACCAGCAAGTGCTGCTACAGCAAAACTCACTGATATAAAAAATTTCCCCTCTGGAAACGACGCGCATAAAAAAGCTGACAGGCCCTACGTTTTTCTCATAGAAGCCATCAGCCATCATCAGCGGTTCGGATTTTTCCAAAGGGGAGCTTCATCCCTTTAACATAGGATAACACTTTTTTATGTAGCCTGCAATGCTTGCGCCAGGTTCATAACTTGCTCTCCATCGATGGATGAAATCGATACAGGCGTGCTGGCCGGTGAGTTCCTTCCATTTTCTTCGCACCGGTATCTTCCAGGATGGCCGTCGCTAGAACCTTCTTACGGAAATTGCGTTTGTCTAATCGTCGGTGCAGGATAATCTCGTAGACCTGCTGCAATTCACCCAAGGTAAAATGCTTGGGTAGCAGGCAAAAGGCAATCGTGGTATAGGCAAGCTCGCCTCACAAGCGACTCAAGGCATACTGAAGGATTTTCGCATGGTCAAATGCCAATGGAGGTAAATGATAGACAGAAAACCACCCAACATTCGCTTTAACATCAGCAGCGTTCGCTTGCAACCGTTCAGCGTCGAGCAAGGCGAAGTAGACTACCGTAATGACACGCATTCGCGGATCACGTCCTGGATCACCAAAGGTGTAGAGTTGCTCCAGGTAGACATCTAGCACGCCGGTCTCTTCCTGAAGTTCACGCCTGGCAGCCTCCTCCAGTGATTCATCCATGTGCACAAAGCCACCGGGTAATGCCCACATGCCCTCGTACGGCCAGGAATGGCGGTTGACCAGCAAGACCTGGAAGTCCTGCTGACGCAAACTCATCATCACGACATCTATCGTGACCGATGGTCGTTCGTACTGGCTCAAATCACAGCGGTGTCCTAGTGTCACAGGCATGTGTTCTTGTCTACCGCTTCTTAATGTACTCAGCTAGAAACTGATCGATAATTTCAGCTAAGTTGTCTTGTGTACCTGAATTCATTGCAGGACTTCCTCGAAACTTCACTTGTGCTATGTACACTTGCACGTTTCCCCTCAACAAGTGACGCAATCAGGCAGCTTAGTGCGCTTATACGGCGGTGGTCACTGCGCAGGCTTCCGACTTACAACAACAAACAGCGGTATGGCGGCGAGTTCAGCAACCAGGGAGAACGCGATCACCGCCGGCAGTGATACACCATACAGAATACCGATCAGCGCACTACCCAGGAACCAGAAGATGCCATATCCAGCAGTGAAGAGTCCATAAGCCGAAGCGCGTCGCTGGGTCGGAACCATTGGCGCTACAGCGGCAGGGATGATCGACTCGTGGACGCCTATCCCAAGCCCCCACAGTATGACACCGATGAGTGCCGCCCAGGTACCACCCAGGAAGACCAGGGGAGCAAACAATGCCGAGATGATAGTCAAGGGAATCAGTACGGAGATGCCGAACCGGTCGAAAAGGCGCCCGAAAACGAGTGAACCTATCCCACCCACGCCCATTGCGGCGGCGTAGAAGACCGGGATCAGGGTACTTGAAACGGTGGATGCTTGCGCGAAGTGGAAGGCGATGAGCGGAAAGTCAGCGAATCCAGCAGCGACAAGCACCGCCCCGGTCAGGTATATCCAAAAGATACGCGGAAGTCCTTCGGTCCTGACGTCTGGTGGAGTCACCTCCATCTCCTGGGGCCGCGGGTAGAGGAGACGTGCAACGACCAGGAAGCCGAGCGTTATAATGGCGGGCACCAGCAGTACTGCAAAGGCGGTCTGATACGCACCGCGCAAGAACAGTACGGCAGCAACAACCAATGGGCCGAAAAGAGCCCCGGATTGGTCCAGCGCCTCATGCATCCCGAATGCCCAGCCGTATCCCATTTCCTTAGCAGCGTGCGAAAGCATTACATCGCGGGGTGGGTTGCGTGTTGCTTTGCCGACCCGCTCCAGGATAATCAGCAATGCCGCTACCTGCCAGCTCCCGGCCAACGCGAGCAGCGGCACCGCGAGCATCTGGACAATATAGCCGATGATCGTGATCGGCCAGTAATGGCCGGTCTGGTCACTCAGACGCCCTGAGACCAGGCGTAGTCCGTATCCGAGCAGTTCTCCAAAGCCTGTGACGATCCCTACGGCCGCCGCACTCGCGCCGAGCACGGCGAGGTATGGCCCGATAATACTGCGCGAGCCCTCGTAGGTGAAATCCGCGAAAAAGCTCATGACACCGATCAGCAGGACGAACTTAAGCGCTCTGGCTTTTATTGAAGATTCTTTCATAAATCCCTTTCTTCTTTCCTCTATGGAGACAACACGAGAGCGCCCCTGCCGATAGAGTCATCTCTGTGGCAGGTGCGTTCTCGTGTCCTAACGTAAGCTTACTGGGGAGCGAGGATGGTTCAAGAAACAAAAACGCTTCTAACAGCCGACAATCTCTATAGCCGGTTGCTAGAAGCTATCAGCACAAGGCGTTAGGCGAGCTTCATCGCCAGGAGTGTTCCGCTTCCCAGTTATCAATTATAAGGCATGCGTCGAAGCAATTACAAGCAGTCGTCTTCATTCTACCTCTTGTGGAGAGATGATCGGTACTCGTACCACTTGCCCAACAATCGTTTCCGGCTGACTGTATGAATACATGTTGGTATTGTTAGAATCGGGTTCTAACGGAGAATAACAGGATCAGGATCACACCGTGCTGATAGTAGACATGCAGGAGTTGGTAGCGGGCCTTTTCCCGGTCGCAGCTGATCCAGTAGGAGCCGCATTCGCTCAGGTAGTCGAACCAGGGGAAACTGAAGTAGCCCAGGTCGAAGAGTAGCAAGCTGTGCCAAGGCAGCTCTTCCACGAGCGCGAGGGCCTCGAGTCGGCCTGCCAACTTATAGAGCAAGACCTTCTCATGCTCACGGGGGTGAACCTGCTCGGCCTCTTCCTGGCTGACCTATGGGGTATGTAATCATCGGCCCTGACCAGCGATGCGCGCCTTCAGGTGTTTACTTCCTCCTGGGCAGATGCTGCTTACTCTTCCTCGTGCAGTGAGACGATGACTTCTGCTTGTTGAACCGCCGAGGCAATGCCCCGTGGGCATCCGGCGCGTACCCACAGCATGTACAAGGCAGCGGCGATACCGGCCGCTGCTCCAAGAGAGAGCAGCGGCCACCCACGCAGTAGGTTCATCACGAGTGTGAAGCCCACGGCAATTGCACCCAGGACGTTGACCACCAGCGACAGGCGTTTGTGCTCCACGAACGAGAAGTGGGCCATCGCCAGCAAGCCGACCAGAAAGCTGACGAAGACGGCTACGGCGTAGAACAGGACTAGCTCCTGATCCTGCGCGCCCACGGCGACCAGCACGAGTGCGGATATCCCTGTGTAGAGGACCACTCCCCAGTACGGCGTGTAGTGCCGGTTGATCCGCCCCATCCAGGTGGGCAAGATACCCTGTGTCTGCCCACTGGCATGCACCTGACGGGCGAGTGCCTTGAGTAGACCTGGACCGGCCTGAAACGAAGAACTGGCCGCTGAGAGCAGCAGTAGCGTTGTCGTGAGTTGGAAGAGGGCAAAGAGCGGCGGCGAGCCGACGGCTCTGGCCACTTCGGCGACCTGTGTGCTATTGGCCGGAGGGATGCCGATGCCCAGAGCCACAGCCAGCATAGTGAGGCCCAGCGTCAGTGTGCCTACGATGCCGAGAGTGAGCCACAGGGTGATTTGCCCGAAGCGGCGGCGCCCACGCTGGTCTAGTTGCCCTAACTGGGCTATCGCAGAAGACGGAGCCTCGACACCGGTAGCCAGGGCCATAGCGACCGGGAAGGCCAGCGAGACGGCTACCACCGCCGAGAGGGTTCCACCTGATCCTGAGGGTTGAGACTGCTCGCTGACTGGCGCAGCTGTCACGCCGAGCCAGCCACCCACGAGCAAGGCTACCCCGATGCCCACAAAAGCCAGGGTCATGAGCGCAAAAAGCGTCCGTCCCCCGTGTCCGAACCAGGTCAACCCACCGACCACGAGGAGCAGGCCGAGGGCGAGCAGGAGCCGCAAGGGGGCCAACGTTGGGAAGTAGGCGATGATGGCCGAAGCGCTGGCCGCGACGCTGATCGCGATGGTCAGGACAAAGTCCACCACCAGGGCCCCGATCGGCAAGAACGCCCAGGCCTCCCCGAGCGCCGCTCCTGCTGCCGCTGCCGCACCGCCTCCCTCAGGAAAGCGGGCGACGAGTTGGTGGTAGTTGATGGTCACGAGAGCGATGACCACGATCACGAGCGCCATGGTAGGCAAGAGCAACCCGAGATTCCCCTGCAAGGCGCGCAGCGCCGCCTCGATGGCATAGGCCACCGAGGAAATGGGATCGGCCATCACCGTAAAGGCGAACGCGATCAGCAACCAGACGTGCCGAGATGCGATAGGGCGTTTCCCTCGCGCGGCGGTTTCCTCAGGTACAAGGGGTGTCGAGCGATCATGAGGGGTCATGGGTCCTCCTTCTGATGGTGCGAGATCTGCGCCGCAGACCAGCATACGACTTGCATGCCTCCATGCCACCATCTTTGGGTCACGTGACCCACAAAAAAGCGCCGGGGCTTGCCGACCAGGCTTCCCGGCGCTCCTTGCATCCGTTGACGCTACTATCTCATTCGTATTGTAACATGTCCGCCTTCCAGGAGGCAAGCGACGACCATACGTGTTCAAACTCTCTGACAGATGATGCCGGGTCCCGCCAAGAAAGGACTCGCACGATACACGCCGTCGGGGGCGAAGATGCGAGCCGAGAAGCGAGACACGGTTACATGATCGCTCACCGGAATGTGGCAACCCACATCGCGAGGTGGCTGTAGAAGTGTTACTGCAGGGAACGAGTGCTGAAGCCAGGAGCTCCTCCCCATCCCTCTTCAATTGGCTGGTGAGGCACTGCTCTAGCCGCCCGGCAACAGCGGCGGGAACAATTCCTCCCAGTCCCGCAAGTTGCTCGGCCTCGGCACCGCGAGGTACCCAGGCCTCAACGACGGGCAGACGCCGCATCCGCCGGTCACCCACTCCCTTCAGGTATGGTAGAAACGCACGCAGGATGCCGTTGATGCGTGCCAGGGCTTTTTCCGTCTCGGGCTTTGCTGGGAACTCGACGGCAAAGAGTTCACTTCCCGTGCTGCTCGCCACCTCCATCACCAGCCGCAAGTACGGTGAGTCTTTTGACTCCAAGCGACCGGCGAGCTCATCCGGGGCATTTCCGGCAGGAAGGATGGTAATCGCCTGCAGTCGTTCCAGCGGTGCCATATGCGCAATGTAGCCTCCTGGCAAGAAACCACTGCCCGGTGCCAGAAAATCGCGCAGCCAGAGCACCTGCCGATCCGTGACGAGGAACAACCCCTCGTTGGAACGCCATGTCTGCATGCCAAGCAGCCCCGTACGGTGGCACAGCAGGGGCCGCTCGACAAATGCCAGCAGGCGTTCATCATCGAGCAAGAGATCTGCGAGCGCCTTTTGAAAGCGCTGGGGAACAAAGCGGATGAGGTGCTCCGCCTGGGCATGAGGACCAGTCTTGCTGTCTTGAAGGAGCGCATCGTGCTGTAACTCTAAACGCAGCGCTTCGGCCAAACCCTCGATGGCCCGCCAGGCGACGGGTCGCTCTTCCTCCTCACGTTTGAGCCAGCCTTTCTCCTTTAGCTGCAGGCGTTGTTCCCGCTTCAAGAGAAGACGCGTCTCGCCGATACATCGTGCCGCTGTATCGGCAGCATGCAACTCAATTCCCCGTGTACTCTGTTGCTGCTCTACTTTCATTTGCGTCCGCATATACGCCCTGAGTGCGCCAAGCAATGCTGGCGGCAGCATTTCTACTGACTGATAGGAAGACAGAGAGGCATCTACCGAAGCCGCCGCAACAAAGAGCCAGTCATCGGATGGATACAGGTGCTCCTGTTCTTCTTCAGGCGTGAGGGACCACGCGCCGAGCAAGCGAGCTTGAGCAAGCGCTCCTGGAGGAAAACTGGACGTGTTGAGCAGGAGGACAGGCACTTCCAGCTTCCCCTCTAAGTGGATAGAGGCGAGATCGGCAGGCAATGCCGTTTCAGCACGATAGATATCGGTCACACGCAAGCACTCCCGTTCGCGATCCCAGGTATACATGGGGCAATCACGATGGGGTTGGCGTACCTGCACTTCGATCACCATTGGTGCTATTGACGATGGCTGTCCTGGTTTACTCTCATGACCTGTGCGATGCTTCTTCATCTCCTGCTTCTCTTCCTCCCCTTGCTTCATCGAACACCGGGATTGCCCGCGCATAACTGGGCGCCGCGCCTCCAGGATGTCATCTCGTGCCCTCGGGGCTCGTCGTGGAAACGATAGTCATGTTTGCGCACGAGTTCGCGCACTTCCTCCAGCACGCGCCGGGTGCAGGTGAGCTGGCAGGAGAGTACGTGTGGTAAGACCGTTGGTTCTTCTACCTCTGCCTGCTGACGCGCCTGCGCCAAATGCACCAGGCACAATCCTGTAGACTGGGAGAGAAGCAGTCGCATCTCTTGAGCTCGCAGTTGCTGCACGAGCGTCGAAATCAGGCGCTGTTCAACATTGGAGCGAGTACGACAGAAAGAGCATTGGTCGTACCTGGGATTCACTTTCGTTGGAGTCTCATGCGTTTGATGAAACCATCTGCTCCGCCATCTCTTGAAGACTGACTCACGCTTTGAAAGAGTGCCATCAGTAGCAACAAGCTTGCTGTAATCTTGAGCCAGCTTCTGCTCTACATCGGTCAGGATTTCAGTGTAGATCAGGCCAAGACTGAAAGCGTTGCCGCGCTGCGCCAATTGCCAGGTATGCAATGGGCAGAAGCCGCGCGAACGGATGAGCTCATGACGATGTTGAACATCGCTAAACCCTTCGTATTCCCAGTTGTCGATAGAGCGATCTAAGTACTCGAGTACAACCATACAGACAGGGCACCCTTCGCGCCCACATGCTGCACGTAGGGAATCGGCATCTCGTGATCGTTGTATTGCGATAGCATCTTCCTGCATCTGCTCACCTGCTTTTTATATGGGCACCCTTCAGCATCATGGTAGATCTCACGAGAAGGAAAGAATGATGACGCTGATGTTCTCATCTCCTTCAGCTTCATTTGCCAGTCGAACCAACTCTTCGCACGCCTGCTGTGAAGGCCAGGTAGTGACAATGTGAGCTAGCTGTTCCTCTGTGAGTGCGCTCCACAGGCCGTCACTGCATAGCACTAGCACGTCGCCAGGGCGAACCTCGTGCATGGTAAAATCAGGAAATGGATTGTTCTCCTCACTTTTCCCCAACGCTCGCAGAAAAATGTCGCGACCGGGGGCATGCCGCATCTGCTCAGGGGAAAGTTCTCCTGCCCGCACCTGGCTTGCCGCCATCGAATGATCGGTTGTGAGACGAGCGATCGTAGCTCGAGCTTGAGATATGGCATGGACAAGATACGCCCGACTGTCACCAATATGAGCAATCCAGATTCGTGATCCCCTGACCACGACAGCAGTGCACGTGGTCGCCATTTCAGCATACTCAGGATGAAGGACCGCAAACTCCTGAATGCGTTTATGAGCGGCAAAGAATGCCTGCTGCAGGCGCCTCAGGGGGGCATCACCATCGTTCTGGTCATAATAGACGGCGGGAATCATTTCGATGGCAATACTACTGGCAATCTTACCGCCGTCATGGCTACCTATGCCATCGGCAAGCAGATATAAGCTGCCAAATCGCTCTGTTCGTTCAGGATCTGACAGGTTGTAGAGTGCAAAAGCATCTGCATTGTGGTCACGCAGCCGCCCCGTTTCTGAATGGCCTGCGACACGAAGATGTAAAGCATGCCCTTTGGAGAACGTAGTGTGCTGATTCATAGTGTTCCTCCCTTTCATATGACATATTCAGGCAATACTCTCAGGTCATCCTCCCACAGAGAGAATTGTATCGGCTGGGGCATCGTAGGAGTCAACCGCTACTCATCGGGAAGCGCGGAGTATAAAAAATGCTTCTAACCGCCGATACAGTCTGTGATCGGGTGCTAGAAGCTATCAGCACAAGGCGGTAGGCGAGCTTCATCGCCAGAAGATTGGTAGATGTTCCTCTGTTAATAGTATAGGCACTTTTGTTCAGAAATTGCAAGTCCATCACCTTATAGTTGCAAGCCAAGAAGCATCATATGCCGTGAGGCAGAGTCAGTTGGAGCAGACCTACGCTTTTATTTTCTTTGCAAGTGCTGCCAACTCTTGATCATCAGCTCGCTGGTAGTCGTGTGAGGAGATGTATCCCTTGTACTTCCATACATGACTTCCCTCCCTGGATGCTTCCAAGTTGAAATTGGGGAATCCCATCGAGAAACATTGTTTTTAATCTTCTACCGAGCAATAAAGATGCTGCTTATTCAACAACGTTCCACTTAAAGCATTTAGCTCTCCCTGCACCCTTCTTTATAAACGGATGTCAGGTGATAGGAAGGCCTTCTCGCTCATTGGTGGACGGACGAGTAGCACCGGGCAAGGTGCATGATCCAGGACAAAGCGAGCCACATGTCCCACAGACTTTGGCCCCTGAGCAGGCCCCCCAAATGCTGGAGAGCGAGGACAGATGACAATCAAGTCAGCATTCCACTCAGCAGCGCATTGGATGATCTCTCGCTCTGGTTTTCCTTCACGTGAGAGCGTTTCCGCTTGAGGAACGTAGCGTAAGCCTTCCTGCAAGATATCCTGAGCGGCAGCAACCTCTGCCTGCTGGATTTTTTCACGCAGTGGTCCGCTGGGATGGCGAGGGCGCAACAGCCCTTCGCGTTTTCGTTCGATTTCGTGATGAGGTCCAAGATCTGTGACATAGAGCAGACCAACCGTGCGATCGTCAGCAGTGAGCAGCGTAGAGAGCGCCCTGATTACTTGTTCGATATTCGTGCCATCCAGACAGCAAAGAACTCGCATATGTTTTCTCCTATACAAGCAAGAGCCAGATCGCTAAGGCTCCTGCGATCAGCATCAATGGGGTGACCAGGATGCCCACTTTGAAATAGTCCAGGCCTGATACCTCGATGTTCCGTTGTCGAAGGATGAGCAGCCAGAGAACTGTCGCGAGTGAGCCCACTGTTGTCAGATTTGGCCCAAGATCACAGCCAAAAATGGTCGCGGCGAGAAATCCCTGTTGAATGGCGAGCGGCGCATGCTGGATGCCGTGTAACGAGGAGGTCATCACAACTGCCATGGGAACATTATTAATGAGATTGGTTCCTAAAGCCGATCCTAGCGTCCCGATCATGACCGCGCCAAAGCTGGTTCCTCCTGAGAGCCGCAGCAGTAGTTGACCAAACAGTGCGGTCAATCCCGTCGTTTCGAGCGCCTGGACCACGAGAAACATTCCTGCGATGAACCCAAAAATAGGCCAGGAAATCTGCCTGGCTGTACTCCAGAGGGTCGCCTGCTTCCAGTAGAGTGCTCCGAGCAAAAGCAACAGAGCTCCACTTACTGCAACGAGCGAAAGTGGGAATTGAAAGGCAGCAGCGATCACATAGGTTGCTGCAACCAGAATGACGACAATGCAGGTGTAGCGAAAGTATGCCGGATGTTTCACTGTTTCTTGCAGCACAGGCAAACGCTTGATATCGAAGCGACCGTGTAGTTGGCTCCGGTACAGAAAGTAGAAGACTCCGGCATTGATGCCGATCACAAGCAGTGACGGTAAGAAGAGTAAACGCAGAAAGGTCAATAAATTCAGAGGAAATTGGGAAGTGACAAGAATGTTGATGGGATTGCTCACCGGTAACAGGAAAGAAGCTGAATCAGCGATAAAGGTGCAAGCGAACAGATAGGGAAGCACAGGGAGCCGGAGTCGTGTGACGAGGCTATACACGATTGGTGTCAAAATAAGGGCAGTGGCATCATTAGAAAGCAGCATCGAGATGAGACTTCCAAGTAGGAAGGTGTTGAAGAAGAGACGTCGCGAGCTGCTACCAGAGAGTCGGGCAGCCTGGACAGCCAGCCAATCGAAGAGCCCAGCAGTCTCAGCAAGTGCCGCGAGGCTCATCATGCCGAGAAAGAAGAAAAAGGTGTTCCAGTCGCGCACAAGTGTAGCAAGGGCATCTTTAGGGCTAAGAAGACCTAGAAAGAGAAGCAACCCTGCTCCAGTAAGCGCTGTGATGGCTTCGCTCACCTTCCATGGGCGAAGCATGATCCCCAGCAAGGTGAGAAGCGCTATGATTGAGATGAGCACTGTCCTGGTGAGTGCTGGTATTTGCAAGAAGAGAAACATTGTCTGGCACACTCCATTTTTTCGCTAGCACGTTCAAGAGAATACAAGAGTTTCACCAAGCCGATGTCTGCTCTTCATGCGTGAATCACTATGCTTTTTGTTCGTTACTCTGCCTTGGAGGGTGACGTCATGAGAAATGGAGATGGCTCTTCTTTGGGAAAGTGTAAAACTGCTCTTAATGCCTGTGTACACGCTTCAAATTGACTTGCTGTTGTACGTCTTTGTTTTTCTACCTCAAATTTTGCATATTGCTCAAAAGAAACTACACCCGGATTATAATATTCACGCACGATGAAATCAAGATCAATATTGGCGACATGCCTTTCGGGAGTATATGATGCCGGTTGAGAAAAGACACCGTAGGTATTGCGAACTTTGCCAACATATTCCCGAACATCCACTATAGTAGGGTCAAGCTCAACACCAAGAATACTTTGAATTAACCCTGTGTATTGCGCCTTTAATGCCTCTCTGTCTTGTTCTGTATATGTATCTTCATTTTCTCTGGCTGTGCGCATACTATCGTTTGATCCTGCTGAACTAGAGGCACTTTGACAACCAAAAAGAAAGGGGATCCGGCGATGCGAGGACCGAAAGCGGAACGCAAGAAGCTCCTCGCAGCAGCCAGGAAACGGCGAAAAATCATCACTGCTCTCTTTCTCGCAAAGCAGCGAGACCGCCGAGTGCGAAACGAATCCCCAATAATAAATGGTTAGATTGTGCTGTCAACGTATCTTCATCTGGTGATTATCGCACCTCGGGTGAAAGTAGCGTGAGGAGGAACCAACCGCAAGGTGAGCTATGAACTGGTCGTCTCTTTGTCATTGTCGGGTGGAAGGGGTCAAAACGCAAGCCGCCAATCTGAAAGACACTGACGACTTGCGAAACACTTTCCGGGAGCAGGCGGAGAAGCGTCCCTTTAAGGTTGGACGTGGGACAGAGGGCCAGCCTTATTCGGGAAATTGCTGGTGTTGAGCACCTGGATGCCTGCCACCTGGTCTCCATCGAAAGGGGTGACGATCGGGCTGGGCGCACCGGGTTCGCAGCCATGTTTGAAAGGGGTCTTGGGATCACCGAACCAGATGCCCAGGTGATACTGATGCGTGGGGGCGAAGGTGGTCGTGGGACCACCAGGCGAAAGGGAGAACGTCTCCACATCGAAGATGCCTTGAACAATCACAGTGGCCTTCCCCTGTGCATTCGTCTCCATGTCGCTTTGATACCATGAGATGCCAAAGGGCTTGTTGGGAACCTCGATCACGAAGAGGGCATAGCCGGTGTTGGGAACCAGTCCCTCGACCTCTACCTCCATGCGCTGGTTCACAGCCAGACGTGTGATTTCGACCTGCCCTCGTGCATGCGGCAAACACGCAGCTTTAATGCCAGGGGACGCCACCAGGTTAAAGGTAAATACTCCCCCATTGGGACTGGCAGCGGCTGCGTTGGTGGGGTGACGCAGCACGACGGCATTGAGGGCAAAAGCGCCCACAAGTGTGGCAAAGGCTACGAGGGAGAAGAGGAGGACCAGCTTTTTACGGGAAATGAGAACCATACACGAACCTCACTTTCAAATTTGCATACAGACGGCCGAAACACGTCTCATGCTTTTCACTGCGTCTCTCCACTGACAAGTATAGGAGGAAAGTATGAACAAGTGAAGAATAAAGGGGTTATGAAACGGTTAAGAAGTGGTTGTGATTTCAGATGGAGGGGAGAGATTTCTTTGGTTCAGCAAGTGTGATCGCCTTTGGCAATGGCAGGAACGAGGTTGGCATGCTGCGCCTGGCTGCTATTGGCGTAGCAATTCTGGCTGGAGAAGGAGTGGCAATTGCTGCACTACAGGCTGCCGACGTGTTAGCCCTTGGCCCAGTTGAGGCAATTGACCTGGTGCTCAAGCCCAAACGGCTCATTGCGACCTTACGTAGGTGAAGGACCAGCCTACTGCATACGGGCATACATGGGGAATGCTAAAAAGAACGCAATCAATACCAATCATGTGCTATACTAGATGGAGAAAAAGGTTCCAGGCGAGCTTCATCGCCTGAAAGATACCCTGAAGGGCTGATGGCTTCTATGGCACGACATGTCGTGTTGTAGAAGCTTTTTTCATGTGTTTACACCTGAAAGGAAGAGAGCCATGCCGCTCATACAGTTCTGTTCCAACTGTTGGGCAGAGAATCTTATCGATGCCACAGTGTGCGAGCGAAATAGTCCAATCGCAACTGACAAAAACGAAGGTGCTCGCTGGTAGGGGAAGTGGGGATCACATAGCGGATCTCCACCTCCTCATTGGTGACCACAACGCGGTCAATCAACAACTCAATCA
>Ga0137371_10001614_pt1 | contig 17846 bp, 12 predicted proteins | sample SagtaG_7_FD_104919 | JGI IMG/M metagenome (GOLD analysis project Ga0137371, IMG submission 104919) | Vadose zone soil microbial communities from Sagehorn Ranch, Mendocino, California, USA - Sage1_R_40_16 metaG | ecosystem: Environmental > Terrestrial > Soil > Vadose zone | place: USA...
CACGAACCGGCGCAGTCCAGCCTGCTTGAGGCGGTGAGGTGGAACGCTCTCCGGGTAGTTGCCGAAGACCGGCGTAAATCACGAAAATGGCGACGCAACAAATGACAGCGCCGAGCCGCGGCTGAAACCAAATACCCTTCTCCATGAACAGCAGGTGCGCGATAAAGAGAATGATCCAAATGCACGCGATCTCGCGCGAGAGTAAGGCAAGCAACCCACTGGACGCGGCCAAGCCGTAAACCGTAAAGCGCAGAACTGGCCGCGACACGCTCTGCGCTTTTAGAAACAGGAGCCAGCCGGCCGCAGCGAACAAAAAGGCGAGGCTGTCTGCTCGACCCGATATGTAATCGACTGCTGCGCTGTGAACCGGATGAACGACCCAAAGCACCGAGAGCAGAAAGGCACTGTTAAAAATCCATCCTATTTGTGTTTGCTCACGATCGCGAGCCGGGATCGGTAAACGCCTTAAAAATAGGGAAGCCAATAACTGTTGGAGCAGAAAGTAGAGCAGAATGCCGCTGCCGGCGTGCAGGACCACGTTGGTGAGATGAAACCCGAACTCGTCCATATTCCAAAAGAAATAGTCGAAGATGAAGGAAACGTTTTGAACCGGGCGATAATGGGCCGAGAACGAATCCAGGAACAGATAGTGACGGAAGGCTTCCGGGATCAGGAGTGGGCTCTTGATGAATGGATTGTCGCGCGACAAATACTGATCGTCCCAAATCCGCGGTCCTTGCAAGGCGGGCAAGTGCACCAAAATCGCAACAAGCCCAAGGACGAGGCAGCGAAACCAGTGAGCGTTAAATGAACGCGAAAGCACGACCTTCCAGGAGATGGCCGCGAAAGTCTGCGCCGCGTCTGGCTTTGATCGCTCTTCTTCTGGCCTAACGAGCGGGATTGAGACACGCATGGGAAACGCCAGTCCGGCTCGGACTTTCAGTAAAACGCAGGAGCGTCCCTTCCGTTTGAAAAGGACGCTCCCGTCATGATAGCAAAGCTGCGTTTAAGGCCCGTAGGGCGACCAGAAGCCGGTATCGGCCACGTCGGACAGATCGCATATTGGTCAACCGCTCCATCAATCAGCCGAAGATAGTTTAAGATCTTGGATGCTTGCGACCACGATCATGATTTCCACCAGGCTGAAGCCAGCGTGTTTGGTTTGACGTTTTTTAAACATGCTTGCTTTTATTTTTGATTATTCGTCGGCGAGGCGTGATCGCCGGACTTCGTGTCCTTTTCTCGCGACTCATTCCCTGCCACTCCGGCTAGACCGCGAGTGACAGGAGAATGAATCGTCAGATTCGTTACGGACCGTAAGGCGACCAGAACCCGGTGCTGGCCACGTCCGACAACACAGTGTAGTCGGCAGGTGGCACCTGCGGGATGGTGTCTACGACCTGGTCACCATAAGCGGTACCCAGAAGGCTCTTGCCGTTGTTGTACAGCTGCGAACCCTTTTTCAAGTAGTTTTTCCAATCCGCGACGACAACGGAATCGCCGCTGTTACTGTTGGTATCGATCGCGTATTGGTCAACCGCTGAATCGATCATGCGCAGATCGTTCAGAATTCGGCTGGCTTGCGAGCGTTTGCGCGCCCGGAGGAACCCCGGGACCGCGATCGCCGCGAGTAACGCGATGATCGCAACCACGATCATGATTTCCACGAGGGTGAAGCCCCCGCGGCGTTTGTTGATGGCGTTTAACATGCTATTGCTTTCTTTATCTCTTGTTTGTTTGACTGCGCTCCGCGATACCCTCGCGGACATGCTTTTAAACAGCAGCGTTAATGCCAAATCGGGTGCTTTCTAGAGTTTCCAGACATTGGCTCCCCAGCCTTGGAGCGCGCCGGTGAAATTACTGGCGCGGTTTGACCGATTCCCACTCGGCTGGGCGAACCTGATTTTCGTCGCGGTTCTCGCCTTGCGATTGACTAACCTCGCCCGACTCACGAGCTCGCCTTTCTTGCTGCCTTCCCGCGGGGACATGCATTTTTACAACGACTGGGCCCAGCGAATTCTGCGCGGTGAGCTAACCGAGCATCTGGCGTTTTACGGGCTGCCCGGTTATGCCTATTTGCTCGCGCTTCTATACCAAATTTTTGGCTACAATCCGTTTGTGCCCGGTCTTCTCCAAGCCGGTCTCGACGCAGGCACGGCAGTACTTATTTATTTGCTATCGCTGCAGACCTTTGCGCAAAGAGCGACAACTGGAAGCAGCCATTCTGAGGGCGACCTTAGCGCGCGGATTACGGGCGTAATCGCGGCGTTAGGCTGGGCCTTTTTCGTTCCGACCCAAGCTTACTCCGTCATTCTCATGCCAACCGCTTGGTTTGTATTCGTATGCTGGTTCGTCGTGTGGCGAGTCGTTCGGCCATACGACGCGCTCGAGCCGAAGGAATGCTTTTGGCTTGGCTTGCTTCTAGGCATCACTGCTACCGCGGTCGCGAACATCCTCTTGCTCGTGCCGCTCATTCCTGCGGCGCTGATCATCAAACCCAAAATCGACAATCGCCCGACGTGGAAGAATCTCGTTCGCGGCACGATGCTCCTGCTGGTTGGAGTCGGCATCGGAACCGCTCCTTGCTGGGTTCACAATTACGTTGTCACACGCGACCCGGTCCTTCTTTCGGCGCATAGCGGGATCAATTTTTGGATCGGCAATAATCCAAGCGCGAATGGCTATCCGCGTTTTCCACCGGGGCTGCACGCCGGCCAGGCGGCGATGCTGCAGGACTCGATCACTCAAGCCGAGTCAGCCGCCGGTCGGTCGTTGAAACATGTTGAGGTTTCTGCCTATTGGTCGGCCAAAGCCAAAGAGTACATCTCCACACATTTTAACGATTGGTTGAAATTACTTGGCTTAAAGCTGCACAATTTTTGGAGCGCATTCCAATATGACGATCTCAGCGTGATTACCAATCTGCGCGAGCAAGGTGTGCTCTTTCCAGGCTGCTACTTTGGTCTCGTCGCTGCGCTTGCAATTCCAGGTCTGCTGCTCGCCGCATGGCTTGCGCCACAATCGCGCTGGATCATTGCGGCGGTTTTCTTGTCGATCTTAGGACTCCTCGCCGTCTTCATTACTGAACGTTACCGATTGGTCGTTGTGCCCGGCCTGCTCATTCTCGCCGCTTATGGATTGTCGGTCTTCTGGAACTCGTGCGCTTCACTTCGGTTTGAAACCGTCGCTATTTATCTCGTCCTCCTCGCCGGATCCGCAATCCTCGTTTCCTGGCCGCAGCGGGGGCTGTCGCTTTGGGCGTTAGATGCGTACAATTCCGGTTGGCAAGCACTTGAATCAAACAATCTGTTGCTGGCCGAAAAAAAGCTTGCGATCGCTTATGCTTATGTGCCGACAAATTCCGAAACCAACTTCGCCCTCGGGAATTTGCGACTCGCGCAGAACCAAACTGAAGATGCAAAATTATTCTACCGGACGGTTCTAGGAATCGACCCGCACCACAAGGGCGCGCTGAATAATCTGGGCGTAATCAGCTTCCAAGAGGCAAGGTTCGAGCAAGCGCGTCAGTTTTTTGAGCAAGCGGTTAGGCAGGCCCCGCGTGACGGCAAGGCTCATTATCTTTTGGCGAAAACTTTGCTCGCGCAAAGTGACCGCCACCATGCGCAAACTGAGATTGATAAAGCGATTGCGCTCCAGCCGGATCAACCTGAGTTCAAGGGACTCAAACGACAGATTGAAGAAAATTCGCAGTGATTCGCCCTGATTTTCTGAAGCGAGCGGAATGGTTCGTGGCGGTTCTTCTATCCGCGATGGCGCTTTTTCTCCTCGCGGTCCGCGCGACACACGCCGGCGCGCTCTGGCGGGATGAATGCGGGACCGTGCAGCTTGCGATGATGCCTAAGCTTTCCGATATCATGGATTACTTCGATCACCAAACCTTCCCGCCCTTAGTACCACTGATCATCCGCGGCTACATCCGCTTGTTTGGCGACAGTGATCTCGCACTTCGCGGATTTGGGTTAGCAGCTGGAATAACTTATGTTGGCGCGACTTGGTGGGCTGCTCAAGTAGCCGGTCAAGGTGTGCCGCTAATGGCGATTGGGCTCTTCGGCTTGAGCCCGCTGTTCTTAAGATGGGGGACCACCGTGGGGGGATACGGCTTCGGCGCTGTCCTGATCGTAATCGCTTTTGCAGCGACCGTTAAGTTACTTCAAAGGCGAACACCTCGTGCGATCCTATTTGTTTTCCTTGCAGTGCTTGTTAGCCAGCAATTTGTCATCAGCAACTTAATATTAGTTTTGACCATTGTGCTTTCAGCGCTGGTCATTGCACTGGGCCATCGCAAATCGAAGACGGCCGGAATTCTGGTCTTAATCGCAGTGTGCGCCACACTACTCGGGACAATTTATCTGAGGATTTTTGCAAACGATGAATGGCGGATATTGTTTCAACGCTCCTCTCACATACCGGATCTGTGGAATGAGTTTACGCAAGCTTATGGACAGGAGTGGTTGATCACTTGGCTCGCGCGCGCTGCTTTTCTCATAATTACCATCGCTGGTGCATGGATGTCGTTTCGAAATCCGCGGGATGACAACGCAGCAGTCATTTCACGTTTTGCGTGGCTCGTTATGCTTCTGTCACCGTTTGCGTATTTCGGAGCATTACTGATCGTCGGTTACCGCACGCACTGGTGGCATTACCTGCTACTCTTAGCATTGTTGCCGGTGCTGATGGACACCATCGTAATCGCAATGGCGCGTGTCTACTGGCTTCGTCTCGCTCGACTTGGTTTGGCGAGCACGTCCGCAATTTTACTAACCGTTCCGGCTTGGACGGCAGCGCGCCAGCGGGAGACAAACATCAACATTGTCGCGGCAAAACTTAGCGAGCAGGCAAAACCCCGCGACCTCATCGTCGTTGCCCCGTGGCAACTCGGTATCTCGTTCAACCATTATTATCATGGCAAGACGACATGGATGACGTTGCCAGAAATAACCGATCACCGAATACATCGTTACGACTTGCTGTTAGCGAAAATGATTTCGCCCAATCCTATTGACGACTTCTTGGAAGCAATCCGGAATACTCTCGCATCTGGGAATCAGATTTGGTTCGTAGGTGAATTAAGGTTGCCGGAGGAGGGCCGGCCGCCTTTGTCTCTGCCGCCCGCACCAAATAAGTTGTACGGCTGGGACGACTCTGCCTATTCAGAATCGTGGCTGGAACACGTCGGAATATTTCTGCGATCGCACACTTATCGAGCGCGGCCAGTTGCGTTGCCAGCTGCCAGTGCAATTAACAGTTACGAAGACATTCCGCTTACGACGCTCGACGGGTGGCAATGATCCGCCCTCGCTTCCTGCAACCACCAAGGCACTGAAGCTGCTCGAACTCTCAGGATGAACCCCAATCGCGATCTGCGCACGACCTGCATCATTGCACTGGCGCTCATCGCGATGGCACTCAAACTCGCGATCGCCTACAACACCATCGGCACCAACGACGCAGTATTTTTTTATGGCTTTGCCAAAGTGCTGAGCGAGCACGGTCTTGAATGGACCTACCAACACAGTCGCTATTTTAATCATCCGCCGCTGACGGCTTACTACTTGCACGGCATCTACGCGCTGACCGAGCAACGGTGGTGTCAGGACATCGGCATCCATTTCCCGTTTCTGCTTCGTTTGCCCGGAATCATCGCCGATTTTCTGGTCGTTGCGGTTTTGCTGCGAATGAGCAAGATCGACATCCGCATTCCAACCTGGGCGCTGGCGCTTTTCGCGCTCAGCCCTGTGTCGCTCATGGTTTCCGGATTTCACGGAAACAGTGATCCAGTGATGGTGGTGCTGTTGGTCTGCGCTGTTTGGATGTGTCTCCGGAATCGACCGGTGCTGGCAGGATTATTTTTTGCGCTTAGCTGTCAGATTAAAATTGTCCCGCTGCTTTTTTTACCGGCGTTTGTTTTCTTCTGGCTATCGCAAAGTAGAAGCCGCGGTTTTTTGATTTCCGGAGCGGTCACGATCTGTCTTTTGTGGTTGGAGCCGCTCATCAATTTTCCCGTCTTGTTTGCCAAAAACGTGCTCGCCTACGGAAGCTATTGGGGAATTTGGGGGATAACTTATTTGTTTCGCCTGACCGGTCTGCCCGATTTCAGTCGGCTTTCGTTTTTTGATCTTGAGCCGGCTCAGAATATCATCATCACGATTCTCAAAGTGATCATTGTCGGCGCTGCTCTCTGGATCGGGTGGCAGCATCGCCACGCCCGCGACCGCGCATTTGTTGAATCGCTTGCTTGCACGTGGCTCGTGTTCTTCGTGTTCGCCCCCGGTGTCTGCCCCCAATATCTGATCTGGCTTGCGCCTTTCATTCTCATTTTCTCGCCGACGCTTTACACCTGCGTACTTATCTCGAGCTCGGTTTTCTTGTTCGCCTTCTACAACATCACTTCTGGCGGTCTGCCCTGGTCGGTCGCGCTCGCTATGGATGATTCCAGGCAACATTGGACGGCGTGGTCGCTGTTGCCATGGCTGGTTATCGTGGCCGGGTCGATCGCGCTTTGGCGAAAAAATGCTGACGGAAAAGTCGATCTGCGTTTATTTAAGTTCGTGAAGTTGCGCGCCGAAAGCGCGTAAGTGATGACCGAAACCCAGTCCGGCCTGCGCAAGATCGACATCGTCCTGCTGGCGATCATTTTCGCTGTCGGAATTTTCCTACGTCTGACGCCGCAGGCGTTCGCGCCGGGCGCGCCATTGCATTCAATCGCGGTTCTCCATCCCCAGCCGGCTTTCAACAAGATCGGTTTCGACGAAGGCCTTTACCGCGAATACGTCAACGCCTTGAACGACGGCGGGCTCGGTTCTTATCCCGACATCGTTCAGGGCTACATCGACGTCCAAAAGAAACTTCCCGGTTCGATTCTGCCGCCGCTGCGCTTTCTCTACATCTTCACCGCTTCCCTTTGGCATTCGCTTTTTGGATCTGAGGCGCTCGATGCGCTTCATCAGGTCGCCGCGTTCTTCAGCACGTTGACGCTCGCGCTCGCGGCGGCGTTTGCTTGGCGGATCCGCGGTCCGACCTGGGCAATAGCGGTTGGCGCCCTGATGGCGGTTGCGCCAACGCAGCTCCACATGTCGCAACACGCGCTCGTGGATGGGTTCTTCACTTTCTGGGCGCTGCTGGTGCTTTGGCTCTTCTGGGAAAATTTGCAGGCGTCGCGCGATTGGCGTTGGCTCGTCGGTTACATCATTGCGCTAGCCTTACTGGTCTTAACCAAGGAAAATTCGTTCTTTGTCTGGGTCGCGCTCGTCGTTCTGCTCGTCACGAATCGCTGGTTCCAATTTGGAACCGTCAAGCGCGAGCTCGTCATCGCCACGCTTCTCGGTCCGCTTCTCGGTATTGTTGTCCTGATTTTTCTCGCCGGCGGCATCGATGTCTTTGTGCAAAGCTATCAATTGTCGGTCGGCAAAAATTTCCAACTCCACTACGCGATCCTGACCGGCGACGGACCGTGGTACCGGTACCTGGTCGATCTTCTCCTGGTCAGCCCGATTGTTCTGCTTCTCGCGCTCGGAACAGTCTTTCGGTTGAACCGCACGATGAAACCCGAACTCTTTATGTCGATCTTTATCGCTGCCAGCTATCTGGTGATGTGCAACGTGAAGTACGGAATGAACCTCCGTTACGCCAACATGTGGGACTTGCCCTTGCGTTTCCTCGCCTTTAGTCAAATCGTGACGCTGGCCTCGTGGTCAAAACAATACCGAGGCGCCATTATCGCCGCTGCAGTCGTATTGCTCGCGGCGATCGAGTTTCATCAGTATTTAATTTTGGCGGTGCACTACCCGCTCTACGAACTGATTACGCACGATCTGCTGCAGGCGCTTCAGATCTTGAAATCGCCCTAGCCGTCGCCGCTGCGAATCCTTAGCGAAGGGCCGAATCCGCGGCCTTCAGAACGAATTTGTCGTCGTTATCGCTAAGTCCGGTCAAATAATTGCGGACTCGCCGGAACGATTGACGCAGGAAAAGTTCCGCGGCGGTATTCCTTTGATTCGGCGCTTCACCGTTGCCTTGAGCGAACTGAATTTCCGAATCCCACCGGCTCAGCACTGTGGTCGATGCAAACAAGTCCATCGCCGCGCCAGCGATTCTCTCCTGCACCAATTGCATGTCCAGAATCGGTTCGCGATAAACGATCAGGGACCGGTTCACTGCGAAATTAAAACGCCAGATTAATCGGCCGAGCTGATTCGCGAACGAGCGCAACTCCGCGCTGCGGACGGGCACATCCAGAATGCGCACAGTCGCACCGAGCCGGTTCATCCCTGCGCTCCACGCTTTCCCGATCCCACCCTCGCGGGTTGGTTTCAGCATCGTGTCGTAAATTTCCTTGAACTCCATGCCCGGACCGCGCATCCCGACCAGCGCGATGAACGACGTCAGCACTTCGTTGCTGCCTTCGCCGATCTGGTTGATTCGCGCATCGCGCAGCATTCGTTCCAGCGGAAGATCGACAAAGTAAGCTGATCCGCCATAAATCTGGAATGCGTCGTTGATGCATTCCCACAACCGTTCGGTCGTGAACACTTTCAGCATCGCCGTCTCGACCATGTAATCTTCCAGGCCGCGGTCGATCAGCGAAGCGGTGATCGTCGTCATCGCTTCCATCGCGTAGGCGTCGGCGGCGATGCGGGCGATTTTTTCTTTCACCAAATGAAAATTGCCGAGCGTCTTATTGAACTGCTTCCGCGTGTTGGCGTGTTTGACCGCGAGTTCGAGGCAGGTTTTCGCCGCCCCGGTACAACACGCGCCAAATGTAGTGCGGCCGAAATCCAGTACGGTCAGCGCGACTTTCAGACCCTTGCCCGGCGGGCCGAGAATATTTTCCTTGGGAACTTTCACGTCGCGCAGCGTGAATCTTCCCGTGGCGGTTCCGCGAATTCCCATCTTTGGCATGCGTGCTTCGAGGATTTCAAATCCCGGCATATCAGGCGTCACCAGGAACGCCGTGATTGCTGTCTTGCCTTCTTTGCCTGGCACCGGCGTCCGCGCCATTACCGTCAGCACCTGCGCGATTGCGGCGTTCGTGATGTAACGCTTTTCGCCGTTCAAAATGAAATGCGAACCGTCCGCGCTCGGAGTCGCCGTCATTTGCACATTGGCCGCATCCGAGCCGGCTTCTTTTTCGGTGAGCGCGAACGCGCCCAGTTGTTCGCCGGTCACAAGTTTCGGCAACCACCGCTCCTTTTGCTCATGCGTTCCAAACAACAACAATGCACGAATGCCGATGGAATGATGTGCGTTGACAAAGACCGATGTCGACGCGCACCGGCGACCGATTTCCTCCAAGATTTTGCAGTTCGCCATTTGGGTGAACCCACGACCGCCAACTTTTTTTGGTGCAGTCGCACCGAGCACGCCGACGCGGCCGAGACCATCAATTACTTCGCGTGGAATGTCGGCGTTCCGGTCGATCGCCACCGGATCCAGTTTCGCGTCGAGAAATTCCCGGAGTTCCTTCAGTGTTTTATCGAGCTCGGTTTGTTGCGCCGCCGGAATCCGCGGATACGGCATCACCCAATCGGAAACGAAACGACCTTGGAAGAGCCCTTTGACGAAACCGAGCGCTTGCGGGCCGGTGAAAAGTAATTCTTCGGCCTGCTGAATCTCTTTCTGTCGTTGCGCTTCAGTCTCAGTCATCGGAAAATAAAGCAACCGCCGACGAACGAACGGCGGTGCCACGAACTGTATCTATTCACCCGCGCCTGTCTACCGCGCGGCTTTTGCTCCGCTTAAATAAGAGCGATGCGCCGCTAACTACAGCCTTGGCTGGTGCCGCACTCGGTGCACACACCGCAAGCGCCGGCCCGAATCACTTTGTCGCTACCGCAATGCGAACAGATAATGTCCATGAACATGTTCCCGAGCGCTTCCTGCACGCGATCGGCATGACTTTGGCCATTGCCAGCTACCTGCGGCTCCCCGTCATTTGCAGAATGGCTCGTAATCACGTCGATCAATTCTTTCTCACCGGTTCGCGCCAAATCCGACACTGGCCGGTTGAGCGCCTTTTTTTCCATTTCCGGAATTTCTTTCAACGGCAATTCTGTTTGCCCTCGACTCGGCGAAGTCGCTTCCTTGTAGCCTTTGATGAATTGGCAGGCGAGCCAACGAAAAACGTAGTCGGTAATACTGGTCGCATTGCGAATGTCAGGATTCTTGGTGAATCCGCTCGGCTCGAACCGTTGATAGGCGAATTTTTTCACCAAACTTTCCAGTGGCACCCCGTACTGGAGCGCAATCGACGTGAGCGTGCCGACCGTGTCCATCAATCCGCCAATGGTGCTGCCTTCCTTCGACATCGTTATGAACAATTCGCCCGGCTGGCCGTCTTCGTACAAGCCGACCGTGATGTAACCTTCGTGTCCGGCGATCTCAAACCGATGGGTCAATGACATCCGCGTGTCGGGCATTCGATGACGCAGCGGTTTGTCGATCTTTCCGCGCAGCATCGCCAACTCTTCCTCCAGCTCGAGAATCCGTTTCTGGAAATCTTCGCGGTCGATTGTGATATCAAGCGCAACATCGACATCTTCCGTGGTGCCGCCCATGTCGCGCGTCTTGCGCGTGTTCAGCGGCGCGGAACGCTTCGATCCTTCACGATAAATCGCGATCGATTTCAATCCGAGCCGCCACCCTTCCACGTAGCTATTCATGATGTCGTCAACCGTCGCCGCTTCCGGCAGGTTCACGGTTTTCGAAATCGCGCCGCTCAAAAATGGTTGCGCCGCCGCCATCATCCGGAGATGCGCCATATAATTAAGTGAGCGCTCGCCTTTGAACGGTTTGAACGCGCAATCGAAGATCGGCAAATGGTCGGATTTCAGCCCGGATGAAATTGTCGATCCATCCGAATCCGTTACGTCCTCGATCGTGTCGAACGCGTCGATGTGCGCGATGATTCGATCGATCTCTTCCGAATTGTAACCGAGTTTTTCCAGCGCCGGTTTGACCGTCTGGTTCACAATCTTCAGCATGCCACCGCCGGCGAGCAGCTTGTATTTCACCAGCGCGATGTCCGGTTCGATTCCGGTCGTGTCGCAATCCATCAAGAAACTAATCGTCCCGGTTGGCGCGAGCACCGTCACCTGCGCGTTGCGATAACCATGGCGCTTGCCCAGGTCGGCTGCGCGTTTCCAGGTCTTGCCCGCTTCTTTTTTCAAATAAGCGAATTCATCGACATCGGGGATCTCGTTCACCGCGCAACGATGCAGATCGATGACTTCCAGCATCGGCGCGACGTTGTTTTTCGCGACCGGTTTTGGAACGCCGCTGCAGCGCGCATCTTTGTAACCGGGAAAAGCGCCGATCGCTTGCGCCATTCGCGCACTTTGCTCGTATGCCTCCCCGGTCATGATCGCAGTAACGGCGCCGCAAAGCGCGCGGCCTTCCACACTGTCGTAACCGTAACCATAACTCATTACCAACGATCCAAGATTGGCGTAACCAAGCCCGAGCGTCCGGAAAATGTGCGAGTTCTCCGCGATCTCTTTGATCGGATAACTGGCGTTATCGACGATGATTTCCTGTGCGGTAATGAAAACGCGCACGGCGGCTTTGAATCGTTCGACGTCAAACTCGCCATCGGCAGTCTTGAACTTGAGGAGATTCAGGGACGCTAGATTGCAGGCGGTGTTATCGAGAAACAAATATTCACTGCATGGGTTGGTCGAATTTTGCCGGTCCGTGCCTTTGCAGGTGTGCCATTTATGGATCGTGGTGTCGAACTGCATCCCGGGATCGCCGCAGATGTGTGTGCCCTCGGCAATTTTTCGGAGCAACGCCCGCGCCTCTTTTCGTTCGCACGGTTGACCGTCGATCACGCGGCGCGTCCACCACTCCCGATCTGACAAGGCCGCTTCCATGAACTCATCGCTCACGCGTACGCTCAGGTTTTCGTTTTGATACATGACCGAACCGTAAGCGTCACCGTTGTAACTGCCGTCGTAACCCTGCTCGATCAGCGCCCACGCTTTTTTCTCTTCTCTTTGTTTGGCGTCAATGAACTCCTCGATGTCCGGGTGCCAATCTTTGAGCGTGTTCATTTTGGCCGCGCGCCGCGTTTTGCCGCCGCTCTTCACCACGTTCGCTACTTGATCGTACACTTTCAGGAACGAGAGCGGACCGCTCGGCTTGCCGCCGCCGCTCAACTTTTCCCTTGTCGATCTTAGTGTCGAAAGATCGGTCCCGGTTCCGCTGCCGTACTTAAAAAGCATCGCCTCGCTCATGGCCAACCGCATGATGTCTTCCATCGTGTCGTCCACGTCCTGAATAAAACAGGCACTGCCTTGGGGATACTCGTACTGGGTCAGCGCGCGCTCGGCCTTTCCGGTCTCGCGATTGTAAAAATAATTCCCCGCGCCCGCATTTTTGCCGATGCCGTACTGATGATACAAGCCGACGTTGAACCAGACCGGCGAATTGAACGCGCCGTGTTGATTCAAGCAAAGCCAGGTCAACTCGTCGTAAAAAATTTCCGCCACTTGCGCGTTCGCGAAGTAGCCGTCGGCAATCCCCCAATCGGCAATCGTTCGCGTTACTCGGTGAACCAATTGGCGCACTGAACTTTCGCGGCCGCTTTTGTGCGGATCCGTTCCGTGCGCGATGTCGCCGTAAAAATATTTCGAGACCGCGATCTTCGTCGCCAGCGCGCTCCAGTTCTTCGGCACTTCGACGTTTTCCTGTTTGAAAATAATCTGGCCGCTGTCGTCCGTGATTTCCGCCGTCCGATGTTCCCATTCAATCTGATCGAACGGTCGCACCACCGCTTCGCTGAACACCCGCTCAAAATGCAGACAGCTAACTGGTTTTTTCGCTGACCGATTTTGGTCACGCTCAGCTGCCTTGCGCGGTTTGTTCAGGGCAGAAGGTGGGATTCCGGGCTTGAGTTGGATCATGGCGGGAAGTGCTGGTTAAAGTTGTGAATTAGCGGTGAATTCCTGCCAACAGCCCGGCTAACAACCTGTGAATTCCAGCGCATAACAAGTAATAGCGGAGCCATTCGGCGGATATACAATATGCGGTGCAAAACGCGCCCGAATCAAGCCAAAATTTGTGACATTTTTTCGTCACCATCAAGTCCAGCCAGATAATGGGAAGGGGTGGCATTAATCCAAAGCTGCGCTGTGGCCCTGGAGTTAGAGATTCGCTCTTAATTCTTGCGCTTGCGCGCCCCGCGAGTCGAACGGCGTTCGAATCTCCAACTCACACCCGCACCAGCTTTTTTAAGCGGATCATGAAGTCAACTTCAGCCTGAATCAATGGGCCGCAGTGGCTCAGCCAGCCCGGCTCTCCCGAGCTTGTGCGCTAGTTCAGGGCTGAAAAGCTGGTCGGATCCATGAAATACCGGTCGATATGGTCCACCAGTGCCCCGTGCGCCTCCGATTCGGCCTTCACCTTCTGCCATTCTGGGTCGGCTTGGAAAGCGGCCCAATTCTTCTCCTCGTCTTGACGGCTGGAATGCTCCAGAATGTAGACAAACCGGTTCTGAGAACCCGGCGCATCTTCGGGACCAATAACCGATGCTCTTCATGTTGTGCCGCTTGAAGATCGAGTCAGTGTGATTGCCAAAGCGCGCTTTCAAAGCATCCATTTTGCCCTCGTTAACGTGATACAGTCGCAGTTCGTAAACGTGGTGTGGGGATTCCGCATTGGATCCCCCTGAGCGTGCTAAGGCCCAGCATCACCGCGGCGCCGCAGAGAGAAGATAGAAGATGGGATGCTTTCATGCCGCCGAAGATACCACCGCGATTCATCGGCGTCGAAGGCAGGCAGGCTTGGCGGAAGGGGTGGGATTCGAACCCACGGTGGGTTGCCCCACGCTCGATTTCGAGTCGAGTGCCTTAAACCGGACTCAGCCACCCTTCCATTTTTGCAAGATCGACATTCATCTGATCGATCCGGAAAAGAGCGCGTTTATTATGAGGCGACCCCGTCGCTTTGCAAATCTCTTGGAAGCTCTGACTCATCCTCGCTGGCGTTTTCCACGAGACGTTCTTGACTAACGAGTCGGAGGGAAATACATCTCGACTCGAACAAAGTTGGCTGCGGCATCGTCAATGCTCGTGAACGGAAGGCGCGATGATTAGGGCAAATTGTCGGGCACGGTTCACCGCCGCGGATTTCGATTTCATCGTCCGTACTCTCGCGCGCTCCCGCGGCGACGGCGTTTCGCTGGTCGATCTTTTGAGCGACTCCGAAACGCGCGACTCCATTCTCGACCATCCGCGTTTGGTTGAAACCATTCTTTCCAACGCTGGACATCTTCACATCTCATCGCAATTCTATTTCTACGTCCTCGCCCGATACGTCCTGCAACAAGCCGGCATCGGCGATCGCAAACTTTGCGATTATGTCGGCTCACTGCTCGAAACTTTTTCGCGAGCGAATCAACTGCAGACGCCGGACAAGATTGATCCGCCAAAGGACGGATTCGCCGGGGCGAACAATCGCGCCCATGAATACATCTCCGATATGCTCATTGCGCTTACCCGAGCGACGCCTGAGCAAACTTTCCTGCTCCGCGCCCACGTCGGAAATTATTCCCTTTTTATTAGCGGCATTTTTCATGAGAACACGCACCGGCGTAGTTTGCGCGGCGCGCCCGACATCGAGTTTTATGAACAGATTGGTCGCACCAACTATCAACTTGTGGCTTCGCACGAAACCGCGCGGCGGTGCGAACTCACCGATGTCTTTGCTGGGTTGGCTAATCGCTTCCACGACGTCCGCCTCGCGCTTAATGAACTCTCCGACCGCTTGCTTCATCTCGATGAAGAGGCGCGGCCATCGCTCGTTTTGTGAACGACACGCTTTTCAGCCAAATCCAAAAACTTTTCGAGCGCACTTACGCGCAGGTCGGCATCAATCTTGAGGATTGTTTGATTGATCGCCATCGCTACGGGCAGTTGTCGATCTTAGCCGGTAAATCCGCGCGCGAACTGAGCGAGCTCGCCCGGACTTTTCTCCGAACGGCCGACGATCGCCTTTACGTCGGCATTTACTATTCTCGTTGGCTGATCGAACAGCTTGAGCGCCATGATCCCCGCGCCGGGTTAAGCAATCACAATATCCGCTCGCTCGTTGCCTTCGTTGAAGAGATCAATCACGCCCTCCATGCCGCGCTTCAGTTCAAGAACGGAGCACGCGAAATCGCGTCTGAAAAGTTTGCGCGCAATCTGGAGCTGCAAGCTCAAGTTGATACTTACCTCGTTCTTCTTTTGTTCGTCGCGTTCTTTCGAAAAACTCAACGCGTCTCACGCCCGGATCGCCGATGGCTGCGTTTTCATCTTTTCGCGAGACAATGTCCCGAAGCGTTTCGCGATCGGAATCTGCGCGCGCGTTATCTGGAGACGATAGAACTTGCTTCAAGCTATACGCGTTATCTCGACACGCTCAACGCTGTTCGCCGTGTCGAAGAAATTCGGCGATTCCGGTCGCTCGATTACGATGACAAGAAGAAGCGGATCCTGGCGCTGCCCGGCGGCGAAAACTTATCGCGTCGCGTGAATTTAATTTGCGAAAACTGAAACGCGGTCGCTAAATACCGGTCGTGTTCAGTTTGACGATGCTCGGGAGCGGCAGTGCCGGAAACAGTGCGCTGGTAGCTACCGATCACTGCAAAATCCTAATCGATGGCGGACTGAGCGCGCGCCAAATCGTATTGCGCCTCGAACAGTGCGATGTGATCGCGGAACAACTCGACGGCGTTCTCCTGACACACGAGCATGGCGATCACGTCTGCGGACTCGAGGTTCTTTGCCGCAAATTAGACATTCCGATTTACGCGAACGCGCAAACCGCCGAAGCGGTCCGCTACGACGGCGCGTTGGATCAACATCGGAACTGGCGGATCTTCCGCACCGGCTCCGAGTTCGCCATCTGCGATATCCTTGTCCAAGCCTTCCCGGTTCCGCACGATGCCGTCGATCCGGTCGGGTTCGCGTTTTATGCGGGGTCCGCCGCTCTTGGATTTATCACGGACTTGGGGTACGCGACCAAAATGATCGTAGAACGGTTGCGGCAAGTGCACACTCTCGTGATCGAAACCAATCACGACGAAAAACTTTTGCAGAACGACACCCATCGGCCGTGGCCGGTGAAACAGCGGATTCAATCGCGGCATGGACATCTTTCCAATAACGCCGCTGCCACCGTGATCGAAGAACTGCTTCCCGGAAGGATCGATCGCGTCGTGCTTGGCCATCTCAGCCGCGACTGCAACACCCCCGCCCTCGCGCTTCAAACCGTGCGCAACTCGCTGCACAAATCCGGCAAGACCGACATCGAGCTTTTTTGCGCGACCCAATCCGAGATCAGCCCCAAATTTCGCATCGGCGAAACTGAGCTGGGCGCATTTCAGCCGACTTTTGAGAACGCATTTTTCCCGGCAGCATGAGCGCCGTTATCGCTGAAGATCGACGGTCAAACGCCGCCGCTAGGGAAGAACCGGGAATCCGTGACGCTGTCGAAGCCGACTTGCCGGCCATCATTAAGATTTACAATGCCGCGGTGGCAACGCGGATTGCGACTGCCCAATTGGAACCAGTTACACTGGAGGACAGGCGCAATTGGTTAAAAGATCATTCCTCGGATCGACATCCATTTTGGGTTTTGGAAATCGACCGTAAAATCGTAGGCTGGTTAACTTTGAAGCCGTTTTTGCCACGCTGCGCTTACCGCGGTACCGCCGAAGTGAGTGTGTACGTCGATCAAAAATTCCGGCGCCGCGGAATTGCGCGAACTTTATTGCAAGAAGCAATTGTGCGCGCGCCGTTGCTTCAGATCAGCGCAATGGTCGGACTAATCTTCGCGCACAACGAACCGAGCTTGAAATTATTTGAGCAGGTTGGCTTCGAAAAATGGGGATTGCTCCCACGCGTCGCGCGGCTCGATGACGTTGAGCGCGATCTGACGATTATGGGTCGCCATGTTTAATGTGGGAGCGGCCTCAGCGCCGCGATCATGCCTGTCCGGCTCGGATGGGGGCACAAAGGTTGCCTTCCGCATTTAGCTGTCAGACTTCTTCCGGACCGACAACGAGATGGATCACGCCGCCGGGATCAGAGATGAAGAAGCCATTAAAATCTTCGCGCAGATTTTCCACTTCGTCGCGGCGGGGGATGCCGTGCACTTTTAGGAACGACGACGCCGCTTCGGTGTCGTTCGTCTCAACCTCGAGCCAAATATCGGGATGACTCAGGTTCGGCACTTTGTCGACCCATAGTCGGTTCGGGCCAAATTGAAAGATGCAGCCGTCCGATTCTTCCTCGATCAACGGCAGCGCGAGCGTGTCGCGATAAAATGCGACCGTTTGCTCATAGGTGTGCGCAGGACATTTGATCGCGATATTGGCGCCGCCGGAAAATTGCGGTCCGTCGAGTTTGGCCACCATATGTCGATCTAAGCTCGCCGGTTGCCTCGGTCAAAGGTGTTCGAGCAATTTTTGCGCGACTGTTTTTGCTTTGTCCAATGCAACCGCGTCGTCCGCAAAACCACCGAGACCAATCGTGAGAAAGGCGTTACCTTTCGCGACGTAAAGCATCAGCACGCGAGATGCCAAGCCGCTCTCGCCGCCGCCAGTGAACACTTGCGCGGAGCCGCCAATGCCGGAGACCTTTTCCATCGTGCCACTTGCCGCCACCAGCAGCTGAAGCTCTTTCTCCGGGTCGATCGCGTTCGGCCCCGGCAGTTGCAATCGAATGATCAACGATTTCCCGCGGTTAACACTGTAATAACTACACTTGGAATAATAACCATCCGCGCCATCGCCGCTGCGCGGGCTCGGATCTTTGACCGGTTCGCCCAGAATCGCGGACGCTTCG
>Ga0137371_10001617_pt1 | contig 17834 bp, 12 predicted proteins | sample SagtaG_7_FD_104919 | JGI IMG/M metagenome (GOLD analysis project Ga0137371, IMG submission 104919) | Vadose zone soil microbial communities from Sagehorn Ranch, Mendocino, California, USA - Sage1_R_40_16 metaG | ecosystem: Environmental > Terrestrial > Soil > Vadose zone | place: USA...
CAGCACGGCCTGGCCGAGCAGGCTGTCATAAGGGATCAGGAAGCCATGGTCGAGCACGGCCAGGGCGAGGGCAAGCCCGACCGACACCAGCACCACGATCTGGACACTGCGCCGCGTCGATCTCCGCTCGGCGCTGACCTTCCGTCGCATGTCCAGCTCCTCACGGACCGAGCTGGACAGCGAGCCGAGCAGGTCCCGCAGCCCGGGGCCACGCAGCCGCGAGTTGATGATCAGGGCCGCGATGATCAGGTCGGCGCCCGGGTCGTCCAGGTCGTCGGCGAACCTGCGCAGCGCGTCCGGCAACGGCACCCGCGTGTGCATGCGGCTGACCAGCGCCGCCAGCGGCTCACTGAGCGATGGCGCGGCGACCCGCAAGGATGCCGGGATCGCCTGCTCCAGGCCGATGGCCCCGGCGATGGTGTCCCGCAGCGATTCGGTCCAGACGGCCAGGCCTTCCAGCCGGGCAAGTGCGCGGCGCTCGCTGGCGGCTCCGCTGAGCCCCCGCCAGCTGTAGGCGAGGACCGCGACTCCCGCCGCGGCTACCACCCAGCCGGTCGCGATCAGCGCCACGATGCCCGCCACGGCGGCAACCGCGCCGCGCACGCCGAAGATGTTGCGCAGCTGCTGTTCCAGCCCGCCGCCGCGGCCGGGCGGTGTCGGCGGCAGCCCGCGGATGGCCACCACCAGGAGGAAGAGGCCGCCGCCCACGGCCGCGCCGATCAGTATCGCGAGCAGCGTGCTGACGCCGACGCCCGTCACCAGAAGCCTCCTGCCGCGTTGTAGCCGTGCTCAGCTAGCTCGGCCAGGCACGACACCGGCGCGCGCGGCACCGCGCGGCCGTCGGGACCGGGCGCGAACGCCTCGCTCGACTGCACCCGGCCGTCGATCCCGGTCACTTCCCTGATGCTGCTGACGTACCGGCGCAACCTGCCGCCGCTGGAGTAGTCGTTCCGTTTCTCGATGAAGACGACGAAGTCAATCGCGCCGGCGATCAGCATGTGCGTCGCCTCCACCGGAAGCCGCTCGGCTGACTGGATGGCGTAGGTGGCGATGCGGTTGAAAACCTCAAGCGAGGAGTTCGCGTGGATGGTGGACAGCGAGCCGTCATTACCCTGCGTCATCGCGTTGAGCATCGTGACGATCTCGTCGCCGAGCACCTCACCGACGATGACCCTGCTCGGGTTCATCCGGAGCGACCGGCGGACAAGCTCGGCCATGGAGATCGCGCCTAGGCCCTCCATGTTCGGCAGGCGCTCCTCCAGCGCGATCACGTTCGGGTGCAGCTCAGGGAAATGATCGATGCCGAGTTCCAGTGCCCGCTCGACGGTGATGATCCGCTCACCGGCCGGGATCTGGTTGGCGATGGCCCGCAGCAGGGTGGTCTTGCCTGCGTTCGTGGCCCCGGCGATCATGATGTTCTTCCTGGCCGCCGAGGCCGCGGCGAGGAAGGCTGCCGCCTCCGGCAAGATCGTGCCGTTCCCGACCAGGTCGGCGAGGAACACCTTGCCCATCCGGGCGCGCCGGATCGACACAGCGGGCCGGATGGTGACGTCCATCACGGCAGAAAGCCGGGAGCCGTCTGGCAGCCGGATGTCGAGCTGCGGGTTGGCGGTGTCAAACGGGCGGCTGGACAGGCCAGAGTACGCGGCGAGCACCTGGATGAGCTCGATCAGTTCCTCGTCGCTCTCGGCGACCGGCTCACCCATGACCTCGTTGCCATCGGCATAGCCGAGGAACACCCGGTCGCAGCCGTTGATATCGATGTTCTCTATCTGCTGGTCCTCAAGCAGCGGCTGCAGCCTGCCGACGCCGAAGAGCGCGGCGTGAATGGCCGCGGCAAGCTGCTCCTCTTCCTGCGCGTTCGCCGGGACCCGGCCCGCGGTGATCTCGCTGCGGGCGTGCTCCTCGAGTGCCTGCGCGATGAGGGCGCGGGCGAACTGGCGCTCGTCCTCGCCGGACATTGGCGGCATCCCGGCAGCCTGATCGACCCGGCGCTGCTCACGGAGCCGGTCGCCGACCTCGCCGCGCAGCCGTTTGACGACGCCATGGTCCATCAGGTCTCACCGTCCGTGCCCGGTGAACCGGAGTGGCGGCCGCGCGCTGCCCGGCGGCCACGGTTCTGCTGGGCAGCGATCGGCCCGGTGCTCTGATCGGTGCCTGGCCAGCCACCCTGGTCCTGCCCGCGCGATGGCGGGACCGTTGCCGGTCCATGAGCCGACCGGCCGCCACGGCCATCCAGGATCTCCAGCCCGCCGGACGGCGGCGCCTCCGCTGGCGGATGCGCCGGCGGACCGCCGCCGCCGGTCACATTCTCTCGTCCGCCCGGCGATGGAGCGGACGGAACCGGCCGGCCAGCCTCCGGACCGCCGCGGCCATCCAGGATTCCCAGCCCGGCGGACGACGGACTGGCCGGAGCCGGTGCGGGAGCCTGCGGCCCGCCGCGGCCGGCCATGGTATCCCGCCCGCCGGATAGCGGGGCCGCCGCCCGTGCGGGGGCGTGCGGCGCACTACCGCCGTCCGGCAGCCCAAGCCCGCGGGCCGGCGCCGCGGGATGGTCCGGCGGCCGAGGCGCCGGAGCCGGCCCCGGCTCCGGCGCCGCGGGCAGCTGCTCGGCCAGGTGCGCGGCGATCTGGCGTGCCGTCCTGATCAGCAGCGACTTGTCCAGCTTCCCGCCCCACTCGCCGCGCAGCAGGTCGGCGCTCTTCGGCTCGTCGGCCAGGCCGCCGAGCACGGTTGCTGGCGCCCTGGCCTGGTCCAGCGACTGCGCGACCTCGGCGAGCGCGCTGTTGAAATGCCGGTGGTCGGCGATGACCACGACTCCTGTCCTGGCACCCGGCCGGCCGCGCCGGTGCACCCCAGCGGCAACGGCGATGGCCCGCTCGCGCAGCCGGACCACCTCGCCAAGAGTGGCCCGGGTGATCATCACCACGGCAGCCGCGTGGGCGAGGAAGTCGTAGTACGGCCCGTCCACCCCGATCCGCCCGCAGTCAGCGATCACGTCGGCCTGCGGAAGCGCGGCGAGCACTGCGCCGACCGACCCCCAGAGCGCTTCCAGCCCGGCGCCATGCTCAGCGCTGGTGACCCCGGTCAGGACGTCCAGGCCGCCGCGCAGCTTCTGCACGTGTTCCCAGACCTGATGCGGCCGCAGGCCGCGGCGGGCCGCCACGGCGAGGCTGAGCAGTCCGCGCCGGGAGTCGAGCCGCTGGCCATCACCGCCAGGCAGCCGGTAGACGAGGTCGCCGCCTGCCGGATCGCACTCGGCGAGCAGCACCGGCCGCGGCCAGACTGCGGCCAGCGCGACTGATGTGGTGGTAACGCCCGGCGATCCCTTGTCGGCAGCGATCGCGATCAATGCCATCGCTCAGCCAGTCCTCGTACCCGACGAAGACGGGGAGGCGGAAGCCGATGCACCCCCGGACGGCTGGCCCCCCTGGCCCGGCTGCGGCGATCCTGCATTGCCCGATCGCTGCCCGCCGGCCGGCAGCACGGCGATGCCGATGTTGCCACCCGAGGCGCTGCAGGCCACCGCCCCGGCATCGGCCGGATTGAGGGCCACCTCGATGTCAGCGACCGCCGAGGTGCCCGTGCTGGCAGGCGGCGCGGCCACGTTCAGCACAACGGCGTTTCCCGCCAGCAGGGCCGCCGACTGACCGGGGCACCCACTACTTCCGGAGCTGCCGGCCACCTGGTACAGGTCGATGTGATCCCCGACCTGCAAGTCGCGGGGGAGCTGGCCTTCCCTGAGCGCCAGACCGAGCACGTCCTTCCCTGCGGTCACATGATTCGCCCGGACCACCATGGCGCCGTTCAGCAGCGTGCCGGGCGGGATGGCGTTGGCCGCGTAGAAGTCCGAGACCTGGCTGGCCTCGTTCCACGGCACGTAGTTCACGCTGCTGTCCGAGGCGACCTGCACCTCTTGCATCGCGCTCAGCGGAATCCGCTGGCCGACGCCGACCTGGTGAACGATCTCGATCGCGCCGACCCGCTTGCCCGTCTGGGTAATCAGGAATCCCGCGCCGAAAGCGCCGCCGACGATGAGCAGTATGGCCAGCGCCGCCAGGCCCGGCCTGCGCTCCCGCGGCGCGCTCGGCAGCCGCCTGCCTTCCGGCGAGGTAGGTGCCTGCCAGCCCGCCTGCTGGTCGGTGCCGGAGACCGGCCCGCGCTGAATCGTTCCTCGATCGCTGGACATCGTTCAGGCATCTCCCCTGCTGGCAGCGCCTCCTTCTGGACGCCACGGCATCGGCGGTGCAATGGCCGGCTAGGCGAACGTATCCCGCCAGAAGCGCCGTTGTGCTCGCTTACGGACAATCCGTCGATAATTGTGACTGACGGCCGCCGGTCCTGGCCTTTTATGCCTGCTAGAAAGCATGATCCGCTCCGTGGCCGCCGGTTACGGAGCGCAGCACAGCCAGGGCCAACTCACGTGCCCTGTGCGCCTGGCGTGGCCTATGTCTCTTGTCACTGCTGCCGTATCTGCAGTGCTGTATCTGCAGCGGACCTGGGTGCTCACACGGCACATAGATCACGCCGGTTCCCGGGGCGATCCGCACCTGCTGCGTAGCGGGCGCGGCGCTCCGGTGCCCGACAGCAGGAACGGCCGGGAGGATCAGCCAATACCAGATAGCATGACGCATTCCGGGCGGTGCCGCGTGCTGCGCTCCGGAGAAAACACCTAGCGGAACGCGGCCGAGCACGACGGAGCTGAGCACGACGGAGAGGGCAGATGCGGATCGCGCTGACGGCACTCACTCCCCAGGGACTGCGTGATCTGGTCATCAGCGGAGACGACGGCTTGACCGTCGGCCAGCTAGCCGCCGAGCTACGTACCTCCCTCGGGCCGCGCGAGCACCTGGCGGAGGTCATCCAGCTCCCCGGCGCCACCGGGGCCGGCTGGAGCAAGCAGCGGCCGGCCCGCTACCCGGCCGACACGCTCTGGGCCAACGCTCGCCCGCTCGATCCCTCCGCAGCCGCAGCCAGGGCGCTGCACGACGGCGCGGTCGTCGCAACCGACCAGCAGGCCGCCGCGGGCACCGCGCTTGACGAGCCGTCGGGCGTGGTCGAGGTGCGGGTCGTCGGCGGGCCCGCGGCGGGCACGGTCCACCGGCTGGGGCTCGGCGCGGCCGTCCTCGGCGCGGCCAGGGACTGCCAGGTCCCGGTCGCGGGGCCAGGCATGCCCGCATACGCCGCCAGGATCACCGTCAGCCCGGGCTTCCAGGAACAAGGGATCCTGCTGGAACCCGGGCAGGCCACCGCGGCAGGCACGGAAATGCTGATCGACGGTGCGGCCGTGATGACGCCGCGGCTGTGGCCACTCGGCGCGCTGCTGGAGATCGGGCCGCACGTCCTTGCGCTGGCCGTGCCGGAGCCGCCGGACGCGCACTTGTCTCCGGCCGGGAACGGAGGGCTCGCCTACAACCGCCCGCCCCGCCTGCTGCCGTCTGGCCGGACGCGCAAGATCGAGGTGCCGGCCGAGCCGAGCCGTGCCGAGAAGGTCCGTTTCCAGTTCATCGCCGCGATCATTCCGCTTGCGCTCGGACTTGTCATGGTGAAGGTAATGCATTCCGCCATGTATGCCCTGTTCATGCTGATGGGCCCGGTGATGATCGGCGGGCAATGGCTGAGCGACCGTCGCCACGGCCGGGTTTCCTACAAGCGGGCGATGCGCGACTACCGGCGCAAGATCGGCGAGCTGGAGCCGGCCATTGGCGCGGAATGCGCCGCGGACGAGGCAGCGCGCCGGAATGCGGCACCGGATCCCGCCCAGGTGCTGCTCACCGCGACGGGCCCACGGCGGCGGCTGTGGGAACGCCGCGCACTCGACCCGGATGCCCTGCACCTGCGGATCGGGCTGACCAGCCTGCCCGCGCAAGTCGAGTTCGTCCCGGAGAAGGGCGCGCGCGGCGACGTCGAGCTACCGTCGCCGCCGGCTGCCCGCAACGTGCCGGTGTCGCTGCCCCTTCCGCAGCTCGGCGTGCTCGGCCTCGCTGGGCCGCTGGACGCCTCCCGGGGGCTTGCCCGCTGGCTTGTCGCCCAGGCTGCCGCCCTGCACAGTCCGAGGGACCTGCAGATCGTCGTGCTCACCGCGGACCCCGCGTCCGGCCAGCACTGGAACTGGGTTCGCTGGCTGCCACACTGCGCGCCACGCAAGGGCGAGGAATGCCTCGCGCTGGTAGGCCCGGACGCAGCGACGGCCGGGCGGCGGGTAGCAGAGCTGGCCAGCGAGGTGAACGAACGGCTGCAGAAGGCCAGTGGCCTGCAAAGCCTCAGTCTGGCAGCCGAGCAGGCAGCAAGCCCCGAGCTCGGGCCCAAGATCCTCGTCGTGCTCGACGGCGCGCGGGTCCTGCGCCGCATCCCTGGCATGCCGCAAGTTCTCGCCGAATCGCGCCGGGCAGGCGTGTACTCAATCTGCATCGACGAATCAGAGCGCCTGCTGCCCGAGGAATGCGCCACCGTCGCCTCCTGGGACGCCGGGCGGCACGCCCGCGTCACCTTGCGCGGCAGCGGATTCGACGTGCTCGGCCCGGTGCTGGCGGATCAGGTCAGCCCGGCCTGGGCGGACCGGATGGCCAGGGCGCTGGCCCCGGTTCGGGACGTGAGCCGCGACGACGCGGACGCCGCGATCCCGTCCGCGGCGCGGCTGCTGGACCTGATCGGGATGCCCGATCCCGACGCGGGCGTCATCGCCGCCGGGTGGGACAGGCTCGGCAGGACTACCGCCGCGCCGATCGGGATCGGCGCGGACGGCCCGTACACCATCGACCTGCGGGCGGATGGCCCGCACGGGCTTATCGCGGGTACCACCGGTGCCGGGAAGTCGGAGCTGCTACAGACGATCATCGCGTCGCTCGCCGTGGCGAACCGCCCGGATTCGATGACGTTCGTGCTCATCGACTACAAGGGCGGCAGCGCGTTCAAGGACTGCGCCCGGCTTCCGCATACCGTCGGCATGGTGAGCGACCTGGACGGCCACCTCACGGAGCGGGCGCTCGCCTCGCTGTCAGCCGAGCTGAAGCGGCGTGAAGAGGTCCTGCTGCACGCGGGCGCCAAGGACATCGAGGACTACTGGGATACCAGGCGCAACCGCCGCGAGCTCGAGCCGCTGCCACGGCTGGTTCTGATCATCGACGAGTTCGCCTCCCTGGTCGCCGAGCTGCCGGACTTCGTGACTGGCCTGGTGGGCATCGCCCAGCGGGGCCGGTCCCTTGGCGTGCATCTGCTGCTGGCCACCCAGCGGCCGGCCGGCGTGGTGAGCGCGGACATCCGGGCCAACACGAACCTGCGGATCGCGCTGCGCGTAACCGATTCTGCAGAGTCCTCCGACGTCATCGACGCGAACGACGCGGCCTTCATCTCCAAGTCCACGCCCGGCCGGTGTTACGTGCGCTCAGGAGCGGCGGCCCCGCTCGCTGTCCAGTCGGCCCGGATCGGCGGGCGGCGTCCAGGGTCAGGTCCGGTCGAGGCAACTGCCCAGGTCATCCCGGTGCCGTGGAAAGGCCTCGGCCAACCGCTGCCGCTGGCAGGACAGGCGACGGGCGACGACGGCAGCATGGCCACCGACCTGTCCGTGCTGGTGGACGCGATCAGGGACGCGAACGTCAAGCTGGGTATCCCGAAGCAGCGCAGCCCGTGGCTGCCCCCGCTGCCAGAGACCGTGACGCTGGATGAGCTGGCCGCGGGGACCGGCGAGCCCGGCGGCGACGTCCCGCCGCTGCCTTACGGGCTCACCGACATTCCGGCGAGGCAGGCCCGGGAGCCGCTCACCCTTGACCTGGCGCACAGCGGTCACGTGGTGGTCGCCGGAGCTCCCCGCAGCGGCCGGTCGACGGTGCTGCGCACGCTCGCCGGGTCGGTGGCCGCCCACACGTCGCCAGCCGACGTGCACATCTACGCACTCGACTGCGGAACCGGCGCGATGCTGCCGCTGGCTGCGCTGCCGCACTGCGGCGCGGTCGTCTCACGTGACCAGGCCGAGCGGGTGGAACGGCTGCTCGGCAAGCTGCGCGGCGAGGTCATGCGGCGCCAGCAGCTGTTCGCGGCCGAGGGCTTCGCCGGGGTGGCCGAGCAGCGCGCTGGAACCTCCGGCGGCAAGTTGCCGTGGATCGTCTTGCTGCTGGACTGGTGGGAGGGCTTCGTCGCGGCATTCGACCAGTACGACTACGGACGGCTGATCGATGCGCTGCTGCAGCTACTGCGGGAAGGCGCGGCGGTCGGGCTGCGAGCGGTGGTCACCACCGACCGGTCCGCGCTCATGGGGCAGGCCGGGACGGTGTTCGGCAAGCGGATGGTGCTCAGGCTCACCGACCGTGCCGACGCCGGATTCGTTGGCATCAACGAGCGCAGCATGCCCGACCACCAGCCCCCCGGCCGGATCATGTTCGAGGGCGTGCCGCAGCCGTTTGAGGCGCAGGTCGCCATGCTGGATCTAGAACCGTCGGGACCCGCGCAGGTGGCGGCATTGCGGCGGCTTGCCCAGCAGGCTACCGACCGCTGCGGCCGTCTGCCGCAGCCGCAGCGGCCACTCCGGGTGGACGCGCTCCCGATCAGGATCGGGTTCGAGGAAACCTGGCGGCTGGACCCCGAATTCGCTCCGCCGTCACCGCTGTGGGCGCTGGCCGGCGCGGGCGGGGACGAGCTGGGACCGCAGGGCATCGATGTGCGAGATGAGGGCCCGGGCGTGGTGGTCGCCGGACCGCCCCGCAGCGGCCGGTCCACCACCCTGATGGCGATGGCCAGGTCGCTGCTCGGCCAGCGCACCCCGGTCGTGGTGATCACGCCCCGGCGCTCGCCGCTGCGGTCGCTCGAAGGTCACGACGGGGTCCTGGCCGTGCTCGGCGCCGACGCCGATCCTGACACGCTGGATGCCGCCGTCGAGGGACAGGATCGCTACGTCGTGCTGGTCGACGATGCCGAGTTGCTCGTTAACGGGCCGCTTTCCGAGCCGCTGGAGAAGATCCTGGTGAGCGGACGGGACGCCGACCACGGGCTGGTCATGGCCGGCACCACCGGCGACCTTGGCCGGGCGTACTCCGGGTTCGTCCCGGTCGCGTTGAAGTCCCGGTGCGGAGTGCTCGTCGCGGTCGACTCCCCTGGCGACGGAGACCTGTTCGGCGTGCGGCTGCCGCGCAACGCAGGACCTGGCCCGATGGGCCGTGGTCTGCTGGTACGGCCGGGCACCACCATGCCGATCCAGCTCGCGATCTGCGAGTGAGCGGCGCGGGCTACCCGCCCGCCGGTGTCGCCCGGTCGTGCGGCGTTCTCGCGGACACGACGCCTGACAGCAGAAGCGTCGTCGCCCCACCTCGTCCGCGTGGGGCGCGACGCCTCGCCGAATCAGCCTGACTGAGCTCTCAGGTCCCCGGCAACTCAGTCGTCAGTGAATGTCCGTGCCGAGCTGCGCGGCGTTGGCCTGCTGCTTCTCTTGCACGTCCGCGTGGTTGTGGATCGCGCTGTGCAGGGCGGTCATGGGCTTGATCATTTCCTGGATCTGCTGGGACAGCTTGTCGGCACTGGGGTCTTTCCAGGCCCCAGTGCTCACCATCTGGTCATGCTGGGTCTTGACCTGGTTGAAGCTGTTGAGCATGGTGTCAGCGTGCTGCCTCTTTGCCTTCGCGTTCGCCGACATTTGCTCAAGGTCATACGACTGCTGTGGCACGATTCATCACCCTTCGTGGTCCTGTGGGCTCCGGGTCTGAAGATCGCACCGCGAACCGGCCGTACCTGATCGCGGCACGTCATGACGAATGATGATATAGCGGCATCAGCTACCGCGCAGAGCATCGGCGCATCTTCCCATACCAGCAATTCACGACCACGGCCTGAGCCATTACCGCATCAGCACAAGGCCGCTGCGCAGGCCGGAAAGGCATCAGCACGCAGGCCGCTGCGCAGGCCGGAAAGGCATCAGCACGCAGGCCGCCGCGCAGGCCGGAACTGGGCGAAGGACACCGTCAACGCGGGCAAGACCGTACTCAGATCCCCGAACTCAGGCCGGCGCCCGGCCACCGCGAGAGGCGACCGCTGGCCCGCGGCCAGGCCCACCAAGAATCGCTCGGCCGCCTCGGCCGGCCCGCCGTCGCCGGCATCCACGCTTCGGCTGCCGAGCCCGGCAGCACCACGCGCCGCACCCGCAGGCGAGCCCTACTCCATGTGCCCGTGCGGCGCGAAGGGCAGCCTGCGGCACCTGCCTGGGGGCTGGCATTGCGGCTCGGAGCAGTTCTGGGGGGTGGCGTTCAGCGCTTGCTGGACTTCGCCAACAGTGCTATTGACCTTGCCGGATAGGTCGCCATGCTTTTGGGCTAGCTGCTGGGTGAAGGTGCTAGGGGCAGAGCCCGCGGGACCGGACCACACCAGGCCACCCGCCATCCGCTGGCTGGCGTCTTTGAACGCGTTGGCCATCGCATCCTGGTCGCCGTTCAGCTGCGTGCACAGACTGTCGTACGTGGTGTGCATCGGGCATACCTGAGATTTCGGGTCAGCCATGGGAACCTCCGGTCGGATTTAGTCGGGCCGGCACCCGCGCGAATCAGGAGCCGCTCGGCGGCGGTGCCGCGGGAGCCGGCCGCCGGCGTCTAGCTCGGATGAGGAAGCGGCAGCTCGTCCCCCTGCTGGCCGAGGCTCTGCGCGGCAGCGCCGGCGTCGAAACAAGGGCTCGAAACCCTGACCAGAGCCGTCGGGCCGCCAATGGAGATGTCGCCCTTCAGGGAACCTTTCACCAGATCGTAGTGAAAGGCCCAGGATCCGGTGGGCGTGTCCTTGGAATTCTCGGTATATGTCCATCCGTCGGCACGGACGAGGCTGATGAGCCGGCCGCGGTACGCAGCAGAGCTGATCCGGCGATTAAATGCGTCAACGTAGGAAAGAACCCCGCGATACATTAGCTCGTCTTGGTTGGTGGATGTCGGGCAACCTAGGTACAGACCGCTCAGGTTCCTTGCAAAGCCGACGTGGGCGCCATATATACGCTGGTACAGGGCTCGGGTAGCCGAAACGACCTGGCTGCGCGCCTTCGTCGCGGCAGCGCGGCCGCCGCCGGCGCTATTGCCGCTACTGCCGCCGCACCCGGCGGCGGCAATAGCGGCCACGGCGGCCACCGCCACGATGGCGGCGCGCGCCGCGCTCGCCACGATCCGCCTCCGCGTCATCGCTAGAAATCCGACGTCTGCTGTTTGAACGTATCTTTGTTGGCCTTGTACGTTCCGCCGGGATCGTTGTTCGCGTCGGCGATAGCGGGATCGCGCAGCCAGGCATTGTACGCGGCCAGCTGCTCCGGGGTCATCTGGTCGAGTTCCTTGATCTTGCCATCGTCGAGGAAGTTCGCCTTCCCGGGTCCACCGAATTGGTTGATGTAGGTATCTGGATTGCCGTCGTAGTGCAGGTGGTTGTAGGTGACGCCCGGCCCCGTTGACCTGCCTCCGTCATTGTACCAATTTCTTACGATGCGATCCCAGTTGCTGTTGGCCTGGGTAATACTCTGGATTGCTTCCGGCGACTCCGGTGACTCTAGCTCATCACTTGGGAACGCCTGGCCTATCTCTTTTTCGACCCCGCTCTTAAACCCGTCCTTGATTCCCTCAAGCAGGGCCTCGCCCACGCCGGCCTCCGGGCCGAAAACAAGGCTAGTGATGAAGGCGGAGCCAGCCGCGGAGGCTATCTCGGAAATTGCTTCGTTGCTCTTGCCGGCTTGCTGGCCCGTCGCCTGGTACTGGTGCACGATGAAGCGATCCATTAGCTTGAATGATTCATCGTTCCAGAAGCCCTGGTTGTCCGGGACCTGATTGCGCCAGGCGCTGTAGAAGGTAAGCAGCTGGGCTGAGGTGGTCTTGTCCCGCATGCCCTCCTTGACGAAGTTCGCCCATTCACCCGAGGAGGCCGTAACCTGGAGCCCGGGTATGTCTGGAGCCGGCTTCCCGTCTTTCCCGACGCCCATGCCGGGCGCGGCCGAACCCACGGTGGCAGTCAGGTCGCCGAAGTAGTTCATGGCCATAGCACCGAGCACCTGCCGCACCTCACCGGAAGTCCTGGCATCCGGGTTGTCGCCAAAATATCTGACGGTCAGCTCCGCATTGGCCGCATACGGCTTGGGGTCGGCGAGCGGGTCGCCCTGCGGGGGGAGGTTGGCACCGCGGACCATGTCGGCGAAGGCACCGTCGATTACCGAGTGGGTGAGCATCGGGTTGGTCATCAGCAGGCTGATGGAGGGCGGGTAGGGCTCGTTCGGGTCCTTGTTCTGGAAGTTCTCCAGGTAGAACTTGGCGTCGTAGGCCGGGTTGTGCGCGATGGCCTCCCAGATCCCGTCCAGCTGCGGCGGCGGCATCATCCCGGGCTCTTGTCCCTGCATGTAGGCCTGATACAGGGCGTATTTGCCCAGCGGCTGCAGCCAGTCCGGGGAGTAGACGCCACCGCCCTCCAGGAATGGCTGCAGCAGATCAAGCTTTGGCCCGGTCCCGTCCAGGTAGTCGTTGGGCAGCGTGATCTGGCTTAGCCAGTCCTGGCTGAGCGGCATCTTGTAGCTCGCCGTAGCCAGCCCATTGCTGACCAGGCCTGACCAGCCTTGGTATTTGTCGTCCTGGCCTTGCTGCTTGTAGCCGTTGACCTGGAGTCCGAGCTGGGCAACGCCGTGCGGGCCAAGCGCCTTGAAGTACGCCGCCATGTACTCTGGGTCGTCGGCATGCTGCGCCAGGTCATCCGCGATGAAGTCGGTATTGCTGTGATCAAGGAGGGCCTGCTGCGCCTTGCCGCCAGCGTCGTTTCCTGCCTGCTGCGCGGCTTGCGCGTTGGTGAAGTCGAGGGTACCGGCACCGCCTGACACCCACTGACCGGATCCGGGATAGGCCCGCTGCATCGCCACGGCCAGCTCGACGCGGTAGTTCAGGCTCGCCTGCTGGTCCTGCCACCACTGCAGGTCGCCCAGCGCCTTTGACAGCTGGCCGGTGTCCAGGCCGTACCTCGACAGCCGGCCTATGTAGCCGGTTATCTTGGTCTGCGCGTTGGCCACGGCCGGATTCGTGGCCTTCTGCATGTCCGTAACCGCCTGCGGGTCGATCTCCAGATCGTTGCCACCGTCGTCCGGCCTGGTCATGCCCACCACCCGCGTATGCCGTCGTTAGGATTACCGGATTCGTCAGTCACGACGATACGGGAACCTCCTGATGCTGCGGCACGATTTGCCCGTATCGATACCGAGATCAACCGGATGGTACTGCGCTGGCGCGGTGCCGTGCGCCGGGCTCATATCATTACCAGGAATGGGGGAAAGCCTGCGCCCGGATTGGTATCCCGACCCGGTGAACTCGGGCCTGCCGCGCTGGCGGAATGGGTTCTGCTCAGAGTGCCGCTCCGACCAGGACGGGCTCGGTCACCAGCTCCACTCCGAACGTCGCATGCACGCCGTTCCTGATATCCCTGGCCAGCGCTAGCAGCGACGTGGCCGTCGCGCCGCCGGGATTGACCAGGGCAAGCGTGTGCTTGGCCGAGATTCGCGGACCGGGTCCGGGCTGGCCAGGCCGCCCGCCCGGCGCAGCACGACCGTTGGCCGGGTATCCCTTCCGGTAGCCCGCGCGCTCGATCAGCCACGCGGCCGGTATCTTGACCAGGCCCGGGCCGGCCGGGAAGCGGGGGACGCGGGCATCGCTGCCGCAGGCAGCCGCTGCGGCTCGCTCCAGCGCGGCAAGCTGCGCTTGGTCGAGGACGGGGTTGGTGAAGAAGGAACCCGCGCTCCTGGTGTCCGGATCGGCGGGATCCAGCACCATCCCCTTGCCCTTGCGGAGCCGGAGCACCGCCTCCCTGGCGGCCGCCAGCGGCACCCTGCCGCCCTCCGCCACGCCGAGGGCACGGGCGAGCTCGCCGTACCGGACCGGCGCGGACAGCGGATCGCTGGCCAGCCGGAACGTGACGCCCAGTACGACGAATCGGCCGGTAATGTCGCCCGCGGCGGCACCGGCATCTGCCGCTGCAGCAGCATCATTGGCGGCTGTAGCCGCAGCTACGGTCGCTGCCGCGGCGTCGCCCGCGCCCGCCAGGGCCGGCCCGCCGGTGCCCGCGCCCGGCTTCGTCGCGGCGCGCTTGAAGCGGCTTGTCCGGTAGCCGAACCCGCAGTCCGCGTTCGACAGCTCCGTCGTCACATCGCGCTGCCGGTCGTAGACACGCACGGCGCTGAGCGTCTCGGCCACATCCTGCCCGTAGGCCCCGACATTCTGGATCGGGGTCGCGCCCGCCAGGCCAGGAATGCCGGAGAGGCACTCAAGCCCGGACAGCCCGCTGCCGACGCACCAGCTGACTACCGCGTCCCAGTCCTCGCCAGCCGCGACGCTGACGGCGGCGCGATCGCCGTCGGGCGCGGCCGCGATGCCGCGAGTCGCCACCCGGACCACCGTGCCGGGAAACCCGGCATCGGCAACGACGAGGTTGCTGCCGCCGCCGAGGACGAGCACCGGGTCACGGCGCTGATCCGCCGCCCGGACGGCCGCGACGATCTGCTCGTCGCTGTCGGCCTCGACGAAGCGCGCGGCTGGCCCGCCGAGGCCGAGCGTCGTGTACCCCGCCAGCGCTACCTGCTCGCGGACCATCACGCCGTGTGCCCCATTCCGCCCGGCCGCCGACAACCCCGGCCCGCGCCCGCCCGGCCGGGCCGGCCCGGCCTGCCACCCAAGCGGCCACGACAGGAGGTGAACCCGCGGCCGCCACCTTGAGTACCGGCCATGCATCCTACGTGATCAGCGGGTCCGCCCGGTCAGCCGCCGTTGAGGCTCTGGATCTCGCCGACGCTGACCTGCTGGCCCGCCTGGCTGGGTTGCAGTTGGCCAGCGTTCAGCGGCTGCATGCCGGCCATCGGCGGCAGCGGGCCGTCGCCGTCGCCGGTGGTAACCGCCCAGAAGACCTGCCAGCTGATGCTGGCCGTCATGTTGTATCCGTTGCTGGGGTGCAGGTAGGTGACGCCGCAGTCGATTGGCTGATTGGCCCCCGTGCCGGCCATCTGGTGCGCCGAGGCGGTGGAGCCGAGGTAGCCGCAGTTGGTGTACGTCCTGGCATCCGTGGTGCCCGGCTCGACGTTCAGCGGCTGCGCCATCGCCCACACCGTGACGCTCAGCGAGCCGTCCGGCAGCGATGCGGTCACCGTCGCATAGGGACGGCCGGCGGCCGTCCGCTCGAACGCGCCGGCCAGGTTGACCCGGACGAACGTCGGCAGGTTCGCGTAGCTGCGGCCGGCCGGGTTGATGTCGATGTTCCCGATCCCCGGCCGGGTCAGATGGGCCAGCGCCAGCATCCGCAAGGTCTCCGGCGGGATCGGCGGGGTCGGCGGCAGCTGTCCCGGCAGCACCCATGCGAACAGCGGGAGCTTCAGGCACTCGGCCTTGCCCGCGGCGTCTGCTGCCGGATTCACCGGCAGCAGGTACCAGGTACCGGCGGGTATCGGGTTCTCCTTCAGCAACTTCTGGGCCAGCGCGTAGGCCTTATCGACATCGAACTCGCTGCCTGGGTTGGGACCAAACTCGGTGACGATGTGCTGGCTGCCGGTTTGCCCGTCGCCGATGGGCTCCCACAGGCACGGCGGCGGCGGGATCGTGACGGGATTGTTGGTCCCGGCCGACCAGTTCCCGCTGAAGTGGACGAGTTTGTCCAGCGAAACCGAGCAGCCGGTGCCGCCGCAGCCCGCCGGCGGCGGCGGCCCAGCACCGGCATTTGCCGTCCCTGCCGCCGCGAGGGGCAGCAGCAGCCCGGTGACGATCAGGACTGCGGCGCGGAGCGGGCGAATCATGGCTTGCACTCCCTGGCCTGCGGATAGAAGACATCGGGATAGTTGCCGATCACGTGCCAGTTACCAGCGCCGCCGCTGGTGAGAATGTCGGTATAGCGGAGGTAATGATCAGCGGCGGGGATCCGGTCAGGTACCGTCTTCCCGGTACTGATCCTGGTGTTGACGGCATGTGAGTTGTCATAGCAGGCGCTGACGTCGATGGCGCCCTTGTGCCCGGGATCCGGGAACGCCCGCATGTGCGTGAAGCGCACGGTGCCGCGGAACGACTCGGTCGTCACGTCGCGCTTCGCGAGCGCGCGCCCGAAGTCGCGCCGCATAGCCGCGTCGACGTACCCGGTCCACCGCTTGTCCTTGCCGCCCGTGTACTCGGAGTAGAGATAGGCAAGCTCGAAATTCTTGTCCGCGGTGACCGCCTTCGCCTGCCGGGCGCTGGCCGGCTGCCAGCCGGCCATATGCACGTGGACGTTATGGCCGAACGGCGGCCGGACGAGCCCTCCCGGGCCGGATGATCCCGGCTGAGCGGTCCCCGATGGCGATGATCGCGGCGCCGCGGTTGTTCCGCCGGGATGGAAGGTGGCCGGTTTCGCCGGCGACCCGCAGGCCGCGACGAAGGCCAGGGCAGCCACGATGAGGGCTGCCTCCATCCCGCGTCGTCTCATCAGCCCTCACACCACTTATCGGCTCAAAATGGCCGGCTCCATGACAAGCGCCTCGAAGATAACGGAAGCGGTTGGTGATCACAACGCGAGTTACCGAGTTGACGCGATGAAGTTTCCCGCGATCGACAGGAGGCAGCTTCGCCCCGGCGTACACTCGCGCATCGTGACCGGGACGGACATAACGGGCCGGGCGCAGTTCCCGAGAACCGGACGCCGGCCGGGCGCTGTGCCCGGCTACCGGCCGGGCGCGGTGCCCGCCGGATTGGCCGCACTGACCGGGGAGGGAAATGAGCGCAGCGGGCTGGATCGTCACCGCGGCGATGGCGGCGGCGGGCCTGACCGCTGGCTGCTGGCTGACGATGCTCGCCGCGCGGATCCCGCGCGGTGAGAGCCTGCGGCCGCCGCTCGGCCGGTGCGCCGCGTGCGGGTCGCCCGCCGCCCTGGCCGACCTGATCCCGCTGCTCGGCTGGGCCCGGATGCGCCGCCGGTGCCCGGACTGCCGGCAGGCCTTCGGTGCCTGGTATCCCGCGGCGGGGCTCGTGACGGCCGCCGCGCTGGTCGCGATGTGGCTCCGCTTCGGGGCCAGGCCCGAGCTCCCGGCATTCTGCTACCTGGCGGTTGTCGGCGTACCGCTCGCGTTCATCGACGCGCGGTACCAGCGGCTCCCCGACCTGCTCACGCTGCCCTCGTACCCGATCGGGCTCGCGGCCCTCGGCATTGGCGCGATCTTCGTTGCCGGCGGCGGCACGCACTTCACGCACGGGCTGATCGGGATGGCGGCGGTATGGCTGTTCTTCGTGCTGCAGGTGCTCGTCTACCCGGCGGGAATGGGCTGGGGCGACGTGAAGCTCTCCGGGCTCATCGGCCTCTACCTGGGCTGGTTCGGGGCGGGCGCGGTGATCGCAGGCCTGCTCGGCGGATACCTGCTGGCTGCCGTGACCGGGATAGGCCTGATCGCGACCCGGCGGGCGACCAGGAAGTCACATCTGCCGTTCGGGCCGTTCATGCTGGCAGGCGCGCTCGTCGTGATCATCGTCCCGGCCATGTAGGGTCTCACGCCACATGACGTAATCTCACAGTCGATGTCGTACGGATGTCATATAGGACATTTTTCTGAGACACGCCGGAACGCTTCCGGGAATTGCCAGACGGCTATGGGACTGTAGTCATAGTGTCGCCCGTAGTAGCGCGATACGTCGCGACTCGGGCGGCATCAGTGAGGTGGTGCCATGCCGCTTGCGGCGAGCCGGTGTTGAAGAATTTGGACGGCTGCCCTCCACGACGAGATGCGCAGGCATAACGAGTCGGCCTGCAGAGCTTTGCCTGACGCCAGCGGGCGCAAGTCCGGAGTTCTCCGTCTGGCTGGGAGCTCACGGCTTTACGAGCTTGGCGTGGGGGTGGTCTGGCCGACCTCGATGAGG
>Ga0137371_10001621_pt1 | contig 17819 bp, 13 predicted proteins | sample SagtaG_7_FD_104919 | JGI IMG/M metagenome (GOLD analysis project Ga0137371, IMG submission 104919) | Vadose zone soil microbial communities from Sagehorn Ranch, Mendocino, California, USA - Sage1_R_40_16 metaG | ecosystem: Environmental > Terrestrial > Soil > Vadose zone | place: USA...
GTGTAGACAAACGATCTCACACTGAATCTACCCCCTCCACTCCAACTCGACGAGATCACCATACTTGAGTTCGGCCACGATGTGGCTACCTCGCTCGACTGACGATGTGCGTACCCCATACACGTCTCACCGTCGAAACGTACCTGACATCATTGGAAGAGGCTGGCTACAGCGTGAGCCATCGGATGCGAGTCAAGTCCATCTTGGGCAGCTTTTGTCAGTGGCTCATTGATGAGCATGGACTCCTCAAACGCAATCCCACACGAGGTTTAGAGCTTCCTGCACAGCAGGTGCTGGCACCACGGATGCTCTCAGATGAGCAACGCTCGATTCTGCGGACATTGGTTGAGCAGGCAGAAGACCTTCGGGGAGGAGCGCTTTTTGCCCTCGGCTACTGGGCAGGTTGCCGGGTAAGTGACGTTGCCCACCTCTTGGTTGAACATACTCATGTAGGGCCAAAGATTGGGTGGATACATATCGGACATAAGGGGGGCAAATTCCGAGATATCGATCTACTCAATCAAGCTCGGCGTCCACTCTTTGAATATCTTCAACATGGTAGGCGTGATCGAGAGAGCCCCTATATCTTTACCTCACAAAGGAACCAGCAACTGACGGAAGCAGGCATTCACCATTGGTTCCGCAGCCTCAAACAACGGGCTAAAAAAGACCAATGGGACGAGATCGCCCAGCTCTCGTTCCACGATTTTCGCCATGATTTTGCCCATCGCGCACGAGAAGCTGGTTGGACGTTAGAAGAGGTAGCCTATTATCTGGGGCATGTCACGAAAAAGGGAACGCCAGCTATTCAAACCACGGTGAGATATACCCAGGTCAGCCGAGAGCAGGTCAAGGAGAAGCTGAAACGAGTCAAGGGATAGCTCCGGAGTGCAATCATCATGTAGGCGACAACACCATCTTTTGTTTTTGCGGCACTCAAGGGAGGTTCTATGGATCAACAGATATACACCATTACATTTGATGGGATTTCAGACGCGGATGCAAATCGTTATGCCAGCCAACTCAAAAATGTCCTCCTGGACGCTTCTCCTGACGTTGAGGTAGAACGCAGAAAAGATGATCCCTATACGCAGGATCTTGGTGCTACATTGGTGCTTATCCTAGGCACCTCATCTGTGACTGCTATCGCCAAAGCCATTGCCGATTGGCTCTTGCTTCATCGCAGCGTTCAAGTGAACGTGAAGAATGAGAAGGGAGAGTATATTGTGAAAAATCTCACAGCTACTGAAGCATTCAAGTTAATCGATCTCTTGTCACCCAAAAAGTAAGAAGCGTCATATGCAAGTAATAGCTCCATCTTCGAAAACGACACTCGTTATATTACTCGGTGCGTCTGCGTGGCCTCGTTCACCAGCTCTTCAGGGTTCAAAGGCTTTTGCGAACGCTGCACACCATATCAGAGCGTATTTTCGGAATCAAGATGGGTTCAACCTTCCTAAAAGCAATTTGTTGGACCTCTTTGATAAAAACGATTCTGCTCCCGATCTCTTGAGCAAGATCAGCCAGTTCTTGCAGCAGAAGACGAACGTGAAAAGTAAATCGAGCAATGTAGCCAGAGACGTTCTCGTTTATTACATTGGTCATGGAGGGATTACTGCAGATACCTCGAGCTTTTACTTAGCTATTTGTCGCACAGAAAAGGATTATGAGAAAGGGACAAGCATAACGATGGAGGATCTTGCAGAGAGGCTTAAAGGGGATGCAAGGTTTCAGCGGCGTATACTCATTCTCGATTGCTGTTTTGCGGCTGCTGCGGTGAAGTACTACCAGGGGGCAACGACAATGGGCATAGCCACGTCGAAGACTTTTGACGCTTTCAAGGAACCAGATAAGAACGAGGGATTCCCTAGTAGAGGAACGTCTTTCCTCTGTGCTTCGAGCAAAGACAAAGTCTCTCATATCCTTCCAGATAAATCTTCTACTATGTTCACCCACGCCCTTCTACAAGTACTTCGTACCGGAAGCTCGTCTCACCAAGGTTCTTTCTCTCTCCACACTGCTCATCGTTTCATGCTAGATTTTCTGGAGAAGCAGTATAAAGGTCAGTTTACGAGGCCGGAGGTCCATAGCCCAGATCAGAGTGAAGGGAAGGTAGAAGAGGTTCCGTTTTTTCCCAATCCTGCAGCGCTGGGCAGGTTCGTACCGTCTCAGGGGTCACTAATGCACCATCGTCCAACTTTTGGGGAAAAAGAGAAAGAGCGTGGGCACCCCCTCAACCCTGATAATACCCTTGTGCGTGCGCTGCAAATCGATCCATCCAGTATCACTACTCGCTTCCGCCTCGCCGAAACATACCTGGAAACGGAACGCTACGAAGATGCCCTGGCTCTCTACCAGAGCCTCATCAATCGCCGTAAAGATTTACAGGCAGATGACCTGGGTGCTGCCTATGCTGGCCTTGCCGAAACCTATAATTTGATGGAGCGCTATGATGAAGCCATGGCTACCAGTAGAACATTGCTGGAAAAGTTTGAAGATGAGCCCGAAGGCTATTATCAGCTTGCTACTGCTCAGGGTGCCCTTGGCCAATATGATGAGGCCATCGAGAACTACTGGAATGCCATCAACCGCAACCCCCTCGCCGAATACTATAACGACCTAGCTGATACACTCCGCATAGTGAGACGATACGACGAAGCCATCGAAGTTGCACAACAGGCTATCACTCAAGATCCATCCCTGGTCGTTGCCCACGAAACACTAGCACAGATTTATGAAGAAAACGGAGAATCAGACCAGGCGGCAACTGTCTGGGAGCAAGCCATTGACAGGCAGCCCACGTCCCCGCTGGAGGCTTTGCCCCCTGAACCCCCTTTCCCAAAAAGCTCTCTTGATCATGCACCAGCGGGAACAACACTTTTTACCTATCGCGGCCATACGGATATCGTATGGAATGTGAAGTGGTCCCCTGATGGTTCCCGCATCGCTTCTGCCTCCAAGGACGGAACCGCGCAGGTGTGGCATGCAGCTACAGGGAAGACACTTCTCACCTATCAGGCTCATATGAACCCTGTTTATGACATAGCGTGGTCCCCTGATAGCTCGCGCATCGCCTCTGGCTCTGAAGACGGAACTGTGCAGGTATGGAATGCTACCACTGGGCAGAGACTCCTCACCTACCGTAATCATGCAGTTCCAGTTTACAGTGTCGGTTGGTCCCCTGATGGTTCCCGCATCGCTTCTACCTCCAAGAACGGACCAGTGAAGGTATGGGATGCAGCTACAGGGCAGAGACTTCTCACCCACTCCACTGATGATCCATTTGGCTTTGCTGATTTTGCAGATACGGAGATGATCGCCTGGTCACCTAATGGAGAGTATATTGCCTCAGTAAAGGCGGAGTCGTCGATCAGAGTGCTAAGAGTGTGGGATGCTACTACGGGAGATCATATATTCTCCAGAGAGATTGAGCGGGGTAACGTAGCATGGTCACCCGATAGTAAGCACATAGTCTCAGCTGACTATCCATGCCCGGTTTGGGATATTACTACGAACAAGACAGTCCTCAGCTTCGGCGGGACCCTGGCGATCAGCAGCGTCGCATGGTCCCCAAACGGCAAGTACATCGCCTTTTGCGATGATAGAGCAGAGATTAGGGAGGCGGCTACTGATCGTGAACCTCCCCTACTTGTCTATTATGGTCATGCTTCCTCCAATGCCTATGCCATTTTAGCTCTTGCATGGTCACCCGATAGCTCCCGAGTAGCCTCGGCAAGTGCACATGAAGTCCAGGTATGGCAAGCAGTTGAATGAAGAGAAGAGCAGCATATCATTTCGTGCTTTTTGGCTGCGAACGAAGAAGATGTACCCGAAAAAAGGCTTACCGTAGTCACACGAGACGTTCTTTTCTCTAGGCTCTCGTTAGCGTATGTTTTCCCCGAAAACATATGGTGACCCCTGATAAGGAAATATTGACGATGCTATAATATATATCCTTTCAAATACCAATTATGAGGGTTGACTTTCTGCTACTCAAAAGTTATTATTTGATCAGCTACACTTACAAGCTGTAAGACGCAGGGAGTCGATGGTAATGAACAATCCTCAGAGCAAATCAACAAGAGAACCAACTATTATTCTCCGCAGGATAAATGAAGAACATGTGGCAGTACGATTCGCGCAGATTGGAGACAAACATCGCTTTCGGCTGATTTTACAGCGATTTAGAGCAGATTTTTTACTTGCAACTTATCAAGAAATAGAAGGCCAGGCTTGGTGGATTGTGACGCTTGGACAAGTAGTTGAAGTTAAAGAATTTGGGCGAAGAAATGGTCTGAAAATAACTGAAGAATAAAAAATTCTCTCTACATTGTTGCGTTACTTGCAACATCTCTAAAATAAACTTGTTTTAGAGCAACATTAGTCGCTCGTACCAAATACCGTAGCAACTTACTAATGAAATGTGAGCAAAACTGTGAACCACGCAGAATCTCGCAATCAACTGCTTGACCAGGTCGAACGGCTTCTACGCATGAGCCATAAACCACTCAGCCAGGCAGATGTTGCTCGTAGCTGTGGCGTTAATCGTTCAACGATAGGTCGTCTCGAACAGAGCTTGGTCAAACGTGGAGTACCATTACGCCACGATGATCAAGATCGCTGGTATATCGATCGCAGCGCCTATGTCACCAGTATCAAATTGCGGCCTGATGAAGCTCTCACCGTCTACTTAGCTTGCCGTCTTCTTGCTCGCTACAGCGACAAGCCGAATCAGCATATCGTCGTTGCACTCGAAAAAATAGCGGTTGCATTGGACGCTATATCCCAGCCACTGGGTAACCATATCAATAACACAACACAGACGCTGCGTTCTCGCCTGCCATCTACACCTTCTCACCACCAGCGAATACTCGAAACGCTAGGACAGGCATGGTTGGAGGGACGGATCGTTGATATCCAGTATCGTCCTCTGAGCGCAAAGCAACCATTTCGCCATCGTTTCGCGCCATATTTTCTTGAACCATCCGCCATCGGCTTCAGCACCTACGCCATCGGCCACTCTGATCCTCCAGGGAAGCTCCGTACGCGAAAGCTGGAGCGCATTGAAAGCATTGCGCTCACTAACGAAACCTTTGAGGTTCCTGCAACATTCGATGCCGTCAAATTACTGGAAGGTGCGTGGGGCATCTGGTTCGACGAAGAAGACAAACCTACTCCTATTACGCTGCGCTTCAGCCAGCGAGTTGAACGGCGGGTACGCGAGAGTCACTGGCATCCCTCTGAACGCGCCGAGCCTCAACTTGATGGCACCTTGCTTTGGCACGCAGAAATCGATGCAATCGAAGAATTTATCCCCTGGGTTAGAAGTTGGGGTGTCGATTGCGAGGTAGTCGAACCCGCGAAACTTCGCCAGCAGATGACCAGCGAAGTCTACCAGCAAGCGCGGCAGTATGGCTGGCAAGTGAGCAAGTCGATAAGTCCCACTAATACAGTTGATCACTCACTCTTTGATGATATCTTTGGAGGATAACCATGGAACTTTTTTCGTATCAGCAGCGAGTATTTGACGCTCTTCGTGAACACAAACCTGTCATTCTCCAGGCGCCAACTGGTGCAGGCAAAACGCGTGCCAGTCTCTATCCCTTTCTCTATGCCTGTGCTCGTCCTGAAGTGATAGAACTGCCAGGTCAGTGTATCTACAGCGTCCCATTGCGTACGATAGCCAATCAGTTTGACACTGAGTACAACGCCGTTGTCCAGGCTAATCGCCAGAAGCCTGGACTGCAAACTCTGCAACGTGTTTCCCTCCAAACAGGCGAACGGGCGGAAGATCCTCGTTTTGAGTCCGATTTGCTTTTTACGACCATTGACCAGACGCTGAGCAGCTTCTTATCCATCCCCTATGCCCTAAGCACGTCTCTTGCTAACTTCAATGCAGGCGCAGTGCTCGGCTCCTACCTTGTCTTTGATGAATTCCACCTCTTCCCAATAAATCGGGATGGGAGTGGAGCATTTGCGACCACCCTGCATATGCTACAACTCCTCCGCAATTTGACCCCCTGGACCTTGATGACCGCCACGTTCTCGCACACTCTCCTGAGCGGATTATGTAAACTCCTCAATGCTGTCGAAATCTCTCCTGCTACCACCAGTTTCGACGATATCCCTAGTCAGAAAGGCAAGGAGCGCTATTTTTCTGTTCGCGAGGAACCTCTTTGTGCCTCACATATCTGGGACGACTTGCAGGAAAATCATCGCCAGCGCGCTCTGGCCATCTGTAATACTGTTGATCGCGCCATCGAGATAGCCACTGAACTTAGGCGTATTGTCCCTCCTAACGTTCGCGTGATTCTACTGCACAGCCGCTTCTTTCAGCAAGACCGCACTAACATTGAGATGTCGCTTGCCAAGGAGTTTGGAGAGGATAAGCAGATGCACTCTCCAGAGCCTATCATTCTGGTTGCCACACAGGTTGTTGAAGTTGGCCTGAATATTACCTGTGAAGCGCTGCATACAGAGATCGCCCCTGCATCCAGCGTCATCCAGCGTGCAGGCCGTTGTGCCCGCTTCGCAGGAGAGCGTGGTCAGGTCTTTATTTATGATGTGCCCAAAAACGACAAGGGAGAGCCTCAATACGTGCCGTACAAAGATCAACAAGACGTGTGCGAACGAAGTTGGCAGGCGTTCTTCAACTGTAATAATCAGAAACTTGACTATGCTGGCGAACTGGAAATAGTTGATGCAGCCCACCACGAGTTCGATCAACGCCTCCTGGATGTCATAGCCGTGCAGCGTCAGGAACAGCGCAAAAAGATCAAAGATGCCTGGGCAAGCTGCGATCGCAATCTAGGCCCGGACCTGATTCGTGCTATTGATAATGTTACAGTCATTCTGCATCCTGATCCTTCTCAAGAGAAGCTTCCCAATCCTTATGCATTGCAGGGTATCAGTATTCGTCGCTCCACACTCATGAGCAAGTGGAAACTGCTCCAGGAATTGGGCGCAGATCTGGATTGGATTATTGCTATTCCACACGAGATTCCTCGCTCAGAACCAGAACTGCAAACAATGGGCCAGCAGCCTCAGGTTCTCTACAACTGGCAATTTCGCTTGCGGCAAGGATCAGATAGTAAATCCCTAGCTGGTATAGATCTCATTGTTCTCAATCCAGCTGTCGCTCGTTACGACGCCGAATATGGGCTTCGTTTTGCTGCAGGTGATGCCCATCTTTCTTCGCCACAGACGGTGAAACACAAAAAAGAGCATCAAAAAGATCATGATGCCTACCGTTACGAAACATATCAACAGCACATTGAGAAAATGTTTTATGTTCATAGGCGTGACTTTCAGCGCCAATCGGCGTATGTGGAGCGACGGCTAGAGCAGCGCCTGAACCTGGCGCAAGGCACTCTTGACCGTGCCTTGCGCCTCCTTTTCGCCATTCACGATGTTGGCAAGCTTGATGAGCGCTGGCAGATCTGGGCTCATTCCTGGCAGCGCGAAGTCCGTCAACTCAATCCACATGCTGTACTGCCTCCTCCGGATACCACCATCGCTCATACAGATTTTGACAGGAGCCATCCGGCACAACAAGACCTTCAAAAACGTGTGACAGCAACTATCGGAAAACGCCCTAACCATGCTACTGAAAGCGTTCTGGCCTGTCTGAGTTTAATACGTGAAGTAGCAGGCAGCTCAGAAAGGCTCTACGGAGCCATGGTCACTGCCGTAGCCCGGCACCACAATGCTCTTACTCCCGGCGATGGAGGATCGTTCAAGGGATACGGCCTTGCCAACTCATCGCGAGCAGCTGAGAACGGATTAACGGCGGCATTGAGAGCAGTCCATCTCCAGCAATTATCTCCTGCAAACATCCGCTGGCAATTCCCAGGTGAGTCCATCTCACGTGCTCTCGTTAATCCCCACGAACCAATCGAAGCTACCCTGCTCTACTTCTACCTCGTTCGCCTCTTGCGTCGCACTGATCAACAGGCGGTTCAGGAATAACATCATCATAAGAAGGAGATCATCATGCCTACTTGGCCCACACAGCTCTATGTCGATAAGCAGCAGCCAGCATTCTCCTCTGCCCTTGTCGCATGGGGACTTGCCCATCTGCTTCACAACCTTCTTGAGCAGCTAGATTTGGAGACACAGGTAACTCTTAGCGGTCAAGGCGCTTGCTTTTGTATCGCAACCTCAACCAGTTTCGAGATATCTGAAGTGTCTTATGTCCGCCTTTTACGCCAGATTCGTACAGCCAAACAAGTTACAGGACTTGCCGACGATGCCTACGACTACGAGCAGTTTCGGCAGCGAGAGCGAGATTATTTCTCCGCACTCGCGAACCTTCGCAAAGAAGGCACAACACTTGCTCAGCTTACTTCGAGCGATCGGCGCAAACAAATTGAGGAATTAAAATTGCGTCCTGAATGGCAAATCATTACCATGGTCAATCAGATGGGAGCGCTTAGCGCATATAACGAGGTCGCGGGTCTGTGGCAAAGCTGCAGCGCCGTTTTCCCTGAACTTCTTCAGATCGTGATTGAGGCCTTTGCTACGTCACCCAATCATCTTGAAGAAGCCCAAAAACAATGGAAGCTCCTGCAGCATCAACACGCTCTTGCAGGGAAAATGGAAGTTACGGCATCACAGACGGTCAACCCTGATCAGGGCAAAGGTGCTAATCGACCTAAAGCCGACGCCCTTACCATTCATAATCTTGATTCTTTTTGGCTGCTCGAAGCGCTCAAGTTTGCTGGCTGCTTCGAAGCGGCAGCCCACTATGTGGTGAGAGGGAGCAAAGATCGCAAAACCTATGTTGCTCTCCCTTGCGAACTAGAACTCTCAACGCACCGCAAAATCTTCGATGAGTTTAGATCTCAACTCTGGCCCGCTACAGCTGTCAAGTTGGATGTACTGGCAACACTGCGCTATTGCCACGTCTTCATCAAGCAATGGGAAGATGCTCAAGGTACTACCACTTTTCTTCCCCATCCGGACGATTATATATCCGGCTTTGCCACAGCCTACTATAAAGATCTGGGTAACGCTGTTGCGACTTTCAATCTCGCTCAGCTCGCCTTGCCGCAATGGGCACCGGGGCGTCTCAATGATGTTTCCACCGCTCGCATGTTAAAAGAAGCTCTTGAAGAGTACATCAACATCCTTTCTCAGCTTGATGAGCGCTTTGGCGAAGAGGAGTCCATGCTGCGCTCCTTTCGGGAGTTTCTCTCCAGCCGAGACCCGGCCATGCGTGCCTTCTTCGATTTCACCAGTAGCTTCGCTGCATATCTCATGCAACGCTTGATACGCCAACCACAGTTACAAACCAGACAGCTTACGACTAAGAATTTGGAGGTAATCGTTATGTCAACCGACGCCGTTCGTCCTGAAAAACCTATGAGTCCAATCGTCCAGAATCCGGGGTTTCAGCACATTGCTGAAGCGATCAGGCGCTCAACTGTCATTCCCCAGCGACTTAAAAGCAAAGGAGAGCGTACCTATGAGATTCGCTATGGCTTAGCAGATGAGTTGAGGCGTCATGCTCGCTATCCCAGTAAGTTTATCCAGGCCCTCTCAGACTTCATCCAGAGCTACAACCAGGAAAACGTCCGCATCTACGAGCGTGAGCATAGGCAACTCCGTAAAGATGTGACTGCTGAGGATCTCGCGCAGGTTATCGCTCTCATGGACGAGTATGATTCAACAACAGTGGCCCATCTTCTCATCGCTTTTGGCTATGCCCGCGATTCGAAAGATAGGCAGGACCTTCCGGCTCCGACGCAGGATACGGATGTTAACACCGAATCGCCCACTGAAATTCAGTAGCATAATTTCATTGAAGTTTTTTCACAGAAGGAGCATTACTATGGCGGAACAAATGTACTCTCTTTCCATCGCCGCAAGGGCTACTCTCGATACTCATAGCCTCAATAATGAAGGTGGCGAAGGCAATCAGGTTCACACACGCATGATAGACATCGTGGGCCATGATGGACAGCTCTACAATGTCAATGCTATCTCTGGCGATATGCTCAAGCATATCCAGGCCAAGCACCTGTTCATGCTTGCCCGTGAACGGGGACTTCCCTTGTGTGCAGGCTGCCGCCAGTTCAATGCCAACCGCATCAATGCGGATGAGCAATGGATGGACAGTATCAAGGGACTGAGTGATGCTCAGGCCGTCGATAGCCTGCTCAAAACCTGCATCATCGACGATATCGGCGGCATTCTGGTAACCTCCGGTGGACGCTCGGTTCCGCGCAAGTCAGCCGTCGAGTTCGGTTGGGTCCTGGGGCTCCCCGACGCAACCTATACCGACAGCTACTTCCACGTCAAGTACGCCAGCGAACGCAGTGAAGAACAGCGCGAACGCGATGCTGCTCGTAGAGTGAAGGAAAATCGTGAGACAAAAGAGAAAACCGGCGGTGCCAATCTCGGCCAGGCCATCTTTCACCGTCCTACCTCTAGTGGTATCTATGCCATCGTCTGCAATCTGGAATTCGCACGGATCGGCTACAACGATATTCTCCAGCGTTACGCACTGGACGAGGATGAGCGCAGGATACGCGGTCAAATCCTTCTAGAGAGCCTGTTGCACACCTTCGTTCAACTCAATGGAGCTATGCGCTCGACACAACTTCCACACCTCGTATCAATGGAGGGAGTCCTCTCGTGGAGCACAACCGTATTGCCTGCCCCCCTCCTTAGCCCCTTGGGAGGCGGAAAGGAAGACCGTGAATTCTATCGCGAGCAAACGAGCACTATCGCTCGCTTATTAGGAGGCGACTCCATCAGAACCCTGAATTTTGACTCTCTTGCAGAACTCGCTCAGCACTTCAGCAATCTGCATGAAGAAACACGGCCATACATTATGCGCGTAGGAGTATAGATGATGTGGTACCAAGCATCCTATCTGCCCATATCACTTTTCTCATTGCGCCAGTCGCTCTCGACAAGTTCAGGAGCAAAAACTTTACTTGTCCCAACACCTTTTGCCTTGAAGACTGCATTGCTTGATGCAGCAATTCGCGTTCTAGGGAAAGAGCAGGCCGCACTGCTCTTTCCAACCATACGTGATGTGCAGGTTGCTGTCCAGCTTCCCCGCCAACTGGCAGTGATTAATAGTTTTCTTAAAATTGTTCGCCCGAAAAAAAATGGCCCATCTGATGATCTCGGAACCGGGTTGGTCACTCCGTTGGGGCCGACAATTGCATACCGCGAGTTTGTGTCCTACGGCGGCACCCTTGGATTGGCACTGTCGAGTAGTGAAGGCAATACTCTTCCTACTGAACTAGTACAACTCTTTGCCCAGGTCAATTACTTTGGGAAGCGCGGCAGTTTTGTTCAATTGGCCGAACCGCCTCAACTCGTTGATCAACTTGACGAAGGCTGGACGCTGCTCACATCTGAACAGCGGCTGTTCATTGTTGATGGAACGCTTCAAATGCTGGATGATTATGGACCTTCTATCACTTTTGAACGCGCCGACATCACCAGCGGTATGCGTATTACTCCTGGCAAAGATCGGGTGCAACGCCCTATCGTGCTGCCATGCAGGTTGGTAAGGTCGAGCCGGGCATTTACCCTCTATCAGCGTATCGAGCCTTCTTAAACAGATCGTGAAAGGAGCCTACTAATGGAACCATCATCTCTTGTTGCTCACCACCTTCACGTCCACGCCACCGTTACAGAACAGTTGGAATTGAACGAACACGCCGGGGCCGCTCTGCGCGGTGCCTTCTTTGAAGCCCTCTGGGGCCGCTTCTGCGTCAACAAACAGGCCCAGACCTGTGCGGACTGCCCCCTCGTCAACGCCTGCCCGGTCAGCGGCCTCGTAGCTCCCCTGCGCAATGAAGCCCCGCGAGGCCGCGACGTTCCCCGCCCCTACGCCATTCGCCCACCGGCTGAACACGCTCGCACACTCAAACCCAGCGACCAGTTCAGCTTCGGCCTGACACTCTTCGGTTGCCGTCTCGACCTCTTCCCCTACGTGGCTATGGCACTACAGCTTATGGCTCAATCCGGCATTGGACGCCGCACCCAGGAAAATAACTGGCGGCGCGGTCGCTTCACCGTTGACGAGATCCAGGCTATCAACCTCCTCTGCGGCAAAACAAAACTCGTCCAGGCCTCGGGCAGCAACTACGTCATCGTGCCCGACCTGCCCACAACCTGGGTCGATGCCGAAACCCTTGCCGCCACCTTGCCTTCTGATCGCGTCACACTGCATTTCTTGACGCCTCTACGCCTGACCGATCAGAAAAAACTGGTGAAACACTCGCTACTGCGCCCCCTGGTCGAGCGCCTGCTAGAACGGCACGACCTCCTGGCGAGCGAATATGGCGGCCAGGCGTTCGCGTGCGACGAACGCAACCATCTCATCGAGATAGCTTCTGCCGCTGAAGTGCTTCAAGATAAAACCACCTGGGAGGATGTCAGCAGCTATTCTCTCAGACAAGGGAAATCTACCCCCATAGGCGGCTTGATGGGAGCTATCACCTTTGGCGGCAACCTCCGGCCCTTGCTTCCCCTGCTTGCCTGGGGCATGGTCTTGCAAGCCGGCAAGGACACCACCAAAGGCAATGGTGTGTACTTGATACAATAATAATTCTCTTGTTCGACCCGTTTGAGGGCACTAAAAGTGATGATAACATTGTAAGCAATCACTCGATCACCCATGTGATTGAAGTCAAACGGGAGGTTCTATGGAACTCATCGTCGAAACACACGGCGTCCTCGTCAGTAAGCATCAGGGCCGCCTGCGCGTCATGCGCGACAAGGAAAAACTACAAGAGGTGCCGCTCGTCATGCTTGAGCAGGTGCTCATCACCTCGAACGGCGTTGCCATCACCAGCGACGTGGTGCGTGTCTGCAGCGAAAACGGCATCCCCATTCATTTTGTGAGTGGCGAGGGCCGCTCCTACGGCACCCTGTACTCATCTGGCCTCACGGGCACCATCCAGACGCGTCGTGCTCAGCTCGAAGCCTATGCCGACGAGCGTGGAGCGGCCCTGGCTCACGCTTTTGTGCGTGGCAAACTGGAAAACCAGATCAATCTGCTGAGGGCTATGGTCAAGAATCGGCGCGAAAGCGATCCCGATGGCTTCGAGGAAATCCAACGCATCGTCGGCGAAATTCGTGACGCGCTCCTGGCCGCCGAGGCGCTTACCGGCAAGACCTGTGAGGAGATTCGGCTGCAGCTCCTGGCTGCCGAGGGTCGTGGAGCAGAACGCTACTGGGCAGGCGTGCGCCGCCTCCTGCTCGCCGATCTTGACTGGCCTGGCCGCCAGACCCAGGGGGCCACCGATCCCCTCAATGCCGCACTAAACTACGGCTATGGCATCCTCTATGCCCGAGTCGAGCGTGCCCTGATACTGGCAGGCCTTGACCCCTATGCCGGCTTCATTCACACTGATCGGCCCGGCAAACCATCGCTTGAGCTGGACCTGATCGAAGAATTCCGCCAAGCCATCGTTGACCGCACCATTCTCGGCTTGGTCAATCGCAAATTCGAGGCGGCGTTCGACGAACAGGGACGGCTCGATGAACCCACGCGCAGGCGACTGGGGGAGCACATCAAGAACCGCCTGGATTCAACCGAGCGGCACGAAGGCAAGCGCCAGCGCCTCGCTGTCATTCTCCAGTCCCAGGCACGCCACATCGCCACCTTTGTGCGGCGCGAACGTGAACGCTACGATCCCTTTATCGCGAGTTGGTGAGCACATGCGCTATCTGCTCATCTATGACATCACCGACGACCGGGCGCGCACCAGGGTAGCCGACCTCTGCCTCGACTACGGTCTGGAACGTATCCAATACAGTGCCTTCTGGGGCGACCTGCCACGTACACTCCAGGAGGAACTGCTGCTCAAGATCAGGCGTGTGCTACAAAGCAAGGCCGCCGATGTGCGCCTCATCCCTCTCTGCGAGCGCGACCTGGCACGCGCAAAACAACTCACCTTTGTGGAGAAAGGAGCCCCTCGTGCAAGCTGATGCACAGGATACATTCATGCTGGAAGTGACCGACTTGAAGCAGTGGACCCATTGCCCGCGTATCGTCTTCTACCGCTACTGTCTCCCCTACATTCGGCCTATCACTGGCAAAATGGAAGAGGGCATTCTGCGTCACAACGAAGAACGCGACCGAGAAGAGCGTCGCCTGCTCCGCAGCTATAGTCTCACCGAGGGAGAGCGATTTTTCGACGTCCCCTTGCGCTCTTCTACGCTAGGAGTATCGGGTCGGCTCGACCTGTTGATTATCACACCGGCCAGAGACGCGCCTGGAGCTGAAGGGATTGTGGTCGAATATAAACTGTCCGATCGCAAGCCCGGCCCGCATGTGAAGCTCCAGCTTGCCGCCTATGGACTTCTGATCGAGGATCTCTGGAACATTCCCGTGCGCCGAGGCTTCCTCTACCAGTTACCCTTGCGCCGGGCAGAGCCAATTCAATTCACCACGCAACTCAAAAACCGCTTGCGGGCAACAATTGTATCGATCCGAACAACCATAGAGTGCGAGAAACTACCTCCGCCACCAGATCGTCAGGCCATCTGTGTAAGCTGCGAGTTTCGCCGCTTCTGCAACGACGTTCTCTAAAAATGCCACAGTGGTTATTCCACAGGGCGCGTTTTTCTGCGCTAAACAATGGGAACTTCGCAACTCGCTCTTTCTGATATCATTGGAAGAGTCAAATGGGCAGGAGGATAGCCGGAGGCAATTTAATAAAAGACCGTGGAAAGGGCAAGGAGAGGTCCTAGTTGCCTCTCGCAACTCCCCCCACTTTTCACGCAAAGAGCGACTTGCGAACAGCCGCGTTTATTGTTTATACTAGAGCCTGGCAAATCTTTCATTTCTGCCCCGCCAGATGCTCAAAAAAAGGCCTTTCCTGGCTGAAACGTGTCAAATGAGGTCAGGAAGATTTTAGACACCGGCAGCGGCAGAGGTTCGACCCGGCTTGAGGGTACTGAAATTTTGGCTCAACAAATGACCAATTCCCACGAGGATTGCGGCAGAGGTTCGACCCGGCTTGAGGGTACTGAAATAGGATCTGGGACGATCGCGGCAGGTGGCAATGTGACGCGGCAGAGGTTCGACCCGGCTTGAGGGTACTGAAATATAAGCATGATATGCTGCTTTGTCGTGCAACAGTTTTGGCGGCAGAGGTTCGACCCGGCTTGAGGGTACTGAAATTCTCTTCCAGGCTCTCCATCGTATAGCCACCAATGCTAGCGGCAGAGGTTCGACCCGGCTTGAGGGTACTGAAATTCACGATGTCCTTGAGCCGCCCGAGCGCAACGGCTGGGGCGGCAGAGGTTCGACCCGGCTTGAGGGTACTGAAATACTCAAGAATAACTGTCTGTGCTCCGGGTGTTGCACGCGGCAGAGGTTCGACCCGGCTTGAGGGTACTGAAATATTCCTGACGGTGACGATATTCGCAATATGTCGCAAGCGGCAGAGGTTCGACCCGGCTTGAGGGTACTGAAATCCTTTTTCCCGATGAACCGCGCGTTCCTCGGGTGGGGCGGCAGAGGTTCGACCCGGCTTGAGGGTACTGAAATTTATTGGTTCTCAGCGAGCAATGATGATCAGGGCGATGCGGCAGAGGTTCGACCCGGCTTGAGGGTACTGAAATTTACCAACGAACACACAGCAGTCTATCCGTGGGTAAAGCGGCAGAGGTTCGACCCGGCTTGAGGGTACTGAAATGTTGATCAAACGGCACTTGGTGATACGGCAGGTGCACGCGGCAGAGGTTCGACCCGGCTTGAGGGTACTGAAATACGAAGTAATACCTTCTGTATAGAGTTTAATAGCCGTGCGGCAGAGGTTCGACCCGGCTTGAGGGTACTGAAATTGGTGATATCTTGCATTGGTGATGGTTGCATTGAACGCGGCAGAGGTTCGACCCGGCTTGAGGGTACTGAAATACACGCACCAGTCACAACCGCGCTTCCTCCTTGCGCGTGCGGCAGAGGTTCGACCCGGCTTGAGGGTACTGAAATAGGTGGAGCTGCATGCCAACACTGGCGCAGGGACGCGCGGCAGAGGTTCGACCCGGCTTGAGGGTACTGAAATCGCTAATCGCTGTGAGTTGCGATACTTGATAGCTGAAGCGGCAGAGGTTCGACCCGGCTTGAGGGTACTGAAATTTGCCAGGGATACGCGGTATCTGGGAAGTTATCGCCAGCGGCAGAGGTTCGACCCGGCTTGAGGGTACTGAAATAATCATTAACGGTCATGCAACCGATACCAGCAGCACAGCGGCAGAGGTTCGACCCGGCTTGAGGGTACTGAAATTCTAAGAAGGTAGGGGTACAGTCTTTAGAGTCAGGGCGGCAGAGGTTCGACCCGGCTTGAGGGTACTGAAATATGCTATGCTATGGATGAGCAATGCGCAGTGTTCCGCGGCAGAGGTTCGACCCGGCTTGAGGGTACTGAAATTGGCCTGCGTGTTGTGGAGCGTATTCGAGAGTATTGGCGGCAGAGGTTCGACCCGGCTTGAGGGTACTGAAATTTTGTCGCGGCTATCGCGGTTCTCTCCTTGGCGATGCGGCAGAGGTTCGACCCGGCTTGAGGGTACTGAAATTTCTAATAAGCTATTATTACCTCAAATTGTAAGTAATGCGGCAGAGGTTCGACCCGGCTTGAGGGTACTGAAATTACACAATAATAACATACTAACTCTCTTGTAACAGGGCGGCAGAGGTTCGACCCGGCTTGAGGGTACTGAAATTCACGACAAAAACCGGTTGACAGTGTAGAAGATCTTTGCGGCAGAGGTTCGACCCGGCTTGAGGGTACTGAAATATCCAAAGATATTAATATCGGTATTTTGACTTGCCGGCGGCAGAGGTTCGACCCGGCTTGAGGGTACTGAAATTGAAGATGTAAGCATTTTTGCTACTTTTAACATCTCGCGGCAGAGGTTCGACCCGGCTTGAGGGTACTGAAATTTATTGAGAATAAAAAGCGTTGTGGACATGAAACAACGCGGCAGAGGTTCGACCCGGCTTGAGGGTACTGAAATATGACCGTAGAAAGAAGGTGCAGTCCAACAAAAATGCGGCAGAGGTTCGACCCGGCTTGAGGGTACTGAAATTGACGTTACATCTCAGCAAGCAAAAGACCCTGCATTGCGGCAGAGGTTCGACCCGGCTTGAGGGTACTGAAATATACGCGCGATCCGGCTGCGCTCTTCTTTGCTCAAGCGGCAGAGGTTCGACCCGGCTTGAGGGTACTGAAATATGTCTGGAGTAAGCCATCAGTTGTCTTGTCATAGAAGCGGCAGAGGTTCGACCCGGCTTGAGGGTACTGAAATGACGAGCATCATTGTTGGCGGTGTTGCGCTCTCGATTGCGGCAGAGGTTCGACCCGGCTTGAGGGTACTGAAATCTGCTTTTTAAGCAGGGGCTTGCGAAACGGCTAGCGCAAGCGGCAGAGGTTCGACCCGGCTTGAGGGTACTGAAATCCTCGCTGCGCAAGATATGCTACTGCCTCTTTTGAGTGCGGCAGAGGTTCGACCCGGCTTGAGGGTACTGAAATCAGGATGGTACAGGATACTATTGCGAAGCCTACCCGTGCGGCAGAGGTTCGACCCGGCTTGAGGGTACTGGAATATCCTGCTCATGTGTTCCCACACTGTGATCCAACCTCCTCTGCTGTGAGGGGCGTTTATCGCTCCCGTCGCAATGCGCTCCAGGTTGCAACAGCATCATGTGATCGCCCCCTCGTCGCTCTGTTGCTGCGCTTTCAATCGACGCGATCTCCCTGAACGTTTTCTTGTTGTTGCGTTCAGCGCTTGGTATTCCTGGATGAGCTGGAGCGGGGGAAGGATTTCCCAGCTGGAGGCGA
>Ga0137371_10001622_pt1 | contig 17810 bp, 15 predicted proteins | sample SagtaG_7_FD_104919 | JGI IMG/M metagenome (GOLD analysis project Ga0137371, IMG submission 104919) | Vadose zone soil microbial communities from Sagehorn Ranch, Mendocino, California, USA - Sage1_R_40_16 metaG | ecosystem: Environmental > Terrestrial > Soil > Vadose zone | place: USA...
CTGAAGCCGCCAGGCTAACCCCCTGTGGGAGGCAGGCGTCGAGGGTGGGGTCGGTGATTGGGGTGAAGTCGTAACAAGGTAGCCGTACCGGAAGGTGCGGCTGGATCACCTCCTTTCTAGGGAGCTTAGACTGACAGTTTTCTGTCCGTCAACTCTCAGGTCGGTTCTCACTCAAAGGTGAGATTACGATGATCTAGCTTATCCATGACAGGTAAAAAGCTGTCGCTATCGTCATCTCTTACCACTCTTTAGTTGTTCGGGTCTCATACCAGACTGCATTCAAAAACGCTGCCTTCGCAGCTAGTGCTTCGCACTCATTTGAATGCAAGGAGGTCTCAGACGTTTTCGTCTTCATGGGCTTTTAGCTCAGGTGGTTAGAGCGCAGTCCTGATAAGACTGAGGTCCCTGGTTCGAGTCCAGGAAGGCCCACTATGGTGCAGGGGGATGTAGCTTAGTGGCAAAGCGTCGCTTCGGGGGGGACGTAGCTTAGTTGGAAGAGCGCCGCCTTTGCACGGCGGAGGTCAGGGGTTCGAATCCCCTCGTCTCCATTATAGCGCAAGTCAGGGGTTCGAATCCCCTTATCTCCACCGTAAATTTCTCCACCCGCCTGTATAGGCGGGTCTTTTCTTTGCTTCTACTCCCTCAATACGTGATGACCGCCGTTCCATAATGCGTATTAGCATACATCCAGGCGGCATCAACAAACGGCATATTAATACACCCATGACTCCCCTCCGCTGCATATTTATCACCGTTCGGATCATAATGCGGGAAATTGGTTCCAGGACCGTAGGTTGTCCTCCACCAGCTATCATGCAGATAATAGCCGCCGCCGTGATACTCCATGGCATACCTGATCGGCGTATCGGGATACCAGAAGCGCGAGCCAACTGGGGCAGACGATCTGAATATAGTGGGGGATTGACGCTGGAAGATATGCCACAGACCCACCGGCGAGGGGCTATCGTAGTTTCCAGTGGTCACGTGGAAGGCTTTGATCAGCTTCCCATCCTGGTAAACACGGCACGCTTGATCAATAAACGATACTACGACGACTTTCCCGGTGAGGTGATAGTAGTGTATCAGTTTTAAATCGCTGGCATGCGCAAGGGACCATGAAGTTTTATCAGCCGCTTCAGCCTCCATCGCTTGCAGGTGAGTAAGATTGGTTGTGATTTGCTTGATAGCAGTTTGATAGTCGCTCACGCTGTGCGCTTTGTCGATAGCGCTATCCACATCTGCGCCAAAGCCCTGCACCTGGTTGTACTCGTAGTCAAGCGGATAACTGACCTTATTGTACGGGTCGTGATACAGGTGCGCGTTTCCCCAACGCGTCACCTCCTGGTGAAAACGGTTGCGCAGGTCACTGGCCTGTCTATATATTTTATCCGTCGCCGCTGGTTGCTCCTTCTGAGGGCGAACACTGGCACGTCTGGCCTTCTGTATACCAATTCTACTATTGTGTTTCAGATACGTTGCCTGATGGGAATATACCTGGCGCTGCGCATGGGCGACGCCACTGCATGCTACTAGCGCTATAAAAAACATAATAATAGTGGCCCAACTTCTTTTTCGATTACTCCATTTGCAGGAGTACTGATTTTTATCGATCACCCCCTTTCTCCTTTCTCAACATTCATATCGTATGCCTTCCTTCTCTACTACTTTCAGTGTAGCAGAGAGGTTTGCATCGCTGTGCTTATTGAGTAGAGGAGACGTTATGGCGTTGGGTTTCCTCTGCGGGATGAGCTGTCAGGCAGATCGAATAGATCGTCTCCAGACCCATCAACCGCATGAGTCGTCTCACCCGTTTGCGATCGACCAGATATCCTTGCTCCCTCCTGCTAGTTTATCTTATGGACCTATCCAGTTTTCTGCCCCCATTATACCCCTGTCCGGGTCGGCGCACCTGCACACCGGCAGGCTTGGGCGGAGACACGTAGTGAGGGAAGGAGGACGCCGGTTTCCAGGCATAGGGTTGCGTGGGTGGAGGCAGCAGAGAGACCACAGGAGGAATAAGGACGGTGGGACCAGCGCCGGGGGTATCGACATAGCGCACGCCATTGGGATTGGTCCAGGACGTTTCCCCATTGGGTCCCAGTGCGAACAACCCCGTCGGGTCCGTCTCCGTTTCGGGATTGCCGCCCACATAGCTATACGGGTCCATCCCCTTCACATTGCCCTGCACCGTATCCGCCGAGAGGAACAGCCCGATGGTGGGATCGTAGTAGCGTGCCCCATAGTAATCCAGCCCCGTGAGCCCATCATTATACTGCCCCATAAAGCCTTTGTTGGTACTCAGGCTCCCCTGTGAGAGCCGCTGGTTGCCGTAGGGCCCGTAGAGCTGGTTGCCCAGCATCACCGCCCCGCTGGGCAGGTTGTTGAAGCTGGCTACCACGCTGCCCAGGGAGTCGGTGAGCAGGAAGGTCGTGGGCGAGGCACTGCCATCCCAGGTGCCCAGCAACTGGCCTGCCAGAGTATAGTAATAGGTATTGCCAGTGTTGGTGGCGCTGCTGCCCGAGCCAGAATAAGCGTACTGGTGCTCCTCAAGCCCGAAGGCATAGACGGTGAGCGTGGTGTTGGTGCCGTCGAAGGAGCGACGCAGCACCCGTTCGCCGCTGGCATCGTAGAGATACCACTCCTGCTGGCTATTGGTTGAACTGCTCCAGTGCAGCAAATGGTCCTGGCCGTTGTAGGCCGTGGAGGTGGTCGTGCTGCCTCGCTGCTGGCTGCTCACATTGCCCCAGGCATCATAGCTGCCCGTGTAATCGATGGTGCCCTTGCTGCTACAGGTCGGGCTGCTTGAGACCTGAGACAGGTTGCTGAGTTGATGTGGGTGACTGCTGTCACAGTACAAGTACTGTTCCTGGGTGCCACTGCCGTTCTGCGGACCCTGCCAGAGCTGGCCCAGGTTGGTAGAGGCGTAGCGAGCCGTATAATTGCCGCCCAGGGTGCTCGACATGCTGGCGCTGCCACAGGTGCCGTTGTTGGCCGCCCAGACCAGCCGGTTGTGCTCGTCGTAGCAATAGTTCTGCGTGTCGCTGCCCCCCGAGCCGCTCTGGCCAGGGATGGCGGCCTGGGTGGTGGCGCGGCTGAGCACGTTGCCTGCCGCGTCGTAGGCCAGGCTCTCGTTGGAGAGCGAGCTGCCTGCCAGGTGGCGCTATTGCCGCTGGGACGCAGATCGCCGTCGTAGCTGAAGGCATTGCTGGCCAGCATGTATGGGCGGGCAAGCTTCAGCGTACTGCGAGTACAGGTTGTTCATCGTCGAAAGTGTACATGAACCAACTTCTTGGGGTCACTACACTTATAACGACCAGGGGTGCCTTTTTACTGGTTTATTAAACATTATTTAAACAAACTAAGGCAAGTCTTCTTGAAGCTCTAACCAATCACTCAATTCTTGATTGCATTCCAAACTCTCTTTTAGAAACAAAGGTTTGATAATTGAAAGCCTATTCTTAATATATCTTAGCTCTCGTATCTCTTCCAAAGGTCTTTCTTTCCAATTGGCCGCTTTTTCTCTCGCTTCATCTAAAGTCATTTCAACGTTTTGGAAAAACCATTGTACTATTCGGTTCACGTCTAAAATTGGGTCGTCAGGAACAGAGCCAAGCGCTATAATACAATGGGCTCTTAAAGACATGATTGATAACTCGAATGATTGTTTATGAGCTCTACCAGTTTTTTCGATTAAGTACTCGTATATGGCTATAGCGATCTTCGCCCATACAAGATCGGGCAGTCTCGTGGAGAACTCATTTCCTCGGCGAGCCTGAAAGGCAGCCACTTCAGCTAAACCAAGCCAGTTAAAGTCCTTCGGCACAAGCTGCGTATCTCTCCATGCATTTTGTATCCATTCAAATGTTTGATCTGCCGATTGTTGAAGAAGAAAGTGTAGCAATTCATCTTTATTCACTCCATGCCTCCTTTTGTGTGGTGTGGGAAAGCAAACTCGATCAAACTACAGTTGCACTGCGACTATCCCTCATAGCAACCCTTGAGGAATGAAAGGCTATCATTATGGAGTGAACCCTTGCTACCAGACCATAATAGGAGAAGGTACTCAAAATGGAAGAAGGTCACGGGTCAGAAAATCAAGCTCCTTTTTAGGGATTTTAAACCCATCACTCATTCCTGGGAACCCTGCCCACAGAAGGATCGCTACACGCAAATAGTGTACAAACATCCCAAGGTTACTTCCGAGCGGGAAATCCATATTCGGATCTGGAAGCGTCGCACTATATGGACTTCCAGCGCCACCATAGTTATCTTTGAACGATCGATCTGGAGCAAATTCAAAAAGACAGTTTTTCCCTGGAACACATTTTTGATGGAGTTGGTCCGTGAATGCCTTATCCAGTGGGTATACCATCAATGGATCCCAGAACGACATGAGTGTAGGTGGCACGCTTTCCGTTTCAGTTCGTGGTCGAGAAAACTGGAATAATTCATACCATTCCCTACGATGTCCATAAAAATTGACCCCTCCAACTTCTTCATACCACGCACGCAGGGACAGAGGAACAAAGCCTATCAACTGCTCGATCTCATCAATATAAGCTGCCATCGTCTGAGGCTCTGCATTCACTTTTTCTGTTGATAGATCGATATTTTGTTCTAATTTATATTCTTCATCGAGGGCATCTAAAAAGAAAGAAAACGTGAGGATATCTCCTTGCTCATCTTTTTCTTCCTCCCTTTGTCTGGCTGAGAGAAAAACTGGGGGCTGTTGACGTGCCCAAAGAAAATTTTCGAGATACGTTTTTCGATCTTCAGCAGGATGCAACGTTCCCGTAGAGGGCTGGATACGATGATCATAACCAAAAACAAAGCCGATCTGAACCAGCTTTGCGATCAATACTTCGATATTTTTACGCACGCGCCGCATCGTTTCATGAGCTACGGCTAAAGCATCCGTATGGAAAGGTTCTTGACGCACCTTCGTACCAAGGTGAAAGAGGTCATCCCATACTTGTTTATATTCACCATTTAAGTATCGTCCTAAATACGTCATATGGCAATTTGCTCCTTTGGCTATGCGTATCCTGTGGGAAAGAGGTTATACATACCTCTTTCCCACAGGATATATCGATCTTGCAGATCGATAGAGACATCTACTTCTTTGCCCGCATTAGCTAATGTGCTGCCTAACGCGCCAGAGCTTCTTCTTGCTCATTCTCCACCGTCTAAACTAACACGTTCACTGGTACCGGTTCACCAGTATCTGCCTCATTTATCATAGCTAGAATTGCAGAAAGCTTTCTGTCAAAAAATGGAGTTCCTCATCTGATAGCCTATTCTCAATTTCTAAACCAGGAAAACCACCCCACTGAAAGCAGATACGAAGATAATTAATGAATGTCGTATTGTGTCGTTCAAGCAATAGAGGAGCATCAATAGCCCGAGATGGCAAATTGATAGAATAAGCTCCTGATCCACTATAACCATATTTATGGTAGTTGTCGGGAGCAATGCTTAATTTCGGATTACTATCCCAGGTACCCATTCTACGTTGTTCTGTCACCATCGTGATTGCCATATCGATGGAGTATACAAACAAGGGATCTACAATACTTCCATAGCTCCGATTCATTTCTCGTCGGTCATCTTCTTGAAAGAGGCCGATTAAATTGATAGAACCAACTATTTCATACCAATATTTGAGAGAGAGAGGCAAGGTTCCTACAAGTTGTTCTAGCACGTTAATCTGCTCCTGTATGGCTGATGAAGGCGGTCTAAATACAGGAATATCTTTTTCGATGGTAGCTTTTTCCTCGGGGGAAATGTCTTCAAAATTGTCCCAGAAACCTTCTCCAAAACGGTAACCAAGGATGCGAAGGCGAGGAACAAGTAGCTCTATATTGTAACGCACGCGTCTCATCATTTCCTTTGTTACCGCTATCGCATCTTCATAGATCATCTCATCAAATATCCTTTCATGCACGGATAAAAGCTCGTTGTAGACGTCCTGATAAGAACCACTTCTGTAACGATCATACAAACCGATCATTTTTCACTCCTCTTGGGGAGAGTATGCTCTCCCCAAATCTTATGTAAAAGTATCAACTACGGATTAACTAATTGCCCCAGTTTTGCTGTAACTGTTCAGGTACCCCTCTGAACCCTCCGTGCGCTCTGCGGCTCGCAGGAGTTCTGAGGTGGTTGGCGAGGGGGCGGCGCGCTGCAGAGCGCGCGGAGCCACGAGGAGTCCGAACAGGGGGTTCTGAACAGGTACCGGGATATCTCATGGCTTGCGAAGCGGCGCAGGCGCTGAGGGATCCTGAACAGCTACATGCGCAATATTGTGTAGGCGATTCTCAGGCCCTCCAGGGGTAGATATTGATTGATATACTGAATTTCGGGAATAATAGGAGCCATCAATTGTGCCAGACCGCCATGCGCAATGATCTTTACCTCGTCGCCATTCGTTACTCCCGGAATCTCCTTCCACAGGCGAGCGATCATGCCCTGCACCAGTCCGACGTGGCCGTAGATAATGCCTGATTGCATGTTCTCAATGGTGTTCTTGCCCAGGGCCGAACGCGGCGGCGTCATATCCACGCGATAGAGACGCGAGGCGGCGCTGCTCAATGCCTCAGCGGAGATGACCAGCCCAGGCGCGATGGCACCACCCAGGAAATCGCCCTCGGTCGAGACGACATCGAAGGTGGTCGCGGTACTGAAGGCGATAACGATGGCGGGTCCGCCGTAGAGGTGATGGGCGGCCAGCGTAGTCATCATACGGTCCGAGCCGATCTCCCACGGATTATCGACCAGCAGCTTAATACCCAGGTCCAGTTCGTGGCTGATCACATACGCCTCTTTGTCACAATAGCGCAGTGCCAGTTCCTGAAAGACCGGGGTCAACGGGGGCACAACGCTGGATATGACAATATCTTCGACATCGGTGAGGTAGTAGCTAGCGTGACGGAACAGATCGCTTAGCACCATTGCGTATTCGTCGGTCGTACGCTGCCGGTCCGTTGACACAACCCAGTGTTGCTTCATCTTTGTGCCTTCGTACAAACCAGACTTGATGTTGGTATTACTGATGTCGATCGCGAGCAGCATCACTCCTCCATTTCTGAACACAGGCAGAGCTTTATCTGAAGACCTGCTGTATGTTTGCGGCGTATTGTTTTATCAGGGCGGCGATCGCAAAAGGATCGCCAAACGAGCTATCATTCGCGACGATCACCTCTTGATCCGTGCGCGTGTCAACGAAAGCGAGCGTCGTGGGGGTACGTCGCCCTCTACGGCGCGGACGTGATCCAGAGCGCGAGCCGACAAGGCCATGACCAACGAAGAAGCCCATCACATTTTCTCCCAGCGACGAGACTTCCCTGACCTGATTTTCGTTCGACGTAGTGCGATCAGGCGGGGGCGTGCCGCGCGCGGTGACATGGCGGATATTCATACACGGCACGTGAATGATTCTGTCACCCTCCTGCTTTACGAAGTCCTCCGGCGTGAGCACTATGATATAGCTATCGGAACGGGCCAGGCGACGCGCATCCATCACCAGTGCCCACAGGCTCCCCACCCCGACGAACAGGAAGAGCCCCAACAGCACGGTTGCCAGCAGCGCCAGCGCAAAACCATGCTGATAATTATAGGGAATGACAACGGTTGCCACCATCGCGAACAGCCCCAGACCTACGAGAACGCCAAATATCCAGCCGACAATGGCCAGCATGACTTTATTACGGAGGAGCGGAAAAATGATCCAGCCGTGCGGAAGTTCGTCGCCGGACTGCGCCTGCTTAAGTATCTCTTCAGCTTGCATGCATTCTACCTCATTGCATAGCGATATAGTACTATCTCTATCCTGCTGACCTATTATATCAGACAGGTGGCGAATTTGGAAAAGGCTTTTCCGCTTTCTTCCTCTAGCACAGGAAACAGAAAGGGTCACATGGTTTATAATAAAACAGCAAATATCTAATAACAGATAAGGGACAACCATGGATACAGACATGCGGGCGATAGCAGAGGAAGCTGCGCGTCTCCTCCTCCAACATTTTCGGGAGCAGCACAAATACTGGCAGGAAGATAAAACGCCGCTCGATGAGCTGGTAGCGTGGCTTGGTTGCCACGTGGAGACATTCCATCCCGAAGACGAGCCCGACGGAACATACGGCTATGTAGATCCAGATGAAGATGAGCGCCTGATCTGGCTGCGCCGCAACCTGCCCGAGACTCTGCGACGCTTCACGCTCGCGCACGAGTTGGGCCACGTCATCCTGCATTGTCGGGGCAGCCAACGTGCAGGGTATCTGCCAGCAGGTCTCGATACACTACTCGCTGCGTGGGACGAGCAGCCCGTGCCCGAACTCTCGCACGCCGACCCCTGCCACGATAACGATGTGCAGGAGAGTACGACTGGACTCATCGACCAGGAGCAGTTTCAGAATGCGCTCGGCATCGGTCAGCAGTACGATCCAAGAAGCCAGCGCGAGATCGCCGCCAATATCTTCGCCGCCGAGCTACTAATGCCGCTCGAACTCGTCCACGCGCGCTATCTGGAGCAGTCACCTGCATCGCTCGCCGGCACCTTCGTCGTCTCCAACGCCGCTATGCTGAACCGGCTGGCAGGTATGCTCAAAACACCAGCCACGTCCGCTCCCGAACCGTGCGAGGCACAACCTGAAGCAGCGAGCAAGCGTCCCACCGCACAAAAACAATACGACGAATTTCAACGCGCAGCCATCGAGGCACCCACACCCGCGCTCATCGTGGCAGGACCAGGTAGCGGTAAGACCAGCACGCTAATCGGTCGCGCCGAGTATATCATTCGCGGACTCGACGTGCCCGCGCCACGCATTCTGGCCCTCACCTTCTCGCGCAAAGCGGCCCAGGAGATGGAGGAACGCCTGCAACAGGCTCTCGACATCGACCCGGTGGGCGCACTTGTTCCCTCCGCGTTGCCCAAAGTGAGTACTTTTCACGCCTTCTGTGCTGATCTCCTGCGACAGTATGGGACACTGGTGGGATTGCGCGAAGATTTTACGCTAATCGACGAGGCGGAGGGCTATTTTCTGCTGCGCCAGATGTCGAACGCGATGCACCTGCGACACTATCAGAAGCTCCAGGCGCCCGCGTACTACTTTCCCGATATGTTGAAGGCCATCTCGCGCGCCAAAGATGAGTTGATCTCGCCGGAGGACTACGCGCAACTCGCGCAACGCATGCTGGAACAGGCGCACGATGAAGAGGCAATACAGAAAGCGGAAAAAGCCCTGGAGGTCGCCGGCGTCTACGCACTCTACGAGCAAGCATTAGAGCGTAGAGGCGACAGCGACTTCGGTGGTCTGCTCGCCCTGACGGTCCGGCTCTTTCGGGAACAGCCAGAGGTTCTGCGCGAACAGCAGCAGAAGTACCAGCACATCCTCGTCGACGAATTCCAGGATGTGAACCGGGCAAGCGGCGTGCTCCTGCGCGAGCTGGCGGGCGAGGAGCAACACGTCTGGGTCGTCGGCGACGCCAATCAGGCGATCTATGGCTTTCGCGGTGCCTCGCCCGCCAATATCAGCCGGTTCACCGAAGACTTTCCCGGCGCGGTCGTTCTGCCGCTGAGTCGGAACTACCGCTCGCGTCCCGATCTCGTCGCCATCGCGGAGTCGTTTCGCTGCATGCAGTTGGAACTGGGACAGGAACCGGGCAAAAACCAGCCGGTGCGCCTGACACGCGACGATACCTACGTCACACTGGCAAAGGCGACCGATGAAGCGAACGAACTAGCGGGGCTGGTGCAGGATATCCGCTACAAGCGCGAGCACGGCTTTACGTACAAAGATATGATCGTCCTGTGCCGCACACGCGCCCAGGCTCAGAAGGTCTCGCGCACCCTGGCAAAGGCTGGACTCCCGGTCATCGAGCGCGGAGGCATGCTGGAGCAGGAGCATATCAAAGATGTTCTCTCCATCCTCCTGCTGCTGACCGACGCCAGCGGCATGGGTATCCTGCGCGCGGGCCGTCAGAGCGAACATCCTCTCAGCCAGAACGATATCGAGGCCCTGCTGCTGGCCGCACGCGAACAGAAGACCAGTCCTGGCATACTGATCGGCAACGGCGAAGCGCCCCTGGAAATGAGCGCGCAGGGACGGCGCTCACTGCTGCGTCTCTCCGCTATCCTACAAACGCTGCGACGCGCGCCTGATACCTGGTCGCTCCTCGCCCAGTACCTCTTCATCGAAACATCGCTTGTGCGCGATCGGCTCTACAACCGAGAGAGCAAGCAAGATAGCACGATCCTGGCTGATTATGACGGATTATTGCAGCTCGCCCGCCACTACGATCAGCAGAGACGCGAGTCTTTCTCGGAAACGAACGGGCAGAATGGAGTGGTAACTGAGCAAACCGCGATGCTGGAAGAGCGCGCCAGAGGTTTCCTCGACTACCTCAGCCTGCTAGTCTTATTGCGCCAGGATGGCAGCAATCGCCAGAGTTCCGATGAGGAGAGCGCGGGAGGCGCAGCAGACATCATTCGCGTCATGACCACCCACGCCAGCAAGGGATTGGAGTTCCCCGTCGTCTACATGCCCGGGCTGGTGCAGAGGCGCTTCCCCGTGCAGGCGCGTTCAAGTCCGGTGGAAGCGCCCGCCGGTATGCTACCCGCTGAGAGCATTGGCAAGGCCGCACACGAGAGCGGTGAGGCATGCCTCTTCTACGTGGGCGTGACGAGGGCGCGCGAACACCTTGTCCTCAGCTACAGCGAGCGCTACGGCAAGATCAACTATAAGCGCTCACCTTATCTCGATGCCCTGGAGGCTGGCTTGCCAGACGAGCGCATCATCAAATTGCGCTGGGAGAACGGCGCGCCCGCTGAGAGCGACCCAGAGCCGCTTGCCCCATCCTCGCAGCCGGGCGAACACTTTATCGCCGCAATGCAGCCACAAACGCTCAGATCCTCCGCGATCGAAGCGTATCAACGCTGTCCACGCCAGTACGCTTACAGCAGCATCTATCACTTCGCGAGCGAAACCGACGGCTACCAGTTATTCTGGCAGGCAATGCAGAAAACGGTCGAGGCCCTGCGCGCAAAGATGCAAGAGAGCAAACAGGCTAGCATCCTGCCAACGCAGCAAGAGGTTCAGGAACTCTACACACAGCACTGGCAGGAGCTAGGAGGGAGCGACGCACCCTTTGGACCAATGTACGAGGAACACGGACACGAGGTCGTCGAAACGATACGGCGCACGTTAAGCATCCAGGAAAACATCACGTGGGATATGCGTCCGCAGTACAATGTAGACGTAGCGGGCAAAACAGTGCACGTCACGGTCGATCGCGTGGAGGCTGCCGCGTCAGCGGAGGCAAAACCGGCGCGCTTCGTGCGCACACGCTTCGGCAAACGCAAGGACAAACCGATAGCCGACATGCGCGAATTATTCTACACGCTGGCCTATCGACAGCTCCATCCGGGGCAGAGCGTTGAACTGCACAGCCACAATATGAGCACCGGCGAGGTAGCGCCGATCACGCTGAGCGCGAAGAAGGAGCAGAGCCTGCGCGACGAAGTGGAGCAGAGCATTCGCGGTCTGGAAGAGCACGCCTACCCGGCGCGGCCCGCCGAGCCATTTCGCTGTCCCACCTGCCCCTTCTTCCTGATCTGCCCGGCGTAGGACATCCCAGAGATGAGTGGGCAGGGGCCGCTGATCTGTGATAGTATGTTGCATAGTTATATGTTTGTACACAAAAAAGATACCATACGATAGAGATACTCACCAGGAGGAAGTAATGGACGATCAAGAAATTCTGCACCGTATTCAGGCGCTGGTCGACGAAGAACACAAGCTAATGCAAAAGTCGCAGGTGGGCGAGCTGGAAAAGGACCAGCACGCTCGTATGCAGGCTCTTGAGGTGAGTCTTGATCAATGCTGGGACCTGCTGCGACAGCGCCGCGCCCGACGTAATGCGGGCCTCAATCCCGATGAAGCCCAGGTGCGCCCATCGTCGATCGTCGAAAACTACAGGCAGTAATATAGGCGAGTAGAGCAGGTAGAGGGAACCGGCGGGTCCTTGCATCGCTGGTTCTCTACCTGCTCAAATTATCCCCGCGTAAATCACGCAACTAGTGAAGTGAGAAGCGAACGCGCAGCCTCCTCGTTGGAGACTGCCAACATCTGCCTGAGCAAAGCAGTCAGTTCATCTACGTTCGTCAGCGCCTTCACCCGCTGCTGTGCCAGCCCCAACAGGGCCGGAAATCGCGTCTCGATGATGGTAAGGATCGAGCCTTGCAGCCCTTCAGCCCTCCCTTCGGCCTTCCCTTTTTCCTCGCTCTCAGCACGAATCCGTTTCATCTTGGGGTCTTTTTCCATCAGATCATCATACATACTTAATCGCTCCTCAATCACTCGTTTCTCTGCTAGCGGGACGATATCCGCACGACGCAAGACGATGCCCATCCAACGTAACTCCCGTGCCAGTGTCGCATTATCTTGTTGGTAATATTGTACCATTTCATCATTAGCCCGGCTCAACAGGTGGGCGTTGGCCCCTTGCATCGCCGGCAGCAACGCGTACATCGGCACAATATGCTCCTGCACATACTTCTGCGCACTTACCCGCCAGAGCGGAAACACTCGGAAGCGAAAAAGGAGGATCACCTCCTCGCCGCTGAGTTCCTGCAACGGCGACTGCGCCATCGTCGTCTCGAAGGGGTAGACCACGATCGAGATCACCGGCAGATGGTACTTATGATAGAAGTAGACGTGATAGTCCAGCAGCCGTGAGTCCATGAAGCGGTTGGAGTCGGTCTCGAACTCTAGATGCAGGATGTGTTCCCGACTTCGATAGAGCACTTTATAGACGCGATCGGTGCGCAACAAGGTGCGCATGACCTCGATCGTCAGGGTATCCAGGTAGACGACTTCCTCGTCAAGCAGGTATGGCAGGATCTGCGCCTCCTGTCCCTCTAGAAGAGACTTTAAGATGTTATCATACGGCTGTTGTTGCTCCACCGCTGAGGTCTGTTCTTTCTGTTTTCCCATTCCCTACAACCACTCTCTCCTTCGCAGAAGAACACGGCTCATTTCCGTGTTCTTCTGCAAGGGATCAATTCAAAATCGTTCACTGCTTCTATTATTGCAGCTTCTATTATCTAGTATACGACTCTCACCAAATTTTTTTATGTAGAATACCCTATATTACAAGAAAATAGCTTATCTCGGCTATGTATGCCGAGATCGTGAACAGAAGAGAGCCACGAGCAGCAGGAGAGGCAGGAGTAAGAACGCCGCTTACCCTGCCGCATACACCCCGCGATACTTATCCGGCAGCATCGACGCAATGCGCCTCATCACCTCTTCGGTCGCGTTGTCGATATCCTCACGCGTGACCTTTGCGCCCTTTGGCCTGAGCATCATCGGTTCGCCGTATGAGATTGTGATATCGGCTCCGAACTTCTTCAGAGCGTTTTCGCTGCCCCAGATGGCGACGGGAATCACGGGAACATTGGCACGCAGGGCGATCATGCCGAGGCCGGAGTGTCCCTTCGCCATCGTTTGCGTCTTGCTGCGCGTGCCCTCGGGGAAGATGACCAGCACGTTGCCCTTCTTGAGCTGCTCCAGGGCAGCGCGCAGCGACTGGCGGTCGCCTTCCCCGCGCTTGACGGGGAAGGCGCCCAGGAAACGCGTCAGCCAGCCCACCTTGCCCGTGAATGCCTCCTCTTTCGCCATGTAGACGACCTTGCCGGGCAGGTACACAGGCACCAGGGGGATATCGGTCCACGAGAGGTGGTTAGCGGCGATAATATAGGGCCCGTGGCGTGGAACGTTGTAGCGGTTGCGCAGGTGGACGCGCGCGACCACGGCGAATACCGCGATAGCAAACCAGCGTATAGCTTCGTAGAGCACACGTGGCGTCTTATAGGGCTCATACAGATTCTTCTGGGGTTTTTTGGGCTTTTCCTGCTGGACCACTTTGTCAGCAGTGGGACTGAGATCCTGTTTCATGGCTACCCTCCACGTATTTATAGATAGTGTCCAGAACCTCCTGGACGCTGAGATGGTCGGTCGCTACGACGATGGCATCTCTGGCGGGCTGCATATTATCATGATCAACGCCGTCGCGTTGACGGATGTCATCCATTACTTCTTCGAATGGAGGCAGGGCCGGGTTGTGCTCGCCCAGGCGTTCCAGCAATTCAGAGTAGCGGCGGCGGGCGCGCTCTTCCAGGCTGGCGGTCAAATAGATCTTGAGTTCGGCATCGGGCAGAACTACTGCGCCGATATCGCGTCCCACCATGACGATCCTGCCCTGCTGCGCCATCGCTCGCTGCTGCGCGATCAGGACGGAGCGCACCTCTGGATGTGAGGAGACGAGGGAGACGGCGCGCGTCACCGCCGAGCTGCGAATATCCCAGGTCACATCGCGGCCATTCACAGTCACGGTATACTGCCGTCCATCGGCGATCTGCGGTTGGCTGATGACGATCCCGGCGCGCCGGGCCAATCGTCCCAGTTCCGGTCCATTCGTGACATCCACTCCTTCGTGTATCGCGAGCCAGGCGACGGCGCGGTACATCGCCCCCGTATCGACGTAAAGATAGCCCAGGCGCCGGGCCAATTGTTCACCGATAGTACTTTTACCTGAGCCAGCCGGTCCGTCAATAGCGATGCGTCGAGCGCCTTGCATGAATCCTCCACTGCATTGATGAGAAACAACACTCGTGGGAGTATACCATCTTTTGGGCCACCCTTGTATCCCTTTACTTGTCGGCTGCTTCGAGGGTGGGAGAGGGATTTTTGTCCAATAGCTTCCAATGATGTCCATGTACGCTGATCGTCTATGGTGTCAAATTTGGTGTCAGGTTTGAGGCTTAGATGATTGTTCTTTACGTGCGCAACAGGCCATAGGCCTGGTGATCAGTTAGAGATTAGACCTCTAAAATACCTTATTGTATTGATGGTTGTATTGGCTTCTGAGGCCGTTTTACCTTGTCCTCTTGTTCCCAAACCTCTATAGTATTCTTAAGAAATGTAACCATAAGGCTTCAAGTGATACTAGTTCAGTGAGAACATTTTTGAGAGAACTTCTTGGTATTTGGGCAACTTATCGTGTTTTTGAGGAATGGCTTATATTTATTATGTTCATTTATATATGTTACTGTTGTTTTTTATTTACGTCTATCACAATAGGATATTTGCGTATATTAGTGAGAAGAGTGTAGCATGAATAAGCATGCTTCCTGGTTACCGTTGTAAATTTGGGAATTCCGTGAGCGGAATTTTGACAAATCCGTGGGCGACAGGATATACTCAAAGAGGAAGATGATGCTCATGGTTCCTTTCGCACGAAAGAGAGCTAGTCATGACGGAATCGCCTGTCCCACTTACGGCCTTAACAGAGGAGCAACGAGTACAAGCGCACAGCCGCTTTCTCATCATTCGTCCAGCTCTGGAAGATGGCGTCTCCCAAGCCCAGGTAGCTCGTACCCACAACACTCCGGTTTCAACCGTGAAGCGCTGGGTGAAGCGCTATCGGGAAAAGGGTCTCGCAGGACTGGCAGACACGAAGGTCCGTTCTGATAAAGGCAAGTCGCGTCGTTTGCCTCCTGATGCTATCACTCTGGTTGAAGGATTAGCTCTGCAAACCCCTCGGCGTTCTATGGCTGCTATTCATCGCCAGGTGGTTTCCATTGCAGCAGAGCAGGGATGGAAACCTCCCAGCTATGATCGTGTCAGACAGATCATCAAGCACATCGACCCTGCTCTGATGACGCTTGCCCACGAGGGAGCAGATGTTTATCGTGAGGAATTTGATCTGCTGTATCGGCGAGAAGCCACCCATTCCAATGCGATCTGGCAAGCTGACCATACTCCGCTTGACATCTTGCTCCTGGACGAGGAGGGCAAACCTGCCAAGCCCTGGTTAACCGTGATCGAAGATGATTACAGTCGGACCATTGCAGGCTATCGCCTCAGTTTTCAAGATGCCACTGCGCTGACCACTGCGTTAACTTTGCGAACAGCTATTTGGCGCAAAGAAGATCCCCGTTGGCAGGTCTGTGGTATCCCCAGCGTGTTCTACACTGATCATGGTCCAGATTTTACCAGCAAGCATATGGAACAGGTGGCGGCTGATCTGCCGATGGAGTTGATCTTCTCAAAAGTCAAGGTCCCACGTGGACGTGGGAAGGTGGAGCGCTTCTTCAGAAGTGTGAATGAATTATTGCTCCAGGATCTTCCTGGTTACGCTCCAGAAGGATCGACAGGAGTGGAGGCAAAACTCACCCTAGCAGCGTTTGAGCAGCGGTTCCGTCACTGGTTACTCTCTGACTATCATCATCGGGTCCATAGTGAAATCAAATGCACGCCAGCCGAGCGTTGGGAGAGAGGCGGGTTTGTGCCCCGTATGCCCTCTTCCCTTGAGCAACTCGACCTCCTGCTCTTGACGGTGAGGAAGACGCGTGTGGTTCAACAAGATGGCATTCATTTCCAGAACCATCGCTATATGGACATTACCCTGGCATCCTTCGTCAAGGAAGAGGTCCTGATACGGTATGACCCTGCCGACCTGGCTGAAATTCGTGTGTACTACCAGGACAGGTTTCTTTGTCGAGCGATTTGTCCTGAACTTTCAGGACAAACGGTGAGTTTGAAGGAGATCGAAAAGGCCAGAAGTGAGCGCCGCAAACAGGTTCGAGCTGGTCTTGCCAGCCGGGATGCCGTCGTGGAACACTTCCTCGCCGTTCATCAGGAAGAGCCGCCTGCGCCGCCAGAACAGGAGAAGAAGCCAGAACCTGTAGGACGCCCGAAGCTGAAAGGGTACATTCATGAGTGAGGAGCTTGAGACAAAAGAACTGGTCTTTGCCGAAACGAAGGAATATCTCCGCTTTGGAGAATTCTGCGATGCCTGTCGGAAATACCGCTATATCGGGATTTGTCACGGGGTTCCGGGAGTCGGGAAAACACGTTCTGCGCGAGAATATGCCTGATGGGACATGCTCTCTCCGTTATTTCCTGAAGAGTTGTTTACCTTGGTGGGACGGCGCTATCTTGATGACCAATTTCCCCATAAGCCATTTGCGACTCCTGGCTCTCCGGCTTTCACCGACGTGCTCTCCTGTCGGACCGTGTACTACACTGCTCCCGTGGCCGCCACTCCCTCGCGCATCGAGCGAGAGGTGATGGCTCTCTCGGCCACCCTCTCTTACCTTGTCGAAGCGGCCTCGCAGGCCAGTCGTGGCAAGGATGATTTTTTGCTGGCCTATCGTCTGCCGAAACGAACGGAGTTAGTGATCGTCGATGAAGCGCAGCGATTGAAGCCAGCAGCACTGGAACAGTTGCGTGACCTCTATGATCGGGGCCACTTTGGCCTCGTGTTGATTGGTCAACCAGGCTTGGAAAAGACGCTGGCACGTTACCCTCAATTGTATTCCCGTGTGGGCTTTGCCCATCAGTTTCGTGTGCTCTCCGAAGACGAAACCCGATGGCTGCTCGGGCAGCGCTGGAGCCACCTGGGCATGAATATCCGCGTGGATGATTTTACCGATGCTGAAGCTCTGGCGACTATCGTGCGGATTACCGGAGGCAATTTCCGTGTCATTCACCGACTGCTGATGCAGATTGAGCGTATTCTGGAGATCAACCATCTGCAAGTTGTGACGAAAGAGGTGGTTGAAAAAGCTCGCGAACGGCTGGTCTTGGGATAGATTGCATGGTGATGAGCAGTCTCAAAACCGTCCGCAGCCTGTTGAAAAAGTCCTTGTTGAGCAGATGAATTTGGCTGCGCCAAGATTCTCCGAGAAAGGGATAAAAAGCAAAATAGTAATGAATAGTATGGATCGATTTTTTAAATTTTAAAAC
>Ga0137371_10001641_pt1 | contig 17735 bp, 21 predicted proteins | sample SagtaG_7_FD_104919 | JGI IMG/M metagenome (GOLD analysis project Ga0137371, IMG submission 104919) | Vadose zone soil microbial communities from Sagehorn Ranch, Mendocino, California, USA - Sage1_R_40_16 metaG | ecosystem: Environmental > Terrestrial > Soil > Vadose zone | place: USA...
CGCGCCCCGGCCCGTTGCACAATCCGCCCCGAAAGGGGAACATGGAGCAACCAAGGGACGCCGTCTCAAGCTAACCGTGGTCCGAAAAAACTGGGCAGGTCATGGCCGCCGGAATTCGGAGTTTAGAGCGGCCCATACCATTACCCAACCGCATGATCCAAGGCATCGGACGGGGGGCGATCGTCGAGGAAGATTGCATATGTGTACTTGGGCTCCGCCTTTGGCAAAGGATTGGCCCTGAGAACGGCCACCATCTCCAATGCCGTCCGCACGAGACACCTACTGGCTTTCCTGCATAGGCAAGCAAGCGGGCTTCAAGCTCGGCCTTCACTCGCGATGGCGCGGCCTCGCTTTCGAAAACGACATTGCCGCTCGCAATGTAGGTCTCGACGCGAGAGAAGCCAGCGTCATTGCACATGGAGTTCAGGTTGGCCATCGGAAGGTTGCCAGTTCCCCCGACATTCACAGCGCGAAGTAGTGCGATGTACCTTGTCATGCTGCATTCTTACCACGCGGCGCGTGGTTTTAGATTGTTCCAAGCATTTGAGTCCGAGTCGGGCCAAGCCCAGCCCTCTGGGCCCTATCGACCACACCTCCCGCATAGCCGCCATAAGGAGAATTCCTAAAGCTATCGAGCGACTACGCACTTGCGCCAACAACAGCGTCATGGACGACATGCTACAACGGGCAGACTTTCGATCGCCCTCAGGCCGGGCCGCTTCCGCCACCGGATCTGAGAGGGCTCCACGGCCAACCGGAGTTTCGGCCAGCGCGTGAATAAGGCTTGAAGAGCACACAAACCTTCGATGCGCGCAAGCTGATGACCAAGGCAAAAATGGATGCCGGTTCCGAAGGAGATGTGCCTGTTTGGCCGTCGCTGAAGGTCAAGGTGTTCAGGATGCTCGTTGGCCTGTGGGTCCATGTTCGCTGCCGCCACCATGGCCATAATCCGGTCGCCCTTCTTCACCCGAACGCCGTCGAGCTCGATGTCCTTCCGCACGAAGCGGGGCTTTGAGAACTGCACCGGCGAGACGAAGCGCAGGAACTCCTCAACCGCGAGGGCGGCCCGGCTCCAGTCCTGCGCGAGCCAGTCACGCAGTGTGGGATTCTTGAGGAGCTCATAAACCGATCCGCTGATCAGATGGGTCGTAGTTTCCGAGCCCGCTCCCAGCAGCAGAAAAACCATTGAAACCATTTCAGTGCCGCTAATGCGCCCGCCTTCCATTTCGACCCGGACAAGCTCGGCGATCAGGCCCTCACCGCCGTCAGCGCGCGCGTGCTGTAGCCGTTCTTCCAGATAGCGTCTCATCTGCGAGTAGGCGCCGATCATGCGCAGGAAGTCGATGACGTTGGTTAAGCGAACTACTGTATTCGCCCAAGCGATGAATTTCGGCCGATCAGCCAAAGGCAGGCCAAGCAATTCGCAGATGACGGAGAGCGGCAGCATTCGCGCGTACCGCTCGACGATGTCGGTCGGACTCCCATTAGCGAACAGCGCGCCAGCGAGGTCGTCGGCGAGGGCGCGAATGCGTGGCTTCATGCCCAGGACCGCTCGACGGCGGAATGCCTCATCAACGATTTGCCGCAGGCGCGTGTGGTCCGGCTCATCCATGGTCAGCATGTTATTTGCGAGCGCGCCAATAGATCCGGGCATCCACCATCGAAGCCCCGCAAGGCCGCCGCCCTCCTTTCGGAGTGTGAACGTGTCGCTGTCCTTCAGGACGCGCGCGGCCAGTTCATATGTAGTCGTGATCCAGATCCTGCCGATGATCGGGAACCTGGTTTTGACGACCGGGCCGGATGTCCTCAGCCTCTCGATGCCGGCGGCCGCATCGCGGAAGAAAGTCTGACTGGTGAAGTCCAATCGCCGCGTCATGGCTCATCCTTGCCCACTGCTCAGAGTCTCAGCATTTTGTGGCAACTGTTCGATGACAACTGACCCGGCTTCTGCGCCACGAGCAGGATCGTATAGCCCGTGACCCCAGCGCTCGTTTTTGCCGTTGCCGACGGGCGGCGCAGACGCCGGCGGCTAGCCGCTCGTTTGCAGGGCATTTGCCGACTATCCTCAGTCTACGGCTCACAAATCGAGCGTGAACAGTTCCTGAGCCCTACCGACGCCGCGTAGCGCATAGCGTCCAACGGAAACAAGCCGGCCTTTGTTATTTCCAACGTCCGCGAATGCGCTGGAAACTAGCATCGGTTGTTCGACCGAACGGCACATTGCCGCAATGCGGCTGACCTCGTTGACTGCAGGCCCGATCACCGTGAAATCCAGGCGCTCCGTGCTTCCGACGTTGCCGTAAAAGACCTCACCGACATGAAGGCCGAGATACATTTCTGTAATGGGAAGGCCATCTGCCGCACGGCGCTCGTTCAGTTTGATGACGCCTTGCCGCGCCGCTATGGCGGCAGCAAGGGCGGCATCGCAGGCGCGTCCCCGATCGTCGGGCGTAAAAATAGCCAGCGTGCCGTCGCCCATGAACTTGAGAACGTCGCCACCCTGCTCCTGAAGTGCCGAGACAATGACATCGGCATAGTCGTTGAGCAGGGGGATGACATGCTCCGGCGTGGTACGGTTATGCGCGTAAAGCCGCGCAGATCGCTGAACCAAAGCACGGCATCGATGCGGTCGGCCACGCCGCGCACGATTCGACCGCTCAGCACGCGGCGCCCGGCATCGCGCCCGAGGTAGGTCTGCATCAGCGTTCCGGTCATGCGCGTGAGCGCGACCGACTTGATAGCCAGGGCCAGAAACGGCATCATCCGCTGCAGGGCTGCGACATGCTCGTCCCGGAACCCGTGCGAGTCCTTCGTTGCCCAAGAGGAATACACACAATCCATCTCGCCGATGCTGCCCTCGGCCGCAAAGCGATTGATGATGGCGACGTAGTCGGTGAATCCGTCGGCCCGCAATTCCGGCAGCACGTTGAATTCGGTTTCGTCCGCCGCCGGAATGCGACGCCACAATAGCGATTCACCGGTTTCCCGCATCCGATAGAACGGACCGCTGAGCCATGCCGCTGCGGCCGACGCGTCCGGCACAAAGGCCGGCTCCACTGTTCCGGATGCGACGATCTCGGTGGTGCGGCCGTACTCCTGCTCAGGCGGCACGCTGGCATCATACCCCCACCGGAACACGCGCCCCTCGTGAACCGGGTCTAGGGTATCGATCAAGACACGGGCGCGTGCAACCGGCAGTCCGGCGGCAACAACGCGTTCGCAGAACCCGATCACTAACGCGAGCTCTGGCTCACCGGCCAAGCCCGCTCCCGCGAGCCAGGCGGTAAGTTCGGTCAGCTGTTCTTCGTCGATCATGCTTACGTATGGTACCAGGGCCCGTGATTATGGCGGAACTGCTCATCCAAGGGGACCGGCTCGTCGGCGGCAGCGATGCGATATTGGTGATCGACGACACCGCGGCCGGAATTCTTTGCCGACGAATTGCTTGTCCGACTCCAAAACCTGCCTCAGACCAGCGTATCCCAGCGGGGGATCACCCATCGGAGCAGCGTCTCGTCATGGGCCCCCCGGCCCTTCTGGAAAGGCTATCTGACTCTCGCTCGTCTCCTGTCCAATCGCGATGTACCCGGCGTCGTCGAGCGAGCGCGTGTCCTTCCGGCAGATCAACAAGAGCACCGGGAATCGGCTCAAGCAGCAGCTCGTCGACTCGGTGACGGGCGATGTCGTCGAACCGGGGCAGAAGGGCCGCGGGCACGAGATCGGCCGCAACCAATACATGCCCGTGGAGGACGAAGAGCTGCGGCTCGAAAGCACCACACGATCGACATCGAAAAATTCGTGCCCCGGTCGGAGAGATGAGCGCTACCTTGATAGCCCGCCGCCTCACCCTACGCCGCCTCGTGCTCCTTGCCCTGAGCGGGCGCTTTGTCAATCAGCATCTGTAAGCAGCTCTTAAGCGCTGCCTCGCTGAACGGTTTCCTAAGCACAGGCACGTCGCAGTATTGCGGGTCTACGTCACCGTCCCAGCCAGTCACGAAAGCAAAGGGTACGCCCTTGGCCCGAAGCTGATCAGCAGCGGGATAGGTCATCTCGCCTTGGGTCAGTCTGAAATCCAGCAGCGCAGCATCCCAGGAGACCGTTTCGATCAACGTAAGGGCGTCCGAAAGCTTGCCAGCGCGCCCGATAGCGCGGGCCCCCATTGTTCGGACTATGTCCTCAATGCTCGAGGCAATTAAAGCGTGATCTTCGACGATCAGGATCGCGAAAGGCCACTCTCGCGAGCCCATATCAGCCTCCCCAGCCAAGTTCATAGTTTATCCACTCCCCGGTCGACACTCGCCGAGGAGCGTCTTTTTTGAACGGCAATATAGGTAAGTACCTTGCACGTGTGACGTGCAAGAGTCGAGTCAATTTACGAGAGCGCGACGCGGGACAGTATCTCGGCTATCCGCCATCTGTGCCTGTTTCCAGGCTACAAATCCCAACTTACTGTCCGGAGCTCCCGCTCCCCTTCGGCTAGGCACGGCTCGAGATGTTTAAGCAGGCCGGCATGCCGATTGAGCGGCAGCCGGAAGCCGCGGCGCCGACGAACGTCGTCAACTTCATGGACGCGCTACCCCGATCGGTTGAGGGGGAGAAGCCGGCCTCGCTGATACGGCGCGGCAGCGCCTCGATGATCGGTCGCCGCTGACGCCAAGCGCGTGCCGCTAAGCATTGAACTTGCGGAGTCTCTCGCCACGATCTCAGATGCCACTGTGCAATGCAGCGGCATTCCAAAGAGACGCAAACATGACCCGCGATGGTCACAATCTCGCCCATTCAGATGAGCAACATCCTGAATTGGCATTCAGGGTCAGGTGAGTTGTAAAATGAGCGTCTTTAGAGTCGGCTTGCTGCTGTTTTTCGTAATCGTAGTAATAGTACTCGGATTCAATCTAGCGCGGGCTGAAAATTTGGAGGCCGCAAAATCAGGCCCGAAGCTTTTCTCAAGTAATTGTTCGATGTGCCATAGCAGCCCCCGCGTGCTGGCAAAACGCATGAACAATTGGGCGCTTACGGATTTCCTACAGAAGCACTACACTGCCAGCCAAGCGGCAGCCCATGAACTCGCAGCCTACCTCCTCGCGGCAGGTAGCCATAACCCCCGTGGGAAGCAGCAGCCCATCGCGAATGGGGATGATCCCCAGCAGTTTTTGGCAAATCAATCGACGACGTCGGTGGAGCGTCCGCCCGAGAGTGTGCCTACCCGATAAGGGTTCAACGAAAAACCCCATCGCAGACACTCGCCCCGCTAAATGCGGAGGCACGGGCCGCCAGGATCGATAGCGCCGCGATCCTGCCATAGTGCTCGTGCAGGCTCGCGTAATTCGGGTGCCAATGGATCGGGGGGATCCACGGCAATGCGCGCCATATTCCGAATTGTCGGCTTTATCCTCCTTCTCTGTTTCGGTGCTGAGCCTTCGACTGCCCAGTCGACACCTCAGCAAGCGGACTCCACTTATTCACCTGGCGAGATTGTCGATGCTGGCAGCCGCTTTTTTGGTGGAGTGTCAAGCGGGCTCGCCCACATCGTCGAACGGGCAGGGAGCCAGTGGGGATTGCCCAACGGCTACGTCCTTGGCCAGGAAGCTACCGGAGCCTTCGTCGGCGGACTGCGGTACGGCAAGGGAACGCTCTACACAAAGAATGCCGGCGATCTGCCTGTGTACTGGCAGGGTCCCTCGCTTGGTTGGGACTTTGGGGGCGATGGCGCCCGGACCATGATGCTCGTCTACAATCTGCCGGCGACTGCCGCAGTTTATCAGCGGTTTGGCGGCGTTGCCGGTTCAGCGTATTTCGTCGGCGGGCTTGGTATGACGGTTCTTTCCGCGGATAACATGGTGGTGGTGCCGATCCGTTCCGGTGTCGGACTGCGTCTCGGCGCCAATATCGGCTATCTTAAGTTCACGCCGGACCCGACCTGGAATCCGTTTTGAGAGTAGCTCCGCTGGCCGAGACCTCGCAGCTCGTCGAAAAGGCGGATTAGGCGCACTGGCAGAAGCGGTCTTATATTTGTACTGCCGTGCCTCCACGCTCGGTGTGCGACACCGGCAATTGCTGATCTCAATTTTCAGTCAAATTGCAGCCTATGGTCGACGTGATAGTAGTGGGGTTGCTTCCCATCTGGCGTAGTCACTCATAGTACCCCCGGCTTCTCGGCGACCGTCTCTGCTCGGCGTTGAACGTCGCTGGCAGCTCCTTGAGGGATTTCTTCCACCAGGGCGGAATCAGCTGCCAACGCATCGGCACGACAAGAAGGCCGGCATCACCCCCTATGACCACGTCAATCGGGTCGGTGGGGCAGATTGTTGTACTGCGGTCGAATGTTGCGCGCCGGCTGCGTGAGCCGGTAGAGTTGGTGAAGCTCTTCCCATGTGTATTTTTGGGTGAAACGGCCGCACATACTGCCGGTCTAGGCCGCGCGTGTGTCGCGGTCAATTGCCGCCAGCACGCGGCATCACAGACCCCGAAGACTACTTGTTGATGGTGGCCGCACCGCTCGTGCACACCACCTCATCCTGTGAGCCGGTGCCCCCGGAGCAACCAATAGCACCGATGATCTTACCATCCTCGATCAGTGGAATGCCGCCGCGGGAGGCGATGACGTCATCCAGCGACAAAAGATATTTTAGGTCGGCTTTTTGCACTCCATCCTCAAACACCTTCGTTGGGCGGCGATACTTCACTGCGGTGCGCGCTTTGTGCTCTGCGATTGAGATCGAGCCGATCTGCGCACCATCCATCCGGGAAAAAGCGACCAGGTTGGCGCCGGAATCCACAACAGCGATGTTCAGCTGCCAGCCGCGCTTGTTAGCCTCCGAGACCGCTGCCTGGATCGCGGCTTGGGCATGTTGCAGCGAGATCGGGACACTGTAAGCGTTGTTGAAGGGCATCTTCTCGGGAATGGCATCAAGATTGGGCGGTGCCGCAGGCTGCTGGGCATTCACTTGGCCAGTCGCGAGTAACGCAGCGCCCAGCAGAACCGCAGTCAATGTACGAAGCCTCATTGTGATCCTCCTTCGATTGGGCGCCGTTCTCTCTTGTCGGCGCCGACATGGGGTCTTAGCACTTTCGCCAAAACCTCCTTTGTGGTGACACGACATACTTATTTGGAAGCCGCCTTGATCTTGTCAGCGGTGAACAGGAAATCCGTGCTCACATGCGGCTTGTGGCACTCGAAACAGCTGTTCAAATTGGCCTTGTCGTTGACCTTTCGATCAGCCGTGAACACCTGATATTCCCACTCGCCGTTGCGCTTCTCGTCCGGATACTCGGCGCCCCAGCCGGTGCGCTTTTCCATTACGGCATAGCCAACAAGATCGGCTTTGATGAAGCGGCCGTTGGCATCCTTGACCGGATTACCATCTGCATCGAGCTGCGCCTTGTGGAGCACGGTCGTGATCACTGTGCCGCTGGGGACCGGCTGATCCTTTTTCAGCGCGTCAATCGCCGCTGGCGTCACGAAGGTCTCTCGATACTGTTTGACGTCGGGGCGATCGAACGAATAATACATCACGCCCTGAGCATAGTTCTCCGGAAACGCGATCTTATCGCCACCGGCGCGAACTTGAAGCGTGACGGCAGATGCCGCGGCGGCACCAAGCACGGCAGCAATGGCGGCAGCTCTTCGAGTATTCATAGCCGTTTCCTCCCTCAGGTGGCTTTGGCACCGATGCTAACCGCCTTGTTTACCGAAGGTGTAACAAGACCGTGAACGCGACCGTCGATGAAGCTGCATGCCGGCAGGACCAACCCTGTCCGCTGCGAGGCCCTGGTTCTCCGTCCCGTTCCGCGCAAATCCTTGTCGGGACACCGGAATCGACTCCAAAACTCGCCTCAAACCGGCTACTTAAGCGGGCACAGCGTCATCGGAGTATCGTATCGTCATGGCATCGTCTCAGCCGCTCTGGAAAGGCTACCTCAAGCTCTCGCTCGTCTCATGCCCGATCGCGATGTTCCCGGCGTCGTCGTCGAGCGAGCGCGTGTCCTTCCGGCAGATTAACAAGCAAACGGGCAATCGGCTCAAGCAGCAGCTCGTCGACTCCGTGACCGGCGATGTCGTCGAGTCCGGCCAGAAGGGCCGCGGCTACGAGATCGGCCGCAACCAGTTCATGCCGGTCGAGGACGAAGAGCTTGAAGCGTTGCGGCTCGAAAGCACGCACACGATCGACATCGAAAAGTTCGTGCCGCGGTCGGAGATCGACGAACGCTATTTAGACAGCCCGATTACCTCACGCCGCAGGATCATGTCGGACAGGAAGCGTTCGCCGATCCGCGAGGCGATGGCACGCAAGAACATGGTCGGGTTGGGGCGGGTCGTCATCTCCCGTCGCGAGCGGATCGTGATGCTGGAGCCCGGCGAAAAGGGCCTAGTCGCGACGACGCTTCACTACGCGTATGAGTCCGAAACGCTACGGAGTATTTCGACGACATCCCCGACATGAAGCTGCCCGGCGAGATGATTGAACTGGCGCAGCACATCCTGGAGACCAAGGCTGGGCATTTCGATGCGAGGGAGTTCGAGGACCGCTACGAAGGCCGTCGTCGAGATGCTAAAACGCAAGCAGGCCGGGCTACCGCCGGAGCAACAGCCCGAGGCCGCGGCGCCGACGAATGTCGTCAATCTCATGGACGCGCTGCGGCGGTCGGTGGAAGCGGAGAAGCCCGCGGCCGCGGGCAAGGTCGAGCGGAAGAAGCCGGCGAAGGAGACCGAGCGGCGCCAAGGTAAGAGGGTACGAAAGGCGGGCTAGGGTGGCCGTTGCAGTGGAGCGAACTGTGCGTTCCACAAAATCACCGCAGACCTGCCACAAATAGTGAGCACATCTCCGCGGGCTCGGTGTGATGAGGATCCCGTTCTGACCGGTCGCGAGTCTGATCGTCGATGACTGATTACTATCCACTGATCGCTCGAGGCGTCCGCGGTCTCGAGAACAACACCCCCGAATCCCGGCGTGCGCTGTATGTCCGCTTGGAGACGGCGCTGGTTGGTCAGCTGCGGACGCTCGATCCGCCGCCCCCCGGACCGGAGGTCACACGCGAGCGCCTGTCGTTTCATGATGCCATCCGCAGAATCGAAGCGGAGTCAATGCGCGGGAACGTTCAAGTGGCACCGCTGCGCCCGCCGCCACCTCTCGAGGAGCAAATGCCGGTCGCTGCGAGCTCCACAAAGCGTCTGATTTTCGTCTTTCTCGGACTGGCCATTGTTCTGGCCCTGGCTCTCACGGCTTACTGGCAACGCGACAATCTGACAGCATTGTTTCTGCACAGCCCTGCAACGCAGGCGCAGCGCGAGTTAGCCCCGTTGGGGCCAAAGACCACGGTTGGCGAGCTTCGGGGCTCATCGGCACCGGCAGAAGCGGAACCCGGCAATGGCTTGGCCACGATGCCGGTCGCGGTGCTCTACGAGGAGGATCCAGCTGATGCGCAAGGGAGAAAACGCTACGTCGGCTCGGTGATTTGGAAAACCGAGACCGTTTCGTCGGCGCCAGGACAGCCGCCCGAGCTTGCAATCCGCGCGCAGCTCGAAATCCCGGAGCGCCGCATCAACATGACGATGTCGCTGCGCCGCAACACCGATAAGTCGATGCCTGCGAGCCACATGATTGAGATAAAGTTCACTCTGCCAGCCGATTTCCCCGGCGGCGGGATCTCCGCCGTGCAGCCTATTGTGATGAAACAGGCGGACTCGAAGGGCGCCGCGCCGCTCGCCGGCCTCGCCGTCAAGGTTACCCCGGCTTTCTTTCTCGTCGGCCTCTCGGCGATCGACACCGACATGCAGCGTAACCTGCAACTGCTGAAGGAGTGGCCTTGGTTCGGGGTTCAGGCCGCCTACAGCAACAGGCGCGCGCTGCTGGCGATCGAGAAAGGTGCGCCCGGCGCTCGAACGTTCCAAGAAGCGTTCACCGCTTGGGGCGGGACCTGACAGCGCTTCTCGCTTCCTAGGCGGCTCGGGCCGGTAAAGCGCGCCGGCGACGTGCGACGCGCGATGTCCGGATTTGCCGAAGGTGCTATGAGGCGCCCCCGGAGAGGGGCTACGCGCACGGTGAGGCCGAGCCCCGTCTTGAGGTTGATAATGAGCTCAAAACGCCGGGCTGTCCGTGATAGTGGTCAACACGTCGAGGTGCAGCGTGATCGGGGTGTTCAAGGTCGAGAATATCGGGATCGTCGCCATCACGCCCCCCATCGCCCCGATGGATACCGCGGCGGCTCGCTATACCCGAGAATGCCGCGCGACGAGCTCCGCGGCATCGACGCCCTGGCCAGGGCCGCCTTCGGGATCACGAGCGCCAGCCTCCTCTGCACCGGCGCCAACCGCCACAAGAGACCGCAGACGCTGTTTGCCAGGTCATCATGGCCGTTGCGCAGATGGTCCACCGTCTCCCTCGAGCCGCTGCCGACCTTCCGCCGCAGCCCGCAAAGCTGGTCAATCAGCCGAAGCTGGTCCACCAGCGAAACGCGGTCCGCCGTGAACAACGCGATGCAATGCAGATAGAGGTCGCTCTTGTTCGGAACCTTGTCCTCGCTGTACTCAATGCCGTGCCGGGAGAACGCCGCCATCGGCCATCCCTTCGCGTACTGGTCGCCGCACACCCTGCGAATGCCGTAATCCCGCAGGCTCGCGGCGAACGAGGCGACGGCAGTCTCGCTGCTGAACGGCGGACGCTGCTCGGCGACCAGGTCCACAACCAGCCGCTCGCCCTCGAGGTGGCCGATGGCGATCGTCGCCGAATCCTTGCCCTCCCCCCCGGCCATGTCGCAGAACGCCAAGTATCGCCCGCGCTGCACAGGCGGCCGAGACTCAAGCCCCGTCGCGACCGCACGCTCGATCACAGCGCGCGGCAGCCATTGCGTCGTAGGCGCCCGGAATCGCCCGCCCCATTCCGCCTCGGATGCGACCGGGTCCTCGGCAAATTCGCGATCGATCCGAGCCTGCGACAGCCGGGGATTCAGCGCCTTGGAGTCCGATTGGATGACCAACATCAGCCGGTCGCCCTCGGAGCCGAAATGTCGCCGGTGGATGCTGTGGACGACGCCGATATCCGAACCGGGACTGGATATGAGCAGCATCGGCCCGCCGGTCGTCACCACGCTCGGCCTCAACGCCGTCAACAGGTCCTCGTCCCGGTTCGAGCTCTCGGCCGCGCTCTGCAGGTAGGCGCACTCGTCGAGGCAAACGCAGATGCACGTCGCACCCCGAACGTGCCGCCAATTGGCAGCCTGGATCTCGAGGTCGATGCCGTTCGACAACGAAATGGTGTCCGCGGTCTCGCCCAGCACCAGCTTCTTCATCAGCGGCGAGTTCTTGATGAACGTGCGGGTGAAGCGGAAGGCCCGCTCGGCCTGCACGGTCGCGGGAGCGAGATACAGCGCAACGCCGCGCTCGCCGAGGGAAAAGTCTTCCGCCCAATCGCACAGGCAGCTCAAGTAGACGACCAGCGCGCTCATGGCAGTGGTCTTGCCTGAGCGCCTGCCAGCGACCGCGAGAAACGTGTCCACCATCTCGCCGGGCTCGACGTCGCGGCCGCCCGTGAACTGCTTGAAAATCACCCTCTCAGCGGGCCGCAAAGACTCGCCCACGGCGGCTATGAGCAGGACCCGCCACACCTGCCAGCTGTCACCGCGAAGGGCGTCACCGAGCAACGCGCGGTCGCTGAGAGCCTCCCGCATGGTGTGAAGACGCTTCACGGCTGTCCAGCCTGGTCCCGCGCCTGCTTGTGGCGCGCGAGCGCCTCGGTGAAGGATTCCTCGTTGCGCCGCTTGTCGCGCCGGTTGACCAGGCCGCATTGCGCCAGGATCTTCGATACCGAATTCGCGATGCGAACCTGATCCTCGGCCCTCGTGGCTCGAAGCTGCATCAGATCGGCCGCCTTGCGGAGAAGATCGCGCTCGGCAGCGGACAGCGCAGCCTCTCCGCCGATGTCCTTGGTCCACTCGGCGATGATCGCGTCACGTCGCGCCAGCTTGGCTGCGCGCGATAGAGAGCCCGACGGGTTGCGGATTGACCGCGCCTGTATTCCCACGGTTTCGACGGTTCCGCCTCTGGTGACTGTGTCAAAGACTGCGTTGCAGACTGCGTCATGATTCGCGATGTTACGGCACCACGAGCGGCCCGACAAGCGGACTGCGTCTCTGCCCGTCGCTCGCCATCAGCTCGAAAGTCCCACAGCCGCAGGCGTTTCTTATCCCAGTGGCTAACCGTGTCGCTCCCCTGCTGCGCTCGGGACCGCCGGAGCGACGTCCTGCGGAAAAATTAGCGAGTGCGTGGAGGCGCGCGGGCGCCACAGTTTGTGAGGAGGGCAAGGTGTAACCGTACATCCCTGGGGGGCGCGTGCATCCATCCCCTATACCTATAGGGGAGTGAATGGATGCACCGCTTGGGATGCCCGGGGATACACGGGTTTTTTGAGGGGATACACTGGGGGTGCACGCGGGATGCACGCTCATGGTCCTGGCATCACGAGGCGGAAGCTTTGCCGTGAGGGTTTGCCGCCGGTTTCGATCCGGATTTTTCCGGCGTCGAGCAGGCGCTGCATGGCTTTTGCGAGGTCGTTGCGTTTGAGGCCGCCTACTTCGGGGTGCTTGGCGAACAGAGCGGGGGCGTAGGAGGGTCCGGGCTTGTGGTTCACGTCCTGGCCTTGCTCGGCGAACCGCTTGAGCAGCGCGAGGAACGTCTCGTCGGTTTTCCGGTCCTGGGCGAGGCGCTCGAGCGAGCCGGTGGCGGAGTGCTCGGGGACGAAGACGCCGTCGCGCCAGCGGAGGCGGACGCGCTCGCCGACCGGGCCGTAGTTCTGCTTCATCACCTCGAGTTCTCGGAGCAGCGGGTCGGGCTCGTCGCCCTCGGCTGTCGTCGCGCGCTTGAGGTAGAGCCGGGAGCGGACGGCGTTGTTCCACTGCGTCGTGCCGGACAACCCGGTGTCGGTGTTCATGCCGACCAGGCTCGGGTGCGAGACCAGGATGACCGCGCAGTGGCATCGCAGGGCGATGCGTGCGAGCAAGCCGATGAATTGCTGCACCTGGGTTCGGTCGGACTCCTTGCCGGCGAACACGCAGGCGCTCGGGTCGATGCCGAGCCACCGCGGCTTGACATTCCGCGCAGAGAGGAACAGGCGCTCATACAGCGTCGTCGGGCGGATGATGCCGTTGCGGTCCGGATAGGCGAGCACCGCGTCCTCACCCTTCAGCGAGCACAGATGCAGGTCGCCGAGGTCCGCGAGTCGAACGCCGTAATGTCGGGCGATGTGGTGAAGGCGATAGTGCAGCTCGTCGCGCTTTTCCTCCGCGGTGACGTAGATGACCGGCCCCGGCTCCGGCATCGTGCCTATCCAGTCGCGACCGACGACCGTCGCCACGGCGAGCTGCTTGAGCAGCAAGCTCTTGCCCATGCCGCCGTCACCGCTGAGCAGCGTCACCTCCTCGTCGGGAATGCGGTTGAGCACGGTCCATTTGTGCTCGGGAACTGGCTGGCCGTCCCAGGCGGTGACGTCGATAAATTGCAACGGCTCCGGTTGTTCCGGCTTGGGATCAGCCTCGGCGCGCGCCTGCTCGAACGCGGGGTCGAAATCCGCGTCGTTGGTGAAGTTCGCGTCATTGCCGGCGCGCGGCTCATCATGGAATACCTCGAAATCCTCGTTGTGCCCGTTCGCCTGTCTGAACTGCTCGATCGTGTTTTTCCACGCCTCGGTCTGCTCCTCGGTCGCGCCCGCCTGGTCGGCGATCCAGTCGATGCTCCTCATCCCGGCGGCGAGCGCGATCACCTCCGGCTCGAACAACGCCTTCACGCCGCGGTGGCGAACGGCGCTGAGGATCTGCTCGGCGCTCATCGTCTCGCCTTCGCCACGTCGTTGAAGTCGGCGCCGATCCTGGTGGGCACGACGCGGAAGACGTCGCGGCCGGCCGCGGTCCATCGTCCGGAGGTTTCGGTTGCCGCCTCCGGCCCCTTGCGATGCCCATGCTCGTCTGGTGGATCGAGGTCGACGATGATGTGCAGGCCGTCGACGCCGGCGAGCACCGGGAACGCGCGGAGGTTGGCGGCGTCTCCGCACGCCCAGGCCGGGCGGAAGCCGTGCTGCCAGGCGGCCAAGGTCGTTTCGATTCCTTCGCCGATCGTGAGCCCTAGCTCGACGTCCTCGTCAGCTGACAATTTGACGGCGCACCCGCTCTTGGACCCGAGCGAGAGCTTCCCGCCGCCGTCGATCCTGATGCGGTGGATGGCTTTCGGGACGTTGGTGATGACGTCGCGGAACAGTGCGATGATGTACGGGCGGAACGAACCATCGAAGGGACATCTCCCATGGAAGCGCAAGGCGCGCTCTATGCCCGGAGGCAGTTCGGTGATCTTGCGCGATCGCAGGTACGCCTCGCCGGGGCTGCCGAGCAGCGGCTTGCTCTCATGCCAGACTCGAGCGCGCGGCGGCCGTTCGCGTTATCGGAGGCCGACCTCTGCTGCGGGGCCGCGACGACGCCGTTCGTGCCTCCGATCGCGTCGAAGAATTGGCCGCCATGCCATCCGCAATGATGACAATTCCATTTCGCGCCGACTTGATCGATCGAGACGCTTAAGCATTGCGCCCGTCTTTTCGTGCGCAGGTGCGAGCACTTAGGGCAGACCGCCGACCAGGCGGCTAGGCCGGGGCGATAGCGGATGCCGAGCTCGCCGAGGATCTGCGACGCAGTCCTCATCGCCGTTCCCGTTTGTGCTGCGGTCACGCGGCGCCCTCACTTGCGTCCGATGAAGCCGGAGACGTGGCCCCCGGCGACGGGCCGGCCGAACGTAGCCTTGTCACCACGCGCCGAACCCGCAGCGGCTGCCCGAGAACTCCCCGCGCCAACCAGTCCGCTGCCTCTGCGGAGCTTGATGCCAAGTCGTTCCATCTCGGCTTGGACTAAGGCAGGCTTGTCGAGGTTGACGAGGGCACCATGCGATTCCCGATATTTTGGTGACCTGCGCTCCTGCCACATCTCGCGCAGCCGTTCCCTGATGCGCTTGGCGCACCCGATCAGGTAGGAGCGCCGCATCTCCCTAGATTCCTGAGACTCCAACGGAATGCCGAGCGCAATGTGCATTTTCCGTTCCGCTGCCACGTGCAGGTCCGCACCCGCGACGGCGAACGTCGTCAGGCTCTCAATCAAATAAACCGCGAGCTCGACGTCCGACGCGAGCCCGAGAATCCAAATGTCCCGATGAAACCACTCCGCAGTCTCGACCTCACAGAACTTCTCGATGCCATCTAGGATGCGTCGTGCGAAGACGAACCGGCTCGATTCCATCTCGATGTACTCTTGGATGAACCCTTCGCGCTTGAGCTCCTCGGCGCCCATGTCGAATTGATATTTCTCGATTAGCTCACGAGCCTTCTGGACGGCGGCCATCTCTTCCGCCTCGGTTGCCCCGTTCTCGACCGTCTTCGCGAACAGCGCCTCGATGCGGATGCGTACCTTGTCTCGGGTTGGTCTCGGTCATTTCATCACCGCCTTTGCTGCTTGCGCTAGGTTGTGAAGGCACGCTTGCAGGCGGGCCATATCGTCGGCCTCAACCGCATGAATGAGAGCCCGATACGCGACCCGGATCGGTTCAATCACCTGTGGGTCGATTGCCGCCTTGGGGCGCGGCTTCGGTTGCGGCTTCGGCTTCGCCTGTTTAGCCGCGGCGCTGACCGACACCTTGCCCTGCTCGACGTCGCGAATGAGCTCAGGCTTGCCGCTGTCGCGCACGATGGCGGCGTGGCGAATGCTGCGCTCGCTGATGTTGAGAAGCGCGGCGGCGATGGTCTGGGTAGGCACATTTGCCGACCCTCTCTTGTGCTGGTTGGCGCCGAGCCTGAGCGTCGCCAGCCTCGCGCCGACCAGGGCGCGCTGCGATTCATTCAGGTGCCGGCGTTTCAAGTTGACGCTGACGATGTAGCCGACCGGATTCTCGCCCTTGTAGACCGTAAAGCGCGGCTCAAGTCCGGCGACCTCGCACGCCTTGAGCCTGTTCCTGCCATCGAGAACGAGGCCATCGCCGTCGCGCACAACAGGGTGCACGAGGCCGTGCTGTTTGATATCGTCGGCCAGCTCCTGGAGCTCTGCCGATGACATCTCGGGAAACGCCAGAGCTGCGGGATGAATCTTCAAGCGAGGCGGTGCGTCCTCCGCTGTAGCCTTTGCACCGAGCGGCGCGACGGGCGCGTTGTCGCCGCCGTTATCCTGGTTTATATGTCGGGACATCTGTCGTCTCCCTTGTCCTGGCAGGCATTGGAACGAAATCGAAGGCCGCCGGGGAGAGTCGGCGGCCTTCGGCGTTTTTTAGGATTGTGCTTGCGCGGCAATGTCCGCCTGGAGCTCGTCCACGAGAGCGGTCAACTGGCGCCCGACCTTCCGGACGGATTTCAGGTAGCCCTTGCTGTGCAGGTAATAGACGGCGGCCTCGTCGGGCTCGCCGTTCTCGTCGTACAAGTCGAGCTCGGTCGCGATGCCGCGCGCGTGCCAGACGCGCCGGCGCTTCTGCGGATTGTTGGGGAGGGGCATTGGTTGGCTCCGTCGAGTTTCGACGGAACCCTACAAATACTCACCTGATGTCGTTGGCAACATCAGGGGGGCGTCAGGACCGAAGTAACCCGAAATTTTCAGCCTGGCGCGCACGAAAAGTGGAAAATAATCGGGTTCAGCTCTCCTTCGCGCTCCCGGAGCAAGGCTCCGTCGCCACGTCGGCGTCGATGAATTTGCCGGAGAGGTCCTCGATGCGACCCAAACCCGATACGGTCCTGTCGCCCGGATGCATGAATTGCGGCTCGATCAAATTCCTTCTGCCTTCGCCGGGAAGTCCGAAGCTCGAAACGATCCATTGCTCCAAAATCTTGTAGACCCGGCTCTTCGACAGGCCGAAGCGCGTCATCGCTTCCCGAACATGATCTTTCCGGGGACGGCCGCGGCCTCCCGAGACATGCGGAGTTTCCTCGCGGAAAATGTTCGTCGCTAGGATGATCAGGGCGATCGTCCTTGCGATCCTCTGGCGTTCGGGGTGCCTTTTGACGGGCCGCCGCGATCGAGGAATCTGCTGGTGCATGCCGCAGCTTGTCGCGTCGAGCTATTCGGGTCAACTTCGGGTCGTTGATAACACACGAGAATTATCCCGATGCAACACGAGTGCGACATGTCGAGGGTTTTCAGGAAAAGATGAGCAACATCAACGCGATGAACAATTTCGACGGGAGGTGAAGATCTACCTCGGCATCAAGGACGAGCCGATATCCGCAATCGTGTCAGGGAGCCCAACATGACCAGCTTGAGCGGCAAGGTCGCCTGGATCACCGGCGCGGGTAGCGGGATCGGCGAAGCCGCGGCGCTGGCGCTCGCCGGCGCCGGCGCCACGATCGTGCTCACCGGCCGGCGCGAGCAGCCGCTCGACGCCGTCGAGAAAAGCATCGAAACGGTCAAGGGGCGCGCCCGCGTCGAGGCCGGCGACGTGACCGACGCCAAGCGCGTGAATGCCATCACGGCCGCTATCCGGGACGAGTTCGGACGGCTCGATATTCTGGTCAACAACGCGGGAACCAATCTGCGCGAGCGCCATTGGGCCGAGCTCACGCCGGAGCGGATCGACACGATTCTGGCCGGCAACCTCTCGAGCGCGCTCTATGTCGCGGCGGCGGCGTTGCCGATCATGCGCGCCCAGAAGGACGGCGTGATCATCCATACCGCCTCCTGGGCCGGACGCTTCGTCAGCCTGCTGACCGGCCCCGGGTACAGCGCCGCCA
>Ga0137371_10001646_pt1 | contig 17714 bp, 17 predicted proteins | sample SagtaG_7_FD_104919 | JGI IMG/M metagenome (GOLD analysis project Ga0137371, IMG submission 104919) | Vadose zone soil microbial communities from Sagehorn Ranch, Mendocino, California, USA - Sage1_R_40_16 metaG | ecosystem: Environmental > Terrestrial > Soil > Vadose zone | place: USA...
CAATGAAATCATCGACAACAGTCGCGATGTTATAGACCCCACCAAGCCGATCATAGAGCGCTACTTTTTCTGGGATTTGCATAGTCAGCCTCCTCGTCTCTTACGTGTGAATGCTTGCTGATGTATGAAAATGTTCGCGCTACACTGGAGATACTACAGGAGCAACTTGAAGACGACAATAGGCGCTCGGTGAGATGGAACTCTCCAAAGCAGAGTGTACCTGAAAAACACAAAAAAGGCAACAAACCCAAAAGAGCGGTCTCTATAGTAATCAGGCTCTGCTTTGCATAGAAAGTGCTTCTGATACTTCCGCAATTTGTAATTCCCTTGGAATACGCTCAATCTGTGGTAGTTCTTCGGTTTCATCACCGACAATTGTCGTTTCAAGGTCCCTGAATTTACGAGTACTGACAAGCACCCATGTTTCTGAATGAGCCTGTCGCTTTGTTATAGCTATCAATAGTACTTCAGAGTCATTATTTCTCTTCATGTCAGAGTCACACGTCTCCCCGTTTATATGATAAAATCTCCTGTAGTATAGGGCTTGAGAAATAAATCAAGGAGGCTTATGGAGTGGTCGCGATGGTCAATAATGTACTGACGTGGATTACGCAACAATTTACCAAATACCCCTGGTTAACAGTAGCAGTGCCTATTGCATGTGCCGTAATAGGTGCCATGTGGAAGAAGATATGGCACGGTATATATACATTTTTTTCCTGGCTATGGGCCCGACTGCTAGGGCAAGGCAAGGATCATGCATTCAAAAAACGCTATTTAGATTTTCTCATTGATCAGCATCGCCACCTTGGGCTGATTCCTTCGCAAAGCGTGCTACGACGTTGGGGTGAACAACCGCAATTAGTGAATTTAGAACAAGTCTATGTCAGGCTATCCATGTCAGTAAGAGGCGGAGATGAGGATTGGGCTACAACATATGGTGGCGGGGAAAGAAGTTGGCGGAAACGCCCCTTATGGGTATTGCGTAGGTTTCGCGCCATACTGCCCTCAGTCTTTGCAGAGAAAACGTATCAATCGGGAGATCTGGGCTTAGTAGTTGATCGGCATAAGCGGCTGGTGCTGCGGGGGCATCCAGGCTCTGGTAAAACGACCCTGTTGCGCTATCTGGCAGTAACGTGCGCTCGTAGCTTGCGCAACAAGCAAAAAGATGGAGATTCAACTCTCGGGCTAGGAGTCCCCTGGCTTCGAGCCAAGGGGAGGAATAGCCCGCCGCTGCAGCGGAGAAAAACTTCACGCGTACCAAATATTTGACAAATGTGTGAAAACATGGTAGACTTCTCTCATGAAACAGATCATCACGGCCAAACTCAAACTGCAGACGACGAAAGAGCAATTCCAGGCATTGCGTACCACGCAACTGGCGTATCGTGATGCTCTGAATTTCGTCTCGCGTTACAGTTTTGAGCATGGCAAGATGAGTAGTGGACGGGCTTTGCAGCGCGATTGCTACGAGGAGATCCGTCTGAAGTACGGTTTGCCTGCTCAAATGGCCTGTAACGTCCCCCGCCAGGTCGGCGCCACTTACAAAACCCTCTGGACGAAAGTGAAACAGAATGCCGCCGCACGTAAGGCAGGCATAACTAAGAAACGCTACAAGGGACTAGATAAGCCACCCAAGTATGTGTCTCCTACCCTCACCTACAACTACCAGCGCGACTACAGCTTCAAAACGGAGCAACGGGTGAGTCTGCTTGCCCTTGATGGACGGGTGGTTCTGTCCTACACGGGCTATGACAAGCATGTTTCCCTCTTGCAGCATGGGACATCCATCGGGGCCGCCAAGTTGTGGTACGACAAACCTCGCAAGCAGTTCTACCTGCTTGTCACACTTGAGATCGAGGGAGCAGAGCCTACCCCTGAGAGCCACAGCCAGGTGGTCGGTGTGGACGTTGGACAACGCTATTTGGCAGTCACCGCGACCCCTACTCATCATGCATCCTTCTATTCTGGCAAGGCTATCCGGGCCAAAGCCGATCACTATGCGCGACTGCGAAAACGGTTGCAGAAGAAAGGCACTCGTTCCGCGACAAGACGACTGGTCGTCATCAGTGGACGAGAGAGACGGTTGAAACACGATCGTAACCATCTGATCAGTCGGCGCATCGTAGACCAGCACCCACACAGCATCATCGGTCTGGAAGACCTGACACACATTCGCGAACGCACTAGACGGCGCACCCACAAGCGCAAACGCACGGGGAAAGGCGTTGAGCGTGTCTCTGTGAAACAGCGCAAGAGCAACCGGCATGCCTCTCAGTGGGCCTTTGCTGAACTGCACGGCTACATCGCCTACAAGGCCACCCTTCTGGGTAGCATGGCCGTGAAGGTGGATGCCCACTCGACCAGCAAAGCTTGCCCCATATGCGGCTACACCAGCGATGCGAATAGGCCCAAGAAGGGCTTGCTCTTCGTGTGTCAGAGTTGCCACTATACCCTCCATGCGGATTTGATCGCTGCGCGGAACATTGTGCTGAGAACGTTGCTTGTCCGGCAAGACTGGATGAGCACGGGGCACTTGTCGATTGCCCCTAATGTGTCCTGCGATGAAGCCAAAGCAGCACGCTTGCAAAGGTATGCTGAATTGCGGTGGAGTAGAGACACAAGCCCCCGCCTTCCAGGCGTGGGGTAATTGACGCCGTCTTGTCAAGCAACGCTTGCTCTGGGACACAAAACCTTTCCCGATTTTTGTGTCCCTAAAACGGCACTCGAAAGCCGCCGCTTGGGATGATGCACGTGTGCTGACTGATATTTTTCTAGAGGAGCTTCCGCCCGAACTGTCCAGGCAATGCCCTCCAGGCTTCTTTGAACGGCAACTTAAGCGAGGCAACTGTCTACTCTTGTTTGATGCCTTTGATGAATTGGGAACGCCTGCTCTGCGAGCAGTGGTGGCCCGCCGTCTTGCCGGTTTCTTACAAATGTATGATCGTGTTGATAATCGTTTTGTAGTGACAACCAGAATTGTTGGCTATGAAGGTCAGTTAGATCGCCTTGATTTTGCAATACGCACCGTACAAGATTTACAAAAAGGTGAGGTACGCGCCCTGGTGAAGCTACGCTATACAGCGATCGCAAAGCTCGAAGCAGCACACCATAAACCATCGGAAGCCAGAGCGATTGAACAACAGTTAGGGCAACGTGCCCAGCGGCTTATAGAGCGAATCGAGGCAACACCGCGTTTACAAGAGCTTGCTACTACTCCCATGCTACTTTCTCTGATGGTCTTAATTCACCGTACCAAGCTGGAACTGCCAGAAGAGCGAAATTTTCTCTATCGTGATTGTGTTGAGCTTTTGACGGATGGATGGAAAAAAGCGAAAAACGCAGAGGCAGGCATGCTCACGGAAGAAAAGGATCTAACATTGGCACAAAAACTGAGCTTGCTGCGCGAGATCGCTTTTGCGATACAAAAACAGCGTGAAGACGAGCAGAGTCAGGTTCTCATTGAGAGAGATGCTGCGCGTGCTATTCTCCTGGCCAAATTGCCCGATTTCTTAGCAGAGGAACTGCCAGAGGATTAGAAGGCCAGCAAAGCAATGTGTGAGCGCAAAGCGGATGAATGGATTGATGGTATTCGCGCTGAAAGCGGGATTTTGGTGCAGCAAGGCTTGGACAGTGATGGAAAAACGCTCCTGGGCTTTTCACATCTTACCTTTCAAGAGTATCTGGCAGCCGAGGCTATGAAGGAGACAGATACCTATCGCCTGCTTCTACCCCACAATCTTTTGAAACCCGCATGGCGAGAGGTTGTACTACTCTATGTGGCACTGATTGATGATGCAACGCCTAGTGTGTCCCGTTTATTGCAATCTCCTACGCAACCCCAGGGTATCTTTCTGGCTGGCTCGTGTCTGGCTGAACGCGTCAAAAAGATCGAAGCAAACACGCGACAGACAGTCTTGACGAAGCTCAAAGAGGAATTTTTGCAGGCTAATGTTTCTTACACAGCAGCATTTGGAAACCTGCTCGGATTACTCAAAAATCCCGAGGTCACGCTCTTTCTGCTCTCGCAAATCAATAACCCTGACTCGGCGAAACAAGTTGCGGTTTTACAGGCTTTGGGACAGATACGCAAGGATGATCCTGCGTTAGCTGACGTACAACAAGCCATGGTACATATTCTGGAAACATCGGAGGATGCTACGATTACCGTACCCGCACGCGAAGCTTTAGCACAAATTGATGATCCACGTTTTAGTGGCACTGAACCGATTATGGTTCACATTCCCAGGCTCGTACCTGGAACACTCGGCCATATTGAGAGTGCGAAAAATTTGTTCGCTTTTTTTCAATGGAAGACTCGACGTCAATGGGCTCATGCACTGGAACGCAGCTTGAGCCTCTGGACGTATACGCGATGGCAAGCTCTATGGCACAGACGCCAGCCCTATAAAGATTTTGAAATTGGTATGTATCCCATAACGAACGTTGAATATAGCCGCTTTATCGATGCCACAAATCACAGACCTCCCAAGCAGTGGGTAGAAGGTGTCTATCCTCAGCAGGAGGCGACACATCCAGTTGCAGGGGTAACACGCAGGGTTGCAGGGGTAACACGCAGGGATGCAGATGCCTATTGTAAATGGCTGAGCCAGAAAACAGGGAAAAAATATCGTTTACCGACAGAATGGGAATGGGAATGGGCCGCAAGTGGAGGAAGGAGACAGGATTATCCCTGGGGTGATATTTTTGCGCAAGACAAATGTAATACTAGAGAAGCTCATCTCGAAAGGACCACCCCCGTAGGAAGCTACATAGCAGGGAAAAATAAGTATAGACTCAGCGATATGAGCGGAAACATACTCGAAATAACCCATATGCATGCAAGTACTTTTTTCCTGGCTTTAGGTTCAGGTTTAGTTTTAGGTTCAGGTTTAGCTTTAGGTTCAGCTTTAGTTTTAGGTTTAGCTTTAGGTTTAGGTTTAGCTTTAGGTTCAGTTTTAGGTTTAGCTTTAGGTTCAGCTTTAGGTTCAGGTTCAGGTTTAGGTTCAGGTTCAGGTTTAGCTTCGGGTTTAGGTTTAGGTTTAGCTTTAGTTTTAATTTCAGTCTTAGCTTCAGTTTCAGCTTCAATTTCAATTTCAATTTCAGCCTTAGCTTTGATTTCAGCTTTGATTTCAGCTTTGATTTCAGGTTCAATTTCAGTCTTAACTATAGCTTTAAGATTATTTAATAAATCATTTTTCACAATATTACGAGGCGGAGGATGGAAAACCCCTTTTAATCAGGCTACGTGCTTTTACAGAACAGCTTATGCCAATACTAATGCAAAGTACTGTGGCTTCCGTTGTGTGAGAGAGCTTTAGCGATGGAGTGTCTAGCATTAGCACTGACTTTTCGTACCAAAGCAAGTACTTTAACGCATTCGGATCTCTGTCCTTTGAGGTATCGTCTTTCAGGCGCAAGGATGCGCACCCATTTCCTAGGGCGATTGAAAAGTTCCCCACATGGCGACCGCAAGGGATCGCCACTACTATATACGGTAGGTACACTGGGCATGAGACGTAGTAGAGGAGTGACGACCCTTGCAGTCGCCATGGAGCGGGGCGGTAGCTATGCCGTCGTTTCTCACCTCGTACGGACTTTTAAGTCGCCCTGCCGAATTCCGCGAGATATCTTGCACTAAACTCCTCTATGCGTTAAACTGACGAGGCAAGCAGCAGAGAGCTATCATCCACTCTGGCTGCACAGAAAAGAGACCGTTGGGAATGGAAAGGGTCGAGATGCCGCATCAAACCAGTACATATGAGAGCATTTTACGTGACTATTTGAAAGAGATTGAACAGTATTATAAGCTCGGCATATCCAAAGAGCATAGTTATCGTTCCAGCCTACAAACGATGCTGGCGAAGCTAGCTCCTGACATCACAGCGGTCAATGAACCAAAACGAGTGGCCTGTGGAGCTCCTGATTATGTCGTGTTACGCTCAACGGCGAATGTCCCTCTGACGGTTGGCTACATCGAGGCGAAAGATATTGGCCTCTCGCTGGACAAGATTGAGAAAGACGAGCAGATGGGCCGCTACCTGCGTGCGCTCGACAATCTGTTACTGACTGATTATATCGAGTTCCGTTGGTATGTGAAAAGCCAGAAACAGATGACTGCCCGTCTAGCAACTCCCCAGGGCGGAAAGTCACTCGTACTCAACAAGACAGAGCTAGAAACGGTACACAACCTGCTGTACAGTTTCCTCAACCAGAGTGCTGAACCGATCCGCAAGCCAGAGGATTTAGCCAAACGTATGGCACGCTTGGCCCATATGATTCGCGATGTGACGGTGACCGCCTTTGAGCAGAAAGAGGCCTCCGACACGCTAGCAGGCTTGTACGAGGCGTTCAAAACGGTGCTGCTGCCTGACCTACCAACCACAGACTTTGCAGATATGTTCGCACAAACGCTGGCCTATGGTCTCTTCGCAGCACGTTACAATCATAAGGGTCAGGAACCTTTCAACCGGCGTGACGCGGCCAAAGAGATACCGCGTACCAGTCCTTTCTTACGCAAGCTGTTCAACACGATTGCAGGTGCCGATTTCGACGACGAACCCTTTATCGGCTTTGTGAACGAATTGACCCAGGTCCTTGGGGCAACCGACATGGAGGCCGTCCTGGCCGATTTTGGCAAGCGCACGCGTCGAGAAGATCCGATTGTGCATTTCTATGAAACCTTCCTGGCCCAATACGATCCCAAGCTGCGTGAACTGCGTGGCGTCTACTACACGCCGGAGCCGGTGGTCTCCTATATTGTGCGTTCCGTTGATCATCTCTTGCGGGAAGAGTTCGATTGCCCCGACGGACTGGCCGATACTTCCATGGTGACAGTGACCCATACCGATGATCATGGGAAAAGATACACGCAACGTTCGCCGCGGGTCTTGATACTCGATCCCGCCTGTGGCACGGGCACGTTCTTATACTCCATCATTGACCAGATTCGTGAGACCTATCGCCAGATGGGCAACGCCGGTATGTGGTCAAGCTACGTGCGTGAGCAATTGCTGCCACGTCTCTTTGGCTTTGAACTGCTGATGGCTCCCTACGCCGTAGCCCATCTCAAGCTCGGTATGCAGCTTGCCGCCCTCGATCTGCCTGTAGAGGAAAGAAATACCTGGGCCTATGACTTCAAATCAGACGAACGCCTGGGCATCTATTTAACCAATACATTAGAACAAGTCCTGGGTCGCTCACACCTCTTGCTGGGTAGTTTTATCTCCGACGAGGCCAACGAGGCAGCCAGAGTGAAGCAGGATAGTCCGGTAATGGTGGTTATCGGCAATCCCCCGTATTCGGGACATTCGGCTAATAAAGGGGAGTGGGTTACGGCTCTATTGCGTGGTGATGATGGCCGATCAGGAAAAAAAGTGGGTAACTATTTTGAGGTTGATGGCAAGCCTTTAGGAGAACGCAACCCTAAATACTTACATGATGATTACGTAAAGTTTATTCGCTTTGCACAGTGGCGTATTGAGCAGACAGGCTATGGCATTCTGGCTTTTATTACCAATCATGGCTATCTGGATAATCCTACATTTCGGGGAATGCGACAGAGTTTGATGCAGAGCTTTGATGAGATTTATGTCCTTGATTTGCATGGAAATAGTAAGAAGAAGGAACGTTCTCCAGATGGGACGAAGGATGAGAATGTTTTTGATATTCAACAGGGTGTGGCTATCAGCATTTTTGTAAAACGCCAACAAAAAACGGATGCTTCTCATACAACGAGAGTTCGACATGCCCATTTGTGGGGGCTACGCGAAGTATGCGAGAAGACGCAGCAAAAGCAGCACCATGTAGGTGGTAAGTACTACTGGCTTGCTCAACATGACGTCACTACAACAAAATGGACAGTACTTGAACCGCAGTCACCTTTTTATCTGTTCAAGCCACAAAATGCAGCCTCAAGGTCCGAATATGAAAGTGGATGGAGAGTAACTGATATATTTCCTCTCAGTTCAAATGGTATTAAGACACACCGTGATCACTTCGTGTCAGATTTTGATCATTTATCTTTGCGTAAACGCATAGAAGATTTTAGGAATCTGGCTATCACAGACAATACTATAGCTGAACGATATGAATTACAAGATACACGAGATTGGCAGCTAAGTACAAGCAGACGGTCTTTAGCTGAAAACCCAAAATGGGAAACTTTCTTCACTCAATATCTTTATCGTCCCTTTGATAGTAGAGCATATTTTCACCACGAAGATGTTGTAGAACTTCCACGTCATGAAGTTATGCGTCATATGATAGGAAAAAATAATCTCGGGTTATTAGTAAACAGACAAATTAGACTTGAACACATACAACATTTTTGGACCACCAAATTGTCTGCCGATTTTCATGTGTTAGAGACGGCCCATGCATCTGTTTCCCTCCTTCCTCTCTACCTCTATTCAAGTCTCAAAGGGCTTTTTGATACCGATGTACCATCTAATGTCCCCGAAGGCCGTCGTCCAAACTTATCACGGGCCTTCATCACCGACATCTCAAACAAACTCAACATGCAGTTCATCCCTGATGGCAAAGAAGACCTGCAACAGAATTTTGGGCCAGAAGATATCTTTCATTACATGTATGCAGTCTTCCATTCGCCTACTTACCGGACGCGCTATGCAGAGTTTTTGAAGATTGATTTTCCGCGTTTACCTCTCACATCGAATACGGAATTGTTCAGGCAGTTGTGCCAGTTGGGTGAGCGTTTGGTTGGCTTGCATTTGATGGAGCAGTTTGGCAAGGTGACGACGCGCTATCCTGAGAAGGGGAATGATATGGTGGAGAAGGTGGAGTATTTGCAGTCGCAAGATCAGCCAGGACAGGGAAGGGTATATATTAATAAGGCCCAGTATTTTGATGCGGTGCCGTCGGCGGTATGGAATTTTCATGTAGGTGGCTATCAGGTATGCCACAAGTGGTTGAAGGATCGCAAGGGGCGAGTGTTGTCATTTGAGGATATTCTGCACTATCAGCGGGTGGTGGCAGCTCTTGGGGAGACGATTGGGCTGATGGAGCAGGTTGATGAGGTGATTGAGAAGGGTGGTGGCTGGCCGATGGCGTAGAGGGAAGTTCACCGTCTTTTTAGGCCGCTTTCCAGGCGCACGGCCCTCAGGATTGTATTCCGGTCCGTTCGTACGGAAAGCAGCGTGACCCCAGAAAACAAGACTTGAGGAGGGGAGGAATCACGCCTCCAGACGCATCTCAAGTGACTCTCTCTGATGCTATACTTGTCCTATCACTTCTACTCATGAAGAGACGGAAGACAAATATATTGCGGAAAGTGAGGTACATTCACATGAGCTTCGTTGATACTCAATCACCACAGAACAAGACAGTCCCCATGATCTATCGCTTCCAACGCCTGTTCTTCGCTGCCAGCATCGTCCTGGGGACGGCGGCGATTCTGGTCGCGGCTTTCGCTAATCCCCCCTATTACGGTTCGCAGGCGGGAGTGGCCTCTGCTATTGCGACGAATGCCACGGACAGTGACCTGATGGATCAGACGCATCTCGTTGCCCAACTGATCGCCGCTTACTTGTTGCCGCTCGGTTTCCTGACGATGGCATGGCTGGCGAATCGCCGCTCGCCCTGGCTGGCGAGTATTGGCGCGTTCATTGCACTGCTCGGCTTTCTTCCTCTCGCCCTGTACGTTGGCCAGGACTCTCTCTACTATGATATAGCACGCTGGGGCAGCAACCCTCAGTTTGTCGATCTGGCTCAGCGGTGGAATACTGATGGGATTATGAACTTCTATGGCATAATGTTTGGCCTTGGCACGGTGCTTGGCCCGACGTTGATCGGTATCGCACTCTGGCGGTCGCGAGCCATACCTGTGTGGGCTGCTATCTGTCTTACTTTTAGTCGCCTGCCTGTGTTTCTCTTCCTTCTTGTGCCTTATCACGTTGCAACCGCCATCGTCCTTGCCGGTGTTGTGCTCCTGTTCATCGGCAGTATTCCCGCCGCTCTGGCAGTGTTGAGGGCACCGCACAATGAGAGCCAGTTGGCGCAGCACAAGCCAGCACGAGCCTGACCTATACAAGAGCTTATTCAGAAATCTCTTAGGAGATGCTTGATGAAGCGTGCAGCACGAGAAGTGGATGTTATTGACAGATTGATGGCGAAATTCTTGCACCCTCACAATCCTTTGGAAACCATGAGAGCATATGTTAAAATGTTGAGATAAGAGGGAATAGCGAAGTTCAGACCACTAGAAGCATGAGAAAAAGGAGAACCATCATGCCCGTCCTTGACCTTTCCATCGATACTTTACTCACCACCACACGCTCGGTACGCAAACGCTTGGATCTCTCACGCCCGGTGGAGCCCGAGGTGATCCGCGAGTGCCTGGAGCTCGCTCTTCAAGCCCCTACAGCCAGCAATAGCCAGAACTGGCACTTCGTCGTCGTGACTGATCCTCACCAGCGCGAGGCTCTGGCAACGCTCTATTGCAAAGGAGCAGCGCAATATATCCAACTGATGGCCCCGGTGTTTGAGAAGCGAGCGGCATCCAGTGAGCAGGAAGCGAGAGCCGTTGCCAGGGTGACCGACTCTGGACAGTATCTGATTGAGCACCTGCACGAAGTGCCCGTCCATGTCATTCCCTGCATTCAGGGCCGCACTGACCACATGCCTATCGTTGCCCAATCGGGCACCTGGGGCACGATTATGCCTGCCGCCTGGAGCTTCATGTTGGCCGCACGCTCGCGTGGCCTGGGAACCAGCTTGACCAGCTTCCATCTCTTCTTCGAGCAAGAGGCGGCAGAAGTACTCGGCATTCCCTATGCCGAGGTGATGCAGACCGCACTCATCCCTGTGGCCTATACGCTGGGAACCGATTTTAAGCCAGCCCCCCGCAAGCCCTTGGACTCGGTGCTGCATTGGGATCGATGGTGAGTGAGCACACCTGCATGTCGCTTGCACAGGTAGGGTTTTTGGGCAGCCGCTTGGGAACGGGTCTCGCGTAGGGGTGGGGTGGTGTGGATGTGGGGACGCAATCCGGGGGATTGTGTGTGGGGCCCTTGTGGCCAAGACATTTCAAAGACGAGACCCTCTCGCTTTGTCATCCTGAGCGCGAGCTTTGGATCTCTGTCCGGCGAGAGATCCAAGGCTCGCGCTCAGGATGACACGGCTGCATCGGCTTCGTTTGACTCGCAAAACGTCTTCTTTGAAATGTCTTGGCCCTTGTGGCTCTATCTGTCTCCCAGACAGGGTTTCCGCTGCTGGGGGAGAGTTGTTCGTCCGAGGAACAAACCTATCCGTGTGAGCCGATGGGATAGGGAATCTGCTGCTCACAATCGATCTCCGCTCCTCCCATTGGGCCTCATCGCCAAAGGCGTCAAGGAGAAGTTTGATGAAGAATGCACCACGAGAAGTGGACGTTATCGACAGATTAGTGCAGTGGGCGAATAGTCAGCCGCTTGTACGTGCCATGCTGCTTGAGAGTTCACGTGCGAGTGACCGCACGCCGATTGACATCTTGTCAGATTATGATGTCCTTCTCGTTGTGTCTGATACGAAGCCGTTTTCACGGGATGAAAGCTGGCTGCAAGATCTCGGCAAGATATTGGTACTCTTTCGAGACAAGGGTCGAATGCATGGACTGATGGGATACAATCGCCTGGTCCTTTATGAGGATGGAACCAAGATAGATTACATCCTCTGGCCGGTAGCTCTCCTGCAAAGAGTGCTGGATGCTCCCAGACTGCCAGACCTGCTGGATCATGGATACCAGGTACTGGTCGATAAAGATCACCTCACTCATCGGCTCAAACCTTCTACCTACACTGCCTATATTCTCAACAAGCCCACAGAAAAAGAGTACTCTGCCCTTGTGGAAGAGTTCTGGTGGGAAACCAGCTATGTGGCCAAAAATTTATGGCGTGACGAGTTGGTTCACGCGAAATACAATCTCGATTTCGTCATGAAATTTGAACTGCTGAGAAGATTGCTTGAATGGAGGATAGAAATTGACCACAACTGGTCATGGAAGCCCGGTGCGGTCGGAAGAGGATTGAAGAAGTATCTCGATTCCAGGACATGGGACGAACTAGCAAGCACCTATGTTGGAGCGGATATCAACGAGAACTGGGATGCGCTCTTTAAGACGACCGCCCTCTTTAGAAGAATTGCGCTTGAAGTGGGTAATGCTCTTGGATATCGTTATCCATCTGAGCTGGACGAGCGCATGACGAGCTACTTGCAAAGTATCAGGAACTTAGAGCAATGACGACACATTGGGAGGTTCATTCACGTTCAGAGAGACGCTTCTACGCTCTGAACCGCGGAGCACCTCCAGTTTAAGAGCCTTACCACGAGCAGCCAGCAGTTGCTCGTACAAACTCTCGATAGATCTGATCTCTGTCTTGTTCGCAGAGACGATCAGATCACCTTCCTCCAAGCCTGCCGAAGCGGCGGGACCCGGCACAGCGACGCTTTGCACCAGCAGGCCAGCGATGTCAGGTAGACCGGAGGAACGGCGAATCTTCCTGGCGCTATGTGCAGGTGCCAGTGATGCACCAATCCAGCGCGAGGGGTGGTGTGGATCTTCTGGAGCAATGGGATCAAAGCTGAGCAGCAGGATGCGCAGCAGGGCGGCCAGTTGCTCACGCTGTTGCGTGTTTAATGCCGAGAGCAGGCGATCTTCGTTAGCAAGGTGGCGAGGCGCAATCTGGTCGAAGAGCCGCTCACCCGCCTCGGTCAGGCGCACCAGGACGCCACGTTGATCGTGTGGATCCGGTACACGTTCAACGATGCCATCGCGTTCGAGCCGGTCGATACGTACACTGATCGTACCCCCCGTCAGTTGCAATGCATCCATCAACGCACGTTGCGAAAGTTGATAGGGTTTGCCTGCGCGGCGCAATGTGGCGATCACAGCAAATGATGGACCAGTCAGGCCAAAGCGCTCGAAGACCGTAGCGACCTCAGCACGTAGATAGCTCTGGAGTCGTTCCAGGCGATTGATCACGGCAATCGGCGCGACGTTGAGATCGGGCCACTCCTTTTCCCATCCTTCGATAACCCAATCGACATGATCCTTTAAGTGGCAGGGGCAGGTGTGCTGAGTGAGTTGTTCCTCAGCAGTATGAACCTCTGGGCTCTGCATAGCATCGGGTTGCGTTGTTTGTTTGTGTATATCTGGCTCCTGCATTGTCCTCCTGAGTTGTCACCGCTAGACATGTATGTTTTTCATAGTGTATACTATCACATAGCATCATTGGAATAAAAGTTTGAATTCAAACGTTCTTCCAAAAGGAAGTGATGCGAAATGGATAGGGTGGAAGGAGGACTATTTTCATTTCACTCAGTCATTGTTTGAGAGGAGACACTATGGCAGGAGAAATATTGACCATTGTCGTTCTAGGTGCAGGCAATATTGGTGGAACACTGGGTAAAAAGTGGAGTGCTGCAGGTCATCAGGTGCGTTTCGGCGTTCATGATCCTACTGGTAAGCATGCTCAGGCACTACGTGCTGAGCTTGGCGATCGGGCAGTGATTGGCACGATTGAGGATGCGCTACAAGGGAATCCTGATGTGGTACTCATCGCACTCCCGGGCGGTGTCGTCGAGCCAACGGCTCAGAAATATGCCGCCGAGCTTAATGGTCGCATCATTATCGACGCGGCAAATCGGATGGGCGAAGATTCGATGCATAACCTGACCCCTTTCCAGCAACATGCCCCGCAGGCACAACTCTACCGGGCATTTAATTCGTTAGGATGGGAAAACTTCGCTGAACCAATCTTCAATGGTATCCAAGCCGACCTCTTCTACTGTGGACCTGATGGAGAAGCACGGCCAACAGTCGAGCAACTGATCTCAGATGTTGGCTTACGTCCGGTGTATCTCGGTGGGAGTGAGCAGATGGGATTGCTGGATTCGATTGCTTCTCTCTGGTTCACATTAGCTTTGGGACAGAAAAAAGGTCGCCATCTCGCTTTTAAAGTGTTGGGTGTTTAGCTGGGAGGATGGATGAGATGTACTGATGTAACTCGTTTCGTAGGTAGAAGCATACAAAGGTGATCAACCGACACCTTCGTGTATCGACACATTCATGAAGAAAGAGGAGTATCATGGAAAATCAGTCAACGACACTGAAGAATACCGGCTCACATCATGCGGTGATTGACACGACGCGTACGAAGCCTCTACGCATCCTGCAAGTCGTCGCCAATCCCACGACGTCCACGACAACTGGCTGGCCTGTTGGCTTTTGGGCTGCCGAACTCTCACATCCCTACTACGAATTCACCGAGGCTGGCTATGAAGTCACGATCGCCAGCCCCAACGGCGGCAAGGTCGAGGTAGATACGCTGAGCGATCCGCGCGATCCCAGCAAGTGGTCGGCGGACGACCTGATCAGTATGGGGTTTCTCAATACCCCGGAACTGGTGGCGCTCCTGGAGAACACTCCCAAACTTTCCACTGTCGATTATAGCTCCTACGATGCGCTCGTCGTCTGCGGCGGTCAATCACCCATGTTTACCTTCCGCGACAACAAAGACCTGCACGACGCCATTCGCGCCTTCTACGAGGCAGAAAAACCAGTTGCGGTCTTCTGCCACGGCGTCGCTGCCCTCGTGGACGCGACCCTCTCAGATGGCTCCTACCTCGTCACTGGCAAGACCGTTACTGGCTTCGCAAACATTGAGGAGGATTACTCTGACAAGGCGGCTGGTACCAAAGTCATGCCCTGGCGACTGGAGGATGCTCTCAAGGAGCGGGGGGCAAACTATGTACAGGCCGGTCTGTTCAAGCAGTTCGCGATCCGTGATGGACGGCTGATTACGGGTCAACAACAGTACTCTGGTCGCAAGGTTGCCCAGATGATGATTGCTGCCCTCGGTCAGTAGAGACAAGAGAGGATGGAAGACAGGGAAGAGATCAGCGGTGAACTCTCCCAATCATTTCTGGTAGAGACCTCCCTACCTTCTGCCTGATGAAACGAAAGCAAAGCACGAGCAGCATAGGATGGGCAGACCTCGGTTGTGCCGCTGATGATAGGCGGGAAACTCCTTTTGACCGACCAGGGCAAACAAGGGATATTCGAGGATCTGCATACTCCAGATCATACCGGTCATATACAGGGTCAAGGCCAGTGTGATGATGAAGACCATCCGGGCATGGTTGGAGCGCGACGAGGATCGACGGCCTGGCTGGCTTGGGGCACTCGCTGATCCTGACATCGGGCGTGCGCTCGTGTTGATCCATCGTCGCGCCGAGGAACCCTGGACCGTGGCTTCCCTCGCCAGGGAGGTTCAGCTGTCCCGATCTATCTTTGCTGAGCGCTTCTCCAGACTGGTGGGGATGCCTCCCATGCGGTACGTGACACGATGGCGGATGTCGCTCGCCAGCAGTTGGATTCATGAGGAGCGCATGAGCGCGAGTGAGGCAGCTCATCGACTTGGGTACAGTTCGGAAGCTGCATTCAGCCGGGCATTTAAGCGCTATCTTCAGGTACCTCCAGGAGTCTTGCGGCGAGGCATGTGAACTCCGTGCTCTCTGGCTCTCCATGCCAGAGAGCACACCCCAATGCGGGCCATCGCTAGACCAGGGCAAGCCTTTACGCTCGATCGGTCGGAAGAAGTGCGAAGATGAGCGTATTATCCAATGCTCCGTCTGGTGCCATCCTATTGTGGCGTAAGCACGCCTCTTGCACGAAGCCCAGACGCCGGGCAATGGCAGCACTCGGTCCATTGCGCTCGTTGCAGCGAATCTCAAGGCTCTGACACACTTCTGGTGATGCTCGTTCGTTTGCATCATAAGCAAGCAAACAAAGGATGAAATGTGATCAATTGGTGAGCGCGTTTAAGAGAGCTGCGTGAACTCGTTGGAGTAGATCAGCATAATCAGAACTGTGAGGAGTAGTGGTGTCAATTTCAATGACCTGACCATCAAGAGCAAGAGGCGTAAGACGTCCTTGTAAGAGCCGCTCTTTGTTTTGCTCAATCCATTCCAGATCACTATTACGATGACCGACGTGTCGTTCTACGGCCCCCACACGTGCAAGGAAGCGCTCCAAGAGGACCCTCCCATCTGCCTTGCACAGAATTTGAAATGGCTCAAAATCGGAAGCGTGTTGCAGGTGGAGAAACTCAGCACTTCTTAATTCGGGGCGACCAAAAAATCCCTCAACTATCAACGATTGGCCTGCTGCTAACACTGAGCTTGCGACATAGTAGAGGAGGGTAAACGTTGCAGGGCCTATCAAAGGGGAGAGTCCATTGCTTTGACATTCCAGCGCATCGTAGAGGGTCTCATACATGCCGTCTCGAGAGAAAACTGGGAGTTGTACATCTGCTGCAAGCCGTCTTGCCAGGGTGGTCTTTCCCGCGCCAGGAAGACCGTTTACAATAATCAACAATGGTTTTCCCATGCTGATCTGCTCACCTTTCTCTTTCTAAAGAGTGATCTTCAAGACCAAGATCACCCCATTTCATCTTTCCTCAACGAAAAGTATATGATACCTGTGAGCGGCGTAGGTGATCGAGGTAGCTAGCCAAAGTCAAGCCTTAGCCAACCGAGCGCAATCCCCCGTGTCTTCAGACCTGGGGATGAAAGCGAGTCCTTTTGGGGCGTGATGGGAGAAGGGCAAAATACCCTTGACATTATACAGCAATGAGCTGTATAATGTTTTGTATGGAAGAGATGAGATCAAATTACAATGTGACTTATGCATGTCACTATCATGTTGTCTGGTGTCCGAAGTACCGGCGCAAGGTGCTGGTGAACGGAGGTGATGAACGCTTGAAGCACATTCTTGAGGAAGTCTGTTCTGAGCATAATGTCATAATTGAAGGTCTGGAAGTTATGCCTGATCACGTTCATCTGTTGGTCAATGTTGATCCCCAGTTTGGTATTCATCGGCTGGTGAAGCTTCTCAAAGGCCGTTCTTCACGGCTCTTGCGTCAAGAATTTTCCGTCTTAAAACGGAGACTTCCGACGCTCTGGACAAATAGTTACTTTGTTTCGACAACGGGGGGAGCACCTTTGGAACTGGTAAAACACTATATCGAAGGGCAAAAACGGCAATGAGGAAAGCATTCAAGTACAGACTCTACCCTACTAAAAAACAAGAGCAGAAGCTTTTCTGGCTGCTTTCTCGTTGTCGAGAATTGTACAATGCCGCCTTGACTGAACGGCGTGATGCCTATAACTTTCATGTGAGGCAACACCCAAACTTCTATGATGAGTCAACGCGCCAGCAACTCACCAAAGAGTTGACCGTGGGCTACTACCAGCAAAAAGGCATGTTGCCAGAAATCAAGGCTGAATTGCGAGAGGAATACCAAGACATTTATAGCCAAGTACTTCAAGACGTGCTCTTGCGATTGGAGAGAGCCTTTCAAGCGTTCTTTCGGCGCGTGAAGAATGGGGAGGAACCTGGCTACCCACGCTTTCAAAGCCAGAATCGCTATGATAGCTTCACCTATCCACAAGCAGGAGGATTTTCCTTGACTCATGATAGCCGTGTCTGCCTTTCCAAGATAGGGAGTCTCAAAGTCAAGATGCACCGGCCCCTAGAGGGAAAGATGAAAACCTGTACCATCAAGAATGAAGCAGGACATTGGTATGTAATTGTGCGCCGCTTCGGCGCTTGTTTCGATAACTCCATAGGAGTAGAAGGTCGAGAGCAAATACCCTTCTAGGATAACTGGCTTACCTGGCACCGAAAGGCAAAGGGAACCACAGCATGCCAGTAA
>Ga0137371_10001647_pt1 | contig 17713 bp, 25 predicted proteins | sample SagtaG_7_FD_104919 | JGI IMG/M metagenome (GOLD analysis project Ga0137371, IMG submission 104919) | Vadose zone soil microbial communities from Sagehorn Ranch, Mendocino, California, USA - Sage1_R_40_16 metaG | ecosystem: Environmental > Terrestrial > Soil > Vadose zone | place: USA...
AGGGAGGAGCAAGAAGATGAAACCCCACATCGATCAAACCACCTTTGGTTCGATTACCATTGAAGGAGCTGTCTTCTCACATGATGTAATGATCAGGCACAACGGCCAGGTGAAAAAACGGAAGAAAAAGTTATCCAAAGCCCTCTACGGCACATCACACCTCCTTTCACTGGCTGAAGCCGAACACATCTATGAAAACGGAGCACAACGGCTCATCATTGGCACAGGACAATATGGCAATGTCAGACTCTCAGAGGAAGCCGATGAGTACTTCAAGAGGAAAAAGTGTCAGGTGGATCTCTTCCCTACCCCTGAAGCAATTCGCGTCTGGAACCAGACCGAGGGAGCGGTCATTAGCCTGTTTCATGTCACCTGTTAATACTACTTCCTCAAAACCTGGAAAGCTAAGCCGTGGTCACGAAGCATTGGAGAACCCGTTTTTCTGGGCCAATTCCACACTCATCTAGATGGGTGGCTTGGACATTGTCCAACATCTTGATTATAATAGCAACATGCATATTGACTACCTCGCATTGCTACGGCTCATGCAATTAGCTGATAGCGCGTTACCTGTTGGCGCGATGGCCCATTCCTTCGGGCTTGAAACCCTCGTTGCTGAGGAGTACCTTGAAGTACAGCAGCTTGGATCGTTTTTGAGAGATTACCTGGAGGAGACCGGAGTAGTCGAGAGCGCGTTTTGTCGTCTTGGCTACCATCTTGCTTCTCGTACGGACCATGCTCTTTTTACAACACAGTGGTTGGCTTTGAACGAGCAATTAAGTGCGATCAAAACTGCACGGGAGAGTAGGGCGGCCAGCGCTGCCCTGGGTCGCCGATTCCTGCAACTCCTGCTGAGCCTGGAAGATGCTCCATTGATTCATCTTGCTATACAGTCCGCCAGATCCGTCGGTAGAGATACGCACTATAGCATAGCTTTTGGCCTGGCAGGTGGTATAGTACAGGTGGACGAAACTGCAGTGACCCTGGCCTATTTGCAGCAGTCGTTAATCGGCCTGATCTCGGCCTGCCAGCGCTTGCTACCGCTCGGCCAGAGTCATGCCAGTCAGCTTATCTGGCAACTCAAACCCACAGTATTGACAGTTGCCGAGCGTAGCAAAGAGGTAGCCGCGCATAGCGATGAAATGAGCCTCTGTACTCCCCTGGTGGAAGTTGGCAGCATGCGGCATCCTTACCTGGCAACACGGTTGTTTATCAGTTAGCGAATGGGAAGCAACGTGGATGATTATCTAGAAGCAGGAAGGCAACAGGTTGAAGGTCGGTTGAGACTGCACTTCAGCATTGATTGCGAACGACAGACGCGATTGATGGTGCGTGAACAACGACCACCATTGCAGGTGATACGTGCATTTCCCATCTCAACTGGTGGAGCTCTGGTACACGTGCATAATATTTCGGGAGGTATACTGGGAGGAGACCAGCTCAAGCTGGAGGTTGAGGTAGAGCCGGGTGCGCTCGCGCAACTGACTTCCACCAGCGCTACCAGGCTCTATCGCAGTCGTCCAGGTGTCCCTGCCGCTCAACAAACAGGTACGATCATGGTGCGCGAAGGCGCGCTCCTGGAGTATCTTCCCGACCCGCTTATCCCATTTGCCGGGTCGTGCTACCACCAGCACATGCACATAGAATTGGATAGCGGCGCTGGACTCTTCTGGTGGGAGACGGTCGCCCCCGGACGGATAGGGCAAGGTGAACAGTTCGCCTATGAACAACTCATACTCGACTTGCACATTTCGACACAAGGTCGGTCGATAGCCATTGAACGTCTCAAGCTTGAACCGCACTGCCGCGCACTCTCCTCGCTGGCGAGACTGGGACCCTATTCACATTTCTGTAGTTTCTATATCTGCCGGATAGGACTGGAGGCCGCCCAATGGTCCAACCTGGAAAAAGAACTAGGAGCGCTGGCCCAGGAACTATCTTGTTCGGGTGAAATTAGCTGGGGGGTAAGCACCCTCGTCGCGCATGGCCTGGTCATTCGCGCTCTGAGCCGCCAGGGACGAGGTATACCGCCGGGCCTACTGGCATTCTGGCGTGCGGCAAAGCGGTACCTCTATGACGAGGAGCCTGTTCCGCCGCGCAAAATCTACTGAGGAGGAGCTTTTTCGTGAATCTCACACAACGCGAACAGGAAAAACTCTTGATTTTCACGGCTTCCGAACTGGCCCGCAAACGGCAGGCGCGCGGGCTCAAACTCAACTACCCGGAAGCTGTAGCCATTTTATCCGCAGAAATCATGGAGGCTGCCCGCGATGGCAAGAGCGTGGCGGAAATCATGACCTTCGGTGCCACCATCTTGCAGCGAGATGATGTTATGGAAGGTGTGGCGGAGATGATCCACGAGGTGCAGGTGGAGGCCACCTTTCCCGATGGTACGAAACTCGTTACCGTCCATGACCCCATCAAGTAAAAGAGTGTAGAGGAGTCCTAAACAGCAATGGAGAGTAGGAATGATGAAACCAGGTGAATATTTGCTGAACGATGCTGCAGGCAACATAGAGGCGAACGTAGGACGCGCCATCGCGCAGGTGTTAGTGAGACACACTGGTGACAGGCCAATCCAGGTGGGCAGCCATTACCACTTTTTCGAGGTCAACTCCGCTTTGCAATTTGATCGGCAGGCTGCCTTCGGGATGCGCCTGAACATCGCCGCAGGCACCGCTGTGCGTTTTGAACCGGGCGAAGAGAAAGAGGTCAGCTTGCTCGCTCTTGGCGGAGCGCGTGCAGTATATGGACATAATGGACGAGTGAACGGCCCCTTAGATCAGCCCGGTCAGCCGGGAAGGAGCGCGGTATGAGCCTGAATATACCACGTCGAACATATGCCGACCTGTACGGTCCAACCACAGGTGACCGGGTGCGCCTGGCGGATACGGAACTGCTGATCGAGGTAGAGAAAGATTTCACCGTATATGGCGACGAGGTCACTTTCGGCGGAGGCAAGGTCATTCGCGATGGTATGGGGCAGAGCAGTCGCGCCACGCGCGAGGCTACGAATGGCGCGCTCGACCTCGTCATCACAAACGCGCTGATTATCGATCACTGGGGCATCGTGAAAGGCGATATTGGGATTAAGGATGGACGTATCATGAAGGTTGGTAAAGCTGGCAACCCCGATACGATGGAGGGAGTAGACCCCGCACTGGTGATAGGCGCAAGCACCGAGGTCATCGCGGGCGAAAATATGCTGGTGACGGCGGGAGGCATCGACAGCCATATCCATTTCATCGCTCCCCAGCAGATATACGAGGCGATTTCTAACGGCATTACCACCATGATTGGCGGTGGCACCGGCCCGGCAACGGGTACGAACGCCACCACCTGCACACCCGGAGCATGGAATATTGCACGTATGCTCCAGGCTACAGAAAGCTGGCCTATGAACTTCGGCTTCCTGGGCAAGGGCAATGCTTCTACAGACGAACCCCTGGCAGAACAGTTGCGTGCTGGTGCTTGCGGCCTCAAACTTCACGAAGACTGGGGAACGACGCCAGCAGCTATCGATAGCTGCTTGAAGGTCGCCGACCGATACGATGTACAGGTCGCGATTCATACGGATACCATTAACGAGGCCGGATTTGTTGAAGATACTATTGCTGCCATCGCGAGTCGCACGATCCATACCTATCATACAGAAGGGGCAGGCGGTGGTCATGCGCCCGATATCATTCGCATCGCCTCTTTCCCCAATATCCTGCCCTCCTCAACCAATCCGACCAGGCCGTACACCGTAAACACGATTGCCGAGCACCTGGATATGCTCATGGTATGCCACCATTTGAATCCGCAGGTGCCGGAGGATGTAGCCTTCGCGGAAAGCCGGATTCGCCCCGAGACTATCGCCGCCGAAGACATTCTGCATGACCTGGGCGTGTTTAGCATGATGTCGAGCGATTCACAGGCGATGGGACGTATCGGTGAAGTTGTCACGCGTACCTGGCAGACGGCGCATAAAATGAAAGTGCAGCGCGGTCCACTTGCACAAGACTCCGCGCGCAACGATAATTTTCGTGTGAAACGCTACATCGCCAAGTACACCATCAATCCTGCCATCACTCACGGCATCGCGCATCAGGTTGGCTCGATTGAAGCAGGAAAACTGGCTGATATTGTCATCTGGAAACCGGCGTTCTTTGGGGTCAAGCCAGAGATGATCGTGAAGGGCGGTTTTATCGCCTGGAGCGCGATGGGTGACGCAAACGCATCCATTCCGACTCCGCAGCCGGTGCTCTATCGCCCCATGTTTGGCGCCTTTGGCGGCGCAACTACTGCTATCGCCCTGGCCTTTGTCTCGAAGGCTGCGCTCGATGAAGGTATTGCGGGGAGGCTGGGCCTGAGAAAAACGGTTGTCGCCGTTGAAAAGTGCCGCGAGATTGGCAAAGCCAGCATGCTGCTTAATGATGCTACCCCCAATATCGAGGTTGACCCGGAAACGTATGAAGTGCACGCTGATGGCGAACTGCTCACCTGCGAGCCCGCCGAGGTCTTACCTCTGGCCCAGCGGTATTTTTTGTTTTAGTCAGCAAGGAGCGATATATGACAGAAAACACGTTCGCGCGAGCATTCCGAGTAGGGATCGCCGGGCCGGTGGGCAGCGGCAAGACCGCGCTGGTAGACTGTCTGAGCAAACGGCTTTGGCCAACGTACAATCTGGCGGTTGTGACCAACGACATTTACACGAGAGAGGATGCAGAATTCTTATTGCGGGCGGGCACGCTACCCGGCGAACACATCAGAGGAGTGGAAACCGGTGGCTGCCCGCACGCGGCCATTCGTGAAGACGCGTCGATGAATCTGGAAGCGATTGCCGACCTGGAAGAGAGCCTGCCTGGACTTGAACTCGTTTTCGTCGAGAGCGGTGGCGACAACCTGGCCGCTGCTTTCAGCCCGGAACTGGTGGACGTGTTTATCTACGTGATCGATGTTTCGGGGGGCGACAAAATCCCGCGCAAAGGCGGTCCAGGCATCACCCGCTCCGACCTGCTGGTCATCAACAAAATTGACCTGGCACCGTACGTGGGAGCTTCGCTGGAGGTGATGGAACATGACGCGGGGCGTATGCGCGGCAAACGTCCATTCATCTTTACCAACCTCAAGGACGGTACCGGCCTGGACGCCGTTCTCACATGGGTGGAACAGCATCTCAAAACGCCAGCGGATCAGCGCCGCTCTCTCATAGATGCCCATGCTTCTTACACAGGGCAGGCACATTATCACGATGATGAACATCACACTGTGGGACATACACATTAGTTATGAATGACCAGGGAGAACTTGCGGGGTCGAGTCTTGATCCTACAACGTGGACAGGTTGGAAAACGTGTATCCTGGTACGTGTTCTAGCCATTGATTTTGAGAGAGTACTAACAAAGAGGAAAAATACTATGACACAACATGACAGTGACCTCCCGATGGAACTAGCAGCACCGGCACGACGGGCGCTTACCCAGGCTGGCTATCTGCGACTTGAGCAATTAACCAGGGTTAGCGAGGTCGAACTCAAGCAACTCCATGGGATTGGACCAAACGCTATTAAACAGCTCCGAAGTGCGCTTAGTGCCAGGGGATTGTCGTTCGCTGAGAGGAAGTGAAAGAGCGGACTTGTTCCTTTTTTCTCCTCGTGAACGTGGTAGTAGATAGAAGAGTGGCATCGCATCTACTGATGATGATTGTATGCCGACTTCCGGCTGGTTGAAAGCTGGCATTGCCGCGTTCATAGATGGCGTCTCCGGCGTCTCGGGGCGCATCATCATGCCCCTGCCCCACAACAAACCAACCGATTATGAATACAACGCCTCCTTCACCGCAGGAGAATGGCTCATATCGTTACTCATCATATCGCTCTTCGCATCCTCGTCTTCGCGTCTTTTGGCTGCTCACAACCGGAAGCGCGAGAAGACGTTGATTTGTCACTAGGCCCTACGGTTAAACACCACGTTGATACTGACCACAGCCGCAGTGAACAGCGTCAGCACGAAGAGGAGCGAGAACGCCATCCAGCCGGGAGCGCTCGGAGCGCCAACCAATATGGTCAGAAGAATGGTCGTGCCCATCAGCATGCCCAGCGAAACCAGGGCCAGCGCCAGACGCTGAACGGCTGTGGGAGCCTGACCAGAGGCTTCCCGGATCAGCTTCTGTCCAACTTTGCTGTAAGGGGGAGCATCTTCACATCTCGCATCGCCTGCATAACCGTAAGCAGTGCCGTCCCACACGTATCTCATTTCTTCTTGTTGAAACATAGCGCTTCTCCTTTCTCGTTGAGTGCCCCAGAAGACAGGGCGCTCCATGCGCATTCACTTGTTTGCTTGTATCTCTTCAAGCCAGGCGGCAGTCCACTCATATTCGTCGTGAAGACGCCGGGTATGAAACGCGAGGACGCGCTGTGCATGGGAGCGCGAGGGGACAGTGTTCACACAGTTCTCGCCCTCGTCTGCCATCTGTTGCAAGCTGTGCAGGTACTCCAGACCTCTTTGAAGATAAGCCAGGCGGTTGCGCAGAATAGCCTCTCGCTCTGGTACCTCCAGAAAGTCAAAGAAGGCGACACGGGTAAAAAACTCGGCCTCGACTCCCGCTTGCTCCGGTCCAAAATCACGCAGAGAAGCTTGCAGCACCTCGATTCCACGCTCCGTCAGTTCATAGAGATGGCGATTGGGTTTTCCTTCTTGCACGATGACCTGCCGGGTGACCGCACCCATCTCTTCAAAGCGCTTGAGGGCAAGGTAGAGCGTTTTGTTGTTGAGGGACACCATGCCTCCCAACGCCCGGTCGATATCTTTTTTGATCTCGTAGCCATGCCGTCGACCTTGCTGCAACATAGCGAGGATTAAGATTTCGCTGTACATATGCTACTACCTCATATGATACTGTTACTTATGAGTATGATACCAGAAAGAGAGGGAGCATGTCAAGAGATCCTTGCCTGTTGCGAAAGCCAAAGGTCTGTCAGTGCCATTCTGACGATAGGATGGGAGCTGGTGGCAGTTCAGGCCGTTCGTGGCTCATGTTCGCCCTCCCCCGTCTCAAACTGCCCGTAGAGACTTCCCAGAACCAGCCCGTAGAGCAGGCTGGTCACCAGCCAGAACAACGTCCCATAGGGAGATTGCTGGATGTGTCGGAGCACCGTCGAGAGAAGCAGGATCAGCACCACCCACCAGCAGAGCCCGGCGACAAGTCCAGCCGCCACCATGTGGAGCAGAGAGCCTGACCGACGAACGGCAACGCCGAACAGTCCTCCAAATATGGCCCCGAGCGTGACCAGGAAGAGTGCTCCCATTACCTTGCTCCCGAGATTCCCATCCAGGGCAAACCAGCGTGCAACCGTCGAGAGATTCGTTGCAGGTCCATAATCAACGAAGAAGAGACCAACAAGCAGCAGTCCCGCTAGGGCTCCTGCGCGCAGACCGCGTAAGAACGCGTCGTACATACGGTGTTGCCTTTCTTTCAGACCAACCAGGACGCCAGACGGGCCAGCCATGATGTCCTTGCGGTATGCTGCAAACGAGGGGCAAGCAGTTGATCGATCCCCAGACGTCTTCCGGCAGGGACAGCGACCAGCACCAGCGCCAGGAAGACGAGCATCCCATATGTCCAGTACCACTCGCCTGGTGCATAGGCTAGCCCCACATACAGTTGCACTGAGAGCAGGAGGGCAAGCAACGCACCAAAGCGCGTGAAGAGGCCAAAGAGCAGCGTGATCCCAACCAGCAGTTCCGCTATCCAGACCCCTGCTCCCAGGAGGGAAAAGTGTGCGAGAAACACGTTGGTGAGGATGAAACTGTACCCAGGAAGGAAGGTATGCTGCGCTTCGCTTTCCACGTAGCGGCGCAGGCCGCCGAAGGTTGGCGGCATTTTCCAGGCCAGTTGTTGAAACCAGAGCCATCCGACAAAGATCCGCACCAGTGCGAGAAGGATGAGACTTCGTTCACTCAGGACCACAGGAGACCGTGTTGCAGACGATCTCTCCTCTGCAATGGCTGGAATGTCGGCGCGTTTCGATGAGAGGTGCATACTGAAAAGATCCTTTCAAAAAAGAGAAGAGAGAGAACGCATACTTCATGAGAAGCGAGCGGGACCGTTCCCTTTCTCATCACGCCGCCTCCCCCCGTCTTTACACGCTATGGGGCGTCTGTCCATCTGACATGGCCTCAGATGGAGACGGCACTTCTGGGTCTGCTGTAAGAGCGGCACGGTTCGCGGGAAGGGTCTCGCACATCTGGAGGGCGACGATGATCCCAGAGAGCAAGGTGAGTGCGCCGACCACGCCAATGGCCCAGGGAATGCCCAGCAGATTGGCAAGAATGCCTGCAAGCAAGCCGCCAACGGCATATCCACTATCACGCCAGAGGCGATAGACCCCCACTGCCGAGCCACGCCACGATGGATGGGCTACATCACTGATGGCTGCGAGCAGCGTTGGATACACCAGAGCGGTTCCCAGCCCAAGCAGAATCGCCCCGACCAACCAGAGCCAGAAGCTGTGGACGAGCAGGATCAGGAAGAGTCCTCCTGCCTGCACCCACATTCCGGCGGCAATCATGCCTTTGCGTCCCAGTTGGTCGGAAAGCGCACCCGTTGCCAGTTGCCCCAATCCCCAGACGCCAGGATAGACGGCCACCAACCATCCAATGTGTGCGGTATCCAGTCCTGATGCCGCAAAGTAGAGCGGAAACAGTCCCCACGAGAGCCCATCATTGAGGTTGTTGACCAGCCCCGCCTGGCTCGCGGCAAAGAGCGTGCGGTCCTGCCAGCTCACCCGGACAAAGACGGCCCAAAATGAGGGTGACACTTCCGGCGTCACGGTGGGATCGTGGGTCTGGCTGGCTTCCAGCACGGCATAGTCTCTCGACTCGCGGACAAAGAACAGGGAGAGCAGCAATCCGCAGAGGGCGCATGCGATCCCCAAAAGAAACGGCTGTGGCCGAAGCGCATAGACGGTTGCCAGGTAGCCAGCGGCAAGCGCAGCGATGGAGACAGCGAGATAGCCTGCTGCCTCGTTGAAACCCATTGCCAGTCCTCGCTGCTTTGGCCCCACCAGATCAATTTTCATGATGACGGTCGTGGACCAACAGAAGCCCTGGTTGATCCCCAGAAACACATTGGCGAACACGACCCACCCCCAGGACGGAGCAAGCATGATCAGCACTGGGGCGACCAACCCAAAGAGCCACCCGAGCACCAGCAGCCGCTTGCGCCCAAAACGATCCCCCATCCGTCCTGCAAAGAGATTCGCCAGCGCTTTGACGATGCCAAAACTGATCAGAAACGAGAGGATCGCCGCATCTGAGTTCAGGCCAAAATCGTGTGTGGCAAGCAAAGGGAGAATGGTCCGTTCAATGCCCACCATGCTTCCAACGAACGCATTCACGACCACCAGGAGGACAAACTGGTGCCAATTTGCCCGCAAACCAGGCTGGGGAGAGACAGGTTTCCGTCGCAGATTAGGAGATGGCACAGCGATTGGCTCCTGCTTCTAGCTCCGTTGGAGGCCCTTCTGGGAGCATTCCTCGTTCATTGAGCGTGACAATTTGGTCGTAGTTGGGCGGAGTGGCTGGAAGCCTGCTCAAGAGCTGACGCACAAAATCGGCGCGGGTGAGGTGAATCATCCCGATCTGCTCATCCACCTGGGCAAGCGTCGTGCTGATCGGGACGCCGTCAAAGGGTACCGACTGACTGCTGTGTCCAGGAAGCACGACGGTTTCTGCTGGGAGAGAGAGCAGTTTGTGGATGCTGTGATAGAGAGCCTCTGCACGGATGTCGGCTTCTTCTTGCGTGGTATGCAGATCAGGACGCCCAACTCCTGTCGGAAAGAGGGTATCTCCGGTAAAGAGCACTCGGTTGTTGAGGAGATAACATGTACTCTCTAGTGTGTGTCCTGGCGTATGGAGCGCGGTCAGCATCAGGTGTGGGGTAGCGAGCGTGTCGCCATCATGTATGACAGTGAAAGGGAACGACACCCGCTGTTGTGCAGGCAGAAAGAGCATCGCTCCACTCTGTTGGGCAAGCAGTCGTGAGCGCGAGAGATGGTCTGCATGAATATGGGTGTCAAAGACGCTGGTAATCTGCCAGCCGTAGTGGCTTGCAAGAGCAAGATAGACCTGTGGATCAAGCGAGGCATCAATGACGAATGCCTCCTCATCCACGCCAATCACGTAGGAAAGGCACCCTTTCCCCGTCCGTCGCACCTGGATGACTTGCACTGCACTGCCTGCTACAGCAATCTCAGCAGTATTCCAGGTGAGACTCCATGCCTTCATGCCCCCCTCCAGGGAATACACCTGGAGTCCTCGTGCCGCAAGCTGTTCTGCCGCAATCTGGCTCGTTTTACCTGCGCCACACACGGTCACGATAGGCCGATCCGTTGGAAGCGTCACGCCTGAGAGGGCTTCTGGATCATGTGCTTTGAGCGCCTCATAGGCATCGACATGCAGACTTCCAGGGATAGACCACTCCACATACTCCGTTGGAGGGCGAACATCAAGGAGAGTGACAGGATGTCCCTCTTCAAGCCAGGCGCGTAGGGTTTCGACGGAAATCGTCATCATACCGGTTGCTCCTTTTCGGCTTCGACAGGAAGCCCAAGCGCGTGCCAATCCGCCACACCGTGTTCGAGCCTTCGAGCATGATACCCATGCGCACGTAACAGCACCACCGCTTCATCAGCAAAGACGCAATACGGGCCTCGGCAATAGGCGATGATCTCTTTCTCCAGAGGGAATTCAGAGAGACGGGCTTCCAACTCCGCTACGGGCATGGAACGTGCATGAGGCAAATGGGCAGCGGCATATTCCTCAACAGACCGGACATCAAGCAGGATCACCTGATCTTGGCTGAGCAGGTGAAGCAGCTCGTCAGCTTCAATGGGGGAGAGGAGATGGCGATCCTGCAAAAAGGTCTCCACCACGCGGTCAATCTCGGCCAGATGTGCTTCGCCAACCTGCCGGAGGGACAGCCAGAGCAGAGAAACCCCTTGGGACGCGATACGATAATAGATGGACGTCCCCTGCCGACGTGTCTCAACCACATGGGCTACCCGTAACACCTGTAAATGTTGCGATGCATTGGCCACAGGCATGCCTGTTTCAGCAGCAAGGGACTCGACGGTCCGCTCACATTGCATGAGCAACTCAAGGAGTTCAAGGCGATGCGGGCTGGCAAGGGCTTTGCCAATACGAGCGAATTGTTCATAGAGCTGATTCTTAAAGGTACGTTTCTCATCGGCCAGCATGGATTCATCCCTCACACTTGGAAGGAGGGGAAGAGGTTCCTCTCCTTATCTTTTCTTCTATTCAATAGAATAATTGAATAAGGAGAGGCTGTCAAGAGGAACAGGAGAGCTAAAAGTGGAAATCAGAATAGCTACCTGCCAGGCGCACGTGTCACTGTCGGCTTCATACATCCTGGCGATTCTCCTGTATCTATGATATGCTGATATGTGGCTGAAAAAGGAGCAGATGCTCCAACTCTTGCCAGACGAAACGTTCAGCTTGCGCCCCTGTGAGCAGATGACCCCGACGCGTTGCCTCCTTGAGACGCTCAAGGACTCTTGGTTGAAAGGTCGAAAGATACCGTCGTTGCTCCTCAAGAGGAGGCATGACTCCGAGTTCGATATTCTGGAGAGGATAGAACTGTTCTGGTTCAAACGCTACCGTCAAGAGATTGACATAGTCTTGAAGAAGATGCAGCCACGTTGGAGAAAAGTATGCTGATTGCAAGCTAAAAGCACAGAGACACCCCACCGTTTGATCAGCCAGGAGAAGAGGAAAGACGACCGTGCTCTCAACGCCAGCGATGTATTGGCGCGGATACAACCGTGCTTTCTCTTCATGATGTTGTGTGAGGAGCATGTGCCCTCGATAGAGCGCGTCTCCAACTTGCGATTCCGCTCCAAAGAATTGTGTTTGATGCTGAAGCTTATCCTCCCAATGAGCCGTTCCTCGTCCCATAGTTTTGAGGAGACTGCGGACGGTGTTCCCTGATGAGGGTGGCACGCATTGCGCAATGAAAATGCCTGTGCCCGTTTGATGTGGGTCAAGTTGTGCGATGAGCTGCTGTAACACGAGTTGACAAAGGGATGACTCACGCAGGTTCTCTGGAATGGAGGTGTAATCACGGAAGAAACGGGCGTAAAAGGTCGCAGGAATCTCATGTGCCTGTTGTTCTTTCACCTGTTGATTGAGGAAGAGATCAGGATATTCCTGCTCTATCAGAGTGATAAGTTGTTGCCCAACAGCAGGCAAGGCGACTGGTAGGGCCCGTAAAGTTTCTCGGCGCGGCTGCGAGATGTTGTTTGCCCAGCGTGAGAGTGTGATGGGGCTTACCCCGAGTGTCTGAGCAAGGCGCTGTCGCTCCTGGGAAGCATGGATCATTTTACTGAGGAGGGTGCGCCACGTGACTCTCTCTTCCATAGTTCCCTCATTGGTTCTCTCGTTGTCTTTCCAGCCTAAACATGAGAGGCTCTCCTGGCTGGCTGCTCACTGTCTCACGGCAGAAATGCTCTCACCCGAGGTATCCTACAACATCTGTTGGCTCATTGGCAAGAACGGAGACCCGCCCACAACCCGACATTGCCTTTTGTGGCCTCTCATGCTATATTGGATGATGTTAGAAACGGTTGCTCATGCCTTTAGTTAAACGGTTAACAAGAGCATCGCTCTACAGGATGTGCAGGGGAAACTGAAATTATATGAGAATTCTCGTGATACATGGGCCCAACCTGAATATGCTAGGCAAAAGAGATCCAACAAAATATGGCACATTAACGATGTCTGATATCAACCAACAGATGGAGATACTTGCAACTGAATTGGGCTGCGAACTTACGTTTTTTCAATCAAATTACGAAGGTGCCATCATCGATTTTCTGCAGCTAGAGTCATCGAGAGCGGCCTCTGGTGTCATCATTAACCCGGGAGCACTTGTGCGCTATGGCTATTGTCTGCGGCAGGCATTCGTTGACCTGGGAAAGCCCCTCATCGAGGTACATATGTCTGATATCCACAGGTTGGGCATCAATACAGCAGTGAATGTTCTTGAAGATGTACGTCTTGAGCAAGTAGTTGGGCTGAAAGAACATAGTTACTACGAAGCACTCAAGAAATTAAGCGCTTATTTAAGGGCGAGGTAACAAGATGCGGAACGAAGGTGTATTTCTAAAGGTTGCTAAAAGCCAGAATTTGCAAGGCGAGGTGCGCATGCCACGGAGTAAAACGCACTCTTTCCGGGCGTTAATTCTAGCGTCCCTCGCCGATGGAATATCATTTGTCAGAAATCCAAAACTGAGCGGGGACTGGCATGAAGCCGTAAACGCCATGAAGATGTATGGCGCAACCATCCAGGAAGTGGAAAAACAGATCTTCCGCGTGAAGGGAGTCGGAGGTAATTTACAAACGCCAGCAGATGTCATTAATGTCAATAATTCTGGAACAATGCTCTTCTTTATTGCAGGAGTGGCAGCAGCATGTCCTGGATGGTCAGTGATTACAGGCGATGAATCCATACGCACTCTTAGAAAAATCTCAAAAAATTTATTTGAACCATTTCAAGAATTAGGCGTTGAGATCATTTCGACAAAAAACGATGGTATGGCACCATTCGTTATCAAAGGAAAAGCCAATGGCGGAATTGCCCATATGGATGGCGTTGGCTGTCAGCCGGTTTTTAGTGTCCTTATTGCCGCTGCATTTTCTGAAAAACCAGTTGAAGTATTTGTGAGAAATCCTGGTGAAAAAGCTTATATCGACCTTTTGTTATACTGGTTTCGCAAAGTGGGCTTACAGTATGAAAATGTTGAGAATAAACACGAGCGCTACAAATTCCCTGGCAATAAGCCGCCCCAGGCTTTTGATGCGGAAATACCTTTTGAATGGTCTGCTCCTGCATATCCTCTACTCGCGGCCCTGCTTACTCCTGACTCAGAAATAACCGTAAGAGGAATGGATTGGGAAGATCCTTATGGAGACAAACTGGTTATTCCTGTTCTCCAAAAGATGGGTGCGGATATCACCTTTGATGGCGATTCTTTAACAGCCAGAAGTAGTCAACTTTCTGGTATTGAAGTTGATATGAACGATTTACCAGATCAGGTTCCAACAATAGCCCTCGCAGCTTGCTTTGCGCGAGGGAAAACAGTTATCAAGAACGCACTGACTGCACGCTGGAAAGAATGCGACAGAATTGCCGCTGTTTGCAGAGAGCTGTCTAAAATGGGTGCGAAAGTGACTGAAAAAGAGGATGGGCTTGTTGTCGATCAAGATGGAACGTGGAAATTGAGAGCAGCACACATCGATGGATATTCTGACCATAGAATGGTGTTATCGTTTGCTATCGCCGGAATGCAAGTAGAAGGTGAAACTATCATTTCTGACGCCCAGTTTGTGGCGAAATCTTTTGAAAACTTCATTCCAGATATGATAAAAGTTGGGGCAAATTTTGAGCTGGTGGAAGCAAAATCATGAGAATCATCCTTGTCGGCATGAAAGGATGCGGAAAAACAACCTTAGGCCGATTGTTTGCCAACAAGATGCAGATAGCTTTTATCGACTCCGATGCATACGTTGAGAAAATGTATGAACAAGAAAGTGGAGAAGCTCTTCCTTTTCGTGAGATCTTTAAGAAGTATGGAGGTGATTACTTTAGTGCGCTGGATACGAAGGCTTTAAGGCATATTGCAAAAGAATTTGATAACAGAGACTTTATCTTTGCATGTGGTGGCCGAACACCTCTACTGCAGGAAAATCAGGAAATTTTATCCAGACTGGGAAAAATCGTTTTTTTAGAGGTCGAGAAAGCAGTTCTTCTAAAGCGCATCCTCGCTCAAGGCGTTCCTGCATTTTTCTCATATCAGGACGATCCCGCAAGATCACTTGATGAGTTATTAGCAGAGAGAGCGCCTGTCTATAGCAGATTAGCGGATATAACTATAGATGCCAGTAATGAGGCTTCTGAAGAATTAATTGATACTATCCTGGTGAAATTAAGAGATCATGGCAAAAATCAATGGTGATACACAAATCGTTGCCTTTCTGGGGGCAACGTACAAGACCAGCAAGATGTATGGTATGTACAATGCCGCTTTTGAAGCGCTCGGGCTTAATTATATATATGTTCCGTTCGCAGTGAACGACTTAGAAAAAGCTGTCGAAGGAATACGTCATCTGGGGATAAGGGCCGCTGGTGTAACCATACCCTACAAAATTGCAATTCTGCCCTATCTTGATGAGTTGGATAGTGATGCAAAAAGAATTGGCGCAGTCAATGCTATTCTCAATACGAATGGCAAGTTATTGGGAGCAAATACAGATGGTAAAGGAGCGGTGAAGGCACTACAAGAAGTCACTGCTCTTGCTGGCAAGAAAGTCATAGTCCTTGGAGCTGGTGGAGCGGCGCGCGCTATCGCATTTGCTATAGCAGATGAAGGAGGCAGTTTAGTTATTGTCAATAGGACGCAAGATGCGGCGGTAGCTCTGGCAAAAGCAGTCGATTGTAAATACCAGACGATAGATAAGCTGGAACAAGAAATAAAAGATGCTCATATCGTAATTAATGCAACTTCAGTCGGTATGGTGCCGACTGACAACGAATCATTAATAAGAAAAGAATTACTCTCGTCAAGATTAGTCGTTATGGATATTATCTCTCATCCGAAAGAAACAAGATTGCTAAAAGAAGCAAAAGGACAAGGGTGCAAAATCGTATATGGCGATCGTATGCTTTTCTGGCAGGGGGTGCTAAAATTTCAACTCTATACAAAGGTTGAACCGCCGATTGAGGTGATGGAAAAAGCTATCAATGATTTATAACAAGAGTGAAGAGGCACAACCTTCATTTTTTGCAACACAGCCATGGAAACTGCTAATCAATCGAATCGAGCAACTGCTTCTCTCTCACCTTCCAAAGAAGCGCTGGGTGGGATTCCCGGACTTTTTCGGAGAGAAGAAACTTGAAAATTAGCTCATCTGTTGTTCATAAACCATCGGACTCACGTACTTGAGAGTCGAATGCCTGCGAACCCGGTTGTAAAAACACTCGATGTACTCAAAGATGGCCTCTCGAGCCTCTTGCCTGGTCTGGAAGGTGGAGCGCTCAACACATTCGCCTTTGAGTGTGCTAAAGAAACTCTCCATGGCTGCGTTATCGTAACAGTCGCCCGTACGACTCATACTGACGAGAATTCCTCGCTCTGCCAATCTGCTCAAATAGCCGATAGCGGTGTAAGGACTGCCTTGATCAGAATGTAAGAGCATCTCTGTGGGAGGAGAGCGACGAAGCAATGCCATCTCAAAAGCTCGCCTGACCAGCTCCTCATCATTGCGCTGATCCATTGCCCAGCCCACGAAGAGCCCAGAAAACAGATCCAGGATGACGGCCACATACAGCCAGCCTTCAGTGGTCCAGACGTACGTCGTATCGCTGACCCATTTCGTGTTGGGCTCGAACGCCGTGAAATCCCTTCCCAAGCGGTTTGGAGCAATGGAGGCACCAGCTCGTCGTTTGGTGCCTACAGGCTTGTTCTGCTTCGGTTTGGCACACAGTTCCATCTCGCGCATGAGCCTGGCGATCCGTTCTTTGGAGCAATGGACGCCTCTGTCGCGCAATTCCACCTGCACGCGAGGGCTGCCATAAACCCCTCGATTGGCATAAAAGATGCGATGGATCTCTTTGGCCAGTTCGCCATCTTCCCGCTCGTGTGCGCTTGGTTCCCGTCCTCGCCAGTCAAGGGGTTTCCTGAGATATGCGTAGTCGTAAAGTAGGTTGACTTCCTATTGGTCCAGGAAGTGAAGTTTTTTCGTATTTATCTCAGTAGGGGTGAGCTTCACCCTGTGCCAGCAAACGGACTATCTTATTACACTGTCAAGCAATGGGCCTGGCAGAGGGAATGCGTCAAAACAGCAAAGAGTGGAAAGGAGACAAACAAAAGGAGATTTACGTGGGCAGGCGTTCTTCGCATTGGGCTACTGGGCAGGATGCCGGGTGAGCGAGATCTCCTGGCTGCAGATGACCGATACTCATGTTGATTCAAAGGCAGGTTGGCTCCATATATGTTATAAGAATAAGTGCCGTGATATCGATCTGATGGACGAGGCTCGCAAGGCGCTCTATGAATACTTACAAGCCACTTGCGACATAGAACGTATCTATGTGTTTGTCTCACAGCGCAGCGAGCGTTTAACAGTGGGAGGGATCTATTATTGGTTCCACGCGCTCAAGACACAGGCTCTGAAAGACCAACATATATTGATCCAGGATCTCACCTTCCATAACTTGCAGCGCGACTTTGATTACCGGGCAAGAAAGGCAGGATGGTCACCTGAAGAAGTGGCGCACTATCTTGGGCGACCCACGGAGAAAGATATGTACGCTATTGAAACCACAATAGGCTATACTCAAACAAGCCGGGAGCAAATCAAACAGAAGCTCAAAAACATTAAAGGGTAAGGGCCTTCACCTTTGAAAGTGTCTCAGACCAGTTCAAGCGCTCGGTGCGGTTCCGGTGGCAGTTCGACGGTGATCGGGTCGCCGGGCCGTACCTCGCCGCCAGCCAGGACTATGGCCATGATGCCAGCCTTACGGATGAGGGTACCGTGCTCGTCGCGCCCCAGCACCGCAGCCATCAGCCCTGGCTGGAAGCGGTCCAACTGGACGCAGGGGTTGCGGAGTCCGGTCACCTCGACCACCGCCGTGTCGCCCAGGTGCAGCC
>Ga0137371_10001648_pt1 | contig 17710 bp, 16 predicted proteins | sample SagtaG_7_FD_104919 | JGI IMG/M metagenome (GOLD analysis project Ga0137371, IMG submission 104919) | Vadose zone soil microbial communities from Sagehorn Ranch, Mendocino, California, USA - Sage1_R_40_16 metaG | ecosystem: Environmental > Terrestrial > Soil > Vadose zone | place: USA...
GCTCGGAGGGGGCCTATACGAGTCCGGGAGGCCTTGCGGGGGCTAGCAGGCTAGCAAGAGTTTCCATTCACGCAGTTTCCTGATTGCATTCAGTGTTGCCTTGCTTGTACTCGTCCTGGGCAATGCAGGCGCGACAATCTCGCAACTAATACCGCATCGTCCCCTCAGATACGATGAAAAAGAGAGTTCGATTCCCTTCTGGAGGCTCAAGACGTGAATATCGAAATCCACGATGCGGCCCTTGAGGCCAGACTCCAAAAACAGCTTCAAGCGACCGGTTCTGCCAGCGTCGAAGAGGTCTTGCTCTGTTTACTGGAGACCCAGGAAGAACAAGATCGCTGGCTCTTGGAGAACCGGGAGACAATCAACGCAAAGATCAGGCGCGGCATCGATCAGCTCGACCGCGACGAAGGAATACCCGAAGATCAATTGGATGCTCACCTGACCAAGCTGAAAAGCCAAACCTAAATGAGCGTGCGCTACGTTCTTGCGCCGCAGGCCGCTCTCGATCTTGTTGAAATCTGGCGTTACATCAAAAACCAGGCCAGCCTCGCAATTGCGGACCGCGTTGAATCCGCCATCCGCGAAAAAATAGTTTTTTCTCGCCGGAACCCCTGGTGCCGGTCACAGTCGGAAGGATTTGACCGGCGAAGATGTGAAATTTTTCCCCGTCTACTCTTATTTGATCGTCTATCGGCCTCAGACGAGACCATTGCAAGTCGCTGCCATTCTTCACGGACGCCGTGATGTGGAACGAATCCTCAAAGACCTAACATGAGCGAAGCCACGTGCGGATTCACAGCAAGGGGGTTCACCCCAAGGTCCAGGGTCCAACTGGGGTCCAAAACTAGGCCTTTTTGCGGGTCTTTCGGGTGTCTCATTGGTGTAAGGGCAACCGAATCAATGGGACTTATAGTCTGCTCGTCGAGCTCATAACCCGCTGAGCGGGATCGGTAGGTCAAATCCCGCTTCGGCAAAATGGGCGTCCGCACAGCAATGTGCGGGAAGATCACTCGTCAAAGTCGGTGGAACCTAAGGCCCGCTGTTCGGCTAGGGCAATACCGAACCAAGCCTCGGAAGAACGAGGAAGGCGTAGAGACTGGATGGCGAGCATCCCGTTCCCCGGGATGAAGGTACAGTCCGACTCTCAGCGAAAGCTGAGTCAGATCGCATAACCCGAAGGTCGTCAGTTCAAATCTGACCCCCGCAACCATTTCGTGATCCACAAGGCCGGAATCCAGGATTCCGGCCTTTTTTCGGTGTGCCGAGCATGTTTGACAGCTTGGAGGTGAAAGTCCTCTTCACAACGTGATGGACGTGAAGTGATAGCGAAGCGCAAGGGTGAATAACACTCGCCCCGAGGCGGGGCACGAAAGAAGCGCGGAGCAAAGACGCGAGCCGATGAACAAGAACCGGATAGGAGGCCTACGGTGGCGGGCGAGCGGGCCAATGATCGCGAAGCCCATATCCATCAAGCTCACTGGTGGCAAATCCGGCGGTTGCGCGTCGAAGGCGGTCGAACTTACCTCGGGAGGTCTGCGGCATGTCACGACTTGTGACTGAGGGTGAAGCGATTCACCTTGATCATGTCGCAGAAGTCAGCAAAGGGCGTATTACTCCAGAAGAGCGGAGGAAGGCCCGAACGGAAGGGAGTGGCGAGTAAGTCGCGCGATCTCAGGAGCGACCAGCGGCAGAAAAGCCAACCTTGTTGGCCTTCCGGACGTCAGCAGGAGTGAAGCTCCAAGGGACATCTACGAAGGGACCGAATCGTTCTCTGGCGACGCGCAGTATCGAAAGCCCGGCTATTCACATCTAGCTCAACCCGCCGAACCGCCGTATGCGGACCCGCATGTACGGTGGGGGGAGGGGAGGACGGGTGACCGTTCCCCCTATCCCGACTATCCCGATTGCGACCGGTGGCGGAATATTTGTTGCCTCGCAATTTCCCACAAGCCGGCTTCTGGCCCGCAATCACTTCCCGGTTGCCCGTGATCTGGGAGTTGTCGAGCGGATGCTTCGAAGTCAAGTCCGCGCCGCAATTTTCACGGTCGGGTTACCATGACCTAGATGCACAGAAGATACAGGCTCTGGCTGTTAAGAAACCCTGTCAAAGGAGTGCTTCATTGTTACTGTGTGACCGGAAACTCTAGGTGGAGATTAGCTGTTGAATCCTCTCCGGCCAAACGTCATACTCCGACGTTACACGACCCACTGCTTCTGCCGCGGACTGCAAAACTGCGCTCGTCGTTTACAAGAGGAGATCGTGCGTTCAAGCTGTGATTCGTCGACGTTGGCGAACGCAGAATCTTCCTGAAACGCATGTTTCTGTCCTCCCCACCAACCCTGTGTCGCTGCAGGACGCGCCTCAATAGATGAGCTTTAAAGAAAACTGAATTTGCCGTGAAGTTCCGGCGGTCTTGCTGATCATGCCAAACCCTGTGCCCTCGATGATGTTCGCAGGTAGTCCCATGTTGACGATGTTAAACAGATTAAATAACTCTGCGCGGAATTGCAGATCCGCTCGCTCCAAACCGCTTTCTCGGTGGCCAATCGGAGTCGTCTTGACGAGCGCAAAATCGAAATCGTAATATGCCGGGCCGCGAAAGGTATTACGGCCGAGCGTTCCAAAGCGCCCGGAGTTTGGTCCAGTTCCACCTGCGATCCCGATCGGAATGGCAAAGAAGCTTGCGTTGTTCGCGCCCCGCCCAAAATAATCGTCGCGCGGTCGGGTTGAACTGCCGGCGCTCGATAGGTCCGGTAACCCAATCTGGTCCGGCCGGTCCGCGCCAATCGTTCCCGCGCCCGTCTGCTGGATACCCGAATAAACCGTAAACGGCGAACCACTCGTGATCGACGAGATGCTCAGCAATGCCCAGCCCTTCGTCAACAGGTGGGTTCGATCCGACTGAATTCCCAAATGCTCAAAATGCAAATCTTGGGCCGCGCTCAACGTGAAGGCGTGCGTCACGTCAAAGCTTGACGGCCCTCTTTCCGCTCGTGTATCGAACGGGTTTTGCGGACTAAACAACGTCACGGCGCCGGTGGATCCTGTTCCTCCGATAATGCCGCTGACATCATCCAGCGATTTGCCCCAGGTGTAGCCGGCTTGCAATGACGGTCCGCCGTGCCCAACATTTCCCGACAATGAGGTCTGCAAGGCGTTGTACGACGAGTGCGATGTCGCTGTCATCACAGACTCGAATCCGAAACCACCTGTCACCACGCCGCTACCGTCGAAGTCTGTAAACCGCGCAAATTCCGACCCCGCTCCGGGATACGCGTTTGGATATGACATTCTCGGAAGTCGAAATGCCGATGTTCCAACATACGCGACATCGGCCGTGAGGCCGCCGAAAACCCGTTCCAGCCCCAATGTCCAAGTCTGCAAGTAGCCATTGCCGAAGCGCCGGTCGATCCCGGCCAGACTCAGTAGCGAGAGCTGATGACTCGGCGCCAGCGCCGCCAAATCCTGCTGGTATCGATTTACGTCCATCACCGTGTTCGCAGGGACGTTTTTCGGATTGCCACTGGCCAGCACGTTCACACCCGCTGTGTTGTAGACCTGTGGCAACTCGTCCGGTGTGATTTGGAATCCGTAGGAAATCTCCCCGTTTTGCGCTGCATTGACGCGCGGATAAACAACGTAAGGCGTTGACCCTGTCAGAAGATTGTCCTGCCAGATATTAGGCGGAATCACTGTGATCGCCCCGCCCATGTGCACATGCACCGCGTGGGGCGCGTTCCAGTCCACGTGAACACGCGGCCCCCAACCGTTCCAATCGGTTTGATAAGTAGGCTGCGGATTGATCAAGTATTCCTGCCCAACGCCCGCAGGTGGGAACGAATTCAGAAAGCTCGACGTTCGGTGCGCCCGCTCCGAAATCGGCGTATAGAACTCATATCGCAGCCCATATTCGAGCGTCCATTCCGGATTGATTTTCCACGTGTCCTCGATGTAAGCGTTCACGTCATTCCGGTTGATCGCCGCGGGCCCAATGTGCGCGCCATTCGATGCGTAAGGCGGAGCCACCGCGATCGTGTATGCGTACGGAAAACCTAGCAACAGACTGCTCAAAGTGTCCGGCAGAGGCTGGCCAGGCTGAACGTCGTGCCGTCCACTCGCAGAAGGGATGAAAACGGGCGAATAAACCGTTCCGCCGCCAAAATCGTATTCCCCGTTCGGGCTGATGCCAAAGTATGTCGTGTCGCGATTGAGGCGTGCTTCTGTACCCCACTTCACCGCGTGCCGCGCTGTCGTCCAGGCAAAATTCAATTGTAACTGGAACAAATTCCCGAACGCTGATATCACGGAGCCCGCCGCGCTGTTGTACGCCTCATACAGACCATCGTTGAACTTGAGGGCCGGATCGGTGTGGTTCGGGGTCACAAACGAAGGCGTCGTCCGTGTAAGACTCAACGATGTCGACCAGAGAAAGCGCGGTGACGCGGTGCGCGTGTAAGTGATGACCCCGTTCCGCTGCCGATCCACGTACTGCACGCCAAAGCTCGGATCGAGCAGCGTTTGATCCGGATTTGTTGTCGGTCCCGTCAGATTGTCGTAATTGAATCGACCAAACAATTGTCCTTTTGCGCCAACTTTCTGATCGATGCGGATAGAAAACTGATCCGTGTCCGTGTTCACGTTTGAAGGCGCAGCATAGGTTCGCGCACCATACGCGCCGGTTGGGTTGTTGGGGAGTGGATAGCGGGCCAGCACCGCAGCAATTGCCGGATTCACCGGTACCTGCAGCGTGTCCGTGCTGCCGTCCGGGTACTTCACGATGTCCTGACCGGCTCGCTCGGCTGCGGTTGGTACAGCCAAAACCTGGGTCGTTCCCAGCACCTGCCTGAATCCCTGATACTGCACAAAATAGAACGTGCGGTCTCGGCCGTCATACCGATGCGGCAACACGACCGGCCCGCCATTCGTAAATCCGAACTCATTTCTACGGAATGGAGGAATTCTGCCCGGCTCCGCAATCGATGGGTGATCGAAATAATTCCGCGCATCGAGAGCGGAGTTCCTTAAGAACTCGAAGAATGATCCGTGAAAACCGTTTTTCCCGGATCGTGTCACGATATTGGTAAAGCCCGCCGCACCGCGCCCGATGTCCGCCGGCATCCAGCCCGAGCTTGACTGTAATTCCTGAATCGCGTCCACGTCGAAATTCGTGAACGTGCTCCCGCCCATCTCCGGATCGCTCACATCCGCACCGTCCATCGCGAACACGGCCTCAACGCCGCGCTGTCCGTTGATGGCAAACTGCTGGGTGAAATTCGTCTGCCCGTTCACGTCGGTCATAGTGCCCGCTGCTAACAACAACAACGCGCTGAAGTCGCGTCCATTCAACGGCAACTCATTTACTTTTTGGCTCGAGACTTTCTCCCCGCCTGTTCCGCTAGCCGGGTTCGAAGTTGTGCTCGGGTTTCCATTCGAGACTCCTGCTGCAGGAGTTTGCGGGTTGGCTCCAATCGACAGCACGTTTTGATCGGATACCGTCAGCATAACTGCTATGCCAGTAATATCCACTCCAGTTGACGCTGTCGGACCTCGCCCGGGCAGTTGCACGCTCACGGTATGTGGCCCGGGTCGAATGTCCGCAATCGCGAACCTTCCGTCGCTTCCCGTCACTGCTGTCATTTTCTCTTTAGCGGCCGCCGTGTATACCGTTACCTTCGCTCCGGCCACAGGTTCACCGGCAGCCGTGCGTACGACACCGGTCCACGCTGGCGCAGACGGAGAACTCTGTTGTGCTTCAAGCGAGACCGCGACCATCAGTCCCAGCAGCAAACACCTCTCTACCAGTTGGAAGGCCTTATGAAAGGTTCGAGCTATTGCGTGTTCCTTTGCGCAGCGGAATTCATACATGACGAATTTCCTCGAGTGAAGACGGAATGCAATCGAGCGCATGAAGGACTTCAACGAAAGAGAAGACTTCCTGCTAGGGCGCGCATTGTCCGAAGATGCCAGGAACAAGCGGAACGATCGAGCGGCCAACCGCTTCGGTTTACGTACTTGTGACATCTATGCCTTGGGAGCGGTAGGGATTCAGGACATCTTCGTCCGATGCATCGGTGATCAAACGTGTCAGTCGGGAAGCAGGACCGACCAGGTAAGGCAGAGATGTCCCCATTTTCCCAAGTGAAATCAGGCCAACCACTTCCGTTGAAGCTCCTATCATCGCTTGCTTCACGTAAGCTTCTTCTCGGTCGCCGACGGTTATTCCGACCTCCGGGTGCAAACTGCACATTCCGAGAAAACATAGATCAGCGCGAATGGATTCGACTCGACGAATGGTCTCGATGCCTGTCGTGACCCGCGCCTCTTTAAGAAAATTTCCTCCGAGCATCAGCACGCTCAACTTCGGATGATCCGCCAACGCCAGCGCAAGCGGTGGGCTGTTGGTAACAATCGTCGCCGAACGCTCTCTTGAAAGGTAGGAAGCAATTCTTAGATTAGTGGTACCTCCATCAATCAGCACCACCTGACCGTCGCGGATCATGTCAGCCGCCGCTCGAGCAATTCCGATCTTGCTCTCCATGTCGATTTGTTGGCGAGACACGAAAGGAACGGCCTCGGCACGGCGAGGCAGGGCGCCGCCGTGTACCCGCTGGATCTTTCCCGAACTCGCCAATTCGCGCAGATCTCGACGAATCGTGTCTTCAGAGACCTTGTATCGACTGCTAAGGTCCGCGGCGAGGACTCGGCCCTCACTGCCAAGCAGCTCCAGGATGTACTGGTGGCGCTCTTCCTTTAGGGCGATTTGGCCTGCTTCCGCTTCTGGTTTCATTCTGTCCATTTTGCACGAATACACTTGGATATGCACGTATATACGTGTATTATCCGATTTATGCATGATACTGCCAAACGTAGCGCCATACAAGGTCTTTTGCAAAAGCGTTCGGTTCGGGCAGTCGTCTTCGATTACGGAAACGTTCTTTGCCTCGAGCAAACGCTGGAGGATATGAAAGGTATGGCGCTCGTTTGCGGCATTCCCCATGAGCGATTCTCGGGACTTTACTGGAAGCTACGGCCGCCCTACGACCGGGGATATCGATGGACCTGCCTACTGGACAGCGGTTGTTGGCCAGCAAGAACTGGGTTTGAGCAGAGATCAGCTATATAGATCGAGACAAAGGCTTCGTTCTTTATCCAGTGGCAGCTGGCATTGTTGCCTGAGCTTGCGTGTCTCTGCTATGGTGATCGCACCAACACGATTGGACCTTTTCATCCTAGGATCAAAGACGATGCCAGGACTTCTGCAGCGTTTTTTACCGCGCGACGACGATTATTTCCAGCTCTTCGCGAGGCAAGCGGAGAATATTCAGAAGGGCGCTCGGGCGCTTTGCGACATGCTTTCGCGTTATACTGCGGTGAACGAGCAGGTACAGAGCATTAAAGCCATCGAGCACGCAGGTGATGAGATCGCGCACACCATCATCACGAAGCTCAACCAGACTTTTATCACGCCCATCGATCGCGAGGACATCCACGAACTGTGCTCTACCCTCGACGACGTCATTGATTTAATTGACGCAGCCGCGAGCCGTTTCGTTCTCTACCGAGTGGACGCGGTGCGAAACGGGACGGCCGACCTCGCCAAGATTCTTCAGGAGGCTTGTACCGAAGTGACTGCATTGGTACACGCAATCGAGAATCGGGATGAGGCTCTCAGACACTCTATTGAAATCAATCGTCTTGAGAATGAAAGTGATCGTCTCTGCCGCACACTGATCGCTCAGCTCTTCGATGAAGAAACCGATCCGGTTCAGATCATCAAGTGGAAAGAGATTTTTGAAGTTATCGAGACAGCCGTCGATAAGTGCGAAGATGTCGCCAATGTGGTAGAAGGCGTAGTGCTGAAGAGCGCCTGACCACGTGAATCCATTTGATCTGCTTATAGCTGTAATCATACTTAGCCTTGCGTTCGAATTTTCGAACGGCTGGCATGACGCTGCGAACTCCATCGCGACAGTGGTGTCTACGCGAGTGCTGACGCCGTTCCGTGCGGTTGTGTGGGCGGCGTTTTGGAACTTCATTGCGGCATTCGTGTTCGGCACGGCGGTGGCGAAGACGATTGGCAAGGGTATGGTGCACATCGAGATGGTCGACCAGAAGGTTCTGCTGGCTGGACTGTTGGGAGCCATCGGTTGGAACCTGATCACACTGACCCTGGGACTTCCTACGAGTTCATCGCATGCGCTGATGGGCGGGTACGGCGGCGCGGCGGTCGCGAAAGCCGGTTTTGTGGCGTTAATTCCGGGCGGCTGGACGAAGCCGGTGGCGTTCATCTTTCTATCGCCAATCATTGGGATGTTGATCGGGATGATTGTGACCGTGGCCACGAGTTGGATCGTCCGCAAGCAACGGCCGCTACGGGTGGACCGATGGTTTCGGCGGCTCCAACTTCTTTCCGCCGCGGCTTATAGCCTCGGTCACGGGACGAATGATGCGCAAAAAGGAATGGGCATTATCGCGACGGCCCTTTTCGCGGGTGGCTTGATGAAGACGTACGACGTCCCCTATTGGGTCATCCTTTGCTGCCACTTGGCGATGGGTGGCGGTACGATGGCGGGAGGTTGGCGAATCATCAGGACTATGGGACAGCGCATCACCAAGCTGACACCTTTTGGGGGATTCGCCGCGGAAACAGCCGGTGCCTTGACGCTAGTTGCGACTGCGCATTTTGGTATTCCTGCAAGCACGACGCACACAATCACCGGTGCCATCGTCGGCGTCGGCGCCTCGCGGCGCTTGACTGCGGTGCGCTGGGGAGTGACTCGCCGTATCGTACTTGCTTGGGTGCTGACGATTCCCGGTGCTGCTCTCCTTGGAGCCGTTCTCTTTCACGCAGTTCGGTCCTGGGTGAATTGATTTCGTAGAGCGCCGACCGGAAAGCGTTGGCCATTTCCCATTCCGTGCAGATATCCAAACAGATTCGCGTTAACATACCGAATTCGTTCGGGAACAGCCGCTTTTTAATTCTGCCTTGGGTGCGAGTGCGCGGACTAGCCAGCAAGATTCTGGGGCAGTGTGCCCGGCAACTTCCCGGTGACTGGGAACTCCGCTATGGCTACCGGCCGCTTCTGCTAGAGACTTTGGTGGACGTGCGCCGCTTCCGTGGCACCTGCTATCGAGCGGCGAACTGGATTCACATCGGGCAAACGCAAGGACGTGGAAGGATGGATAGCGAACACCGAGCTCACGGCTTGGCTCCGAAAGACATTTATCTCTATCCTTTATGCAGCGAAGTGCGGCAGCAACTGTGCCGCGACTCGCATGTTAAATCCTTGTCCGGCTCCCACAATTAGGCGGTAAACAAATACCGGTAGTGGAAGCGACTTTACATCAAATGGAACGAAATCTCATAGCTGAGTCACGATGCCCGCGGGTTGGAGTTCAAACCTACTTTGGGGGTGCCGAGATTGTGGGCGGATGACGGACAACTCGTCCAGAACCGCGGCAGCTGACTGAGGAGCGGTTCACTACTACGTTCCAAATGGCAGAAAATGACACCTTTTTGTCATTGCTGCCATCGGCTTCAGGCATTAGCATCGTGCCATGAGAAGCTCAAGAAAGCTGCTTCCGGCGAAGAATCGTTCAAGAACCATCGTCTTTCTTGCGGCGCCAAGCAGTCAGATCCTCGATGTGGCCGGCCCATTTCAAATCTTTGTCCGTGCAGCGGAGCTCTTCGTCCAAGAGTGCCCGGGACGGAAGGCACCTTATAACGTGCTGCTGGCAAGTACCACCCGCCGCAGATCTGTAGCGACAAACTGCGGATTAGTCTTAACTGGAACCAAGACTTTCCGCACTCTCCGCGGACCAATCGATACTCTGCTCGTGGCTGGCGGAAGCGGCATGGAAACGGCTGCCCATGACGAGGAATTACTTCTCTGGCTGCAAAAAGCCGCTCAGCGAGTGCGCCGCATTGGCTCCATCTGTACTGGCGCCTTCCTACTTGCTTCGGCCGGGCTTTTGGACGGCAAACGTGCGGCGACACATTGGAAATGGGCGACGGAGCTGGCAAACAAATTTAAGAACATAACTGTCGATCCTGGCCCCATCTACATCCGCGATGGAAACACGTACACCACTGCAGGGATCACAGCCGGCATGGACCTCGCGTTGGCTCTGGTCGAAGACGACCTTGGGGCACCGATGGCCTTGAAGGTCGCACGAGAGATGGTGTTGTACTTGCGCAGAGCTGGAGGTCAATCGCAGTTCAGTACTGCGTTGTCTCTGCAGGCCTCCGACCGGAAACAAATCGAAGAGATTCGTTCTTGGACCCACGACAATCTGCGCCAGGACCTACCGGTAGAAAAGCTTGCCGCAAAGGCCGGTATGAGTCCGCGTAACTTTGCGCGCGTGTTCCTGAAGGACACTGGTACAACCCCGGCACGGTTCGTGGAGTGCCTGCGCGTTGAAGCAGCCCGGCGCCGATTGGAGGAATCGCACGACAAACTCGAAAAGGTTGCAAACGACTGTGGTTTTGGCTCGATTCAGAGTTTGCGCCGGTCGTTTTTTCGGGTTCTGCATGTTCCTCCGAACGACTACCGGCACCGGTTCACGGAGATGACGAAAGCCCCGGAATGATTACTCAGATTAAGACAGAAGACGTCATAAAAAGGAGTGAAAGGACATTATGAATCGAAGAGAATTGCTAAAGAGATCGGCGGCACTCGGTTTGGCAGCTGGAACTCCATCCCTGGTGGCAGGCAAGTTGTTTGCAGAGACGAGCGGACTCCAGGCGAAGAGTGCCACAGAGAAAACTAAACCAGTTTCCAACCCCCTGGCGCCTCCCGCCCATGGCAGTATCCCGGTGGCATTTCTGGTTTCAGAAGGGGCGGTGATCATCGATTTCTGTGGACCATGGGAGGTGTTCGAAAATGTGAACGTTCCTAGCCGCGCGGGCAACCCGTTCCAGCTTTACACCGTTGCGGAGACGACTAGCCCGATTCATGCTAGCGGCGGGATGAAAATCATACCTGAATACACCTTCGATACTGCTCCTGCGCCCAAGGTGATCGTGATTCCGGCCCAGGACGGAAGCAGCGAAGCCATGATGGATTGGATTCGCAAGGCGACAAAAAACACAGACGTAACCATGTCGGTTTGCACTGGAGCGTTTGTGCTGGCCCGCACTGGCTTGTTATCAGGCAGAGCAGCCACCACGCATCACAATTCTTACCGAAGCTTTGTCATGCAGTTTCCGGATGTCCAATTCAAGCGTGGTGCTAGGTTCGTCGAGGACAGCAATCTCGCCTCGTCGGGCGGACTTTCTTGCGGCATCGATCTCGCGCTTCGAGTGGTCGAGCGCTATTTCGGCCGTGAAGTCACGAGTAAAACTGCCTACCAGTTGGAATACCAAGGTCAAGGCTGGAAGAACCCAGATTCAAATAGCATTTACTTGAAAGAACTGGCCTCGACTGAGGCGCATCCTCTCTGTCCGGTGTGTAAGATGGATGTTGATAAGTCAACCGCTCCGAAATCTGCCTATAAAGGCAAGATCTACTACTTCTGTTCGCGCGACCACAAAGAACAGTTTGATGCAACTCCTGAAAAGTTCGCAGGAGCCCTTGACCAATGAACGCAGTGCGGATCGTCCAAGTTGGCTACCGGTTTCATTGCTGACTGTAGCGCGTTGCCGTCGCAGCCGCTTGGGACTAAGTTGGAAGCTCCATTTGGAGTTTGCCGCCGATTGTGGGACGGATGACGAGCAACTCGGAAGTAATGCAAATGTTCCAGACGGCATTCGCAAGGCTACCCGCTCGGACGAGATTCGTCCAATAATCCGTCCCTGGCCACTCCCTCCGCTACGACCTACGCGCGCCGCCTCCGGCGTCGCAGGTCTTCGCTACAGGAGTGGCCAGCGCAAGACGAACCATGCTCTAATGTCGGAAACGTCGGCGGGCACCTCAGTCCGAGGCTATTCCACTTAACATATAGATAGGACATTTTCCTTTACCTTTCTTTCTGCCCCGTTTTCTTTGGGGCACGAGAGAGAGCGAGGGAGCGTGGAGTCGGAGGCTAGCGTCTGCTTTATGGGAGGGACCCATGCCGTCTGGTGAGGAGCCGTGAAAGCAGAAGACGCGTGAGCTGGATTCCAACCTTACCAACCTTAATGGTCCCTTGCCTATGTATCGGTGATGTGGATAGAGTACGAAGATTCGCAATGCGCATCCTGGGACTGGGACGAGTATGGACTCCGCTACATCCACATTTGGCTTGGTAGAACGGTTCAAGAAGGGTGAGACGGAGGCGTTCAGCCTAATCTTCCGGAAGTACCAGAGGAGGTTGGCGGTGCTAGTGCACTACAAGATGAGCCCGGAGCTGCGTGGTGCAGTTGAGGCGGATGACATCTTGCAGGAGGTGTTCCTGGCGGCGGCTCAGGATATAAGCAATTTCACTTATCAGTCTCCGGGAAGCTTTATGGCGTGGCTATCGCGGATTGCGGACCACGTGGTCGTGGATGCGGCCCGTTACCAGAACCGTGGGAAGCGGCACGCGGAAGAGACGTTGAGGTTCCGGTCGGAGAGTAACCCGGCGGGGCCGGAACCGGTGGATAGAGAAACGCCGAGCCGCGTGTTTGCCCGGGCAGAAAACTTGCAGATCCTGCTCAAAAAACTGGATGCCCTCCCGGCGGAATACCGGGAAATGATCCTGTTGGCAAAGTTCGAGGGACTGACGACAAAAGAGATTTCCGAACGCGTCGAGAAAACGCGTGAGAGCGTGGCCCTTACGTTGCACCGCGCGCTGAAACGCTTCCGCGAGCTGGAAGCGGCGGCGCAATGACGATGAACGCCGAAGAATTCCCAAGAAATCCTCGGAATCCGCCGCCCCGCGGGGAAGAATCCTCGGAGCGGGAGCGTGCGGTAGCCGAAGCGCTGGCGGCGTACTTGGATCGCGTGTCGCGCGAAGAGACGGTGGACATTGATACGTTCTGCAAGATTCGTCCCGGACTGGAAAACGAGCTTCGGCCGTTGCTGGAATCCCTGAATGAGATGGATGGACCGCCATTTTCCGAGAGTTCTGCTCCGGAATCCGAAGGAGGGGAAGAACTGCCCGAGAGGCTGTCCGGGCACAAGATTCTCGGGGAGATTGGCACCGGGGGAATGGGACGGGTTCTGCTAGGATCTGACGAGCGATTGAACCGAAAAGTCGCGATCAAAATACTCGGAGGACGCTACCGCACGGAAGAATCCGTCAAGGCGCGCTTTATGCACGAAGCGCGCGCACTGGCGCAGATCAGCCATCCGAACATCGTGCATATCTTCAGCCTGGGCCCGCCGGACGAACTTCCTCACTTCGTGATGGAATTGGTGGAGGGAACATCGCTCGTGGAAGCGGGGCGAGCCTTGACGCTGACGCAAAAAGCGGAGCTGATGCGCAAGGTTGCGCTGGCTGTGGATTTTCTACACGAGCACCAGATCGTACATCGCGACCTGAAGCCGACGAACATTTTGGTCAGCGCGGACCTGGAACCAAAGATCCTGGATTTCGGGCTGGCACAGCATCTGGAGAGCGACAGCAAGCGACTGACACGGCCCGGCGAGATCATGGGCACGCCGGATTACTTTTCACCGGAACACACCGTGCCGGGGTCGCGATTCGATCGGCGAAGCGATGTTTTTTCGCTGGGCACGATACTGTACGAGCTATTGACCGGAAGCCCGCCGTTTCACGGGGAAACGTTCGGCGAGCAGGTGCGGCGGATCCGCCAACAGGATCCTACGCTGCCGCGGCGTCGGAATCCAGAAATACCTGGGGATTTCCAGGACGTCTGCCTGAAAGCACTGGAAAAGAAACCGGAGAACCGCTACGCGTCGGCGCGAGAAATGGCGGATGACCTGGAACGATTCCTAGCGGGAGAAAAAGTGCATGCGGTGCCTACCGCGTATTCGAACCTCATGTCCGGGATGATCGAGCAACACCTGCGCGAGCTGGAGGGCTGGCGGGAGGAGGAAATCGTTTCGGAACATGAGTACGAAGCGTTGCGCAAAGACTACGGACGGCTAGTGGAGCGAGAAGACGCGTGGATCTTGAATGCGCGAAGGCTGTCGTTGCCGCAAGTGAGTTTGTATCTCGGTGCCTGGATCCTCACGGTGGGAGCTGCGTTGTTGTTCCTGTTCCAGTTTGTGGATCTTTCGGGAACGCTCGGGGTCATCGTGGTGGCTGGAGTCGCGGCATTGATGGCGGACCGCGGACTGCGGCTTTGGAAATCGGGACAGTTGCGGGTTGGAATCGCCTACCTGCTGGCGTTTTGCCTGTTGCTTCCGATTGCGTTGCTCGTGGCGTTTGGGGCGTATCAGCTATTCACGAAGGCTGCGGCGAACCCGGATTGGGAGTTGCTGGGGCGTATCTCAAAGACGTTCAAACAAACTACGAATGCGCAGATCTGGTGGGCGGTGATTCTGTCGCTGCCAGCGTACGTGTGGCTGAGGCGGTTTACGAATTCGTCGGTGTTTTCGCTCGTTTTCGCGGTAATGACGGCGTGGTTATGGGTGGTCACACTGATGCGAATGGGGCTGTTGGAGTGGCTAGACACCGACCCAGGAAAATTCTATTTCCGACTGATCCCGGGCGCGCTGCTGTTTTTCGCGATGGCGTTGACAGTGGAGCGGCGTCATTTGCCGAACGACTCGAGGTACTTCTACCCGATCGCAGTGGTTTTCACATTCGCCGCGCTTAGCGGGCTGGCAAGCGCTCATAAGCCGTACCAGGATTGGCTGGCGACGAAGTTGCCCTGGACACGTGGGCAGATCGAGTATCTTTTTATTGTCAATGCGGGGATCTATCTGCTGCTGGAGGTCATTTGCGAACGGTTCTCAGTGTCGCAAATTCGCGCTGTAGGCAAAGCGTTCCGATTTGCGATACCTGGACACGTGCTGACTTCCTTGTTTTTTCTAGGGCTGACGGCGACGGAGAGATGGGAAGGCCAACTGAACGATCTCGCGAAGAAGAGGGAGGCGCGCGTCTTTGAAATGCTCCTGCCGGGAGCCGCGCTGGTATTTGTGTATGGAAGTATCCGGAAGCAAATGAAGAACTATTTTGTCGTCGGGATGTTGTTTCTGGCGATCGGTCTGGTGAGGATGCAAGAAGACATCTTCAAGCAGACGTCGCGCTGGCCGATCCTGTTGCTGATTCTCGGGTCCTTGCTGATGGTGAGCGCGACGAGGTATTCAGCCATCAAAATGGCCGTGGCGAGGATGGTTCGGCGCGGGGGTTGAAAAAGCCGGATAGGCTGCGTAGGACTGCAATTCCCACCTTAAATTGTCGCTATTCCTTAACGAGGGGAAGTGATGGCCTGTAGGTCCACGGCAGAGCTGCCGAGAGACCGGGGCGGACCTCGAAGGAGTGCGACTATGGCTAAAGAAACGGGTAAAGGGTATTGGCGGTGGACTCGGCTACTAGGAGCTGCGCTGGCGCTGGTGAGTATTGTTCTGACCGGGTGTGACAGCGACGGGAATCCGTTTGTTGTGTCGCTTCAGCCCCTTTACACCCAGCTAGATTTGGATGCCGATTCCAGATTGAACGGGACTTGGAGCGACGAAGAAGGAGATGTGACGTTCTCGTTCGAACAAGGAAAAGAGAAGGGGAAGGAGAAAGAGTACAAGCTGGTAGTAAAGGAAAAGGACGGAGACAAGGAAGTGTCGGGTGAATTCGATGCGCGCGTCGTGCGGCTTGGAGTGTTCTGGTTTCTGGACATTTATCCCCGAAGCAGCAAGGAGGGGAGCGACTTTTACAGCGTCCATTTTATGCGAGCGCATACCATCGCGCGCTTGGAGATCAAACAGGATTCGATCCAAATGGCATTTTTGAGCGCAAGCTGGCTGAAGGCGAAGATCCAGGAAAAGAGCGTCGATACACCGTACGTGAAGGCGGATGATGCGCTGCTGCTGACAGGAACGACGGAGGAAGTGCAAGCGCTGGTGTCTTGCCATGCGAACGACGATGAGGCGTTTGCCGATCCGCTGTTGCTGGAGAAGCAGCGGGTTGAGGAGGAAGAGCAATGAAATCCGTGGAGATTCAGCAAGCTGAGATGAAATCGACAGTGGCCCGACACTGCGGGGAGAGCATCCCGTCAAGCGCGTGCAAGCGACTGGATAGCTGGAAAGAGATCGCGTCTTATCTTCGGCGTTCGATCCGGTGCGTGCAAAGATGGGGGAAGGATGAAGGGCTGCCCATCCTGCGTCACCAGCACGCGCGTGGTGCCACGGTGTACGCGTATGGGGAAAAACTGGATGAGTGGTGGCGAGGGACCACGAGCGACATTTAGCAATCGTGACGCTTCCCCGAACCCTCTGCGCAGGAGACTCTTCACGACGCGTGGCCTACGCGCGCGGCGAGGTTGTGAAATCGCGAGCGCCTCGGATTTCCTTTTGGAGTTATCCACGTTATGCTTCCCGCATTATGGGGACGAGCGGAATAACGCTAAATTCTGTTGGCATCCCAGGGGGCGAAGCGAGAAAACAACGAGAGTAATGCCGACCTTGCCCACTGACGGCGGATTCTGTCTAAAAGACCGAGGAACCTACAATGGGAGAATCTTTTCCCTTGTTCTTTGAGGATCTTTCTCCATGTATGTATGTCGCTTCTTCGCTTGCTGAGGGGGAGAAACTTAAGGCAGTCGGATGGCTTGCTTGGGGCCATCCTTACAAACGACGGAAAGCAAAATTGCCGGAGCAGCGCTTTGGCCAGCTGCTTCGACTGCTTCAAGAGCCTTGGGAGCCTGGTCATTTTATGGGGTCCCACGAGTGTGAATTCTGTCCTGAAGAACCCCTCCAGGTCTCCAGCGAAAAATACAAAGAGCCTGAGGTGCCCTTAGTGAGTCGTCGAGTCGTTGATGGCGTGGAGATTGAGTGTATCCAATGGCAAACTCCACATTTGGAAGCTTATTCCCGGCGCCATCAGATCGAGCGCGATGGGTTAGTAGTTCATTTTGGAGCCAATAACCTGTATGTGCCCGCCGAGCGTTGCGTCTACGTAGCACCTTCGATGATTGCGCACTACGTGGATGTGCATCGCTACGAGCCGCCAGCAGCTTTTTGGGAGGCCGTTATGAACTGTCCCGGAATGGGCTCCGAGAAGTATAGGCAGGCGTTGATCGCCAACGGACCGTCGAATGAACAAGGGTGCGCGAAGTGCAGTCCGGGTAAAGCGGCTGCGGATAAATTTCTGGCGGGCTTAAGGTTTCAGCAGCTGCAGACTGCGCCCGGCAGTCTACCGAACCCAGCAGAAACGAAATCATGATTGGAACTAACATCGGAGGCCGACTCGCAAACCGGAGCATATTTTCCCCTCGTTGCACCTTGATTTATTGTTAGTATGTGTCCGGTTTGAGATTCGCCGCAAGCACTGATAGAAGAGGCTGCCGAACGCCACATCGATAATCCAGAAAAGCCAAAGTTTTGAAATTGACCGCGCACATCGAAACACCCGCTATACATTCAAGTGGGGGCGTCTTTCCGGAGCAAACATCTTTCCGGAGCAAACAATTGACCTTCCGGAGATTCGCAAGTACTATCGGCCAACCTCGGAGGACATTCCCATGAACCACCCAGCCTAGTTCCACTCTGTGCTTGTGTGCTCACAGCCGTTGATGCAACCGCACAATCGAAGTCCGCAGCCTGTACGACACCATCCGCCGAACCGCTGAACGCTATTTATCCCGAGGTTGGGTCAGCTCTATTTCGATTTACGTCGCACTCC
>Ga0137371_10001654_pt1 | contig 17688 bp, 16 predicted proteins | sample SagtaG_7_FD_104919 | JGI IMG/M metagenome (GOLD analysis project Ga0137371, IMG submission 104919) | Vadose zone soil microbial communities from Sagehorn Ranch, Mendocino, California, USA - Sage1_R_40_16 metaG | ecosystem: Environmental > Terrestrial > Soil > Vadose zone | place: USA...
CATCGTCGCCAGGGAAAAGATGTGCTAACTCTGCGCCGCTGTTTCACGGAACCGGACGTTTGCTTCGCCCCTTTCTCTTGAGAAGATATTTGCTTCGCCTTCCTCTCACGGCGGTTCTGCTCACGTGTTTTCATCTATTACATATTCCTATCACTTGGTAATGAAAGTGCTCAGTCTGCTTACTCTCCCAATGTTCTCAATGGATTATAGAAGCGGAACCTATTATCGTCAATAGGATGATTGCCCATAGAAGTATTATAAACGAGAAGAAAGGGAAGTGCAGACTTCCAGGCGTGCACACTGCCTTGTTTGGAAGCCTGCTTGTTCTTTTCCCTTTATCGTCCGAAGCGCCTCAAGCGCAGAGAATTGCTGACAACCGTGACGGAGGAGAGCGCCATCGCCGCCGCTGCGAAGATGGGAGCCTGTTCCTTCAAGAACGGAATCATCGGCGAGAGGATCGCCAATGGAATAAGAATGACGTTGTACGCAAAGGCCCAGAAGAGATTTTGCTTGATGGTTCGCAAGGTCGCACGAGAAAGGGCCAGTGCCGTCGCCACGCTGCGCAAATTACCCTTGACCAGCGTGATATCCGAAGCCTCCATTGCGATATCCGTCCCAGTGCCCATCGCAATACCCGCATCCGCCTGAACCAGAGCGGGCGCGTCATTGATCCCATCGCCCGCGAAGGCGACGATCCATCCCTGCTCCTGGAGACGTTTGACCTGATTGGCTTTGTCTTCCGGCAGCACCTCTGCCAACACCTGTTCGGCAGGAATGCCCACTTGTGTTGCAATGGCTTGCGCAGTACGGCGGTTGTCGCCCGTGATCATCCACACGGCCAATCCCTGCTCATGCAACTGTTGGATCGCTTCTGCTGATCCCACCTTCACCGTATCCGCAACAGCAACAATGCCCACGGCCTTACCATCCAGGGCGACCAGCATGGCCGTCTTGCCTTGCTCTTCCAGGGTTGCCAGTTGCGCCTCCAAAGAAGTGAAAGGAATAGCGCGTTCATTGAGTAACACGCGCGTTCCGACCAGAACAGCGTGACCCTCAACCTCCGCTTCGACGCCACGTCCAACCAGAGCGGTGAAATGTTCGAGAGAGGCATTGAGCGTCAGACCGCGAGCTTTTGCACCATCGACAATGGCAGCAGCTAATGGATGTTCTGATCCCTGCTCTGCTGCTGCAACGAGACGCAGCATCTCTTCTTCCGACGTATCGGAGAGCACGATCACATCCGTCAGTTCGGGCTTGCCTTTGGTAATCGTGCCTGTTTTATCAAGCAGCACAGCGCGTACTGCCTGGATACGCTCCAGACTCTCTCCACCTTTGATCAAAATGCCCTGTTCCGCACCTTTGCCGGTTCCCACCATGATCGCGGTCGGCGTTGCTAATCCAAGCGCACAGGGACAGGCGACCACCAGGACGGTTATCGCAGCCACGATGGCAATGATCCAGGGAGAAACTGCTCCACTCATTACCTGTGCGGTACCAAAGGTGGGAATGCCAATCGTGTTCACAACAATCGTCCAGGTGATGAAGGTGAGTGTGGCAATGACCAGCACCACCGGGACGAAGATACCAGAGATGGTATCAGCCAGGCGTTGAATGGGCGCTTTGGACCCCTGTGCCTGCTCCACCAGACGAATGATGTTCGCCAGCACCGTGTCGGCTCCAACTTTCGTCGCACGCATATGCAACAGTCCGCGCTGGTTGATGGTTGCCCCAATCAGTGGATCACCTTCCACCTTTTCAACGGGAAGACTTTCGCCTGTGATCATCGACTCATCGACTGAGGAGCGACCGTGCTGCACGACCCCATCCACCGGCAGCTTCTCACCGGGACGTACGACCACTTCATCGCCGACCTGGACCTGTTCAATGGGAATCTCCTCTTCCTGTCCACGACGCATCACCCGGGCGGTGCGTGCCTGCAACCCGATCAATTTTTTGATAGCCTCGTTGGTCTGCCCCTTAGCACGCGCCTCCAGGTATTTTCCGAGGTAAATCAAGGTGAGAATGAGTGCTGCCGTGTCGTAGAAAATGGTTCCACCACCAACAAACTGGGGGAAGAAGGTTCCGACCCCGCTCATCAGATAGGCAGCAGTAGAACCGACGCTGATCAGGGTATCCATATTCGCGCCACCATGACGCAGCGTTCTGAGCGCTCCCCGGTGGAACTCCCAGCCCACGATGGCCCAGACGGGGGTCGTTAGAGCAAAGAGCAGGTAGTCTTCTCCGGGAAACCTGTTCATAAAGAACATGGTCAGGATGATGATCGGGAGCGAAAGAATGATCCCCAGAATCAAGGTGTTGCGTTTGTGCAGAATCTCTGCCTGTCTGCGCTTACTACGCTCATCTTCTTGCTGCGCGGCCAGAGAGGGCAGTGAAGCAGCACTCACGACGGTACTCGACGCAACCGGGCGCGGTGGGGGTTGATCCAGTGGCATCGCTTTATAGCCCACCGCCTCCACCTTCTGCACCATCTGCTCTACTCCCGTCTGCTCAGGATCATACATCACGGTCGCCCGCTCGGTTGCAAGGTTTACCTGGGCATTAATGACGCCTGGAACCCTTTTGAGCCCCTTCTCGATGCGCATCGCACAGGAAGCGCACGTCATGCCTTCGAGCGAGAAGACCACATGACAACGACTGTCCTGAGGTATCGCTCTGCGCTGATCTATAGAATTTTTGGCTTCTGTTGCCATTGTGATCACCTCTTATTTTGCGCCTAACCTTCTATCCCTACCCCTATGGGGTGGGTATACGATAAGATAAGTATACCTGAAGAAGAGCAGGTTTGTCAAATCGAACGATGTCGCAACCGCGACAATGGTAAAGAACACCACCAGGAGAGCGAGTGAAGGAACAAAATAAAAATGATACCCCTCTCATCAATCTACGGAGAGATTCGTGTAGCTATTCAGAGCCAGTCGGTGCATAGACGGCCCAGGTCTCATTACCTGTTTCCTGCCAGGCATAGTGAGGCAATGAGACTACTGGGAAAATGCAAACGTGCTCGTCGTGAGCACAATCTGCTGCCTACTTGCTGACGGTAATAGGCAATTTCATTCCTGCTTCATAATGCCCAGGCAAATGGCATGCCAGTTCAAGAGAACTACCCACGCTCGAAGACGGGAACGTGACATCGACCGTCTTGCTCTCTCCCGGTGCAATGCTCTCAATCATGACGAGCGACTGTTTATGCAGATCATCCATAGACATTGATCCCATCCCTGCCAGTGGTGGGAGGATCATAAACTCATGGGCCATTTTGCCATTGTTGGTCACCACAAAATGATAGGGCATTCCCGGAGAAAACGTGGTCGTAGAGGCTGACACTTTAAAATCAGAGAGCGTGACAGAAACCTCCTGTGATCCTGCAGGACCAGAACTGCCTCCACAGGCAGATAGTACTATTGTCAATAGTATGAGAAGCGAACCAAAGATGACGCGATACTTCAAGGCATATCTCCTTCTTCACTGGAAATGGAATGAGGTGAGTCGTACGATGCATTTGGGGAGGATAAGTACCGTTATTCCTCACATATATACATTATACAACTGACCAGCAACTCACAAGGGGAGTGCTGGTCAGAGAAGAGGAGAGGGCGTTTCCTCACCGACGAGTCCCTCCCAACACCGATCCCTTCACGTGCCCATGCGGCTTCTTGTTTCGCCCTACTTGCGTTCATCATCTATCATGTAACCACTACCCTTTGCCGAACTAGAGTTCTAGTTTCATCACTAGTTGTGAGGGTTTACCATGAAAGGTACCTGCATACCAGCTCCATAGTGTCCCTGAGTGCCGCAAGCGAACTCAAAGCTCTGCCCTGCAGAAGACGAGGCAAAGGTGTAATCAAATGTCCTGGTCTCACCGGGCGCAACACTGTCGTACATGAAGAGCGCTGAGCGGTGCATCTCATCCACCGACATATGCTCCATATTCATGCCCATTGGCATCATCGCAAATTGATGAGCCACATGTCCCATATTCGTGACAACGAAGTGGTAGGGCATTCCAGCAGTAAAGGTGGTCGAAGAAGATTCGACCTTGTTGTCAGAGAGAGTCACTTGCATTGTTTGAGACTTCAAAGGGGTTGTTTGATCGGGCTTCGAACCAGAGGGAGTCGTACTGCTCCCACAGGCAGCCAGAAGCAGCAGGAACGGTACCAGGAACAACCCTAAAACGAGTCGGTATTTCATCATGTCTCTCCTTATGAATGCAGGAAGCGACGCACTTCCCGAGGTCGCCAGTCGCTCCGGCGTTTGCTCAAATGCGCCCATATCAATCTCGTCTCGTCTCTGTCCATGTTCGAGCAATAGCAAGAGTATGCCCGGACAATGCCACCTTGTATTATTGCCCGGGCATATCACGTGCGACATCACAATACCTGTTGGTGAGATCACGGTCGGCTCACAAAACGCCCACTGAGAAAACAAGTAGTGATTACATGGTAAGTGATAAATGCAAGTAGGACAAGAAGCCGCATGGGAACGTGAAGGGATCGGAAGCCGACCATCTCTTATCACTTACCATGTTAACCACTACCTCTTTTTGCAACACAGCCTTGATACATGCGTCTGTCCTCTCACTATCCCTTACGCGTCAGTTCTTGACGTGACTGCGCCCTGCCTCGCCCCAGCTTTGGAAGAGCCAGAGGCCAGGAACCCCCAGCGTCCCAGCATGGGAGTCAGGTAGCGATCTACTCCATAGTACAGTCCAGCATTCGCGAAGAACAGCCCGACAAAGACGAGCACGTAGATAATTGCCCCTCCAATGTCTGTAGAACCAGCAGCATACGGACCGCCGAAGCCTTCAGCCGTCGTCCAGATGACAATGGCCAAGAGGATTCCAACAATATACGTGAGATTACTGAAAGCGCCAAGGATCAAGGTAATGGCTATAGCGGTCTCTCCGATGGCAACCGCATGAGCGAAGACATGGGGATCCACCTTCACGATGTTGATCCAGAAATTAATCCATGCCTGGATCCAGACTGGCTGACCATCGAGCGGGCCAGTCAGGTAGCTCACGAAATTGTTGATGAAGTCAGGTTGCCACTTGAACCACGCATCGATGGCCCAGACCAGTCCGAAGACGATACGTAAGATGCCAATCCCTTTGAGACGCCAAGGAGCCCATTGAGTGTTCATAAAAACCTCCTTGCATGTTGTAATGACAGGTAGCTGTCCTATGCCACCTGACCAGTGTCCATCATGCGCTCAGACAAAATACGGTGTACATCTCCTGGTGTCCTTCATTTTCCTCCGGCGTTCTGTGTCGGGAAATGAGGATAGACAGGTCTACAAGAAAAACAATAAGAGATCAAGGATAAAGCTGCCGTTGCTATCTCCCTTTGCCTAACGCATGCCAGGCTTCCCAACATGAAAGCCCGCTTGCTCCACTACTGCAACGACTTTGTCCTGGCTGGTCATTGCAGGATCATACTCAACATATGCCATTTCAGTATCTGCGTTGACATAGACATATTTCACCCCTGCCTCCTGTACTAATGCTTGCTTAATCAGGAGCAAGGTATCGTCGTTCCCACGCAGATCATAAAGTGGCAGTGTCATGCGCTGGCTTTTCACGAGAGCGCTCCTTTCCACCGCACCAGAGAAACGACCAGGAGGAGACGTTACAACAAAGATGCAGAGAGAGGAACTCCTCCTGGTTGAGCAGCATGGAGCTTCTCTAGAAATTATACAAGACATGACTGAGGATACACTAAGGAGAACCTGATGAATTGCTGAGGAAGCGACATGCTATGGAGAGGCATTGAGAGGGAGACGGACGAGGGCTGTCGTTCCCTGGCCCGGCAGGCTTTCAAGCGTGATCTGTCCATCGTGTTGTTCAACGATCCACCGGGCAATGGAAAGACCAAGCCCCACTCCACCGGGATCGCGGCCACGTCCCTGATCAGCGCGGTAGAACCGCTCGAAGATATGTGGCATCTCCTCTGGTGCAATCCCTATCCCCGTGTCACGTACCAACACTTCAACGAATGCGCCCTTGCGTTGCAGTCCCAGCGTCACCCATCCATCAGCAGGGGTATACTTGAGCGCGTTGTCCAGGAGGATCAACAACAGTTGCTTCAGCCGATCGGCATTTCCATTGATACTGGCAGGTTCGAATGGGTCAAGGATAAGCGTCTGACCTGTGGAGAGTTGATGGGCCTGATGGAATGACTCTAGTACAATTGCATCCAGGTCAATCGTCGCACGTTTAAAAGAAATGCCCGCATCGGCACGAGCCAGCGACAGCAGATCAGCAACCAGCCGGGTCAGACGGGTCGCTTCCTGTTCCGCCTCTGCGAGGGCATCTTCACGTTCCATTTCTGAGAGCGAGCGTTGATAGCGCAGTAATTCCAGGTTGCCCCGGATTGCAGTCAGCGGAGCCCGCAATTCATGGGAAGCATCCGACACAAAACGCTGCTGCATCCGGTACGCGCTTTCCAGACTTTCCAGCATATGATTGAACGTCCTGGCAAGATATCCCAGTTCATCGTGATTGGGAGGAACGTCGATACGATGGGAAAAATCGCGGGAGAGCGCGATGGTTTGTGCAGTCTGTGTCATACGTGCCAGAGGATGCAGTGCGCGACGAGCGATGATTCGACTTCCCCCAAAGGCGACGGTGACCCCGACAAGATTAATCGCGACCAGGATGAGGCGGAAGCTCTGAATCGAGCTATCGATCCTCTTGAGGGAAGCGACGGCTTCAATGTGCCCTGCTTGTCTGCCATTGCGATAAAAAGGGACGATATAGTAGCGCCAGCGTTGTCCGGAAGAGGTGAGAAGCCGAAACGTCCCGGCAACAGGCATGGGCGGAAGCGCTGTCAGCGAGGGCACCAGGCCCGCCACGAGGTCAAACGACGAGCCCGATAACGACTTCTGGCTCGTGTGCGGAGCAATCGTGGGCACGCTATCAGCTCCCGGTGAGCTTTCGCGTAACACGCTATCGGGAGCATAGAGGCGCAGAGCGATATCCAACCCGCCCCCCTTCCCACCAAGATGAGGATCACCAGGCGATGCAGATGCCTCGATGGCGGCGTGGCTTGCACTGGTGACCAGCGATTGATCGAGGTCATCGTATTGACTGTGAGTGTGAAGGGCATAGCAGAACACGGTGACGAGCGGCAGTACGAGGGCGAAGAGCGCTCCGTACCAGAATGCCAGACGCAGACGGATCGACATGGCCGTTATCCCTCTTCCTCGCGGAGCATATAGCCAACACCACGAAGCGTATGGATCAGCCGTGCCTCTCCCTGAACCTCAAGCTTCTGCCGCAGTTGCATCACATACACTTCCACGACGTTTCCATTGCCACGAAAGTCATAGCCCCAGACCCGGTCGAGTAAAGTCTCTTTTGAAAGAACCTGTCGCGGGTGGGCCATGAGTTCCTGCAACAATTTAAATTCCAGGTTCGTCAGAAGTATCTTCCGCTCTCCCCGGCGAACATCGTGGCTAGAGGAATCCAGAGTCAGATTCGCAAAGCGGAGAAGGGGCGAACGTTCCGTCCATTGCCGCCGTAGGAGTGCACGGACCCGCGCTACCAGGACCACGAACGAGAATGGCTTGACAACGTAGTCATCAGCTCCCGACTCCAGTCCCTGGACCTGGTCCTCCTGAGTATCTTTCGCCGTCAAGAGCAAGATGGGGAGGTGTTCGTCAGCAACTCGCAAACGATGCAGGACTTCAAGGCCGTTTAAACGCGGCATCATCACGTCGAGAATCACCAGGTCGACAGGATGATCCTCAACGATGGCAAGTCCTTCTGCTCCTGAATGCGCTGTCTCAACGAGAAAGCCTTCATGAGAGAGACCACGTTTGAGAACATTGGTCACGGTCGAATCATCATCAATGACCAGGATACGCTGCATAGCCTGTCCCCTCCTCTCGATGCATGGAGAGACAAAAGCTCCTTCGCTTTCTCCGAAAATCCCACTATCACCACATGCACGACACGCCTCTACTCTTGCCAAGCATGCCACAAAGCAATCACAATCCTATCACAGCCTCTCGGTTTGTTTCTCACAAACGCCTCACCAAGAGAGACAGAGAGAACAGAGCATTCAACAGGATCGCTTGCTTTATGACGAGAACGGTTGAATATCGAAGGTGGCGAGATGCTGAATATTGAAGTGCGCTTGTAAGACTCCTTCCTGGATTTGTCCCGACGATGGATCAATGCGACCAACGAAGGCATTCAATGCCTGGGTCGTCATCTCATCGAGAAGCGACAGCGCTGATGGTTGTGTCAATTGACCCGGCGACATCCTGACCAGTTGCACCGCATCCTGGTGAACATTCCCCAACCAGACCGTAATGTTCTTGATGGCTGTGTCGATCTGAATAGCGAGCTTCCGCTGCTCTGACGTGAAGCCCGGAGACTGAATCATCGCGTTCAAGTGGAAGTCGATCGTGTACAGGAAACTGGGCATCTGATGCTGTGAAAGATCCAGCAGGGCGATCTGGCCAATTTGTTGATTGACCAGTACAGGTTCACCGGGAGCATCTTTGCGTACCAGGGGGATTCCATCCAGGTAGTCCAGAATACGCACAAGATGCCGATGGAGCAGCGCAGTATCCTTCTCATCTCTGGCACTGCCTGCCCATTCCAGGACTTTCTGGGTATTTCTGAAGAGCCAGATATCCAGCCCACCATGCAATCCTACCGTATTTAATTCAGGAGCATCTGCAAGCAGGTGACGCAGGTGGGCAAGGACACTCAGTTCTGACATACCAGACATCCCTGTTCCTGGTGTGTTTGTTGGTGTCGCCTGAGGAAGTTCAGCCGCGTAGCGCCAGGCGCTGACATCTGGAGAAGGGATCGTTGGGGAACTATGCGCGTTCTCCTCTGTGATCAGCAAGCGACTCATGCTTGCGAGCAGGTTCGTGTGAGCTTGATCGCCTGCATAAAGAACGTGTACCTCACCATTTTTAATGGGGAGTGAGCCAAGCAGGACAGGCGCAACCATATTCATCCCTTTATCGGCCTCTAACCAGGCATAGTAGCTCTTGTCTACGCCAGGAGTTGGCACGCGCTGAAGGTCAACCTCTATCTCGTCATTGATCCCCTGATTGCTGTGTTCATTCACTTGCCCGCTACTCACAAAAAAAGCATGTCCAACAATCTGTCCTGTCACAGGAGGAGATGGCGCAGGACTTCTGCGCGGAAGAAGGAAGAATGCACTCAACCCGGCACCCAGCAGGACGATCACAAGCACGATCACTCCCACGATTTTCCAACGATCAAATCCTTTCTTTGATGCGACTGCAGAGGAAACGAGTTTTGCTGGAACTGATGGCGATGAGACGAGCACTGGCGTATTTTTATTTGCATGCACCCCTGAAGCATCCTCAACCATCTGTGCCCCAGGAGTGACTGGCATTGCTCGGCGGCCTTCCTGGGAAGAGGATGGCTGTGCAGAAGGCGCCATCACAGGACGAGATGGTGATGAAGAACGCTCTGTTGGCAGCAAGGCCGCATCATCAGGCGCGAGACCTGATGATCCTTGTTGCGCCAGATCACTGCTGGCAGGCTTGACCGCGAAATGTGTCAGGTTGAGATCTGACGCTCTCGACATGGTGAGTGCCTCGGTCAGTGCCTCGGTCAGTACAGCGGCACTTGGAAAACGTGTCGTTGGGTCTTTTGACAGACAACGCAAAATGACTGCTGATAAGAGCGGGGGGAGAGCTGGATTAATGAGAGCAGGAGCAATGGGGTCGGCGTTGAGTTGTTGCAGGAGCAGTGTATGCGTATTCTCCCCTTGAAACGGGAGCACTCCTGTACAGATTTCATAGAGGATGACTCCGAGCGAATAGAGGTCGCTGGCTTCATTGCCTGCCTGGCCTCGAATTTGCTCCGGCGAGATGTATGATGGTGTCCCTATCCACATCCCACTTTGTGTCTGTGACGCTGTTCCCAGCATTTTTGCCACGCCAAAATCAGACAGAACAGGCTCTCCCATTGTATGGCGTGAATCAGTTTTCAAGGAACGCCGATCAAGCAAAATGTTGGCGGGTTTGAGGTCGCGATGGATCATTCCCTGCTGGTGGGCGTAATCAACGGCGTTGCCGACGGCGGTGAAGAGATGGATGATATCCTCAACAGGAGGTATTTTTCCCGCACGAGAGGTGTTGCGGATAAAGCGAGCAAGCGTCTGCCCCTCTACATAGGTCATGACCATATAGCACGTCAGACCATCCTGTGCTGACTCTGGCTGCCGGGAAACATGAAAATCGTAGATCTGTACTATGTGAGGATGATGCAACGAGGCGATTGCCTGTGCTTCACGCTCGAAACGAGCGAGAAATTGTGGATCATTCTGAAGATCGGCATGGAGAATCTTAATTGCAACAGCGCGTCGGAGCTGAGTATCATACGCCTTCCACACCTCCGCCATCCCCCCACGCCCCAGAATTTGTTGCAATTCGTATTTCCCCAGATTGCGTGGATGAGTTGTCATGGGAGCCTCCCTTTCTTCTTTCTCAGGAATGACTCGAAGAGAGTTGTTGCACCGACAGGGGGTGCTATAAAGATAGAGCGATACGTGTTTTTACAGAAAGATCCAACCATGAGTTATGAACAGGAAAGGTATTACACCCTTCTATTATCTACAGGAAGAGTTATCATTGTCAATGAACTGGTTCACAGTTTGTCATATACTACATCAGGAGGGAACATCCTCCTGCTCACCTCTGGTGCTGTGAGATGACAAAGCGTATGAGTGGTCACATCTCTCTCAGTTGCAGAAAGGAGTCAGACGGTTGTGACGCGCATTTTAGTGGTAGACGATGAAACGGCGCTGGTGGAACTGGTGCGGAGCTATCTCGAACGCGAGCAATATGAGGTGCTGACGGCGGGAGATGGACGCGCAGCGCTTGATCTCGCACGTGCTGTCCACCCCGATCTCGTCGTGCTCGACGTCATGCTTCCCATCCTGGACGGCATCGAAGTTTGTCGCCAGCTCCGGCAGTTTTCCGATGCCTACGTCATTATGTTGACTGCCCGCACTGAAGAGATCGACAAAATCCTCGGCCTGACCGTCGGCGCGGATGACTACCTCACCAAGCCTTTCAGCCCACGTGAACTGGTCGCACGCATCAAGGCCCTACTGCGGCGTCCGCGCCAGACGGTAGCCGTGTCCTCTACGAGTTCAGCATCCTTTGATGCTACCCCTGCACCCTTGCGCTGGGACGACCTGACGATCGACGAGGCGCAGCATGAGGTAACGCTGCGGGGGCAGCCGGTCGATTTGACAGCGCGTGAGTTTGCCCTGCTCCTTGCCCTTGCCAGGCATCCGGGTCGGGTGTTTACGCGCACTCAATTGTTGGAGCAGGTGTGGGGAGATGCCTACTATGATGAGCATGTTGTCGATGTCCATATAGGGAACCTGCGCAAGAAGCTGGAAGCCGATCTGGCGCATCCTCAGTACGTCGAGACAGTACGGGGAGTCGGTTATCGCTTCCGACGCAGACGGGAGTAGCTAGTATGCGTTGGCATCTTTTGTTGAGAGCATCCCTCGGCAGCAAATTCTTGTTATCCTATTTGCTCATTGTTCTGGTTGGCGTCGCAACATTCCTCGTCGTCGCTTTTGCGCTGATCCCGACGTTATTTCAGGGCCAACTGGTGGGCGTTCTCCAGACCCATCCCGCCGCATTGACGACTGCCGAGGCGAGCCAGCACATCCTGGGAGACTTTCTCGGCACGCTCTTGATCGCTCTCGCAGTGGCTGCCGCTGCCGCTATCGTGACGTCCCTGACGATCAGCCTCTTCGTTGCCCGGCGGATCACTGTTCCCTTACAGCAGATGATGTGGGCCTCCAGACGGATCAGTGCGGGTCACTATGCCGAGCGTATTGAGGTCGCGCCCATGCATCGTGCGGACGAGCTTGGGCAAGTGGCAGCCAGCATCAACGCCCTTGCTGTGGCCCTCGAACAGGTGGAGCGCCGTCGCCTGGAGGTCATTGGCAACGTAGCGCACGAATTACGCACGCCGATTGCCACACTCGAGGGCTATCTCGAAGGCTTGCTCGATGGCGTGATCGAACCCTCCCCAGGCACCTGGGCTCTGTTGCATACCCAGGCGGGCCGTCTGCGTCGTCTGGTGGACGATCTGCAGGAATTGTCGCGGACCGAAGCGCGCCAGATTGCCCTCGCTTTGCAACCGGTAGCCCCACAGCGCCTCATCCAGAGCGCGCTTGAGCCTCTAGAAGGACAGTTTGCCGAAAAAGAGCTTGAACTCCAGATACATCTGCCGGAAGATCTTCCACCAGTGATCGCCGACCCGGCTCGCGCCGTGCAAATCCTCACGAATTTGCTGGTCAATGCGCTGCGCTATACTCCTGCGCCGGGTAAGGTCGAGATTGCCGTGAGCCGCGAAGAGGACAGGGTAGCCTTCCGTATCACCGATACTGGCGTTGGTCTTACTCAGGAACAGCTCGCGCATATCTTTGAACGCTTCTATCGTGTTGACAGGTCGCGTTCGCGCGCCTTCGGCGGCTCCGGCATCGGCCTGACGATTGCTCGGTCACTGGCCCAGGCAATGGAGGGGGATATCCGAGTGGAAAGCACGGGTCTGGGACAGGGAAGCAGCTTTACCCTCACCCTTCCTCAAGCTCGTGCGTGACAGATCTTTCGTACGTATTTTCTTGATCGAATCTTGATGAAAACGCACATCTGCCCTTGAAGTAGATCTCCTATACTCGTATCAGACGCAGGGGAAGACGAAAGCGAGACATCTCCCGGCTCCCCTGTAACGATAGGAGAAACGAATGGTCCGCATGCGGACCGTATTCCGAAAGGAGCATACGACTATGATGTACGGCATTGGGATGTACGGCAGTGGATGGCTCATTGGCATGGGCATGATGATCCTCTTCTGGGTAGCTATTATCCTGCTGGTGATCTGGGCTGTGCGCAGCCTGTTCCCCCAGCAGTCGCGCTCAGGACATGACCAGGCGTTGGAGACGCTGCAACGGCGTTATGCTGCGGGCGAGATCAACGCGGCTGAGTACGAGCAGGCACGCGCTCGGCTGGAGCAAACCCCGGTCGCGTAACCTCGCCTGGAAACATCCTCAGATGTTTCCAGAGCAGCATGTCCTATCGCAACGAGGGATGAAGTTTCTTCTGGGTACTGAAACGCCCACAAATGGTGTTTCTGCATGAAAGTGTTCCCGGACCGGGAACCAGGAGGAGAACAATGAGTCTAGAACAGTTCAGTCCTTATGGATTTGGCTTGAAGGTCAACTTACCATATGCCGAAGCAGTCGAGCGAACGAAGGCTGCCCTCAAAGAGCAGGGCTTTGGCGTCCTGACCGAAGTGGATATCAAGCAAACCATGAAAGAGAAGCGAGGCATCGATTTCCGACCGTATGTCATCCTTGGTGCCTGCAATCCACCGTTGGCAGAGCAAGCGCTCACCGCCGAACTGGACCTCGGACTCCTTTTGCCCTGCAATGTGGTGGTCTATGAGACCGAGGGGGGAAGTATCGTCCAGGCCATGGACCCGGAGCCAGTCCTGGGATTGGTAGGCAACCCCAGGCTGGAACCCATCGCACGTGAGGTCAAGGCTCGACTCCAGGCAGCGTTGACCGGTCTCGGCCATTAGGGTTTGTACATAATGCATGCACGGAGGCCCGATATCGGAGGAATAGTGAATACTCGTCTATTACAGAAAAGCACGTTCTTTATCGGAACGTATCAGAAAGTGAGGGTACTGTCATGATGTGGGGATATGGTTTCGGTTGGGGCTGGTTCATGATGATGTTTGGCGGGGTCCTGTGGATCGCCGTCTTAGTGGTCCTTGTGTGGGCCTTGATTCGTTGGCTTGAGAGGAAAGGGCGGGCGTCTGGCACATCTACCCCAGGTAGTCCGTCAGCGTTAGACATCCTCAACCAACGGTATGCGCGTGGAGAGATTGATAGCGCAACGTTTGAGCAGATGCGAGAACGGCTCCAGGGCACAGAGTATGTTCCTGGAGCCAGTCAGAGAGCGCCGGAGAGCAACAGACGCAGCACCTAGGAGAAGCAACAGAAAGAGACTGCATGTGAAAACGTGCGGTCTCTTTCTGATTCCACGCAGGAGCAACGTGCAACGATAGAACACTGGTTTCATTTCCACTGCTCGAACAGGAGCATGATGCTCCATGCGATGCGTGTATTTAGGGCTTCTTCCAGGGAAAAACAAGCGCCTGTTCTTGATCGAATCTTGATGAAAACGCACATCTGCTCTTGAAGTGGGCATCCTATACTCGTAGGAGAGGCCGGAGAACAGATGATCTGACCCCGGGAGTGACGATCAGATAAAACATCGTTCATAGACGAACTCAATCACAAGAGGAAGAAATACAAGAGATTCATTGGAGAAGGAGAGAGCAATGCGTAATCGAACAACCTTACTTATTGTAGAAATCATTGTGTTAGCACTGCTGATTGGTGGAGGCACGGTGAGTGCAATGACACTGACACAGAACGGATTTATGGGGAACGGCAATGGTAATGGAATGATGAGTGGAAAGCCTGGGTATCAAGGAATGATGGGGAGCCAGCAGAACGGCGGCACCGTGATGGGAGGATATCAGCAAACTCCTGCTCCGCAGGGAACTCCAGCCACTGGTATTACTCACCTGACCATCCAGAACTTTGCGTACCTGCCTGCGAACATTCAGGTGCGCACGGGCACAACCGTCACCTGGACGAATCAGGACAACATACAGCATTCCGAGACGTTTAAGAACGGAATGAAGGATAGCGGCCTGCTTTCACAGGGGCAATCGTTCAGATACACATTTAACACGCCTGGTACCTACCAGTACTACTGCACTGTACACCCGTCCATGGTTGCGACCGTGACCGTCGTTTCGTAATATGGCGATCACGCATCCACTGCATAGGCCGCCGATGGAGAGCTTCGACACATTTGCTGTGACGTTCTCCATCGGCTTTTTGCTTTCTTCCTCTCCATCTCACAGCGTATCCTGCCTGTGATATTGGCCCGGTTTGATGGAGCCTTTGAAACGGGAGAGGTAGGACCCTGATCCCCTCTCAAGACGACCTACGACGACGCCACCTGCTTTCGTGTAACCCAGCCATCTGTCTGGGCAGAGGGAACCCTCAACTCCCCTTCCACTTTTCGTTCGCCATCCCTTCATCACTCATACGCAGGGCGTGTTTGAACGAGGCACTTTCCTTTGACCATGTTCAGCAGAATACCAGGCGTCCTCACAGCCGGGAGTGGTTGCCTTCAAGACCTTGGGATAAGGCAATCGCATCTAACAAGGGGTGATAGAAGAGAGGACAACAACACGTGTGAGAAAATAGGTGAAAATACCATCGACAATAGTACGTTTACCTCATCTCCACGCTACGACAACAGGTCAACAATTGAGTAATGCCGCCGTGAATGCGAGGCTCACCACGATGTCCATCACGACGACACTGATGGAGGTGCCGACACCTAGAGAAAAGAAATACAGCGGCGGCTTCCCCGCTGTCTGATTCCTCATGCCAAGCAGTCGGTCAACTCGATCAGCAATCGACTCACCCCTGCTCAGCAGGGTTTGCACAATTTTCGAAGGTGCGTCATCAACTCGGGACAGCCAGACCTTCGTGAGCGCGGAAGCTAACGCGAGCGGACGTTTCGTGGCCTGCGCCACCAGATCATCAGAGGCCAGTTCTTTTTCACGGTGGAGTTGGCGATAGGCGATGCGACTGGTTGGCAGGTAGAAAAAGGCATCGCGCAGCAGGAGGGCAACCCAATTCAACAGGTAATCACGCCGACGCACGTGGACCAGTTCATGCATGAGCACCGCCTCCAGTTCTTGTCGGTCCAGGTGATCAATCATCCAGGTCGAGAGCAGCATGGTCGGTCTTCGTATCCCATAGAGCAGTGCCAGTGGTCGATCCGCGCGAACAAGATGCAAACACAGTTGGGGGAAGCCCCGCTGGTGCGCGAAGTGATCCACGAGCGCTTGAAGGTCTGGAGCGGCGATCACTTCTTGCTGCTTCATGACCCGCTTCATCAACACCAGCCGTCCCAACCCAAGAACAAGCGCACCGACAAGAGTGCTCCCCACCAGGAGCAGAACGGTGATGTCCAACGTCGCATCCCAGGCTGAAGCATTCGAGACGCACTCCTGATCCAGCACATGCTGTAACCCCCCCATCAAGACGATGAGGCTCACCAGCGGTGTGATCAGGACGAGCAGGTGCATGAGCTGGCGCTGCGACCAGTCGCTGAAGAGGCGCAAGAGACGAAGAACCAGAACGCTGCCGAGCAGAATGACGAGGAGCATGCCTGAGAGGTAGAGCAGGATATGCACGCTTAGTCCTCCTCCTGTTGACGACGGCGCACGATTTCGGCAAGGTACTGACGCGCCCGCTCCGCTTCTTGCTTGGGGAGCGCATCAAGTCCCTGGAGGGTGGCATCTGAGAAGCTGATAAACAGATCCTGAAGAATGTGACGGACCAGCCGTGAAATGAGTTCTTGCTCGGTCATCGTGGGGGTATAGACGTACGTCTGCTCGTGCTTCTCGATGCGCAGGAACTGCTTCTTGGCCAGGCGACTCATCGTGCTCATGACGGTCGTATAGGCGATATGTCGCTGCTGGTAGAGGATTTCGAAGACATCTCGGACCGTCGTTCCCTGGCTAGCAGGACGCGCCCAGATCAATTCCATAATCTCCGCTTCTAGATCGCCGAGTACCTTGCGAATGCCTGGGCGATCAGGCCGAAACACGGTAATCTCCGGTTCAAATTCCATCACGCATCTCACCTCCTGGTAAAAATTGCTCACACTACTACTATACTCCAACAGACCTCGATTTGACAACTGTGCCCCTATTTCGTACTATCTCGGTCATGTATGCGGTCGTGAACATTTTTATACAATTGATGATTGACGGGAGGTGGCTGCTCCTTTTCTCTTTTCATCGACCACCTGCCTGTCTTGCGAGATACTTCCAGCGCCAAATTTGCGTAAATGTTCTTCGGGCATTTGGTCGATAATTTTCATGTGACTTGCTTTCAGAGCGACAACAAACGAATGTGGCTAAGCGGTACGTTTCTTGACGAAAGGCGACATCACAGTCGTAAAACTCCACCACCATGCTAGTAGTAGTGGAGGGCATGACAGCAATCACCCACCAGCCCAATCGCTTTGATGGGCAGATGCTGCCAGAGAGGACGTACGAGCTGGCGTACGACACTTCTTCCTGGCAGGCCAGGAACACTGGTCGGTCCAGGAGCGACTGGAGAGACTCCTGGGCCAGGAGAAACTGCCGGGTAAGAATAGCGATAAATCACCTTCGCTTCAGCGCCCCACTTGCTTTTGAACTGGGCAAGGCCTTGATCTCCCACGCGGACATTCCCGAAGTCGTAGTAGCGAAAGCCCTGCGTGCATGCCTGCTGGATCGCGTGCCAGTGGAGCAGATCGTTGGGTCGCAACCCGTGATCCTCCCATCGCCATCCCGTGAAGATATGGGAGATGGTCTGGCCCCACTGCAGAAAAAGAAACCCGGATACCAGCCTGCGGTGCCCTGCCTGGACCTGTTCGGCCAAAAGCAAGGGCAGCAATCCCTGTGGATGCAGTCGTTGCCAGGCCAGCTCAAAGAAGCGGTACGGCTTGGGCACGGCAACGAGCCTGCGCATGGTCTGCAGATACAATCCATACCACGCC
>Ga0137371_10001658_pt1 | contig 17684 bp, 18 predicted proteins | sample SagtaG_7_FD_104919 | JGI IMG/M metagenome (GOLD analysis project Ga0137371, IMG submission 104919) | Vadose zone soil microbial communities from Sagehorn Ranch, Mendocino, California, USA - Sage1_R_40_16 metaG | ecosystem: Environmental > Terrestrial > Soil > Vadose zone | place: USA...
CGCGATCACCGCCTCGAAGGGTCGGAAGCCGAAGCGCTGAAGACCCAGGATCAGGAAAGCCGTGGCCCCGGTCAGCAGGGCCGCTGGGAAGAGCGCAATCCCGAGCAGCAGGTGGAATCCGAGCGCGGCACCGAGGAACTCGGCGAGGTCGGTTGCCATCGCGATCACCTCGGCCTGGATCCAGAGCGCGAAGGACGTCCGGCGGGAGAATCTCTCGCGACAGACCTCGGGCAGATTGTGACCCGTAGCGATCCCGAGCTTCGCGGACAGCGTTTGGATCACCATCGCCATCAGATTCGCCGCGACGATCACCCAGACCAGCGTGTAACCGAACTGGGAGCCTCCGGCGATGTTCGTCGCGAAGTTGCCGGGGTCGATGTAGGCGACGCAGGCAACGAATGCGGGGCCGAGGAAGGGCAGGATGCGGAAGCCGCGCCGACGCCGCTCGCCGCGCAGGATCCGGCCGGCATCCTCCGCCGTGCGCGCGGTGGCGTTCATCGACCGGAGTGTAGCCGAGAAGTTAGGTACGCCTAAACTTCGCGATACGCAGATCGGGCAGGTTGCGGTGCCGCTCGTCCAGGTCGAAGCCGTAGCCGACGAAGTACTCGTCCGGAACGACGAAACCGACATATCGAACCGGGAGATCGTCGACCAGTCGCCGGTACGGGCGGTCGAGCAGCGTTGCGATCCCGAGCGACGCCGGCCGCCGGAGCTCGAGCAGCTTGCGCAGGTAGTTGAGAGTCAGACCGGTGTCGACAACGTCCTCGACGACCAGCACGTCCCGGCCCTCGACCGATCCGTTCAGATCCTTCAGCAGCCGCACCCTTTCGTGGCCACCGGGCTCGGCACCCCCGTAACCCGCGAGCTCGACGAAATCGAGCTCGTGGACCGACGAGATCGCGCGGGAGAGATCGGCGGCGAAGAAGAGGGAGCCCTTGAGAGGGGCGACGAGCACGAGGTCGCGCCCTGCGTAGTCCGCGGCGATCTGCACGCCCAGCTCGGCGACGCGAGCCTGGATCTCACCGGCGGTGAGGTACGTCTCGCCGACGCGCAGATCGTCTCTCAGCGGGCGAAGTCGAGTTTGAATCGCTGGGCCAGGCGCTCGATGTCGCGCCGGTAGAAGAGCTTGATCCGGACGTTCGGGTAGCGCTGGCGGAGCTTACGCAGCTTGCGGTTCTTGCGGGTCACGAGCGCTTGCTTCATCACGGTTACCTCGACGTAGAGGTTCTGCTCCGGGAGGTAGAAGTCCGGCGTGAAGGCCTCCGTCACGCGTCCCTCCACCTCTTCGAGCGCAAAGGTCCGCGGCTCGTACTCCCACGGAACGCCGTAGAAGTCGAGCAGGCGCGCGCACTCGCGCTCGGCGTCGTTCGCGAAGCGGGGTGTCGCCACGCTCCGGGCTGTTTCGGCCCCCACTCCACCGAAAGTAGCATTGGATCCGGATGCTGCCGTCGTGAGTGCTCGCCAACGAAGCGAGGCAAGACCAGCCGCGGAAAATGCGTAGCATTTTGCGGCGATACCGATGAAGATCGCCCAAATCTCGGACATCCATTGCGGCGAGGTGCATTTCGTGCCGGGTCTGATGGAGCGGGCGATCAACGAGATCAACGATCTGCAGCCGGACATCGTCGTCTGTTCGGGCGACCTGACGGCGATGGGGTTCAAGTACGAGTACGTGGAGGCGAAGGCGTATCTCGACCGGCTCGAATGCGACTGCGTGGTCGTCATCCCGGGGAACCACGACTCGCGCAACGTCGGGTACATCCATTTCGAAGAGCTGTTCGGTGCGCGGAACCGCGTCGTCCAGCGCGAAGGCGTGACGATCGTCGCGGTCGACTCGACCGAGCCCGACCTCGACCACGGCCAGATCGGCCGCGGCCGCTACGGCTGGATCGAAGAGCAGTTCGCCGAGGGCAATGCCGAGCTTCGGATCTTCGTGCTCCACCACCATCTACTGCCGGTCCCGGGCACCGGCCGCGAGCGGAACATCGTCTACGACGCCGGCGACGCGATCGAGTGCCTGCAGCGCGCGGGCGTCGACATCGTCCTCTCCGGCCACAAGCACGTTCCCTACGCCTGGAGGCTCGAAGACCTTTTCGTGATCAACGCCGGCACGGTCTCCTCCCACCGCCTGCGCGGGAAGACGCGACCCTGTTACAACCTGATCGAGATCAGCGACCACCACGTGGACGTTTGGCGCAAGTACCCGTTCCACGGGCAGGAGCGGATCATCCAATTCTCGACGCAGACGCGTGCCTTCGAGAAGTACACGGCTCGAATCGAGGGCGAGGTGACCTCGTCGCGATGATTCGCGCTCTCGCCTTGATCGACGGAGAGCACTACGCGCCGACCGTCCGAGACGCTCTCGCGGAGTTGCAGTACGACTTCGTCGGGGCAGTGATGGTCGGCGGGACCGAAAAGCTCCGCGGCGAGGCCGACTACGGCCTGCCCGTCTACGACGAGCTCGAGGCGGCGCTGCGGGAGCTCGAGCCGGAGCTCGTGCTCGATCTTTCGGATGAGCCCGTGCTCGGGCCGGCGGCGCGCTTTCGGTTAGCGAGCCGAGTCCTCGCGGCGGGTGTGCCCTACGCGGGAGCCGATTTCCGCCTCGAGCCGCCCGAGCTCGAGGTCTTCCCGCTGCCCTCACTGGCCGTCTTCGCGACCGGCAAGCGCGTCGGCAAGACCGCGGTGTCGGCCCACGTTGCTCGGCTTTTCTCGCGTGACCGGAACGTGGTCGCCGTGGCAATGGGACGGGGCGGGCCCGAGACGCCCGAGGTTGCGGAGTCAACGCCGAGCCTCGCCGAGCTGCTGGCGCTTTCGCGCGAAGGCCGTCACGCCGCGTCGGACTACCTGGAGCTTGCTGCCGTTGCCGGCGTCGTGACGATTGGCTGTCGGCGCTGTGGCGGCGGTCTCGCCGGCGCCGTTGCGACGTCGAACGTGCCGGCGGGCGCCGAGCTGGCGCTCCAGCGCTCTCCTGACTTGGTGGTCTTCGACGGCAGCGGTGCCGCGATTCCGCCGGTCGCGACCGGCAAGCGCGTGCTCGTCACGAGCACGTTCGACCCGCCGGAGCTCGTCACCGGCTACCTAAATGCGTACCGAATCTTGATCGCCGACCTGATCCTGGTCACGATGGCGGACGCACGAACGCCCCACGAAGCGCTTGCAGAGGCGATCCACGAGGTCAAGCGGGATATACCGGTGATCGCCGTCGGCTTCCGCCCGCGGCCGCTCGCGCCGGTGGCCGGGAAACGCGTCGCCTACTTCACGACGGCTGCCAGTTCGGCGCACGACCGGCTCGCCGCGGATCTGGGCGACCAGGGAGCCGACGTCGTCCACGTTTCGGGCAATCTGGCCGACCGCCCGGCAGTGGTGCGGGAGCTGGAGACGGTTGACGCGGACGTCTACCTCACCGAGATCAAGGCGGCCGGAATCGACGCTGTCGCGGAGGCGGGCGCGAGGCGAGGCGTCGAAGTCGTCCTCGCGGCCAACGATCTCGTTCCCCTTCCCGGCCAGCCCGCGCTCGAGCCGGAGCTTCGCGTCCTTGTGGAGGCCGCGAGCGCAGAGCCGGTGAGAACGTGAGCGAGAGACGCCACCGCCAGCCGTTGCCGCTCGGCGGCGAGGACGGGCTGCCGTTCTCGAAGGGCCTGCTGGCGCGGGCGCTGATCGCGACCGGCGTGCCGTCGGAGAAGGCCTACGAGCTTGCGCTGACGGCGGAGGCCGACCTGGCCGCGGCGGGAGGGCGCGCCTCCTCGCTCGAACGGCTGCACGAGCTGGCCGTGGGTATGTGGGGGGAAGACGAGGGCGCGCAGGTAATCCGGCGGCTGCGCCTCTTCAACCGGCTCGATGACCTCGACCTGCCGATCGTCCTGTTGATCGGCGGCGCGACCGGCACGGGCAAGTCCACGGTTGCGACGGAGATCGCGTACCGCCTTGGGATCACACGGGTGACCTCGACGGACTTCGTGCGGCAGACGATGCGCGCATTCTTCTCTCAAGATTTCATGCCCGCGATCCACTACTCGAGCTTCGAGGCGGGCGCGTCGCAGGACGACGACGACGAGGATCGCGTCCTGCACGGTTTCCTCGCTCAGACCCGCAACGTGCTCGTCGGCGTGCGCGCCGCGATCGAGCGAGTGATGCAGGAAGGCTGGTCGATGGTGCTCGAGGGCGTTCACCTCGTGCCCGGCATGGTGTCGGCCGAGATCGAGGGCGCACTCGTCGTGCAGTTCGTGCTCGCGATCGAGGACGTAGAGGCGCACGCTAGCCATTTCTGGCTGCGCGACTCGATCTCGGGCAGCGCACGGCCGTTCGAGCGCTATCTGGATGCGCTCGGCGACATCCGCGAGCTCCAGGACTACATCGTCGCGCGGGCAGAGAAAGCCGGCGTGCCGGTGATCGAGAACGGCAACATCGAGCTGGCGATCGCGCAGGCGATGGAGCTGGTGCTCGAGACCATAAACGCAAACCCACAAGTAGCCGATGCGGCGCGGCGATAGCGGGATTAGCGGTCGCCCGAGTGAATCGGGCGACCTCTTGAGCGGCATCGCAAGCGAAGCCGCAGACGCCGAGCGATTCGAGAAGGTCGGATGACCGAGACCGCGCCGATCCGGCAGCGCGAGGGGTCCGCACTCGACCGCTACTGCCTCTGCGAGACCTATGCGCGTGCGACCGAGCGCGCCGCGCTGGCGGGGGCGCGCTGGCTGGGCCGGGCCGACCAGGAGGGCGCCGAGCGCGATTCCGCAGAGGCGATGCGATCGGCGCTGGAGCACCTGCCGATCGACGGCCGGATCGTGATTGGCGCCGGTGCGGACGAGGACGAGACGCTCGCCCGGGGTCAGCGGGTGGGAGCGGGGGGCGAGCAGGTCGACCTCGCCCTCGATCCGCTGGAAGGCCGCGGAGTCGTAGCGCGCGGCGGTGGCGGTGCGATGTCGATGATCGCCGTCGGCGAGCCCGGCTCTCTGCAGACGCTTCCGGACATGTACATGCGCAAGCTGGCTGTCGGCCCACGGGCGCGCAACTCGATCGACCTGCGTCAGCCGGTTGCGCAGAACATCCAGGGGATCGCCGACGCCTTCGGCCGTAGCGTCAACGACGTCACGACGATCGTCCTCGACCGGCCGCGCCACCACGACCTGATCGAGGAGATCCGCGCGGCAGGGGCCCGCATCAAGCTGATCCAGGACGGCGACGTGACGGCCTCGATCTCCGCCGCGATTCGCGGGACCAACGACCATCTCGCGATTGGGATCGGTGGCACCCGACAGGCCGTGATGGCGGCGGCCGCCCTGCGCTGCCTCGGCGGCGAGCTGCAGGCGCAGCTCTGGCCCACCACGCGCAGCGAGATCGAGCAGGCGCGCGAGTACGGGCTCGACGACGTCGATCGGATCTTCACGATCGACGATCTCTCCCCGGGAGAGGTGATCGTGGCGGCGACAGGGGTCTCCAACGGCGATCTTCTCCGGGGCGTGCGCTTTCTCGCCGATTCCGCGCGCACGCACTCGCTCGTCATGTGCACTCGGTGCAACTGGGTTCGCTTCGTCGACGGCATCCACTTCTTCGCGCGCGAGCGCCGCGAGGAAGTGCGCCTGCTCGGCTAGGCTGAGCGCGTGCCTACGAAAGACCAAGTCGTCGACGCCCTACGAGGCGTCGAGGATCCGGAGCTCGGGATGGACATCGTCGAGCTCGGCCTGCTCTACGACGTCGAGGTGGAAGGCCCGAAGGTCAAGGTGATCCACACGCTGACGTCAATGGGCTGTCCCGTCGGGCCGATGATTCAAGAGAACATCGACCAGATCGCGCGGGCGATCCCGGACGTCGAGGACGTCGAAGTCGAGCTGACCTGGGATCCGCCGTGGTCGCCGGAGAAGATGTCTGACGACGCCAAGTTCATTCTCGGTTTCGGCTAGCCCCTTTAGCGGCCCAGAATCGCGTCCGGTACACGAACGGTTCCTAAAACGCGCCGCGGGCGCCCTCCCCGGAGGCCGCGAAAACAGGCCAACGGAGCGAAGATCGCACCGTCTTTACCAGCGCTTGGGCGCGGCTTGACCGCAGCCGTCGATGCTCCGGCGACCCCAACCGAAAGGAGTCGTCATGAAGTCATCGCTCATCATCCTCGCCACGGCCGTTGCCGTGGTCGGCGTGGTGTCGGCCACCTCGGCGCCGTCCCGGTCAGTGGCCGCACCGGCGGCCAAGCGGAGTTGTACGTTCGCCACGCTTCCGCGTGCCACTCCCGCGGGGCAGCAGTCGCTGTACGGGCACATCAGCTCGCTCACACGCAGGGGCGATCACTACGTGCTCCGCTTCGACCCCGCTTTGCTCCTCAGCGGTGTGACGGCAAGCAAGGCCGCGCTCGAAGACACCGGGTCGGGAGACGTGCCGAACGACACCTACACGCGCGACGAGACGCACAAGCTGCTGACCTTTCTCGTCCCCGCAAGTGCGCACGTCACCGTCCTCACCCACTCGACCTGCTCGACCCGAACTGCGGTGGCAAAGCTCGCGAAATCGGCGACGCAGCGCCGTCGCTTCTGGATTCGCGTCCGGATCGACACCGTCCGCTCGGTCGACGAGCAGTACCACCCGTAGGCACAGCGCCAGACGAGCCCGCCTCGTTGGAGGCGGGCTCGGCGCTGGTTGCCTCATTCCGGAATCCGCAGCACGATCTTGCCGAACTGCTCTTTGCGCTCCATTCGTTCGTGTGCGGCGCGCGCTTCCTCCAGCGGAAAGACCTGGTCGATCACCGGGCGCGCCCGGCCTGACTTCACGAGCTCGAATGCACCTGCGAAGTCCTCGCGCGAGCCCATGGTCGAGCCGTAGATCGTCAGCTGCTTCCACCAGACGCGGTGCAGCTGCGCCGGCGGGTTAGGCCCGCTCGTGGCGCCACAGACGACGACGCGACCCCCGGGCCGCGCGACGGCGAGCGACGTCTTCCACGTCGCCTCGCCGACGTGCTCGACGACGACGTCGGCGCCGGCACCGCCGGTCGCCTGCTTGACAGCCGTCGCGACGTCGCCGGCCGCATGGTTGACGACCGCGTCGGCGCCCAACTCGCGCGCCCGCTCCAGCTTCGCGTCGCTAGAGGAGGTCGCGAGCACGCGCGCACCGAACGCCTTTGCGATCGCGAGCGACGCCGTAGCGACGCCGCCGCCGATCCCCCACACCAAAACCCACTCGCCTTCACGAAGCTGGGCCTTCGTCACCAGCATTCGATAAGCCGTTTCGAAGACCAGCGGGAACGCGGCAGCCTCCTCGAACGTAAGCTCGTCCGGAATTGGGCGGACGTACTCCTCCGGCACGGCGATCAGCTCGGCGTCGGTGCCGTCGATGTGCTCGCCGACGATCAGGCGCCCGTCGTCGAGCCCCGGGTTGATGACCACCCGCTCGCCGGTGTCGAGCCGCTCGCCGGCACCGTCTGAGCCGAGGATCCGCGGCTTCGGCACCGACGGCTGTCCGCTGCGGATCCAGAGGTCGATGCGATTCAGCGCCGCCGCCCGGAGGCGGACGAGGACTTCGCCCTCCGTGGGTGAAGGATCGGGTGCATCCTCGTAGCGCAGGACATCGGGCCCGCCGTCTTCGTGAATCCTGATTGCTTTCACGGAGGCACAATCTTCCACATGACCGCTGCCGAGCTGGAGCAGCTCGCGGATGAGCTCGGAATCGACGTGGTCGGCGCGTCGCCCGCCGAGCCATACGAAAGCACCGAACGCGACATCCGCGAACGGCGCGCGCGCGGTCTGTTCGCCGACATGCGCTTCACGATGGCGCAGCCCGGGATCTCATGCCATCCCGAAAAGCTGCTGCCGAATGCGCGCACCGTTGTCTCTGCCGCGCTTTGTTACTACGCCGAGGAGCCCGAGCGCCCGCCGGGCCACGGCCGGCTGCCGCGCTACACGTGGTACGACGCCTACGCGGAGCTACGCGAGAAGCTGGATCAGCTTGGTCGGCGACTGCGCGGAGACTACCGCGTGCTCGTCGACGAGAACCAGCACGTCGACCGTGAGGCAGCTGCGCGCTCGGGCGTCGGCTTCTACGGCAAGAACACGCTGCTGATCACGCGCCGGTTCGGCTCATGGGTCGTCCTCGGCACGCTCGTGACCGACCTCGAGCTCGAGGCGACAGCGCCGCTGGGACTCGACTGCGGCTCCTGTGCGCTCTGCATCGAGGCCTGTCCGACGGGCGCGCTCGACGAGCCTGGGACGCTCGACGCGACCAAATGCCTTTCGTACTGGACACAGTCGGCGCACGATGCGCCAGAGCCGTACCGCGAGGCGCTCGAGGCGCAGGTCTACGGCTGCGACATCTGCCAGGACGTCTGTCCCTGGAATCGCGGAATCGAAAAGCGCCGCGCAGGCGACGCCGTCCCGGCGGGGGCAGAGCCGCACGTCGACCTCGTGGAGTGGATCGAAAGCGAGCCGACCGAGCTGCGCAAGCGGTACGCGCGCCTCTACGTGCCGCGCAACGACGGGCGTTTCCTACAGCGAAACGCCCGCATCGCACTCGCCAACGAACAGCAGGCCTCCCGATGACCCCGGAGCTGAAGCGCCTCAACGAGACCGAGCGCTGGATCGCCTGGGTCCGACTCGCCGCCGTCCCGTTCGCAATCGTCGAGGTCGGTCTGCTGAGCACCGATTATCCACCCGGGTACGAGAAGTGGGCCTGGGCGACAACCGCTCTACTCTCCGCGGGGGCCGCCCTGTTCTACCTGCTGAGCCGGCCGGGAGCCTTCGCCCGCGCGCCGCGCGGCATCGGCCTGTTCGGTCTCGTGCTGGACACCATCATCGTGTCCGCGTTCGTCCTCATCTACCAGTACGAGATCGGCTCGCCGGTCAACCAGCTCTTCTTCGTCTTGCTCGTAGAGGCTGCTGTGCGCTACGGGTTCCGCGGCGGCCTACTGATGCCGCTTGCCATCGCGCCGCTGCTGGCTGTCGCCGAGTGGTGGCGGGAGACGCACTTCGACAATCCGCACGATTTTCAACCCGACCACGTCGTCTTCCCGTGGGGTCTGCTCACGCTGACCGGGATGATCGTCGGCTGGCTCGTCGATCGACTTCGCCGCGAGACTGCGACCTCACAGGTTCAGGTGGGAGAGGCCGAGCGACTGCGAGACGAGCTGGGGCGGCGGGGCGACGTGCTCGAAGCAGCAACGCGCTGCGCGAGGGCGCTTGGTTCCTCGCTCGATCTCGACGAGGCGTTCGAGGCGTTCATCCGGGAGCTGCGCGGCCTCGTCCCGTTCGATCGAATGGCGATCGTTCTCGAGGAGGCGGGAACGGCCCAGGTCATGGCCGTCGCGGGACTCGGAGCGGATGTTGTCTTCTCGCGCGGCTCGCGCCAGCCCGTCGGGGAAACGCTGCTCGCCGAAGTCTTGCGCAGCGGCCAGCCGGCGTACCGGGAGGACATGAACGACATCCGCTATCCGGAAGAGCGAGAGTTCATGGAGCTCGGGCTGCACTGCCGGATCGCCGCGCCACTCCTCCGGGGTCCTCAGGCATTCGGAATGATCTCGCTCGTCCGCCGCGAGCCGCGAGCCTTCAAGAGTCAGGAACTCGAGCTCGTCGGCCTCCTCGGGCGCCTCGTCGCGAGCGCCGTCCAGAATATCCGGGCGTACGAGGCCGAGCGCAGCACTGTTGAGGAGCTGCGTCGGCTCTCCACCCTTCGCGCCGATTTCGTCTCGCTTGTCTCGCACGAGCTTCGCGCGCCGATGGCCTCGGTCGTCGGCTCGGCGCAGACGCTTCTCCTGCGCTGGCGCGAGCTCACGCCCGACCAGCGCGATTCCTTCCTCGGCTTGATCGGCAGCGAGACGGACCGGTTGGCGGTGCTCGTCGGAGACGTGCTGGACACCTCGCGGATCGAGGCAGGCACCTTCACGTACCGCTTCGACGACGTCGACCTGGGAGAGCTCGTCCGCGATTCGGTTGCGGGAGTCTCGCTCGCGCAAGACGAGGTCAGGGTGAGCGCCGACGTGCGCGGTGAGATGCCGCCGGTGCGCGGCGACCGCGACAGGCTGCAGCAGGTGTTGACGAACCTGCTCGACAACGCCGTCAAGTACTCGCCCGCAGGCGAAGAGGTCAAGGTCACCGCACTCCAGCTGGATTCGCACTTACGAATCGAGGTGGCCGACCACGGGCCCGGCATTCCGTCCGATCAGCAGCGTCTGATCTTCGAGAAGTTCGGCCGCGGCCACAGTGCCGGCTCTCCTGGGAAGCCCGGGACGGGGCTCGGCCTGTTCATCGCGCGATCGATTGCCGAGGCGCACGGCGGTTCGCTCGAGGTCTCGTCGGCACCCGACCTCGGAGCGACGTTCACCCTGACGCTCCCTCTCGGCGCGTCAGCTCGTTGAAGGCACGCGCACACGTGTGAGCCCGAGCTCCGCTTGGAGCTTCCGGGCTCGCTCCGCAATCTGCGCGCGGAGCTCTTTGGGCTCTCGGACGAGGGCCTCGCCGCGGAACGAGAGGATCTCTCCGATCAGCCAGTCCTCGCTCCCGACGGCGACCTCTTCGATCGCCGATCCGTCCTTCAGCAAGACCGCAGGGCCGCGCTCGAGACGCCAGCGAGCGACCTCGGGTGAATACCAGATCTGGACGTGCCTGGCGTCGCGCAGACCATGCGGCTCGAAGCCCTCTCGCGCCTCGAACTCGTCATCGAGCAACCGGGCGCTTCGCATCCGGTCGAGCCTGAACGAGCGCTCGCCCTCGCGCGTCCGGTCCCAGGTGTGCACGTACCAGTAGGGCAGACGCCGCTCAATCGAGTACGGCTCGACCAGGTGCCCGGAGGTGGACTCCTCGCCGCCCTTCAGGTAATCGAGCTCGACGAGACGGCGGCCGCGAATCGCCTGCGTCAACGTCGAGACGAGACCCTCCTCGGCATCGCCTACGTGGAGGTCAGGCGTCTGCGCGAGCTCGAACTCGCCGAAGGTCTCTTCAAGCTTCTTCCGCACGCGGTCGAGCGGCGTCCGCGCGTCGGCGGCGATCATCGGCCCGACGAACTCGAGCGCCAGCCGAATCGCCCTCGCCTCGAGCGGCGTCAAGCGGGGCGGCGCGCGGAAGGTGTCTCCGAAGAGCTCCTTGTCGACACGCACCTTGCCGTCCGCCAGCTCCGCATAGATCGCGTAGCAGCCGCCGCCGAAGTTGACGAGGTTGAGCAGGGACAGGTGCTCCTCGAGTTCGTCCGCCGGAATGTGAAAGCGCTCGATCAGATCGGACGCCTCGAGGACAGCCTCGTTCTTCTCGCCGCAGCGATCGAGCAGGTACGCCAGCAGCGCCTGGAGCACTGCGAAGCGCTCGGGCGCAACGGGACCGGCGACGCGCTCGAGCTCGTCCTCTTCGCGTGCCTTCGCCTCGGCCGCGAGTGCCGGTAGCACGCCCTCGTGCCGGTCGCGGACAAGCCGCAGCGAGCGGGCGACCTCCCGCCTGAGCTCTGCGGGCGAGACGGGCGCCGCGCGACCATCCTGCCGGACGATCCACGAGGCGAGCTGGCCGGGACTCGAGTACTCGGTGACGAAGACGCCGTCCTCGACGCTGCCGTGTTCGCCGTACGTACGCTCGACCCACCAGGCGGTGTCGCCGGCCACCTCGATCCTCGCCTCGCCGACCAGGTCGCCGATCTGCCAGGGTGGCCGGTCGCGGTAGCGGTCGATCTCGAAGTCCGCCGGCAACCGGAAGTCCCGTTCCCTGCGGGTCGCGAAGCGGATGTCCCCGCGGATCCGCGAGACCCTGAACGTGCGGATGGCCTCGCGGACGAGGTCTTGGCCGACGACGTACCAGGCGCCGTTGTCCTGGAAGAGCGCGAATGGGTTGAGCGTTCGCTCCTCCTCGGAGTCGCGCGAGATCGACCGGTAGGCGAACTTGACGGTCCGCTGCTTCGAAATCGCCCCCTCGAGCTTTCCGAGCCGGCCGGCCAGTTCGGCCGAGTACTCCGGATCGAGCACCTCGACCCTGAGAGCGGTGTCCGTCGGCGCCTCGGCGAAGCCGGGACGGCCGAGCGCGAGGTTCTGCAGCGCAAGCCGGAGCGGCTCGGCGTAGGCGAACTTTCCTTCCAGCAGGTAGAGGGCGGTTTGCAGGGCGGCCAGCTCGTCGTCCTTCAGATCGAGCTCGGGAAGGAAGTAGGCCTCGGAGCGCATCGTGTACAGCTCCTCGCCCGTGTACTCGTCTCGCTGAGAGTGCAACGGCACGCCGAGCGCGATCAGCTCCGCGCGATCGGAGTAGAACCGGCGGGCAAAGGCCTCGTCCGACATCTCCTGGTAGCCCTCGACGTTGCCCTTGATGTCACGCGCCGTGACGGCCCGTCGCTCGGCCATCAGGAAGGCGACGAGCGAAAGCTGGCGGATCAGCTTGTCCGTATCGTGCGACACTAGCCGCGAAAAATGCTCCGCATTTTCCGCGGGGCTGGTTTGGGCTTCGCTTCACTCGTCGGACGGGACACGCAGACCCGAGCCTACCCCAGACTCGACAAGACTACGAGGCCGCTACGCCGCGACGCGGGAGCGAGTCTCGAGGTGCTGGTGTGACGGGCAGTAGTCGCGCTCGGGCAGCGGCGTGCGCTGACACGGCTTGCCCTTGCGTGTCGTCGCGCGGCAGCGCGAAACGCCACCGTCGAACGCCCCGGCTTCGATCTGCGACTCGATGAACGCGCAGGCCGCAGTGACTCCTTCGCTGACCGCCCAGGCGACCTGGGCCTGGGCCGTGATCGGGAAGTAGCGCCGGATGTCCTGGAAGAGCGCTCGCTCCGGCTTCGCAAAGTAGAGCGGGTCGGTCGCCAGGCGCTCCATCGTCTGCTCGCAGGCATCGAGCACCTGACGCCGGTATTCGATCCGCGTCTCCGGGTCGACGTACGGGTCTACCAGGTCCTTAATCGAGCGATAGATCGCCCGCGAGTACTGATACATACACGCCTTGATCTGCACCATCCGCTCGTCAGAAATCAGTATTCCGTCCAGCCTGTTAATCCCTCGCAAAGCTTTGTTAACTCCCGATTAATCCTCCGGTCAGGATCTCCCGACCGGGAGAAGCTTAAACGGTTCGAGGCCTGTCACAAAGTCAGGGGTGAAGTTTTCTTGTGAGCAAACGCGCTAACTTCGTGCTACGGCGTAATCCGACGCGCATAGGCGCGCGGATATCCATGCGAGCGAGCCGTCGTCGCGCCGGTGTTCGCGTCGTCGAAAGACGTGTAGACGCCGCTGAAGAGGACGAAGTAGCCCGGGTGGAGGCTCGAGTAGCCCGACGAGTCGATGATGCCAACCTCCTTCAGGCCGCTGTGCTCGGCCGCGCGGGCCTGCGCGAGGGCGAAGGGGCGGCCGTTCGTCGTCGGGAGTGATTGGAGGACGACCGTCCAGCCGCTTCTTCCTACCGGCCAGGTCGTGAGCGTCGGCGCCGGGAGCGTCGTCTGCCCGGGCGCCTGAGGCTCCTGGGCCCCGGTCGACGTGGGCGTCGTCGGCGTCGTCTCGGTGGTGTGCTCAGGGGCCGTAATCGTCGGGGTGACCTGTCCGAACGGGCTCGTCCCGGTCACGTAATCTGCCCGCTTCTGGTCGTGTGACACGAACGCGGCGGCGCCAATGCCTGCGAGCGCCGCGATCAGTAGCGCCAGTAGCGAGGGCCAGATCCAGTCTCCCGGATACCACGCGATCCGGCGGCGCCAAGCCCGGCCCAGCCGCGGCACGACGCCGGCGGCCTCGACCGGCAGACGGAGGCCGCACTCGAGGCAGTACTCCTGGCCCGGCTCGTGCGGCGTGCCACAGCGTGGGCAGAGCGGCCAGTGTGTTGCCTCAGCGCCGCCCGATTGGCCCGTGGCCGCAGGCGTTTCGCCGTTTCGCGGGGGCGAGACGCTCACCGGCTACTCCTCCCAGCGATCCACTTTCGGAGTTCCCTCTTCGCCGCTGCCGACCCCGGCTTGCCCGATCACGTTTGCGTCGGGCCCGCGATCGCGGTCGCCGTCGTCGGCCGGCTCGGCAGCCTTGCCGCAGCTCGGACAGAACCCCGCGTCGGCCGGGAGCGGATGGCCGCAGCGGGTGCAGCTGACGACGGCTTGCTCTCCGACCGGCCGCCCGCAGTTCGCACAGAAGTGAGAGCCCCAGATGATCGGCGCGCCGCAATCGCAGCGGCTTGCCGTGGTGCGCCGCCCGGCCGCAGCGGCGGCGAGCATCGAGTCCAGCTCGTGCAGGCGCGCCTCGAGGTTGGCGATGTCGCGCGCGTGCTCGCTCAGCAGATCCTCGCGGAACTGCTCGCGCCTGTACATCTCCATCGCCAGCCCACCGAGATCGCGCAGCAGCTCCTCGCGTGCTTTCAGGATCTCGCGGCGCTCGCGCCGAAGCGCACCGGGAGAGCCGGCACGGCGAATCGGGCGTGGGGGCGAAGCAGCGTCGGAAGCTTCCGTCTGGCCGCGCTGTCGCCGAAAGCGTCCAGGCAGTGGAAATCGCGGCACGGGCGCCGACTTTAGCAGCGTGAGCGGGCGTTTCTACCCGCCCTCAGAGCGCTAGAGGTCGATCACCACCAGCCGCTCCTCGGTCAGCGCTCTGACCGCGTACGCGGGCCCCTCACGGGTGTTCCCGGAATCCTTGACCCCGCCGTACGGCATCTGGTCGGCCCGGAACGTCGGCGCCTCGTTGATCGTGACACCGCCGAACTCGAGCTCCTGTGCGGCGCGCAGAGCAGTCTTGATATCGGAGGTGAAGACCCCGGCCTGGAGGCCGTAACGCGTCCCGTTCGCGAGCCCGATCGCCTCGTCCACCGAGCCGACCGAATTGACTGTGCAGACCGGGCCGAAGACTTCCTCGCAGCTGACCTTCAGCTCTGGCGCGGCGTCGGCGAGGACTGTCGGGCGGATCAGCTCGCCGTCCGTGTCGCCTCCCGTGAGCACGCGGGCTCCACCGGCACGGGCTTCTTCGATCCAGCCGAGGATCCGCTCGCGGGCGTCCTCGTCGATCACGGGCCCGACGTCGGTTTCCTCTTCGGCCGGATCGCCGAGCTTGAGCTCGTCGACCCTGGGGACGAACAGCTCGACGAAGCGGTCGTACGCCGGCGCCTCGACGTAGATCCGCTGGACCGAGATGCAGCTCTGTCCGGCGAAGGAGAACGCGTTTGCGGCCATTGCCTTTGCCGCGAGCTCGATGTCCGCGTCTGCGGTGACGATCACCGGCGTCGCGTTGCCGAGCTCGAGGTTGACGCGTTTGCGCGGGGCGCGCTCGGCGAGCTTCCAGCCCACCGGGCCCGATCCTGTAAACGTGATCGCTTTGACTCGCTCGTCCTCGATCAGCACGTCCCCGATCTCGGACGCCGGCCCGACCAGGACGTTCACCCAGCCCGGTGGCAGGCCGGCTTCGGTCTCGAGCTCGGCGAGCAGTAGAGCCGAGAGGGGCGTCTGGCTCGCGGGCTTGAGCACGACCGGGCAGCCCGCGGCAAGCGCCGGCGCGAGCTTGTGAGCGACGAGGTTGAGCGGAAAGTTGAAGGGTGAGATGGCTCCGACGACGCCGATCGGCTGCCGCAGCGTGAACGCCAACTTGCCTTCGCCGGCCTGTGAGGCGTCCATCGGCACCACCTCGCCGGCGAGCTTGCGGGCCTCGACGGCCGCGAAGGTGTAGGTGGACATCGCGCGCCTCGCCTCGACCCGGGCGGACTTCATCGGCTTGCCGGCCTCGTCCGAGATCGTCCGGGCCACCTCATCGTGGCGTTTGCCCAGGTAACCGGCGACGCGGACGAGGATCTCCGCGCGCTGGTGAGCCGGCAGCGGCTCGCGCATCGCCGCCTCCGCAGCGTCGATCGCACTCCGTGTTTCGCCGGCTCCAGCCTTGGCAACGCGGCCGACCGGCTCGCCGGAGAACGGCGACTTCACGTCGACCCACTCGCCGGTGTCGACCCAGTCGCCGCCGATCAACAGCTTCCGCTCGGGGACCGTAATGGCCACGTGCGCCAGTCTAGTGGGACACTTTGGGCATGGAGATCCCGGACGTCCACTACGCGCGAAGCGGCGATGTCGCGATCGCGTACCAAGCGCGGCCAAGGTCTCTCTGACCGCCTTCGCGAGATCCCGACGCTCGAGATGCGGATGGATGATCTCCGAGCCGTGATGGACGACGTCGACTCGCACCGAGCGTTGCTCTGGAGTGCGCACGAGGGAGCCCGGCTCGCTGCCCTGTTCGCGGCCACCTATCCCGAGCGGACGGCGGGCCTCGTCCTCTTCGACCCCGAGGCGAAAGGAACGCAGGCGGCGGATTATCCGTGGGCGAGGAGCGCGGAGGAATGGGATCGGTGGCTCGCCGAGGTCCGGGAAGGGTGGGGCCAACGCGAGTTCTTTGACCGTTTGATCGGCGAGTGGGCGCCCGGAATGAAAGACACGGAATTCCGCGATTGGTTCGTCTCCCACATGCGTCGGAGTCTCAGTCCTGGGGCGGCACTCGCTTTCTACCGCGCGATGCGACACGCGGACGCCAGCGACATCTTCCCCGCTGTGCGCGTCCCGACGGTCGTACTCTTCAGTCCGAGCCGCCGGGAGGAGTCCGCGTATACGGCCTCGCGGATCGATGGCTCAAGCCTCGTAGAACTCCCCGGCCAACGGGGTGCTTACTCCTGGATCGAGGATCGCCCTCACGAGGTCGCGATCCGCGAGACGAAGCAACTTGTGGGGCGGCTAGAAGCGGGAAAGGAGGAACCCGAGCGGATTCTTGCAACGGTTCTCTTTACCGACATCTCCGGCTCGACCGCGCATGCAGCCGAGCTGGGCGACACGAGCTGGCGCGAGTTGCTCGCTCGCCATCACGCACTCGTTCGGCGCGAGCTGGGGCGCTTTAGAGGCGACGAAATCGATACGGCCGGGGATGGTTTCTTTGTGACCTTCGACGGTCCGGCACGCGCGATTCGCTGTGCATGCGCGATCCGCGACGCAGTTCGCGAGCTTCGGCTCGAGGTCCGCGCGGGTCTTCACACGGGAGAGTGTGAGCTCGTCGACGGGAAGGTCAGTGGTATCGCCGTGCATACCGGAGCACGGGTTGCCGCTCGAGCCGAGCCGGGAGAGGTGCTTGTGTCAAGCACGGTCAAGGACCTTGTAGCGGGCTCGGGCCTTGGATTCGATGATCGCGGGATCCATGAGCTCAAGGGCGTGCCAGGCGAATGGAGTCTCTACGCCGTGGCGCAGGTGTGACGTACTGGCTGCTCGTCCGTGGGCGCGGGGAGCGGCCGCTCGATCGCGACATCGACGAAGCTCAGATCAGGACGCAAGGGTCGACGAAGCGGCCGTCCGTCACGGCCGGCGACCGGGCGATTCTCTACGCGGCCGTCTGGCAGGCGATCTTCGGGGTAGCAGACGTCGTCGGGGAGCCCGAGAACGACCCGACCACAAGCCGCTGGGCGTGGAGGTACGCGATCAGGCCGGTAACGGTCGTCGCGGACCTGCACGACGCGCCGCCCGTCGAGGCGGCCGGCATCTTCCCGCAGAGCCTGTGGAGACATTCGCACATCCGTCTCACCGACGAGCAGTTCGAGGCTGCGCGAAAGCTGATCGAGGCAGCGGCGAAGTAGGATCGCGCGCCGTGGAGATTCGCAGAGTCGGAGTCGTCGGCCTTGGGACGATGGGCGCCGGGATCGCGCAGGTGAGCGTCCAGGCGGGCTACGAGACGATCGGGCGCGAGATCAGCTTCGAGCTCGCCGATCGCGGCAAGGCGACCATCGACCGCTATCTCACGCGGGGTGTCGAAAAGGGACGCCTGA
>Ga0137371_10001661_pt1 | contig 17669 bp, 19 predicted proteins | sample SagtaG_7_FD_104919 | JGI IMG/M metagenome (GOLD analysis project Ga0137371, IMG submission 104919) | Vadose zone soil microbial communities from Sagehorn Ranch, Mendocino, California, USA - Sage1_R_40_16 metaG | ecosystem: Environmental > Terrestrial > Soil > Vadose zone | place: USA...
CTGACCGCCAGGGGTTCTGCAACGGCAAGATAACTGCAAAACCCCGGAAAATCTGCGCGAAAAATCCGGCTTCATGCAAACCCCGGCTAAACCGCGCTCACAAGATTTGGGCCGGCTCCAACGTGTATGCGCCTGCAAGCCCGCCCGCGGGCGGTGGGCAGGTGTCCCGCCGACCTCGCCCGCCGGCTCGATCGATAAATTCCGAGCGAAGATATTCAGGCGAACGCAACAGGCCCGAACCTTACAATCCTGCTTCGGCCGGCCTCCCGCCTCGGGTGGCGGCCGGTTTGCTCTGGCTGCGGCCCGCGAGAACCAGCGCTCACATGTATCGCTTCGTGCCGGATACGACCAAAACCGTCCGAGCGCTCGGAACGGACCTGCTTGCCCGGTTTTTCCGGGACGAGTCCGGCGGGTATCTCGTCCTCGCCGGGCTGGCGTTACCGGCCGCTCTCGGCATGGTCAGTCTCGGGACCGAGGCGGGGCTGTGGTATTACAAGCATCAAGCGATGCAGGGCGCCGCCGATTCCGGCGCGGTCAGCGCGGCCGTGGATTATTACCTCGAGAGCAACGGCAGTGTGCTCCAGCTGCAGGCTGAATCTGCGATCGCCACGTACGGTTTCGTCAACGGCTCGAACGGCGTCACCGTCACGGTGAACCGGCCGCCGCAATCCGGCAACTACACGACCGCGGCAGGCGCGGTGGAGGTGATCATAACGCAGCCGCAAGCCCGGCTGTTGTCGGCGATGTGGCACGCGCAGCCAATATCGATCTCCGCGCGTGCGGTCGCCCGCGGCACCGGCGGCAAGGGTTGCGTGCTGGCGCTCGATCGGAGTGCGAGCGGTGCTGTCACCTTGCAGGGCAACGCGCAGGTCACCCTCACGGGCTGCAGCCTGTTCGACGATTCCAACAATACGAGCGCGCTCACAGTCGGTGGAACTTCCCGGCTCTCTGCATACTCGACCTATGTCGTCGGCGGATGCGGCACGAGCACGTGCTCATCGATATCCAATATCTCGGTGACGAACGGTATCGAGACCGGCACGACCCCGATGGCCGATCCTTACGCCGGCACTGCATCAGGGTCCTACTCGGGCTGCGCCCAGCACAACTTCAGCGCCAAGAGCGCAGTGACCATAGATCCCGGCGTCTATTGCGGTGGGATGGCGCTCAACGCCGGGGCGAACGTGACCTTGAACCCGGGCGTCTATTACCTCGATCAGGGCAATCTCCAAGTGAACGGCGGCGCCACCATGACGGGAAGCGGCGTGACTCTCGTGTTCACTTCGAGCAATGGCCACAATTACGCCAACGCCACCATCAACGGCGGCGCCACCATCGATCTGACAGCACCGGATTCGGGCGCTACGAAGGGGATCGTCATGTACGGTGATCCCAACATGACTGCCGGCACTACGTTCAAGTTCGAAGGCGGCGCTACGCAGACCTTGGGCGGCGCCATTTACCTGCCGGAAGGCGCCGTCACCTTCGCGGGCGGCGCCAATACGACCACGGGATGCACGCAGCTCATCGGCAACACGATCACGTTCACCGGCAATTCCAATTTCGCCATCAACTGCAAGAACTACGGCACCAAACCGATTGGTTCCGCGCTGGCGAGCTTGGTGGAATAGGCTCGCGGAGCCGGCGTTCCCCAACCCGGATCCGCAGTTTGCTTTTTCCGGAGATCGCCTCAGCGCATCAAATCCCGTCGAACGACGACCTGGCAGCTTAACGGGAATGCTCGCGTCCTCTATCAATTTGCTCGGTATTTTACGCAGTTCGACCACATGCCGATCTCACCAGCATGCTGGCCGGAGGCAACGCTTCAACCGAGCACGTTTCCTCACTGGTTGCTTAAAAGCTCGTTCACGCGGCGGATGCGATGCGATCGGTCATATTGACGAATTGAAGATGCGATGGCGGTAGCGTGTAGCCCAATTCCGGCAAAGGCTCACCGCGTGATATCCGCCGGCCTTGCTGGTGCACGGTGAAAGTCCAGAGCGCGACGCCCTAACGGATCTTGTATTCTGCACGAAAGCATCGGCTCATGCTTGAAACCATCTCAGCAGTATTCGTGGCACAGTGCAATCTGTGGATTCGTTTCGGCCGGGATCAATCGGGCAATTACGCCGTCCTGACGGCCCTGACTGCACCCGTTTTGCTGGGAATCGCGGGGTTGGGTACTGAAGTCGGTGTGTGGTCGGTCAAGCATCAGACGATGCAAAGCGCGGCCGATTCCGGCGCCGTCAGCGCGGCCGTGGCCTATTATATTCAAGGCAACAACAGCAATCTATCCGTACAGGCAAATGCCGTCGCCTCTCCGTACGGCTTTGTCAACGGCTCGAACGGCGTCACGGTCACCGTGAATCAGCCGCCGAAATCGGGAACCCACACCACGACGGCGGGCGCGGTCGAAGTGATCATCACCCAGCCGCAGACTCGGCTGTTCTCCGCGATGTGGGACTCGCAATCGATGACGCTATCGGCGCGTGCCGTGGCGATTCCGGCCTCCTCCTGGGGCGGCACCGGCTGCGTAGCCGCACTCAGCGGCAGCGCCAGCGGCGCGATCGGGACTCAAGGAAACGCGCAAATCGCCCTCAACAACTGCAGCATGTTCGATAATTCCAGCAATGCGAGCGCGCTCACGGCCGGTGGAACATCCGGCATCTCTGCGTACTCGGTCAATGTCGTCGGTCAGGTACCTAGCGCATCGGCTGCCAACATCTCGGTGACGAACGGCATCCAGACCGGTGGGCCGCCGATGATCGATCCTTATGGCAATACTTCGCCCGGGTCCTTCTCCGGCTGCGATCAGCACAATTACTCCGCAAAAACCACGGTGACCATAAGCCCGGGCGTCTACTGCGGTGGAATCAATCTCAATGCAGGTGCTAACGTGACGTTGAGTCCGGGCATCTACTACCTGGATCAGGGAAACCTTCAGGTGAACGGCGGTGCTACGATGACCGGCACCGGCGTCACGCTGGTATTTACGTCCAGCACGGGCCACAACTATGCGAACGCGACCATCGGTGGAGGGGCCACCATCAATTTGACGGCTCCGACAACCGGCGATACCGCCGGCATCGTGATCTTCGGCGATCGAAACATGCCGGCCGGTACCACGTTCAAGTTCGAAGGCGGCGCCTCCCAGATCTTCGGAGGCGCACTCTATTTGCCTAAAGCAGCAGTCAGCTTTTCGGGAGGCGCCGGTACCAGCACCGGATGCACGCAGCTCATAGCCAACACGGTTAGCTTCACGGGCACGTCAAACTTCGCGATCGACTGCAGCGGCTACGGCACCAAGCCGTTCGGGTTCGGACTTGCGCTGCTGGTTGAGTGAAATGATATCGATTCTTCGCATCTACGTGAGATCGCCAATTGGACGCGCCGTCCGGAACCTCGCTCGTGACATCCGCGGCGTTGCGGCAATCGAGTTTGCCATTGTTGCGCCCATGCTCGTACTCGCCATGGTCTGCACCGCGGATCTCGGACTGGGGATCTATCGCAAGATGCAGGTGCAGAACGCGGCACAGGCCGGCGCCGAATACGCCATTGTGCACGGCTACGTCAGCGCTTCCATCACGACCGCGGTGAGCAATGCCACTACGTTTTCCGGCATTAGCGCCACGCCGGCACCTTCCCAATTCTGCGGATGTCCGTCATCGACGGGAGTTACCACCACGGACTGCGGCGGTACCTGCTCGGGGGGCTCCAGCCCCGGCACTTACGTCAGCGTCGGGGCTCAGGCGACGTACACGACGATCCTGCCCTATCCGATCATGCCCAGCAGCTTCACGTTCAACGCGCAATCCACGGTGAGAATTCAGTGAGATTTCCGCAGATATGGCGAAATCGCGAGGGTGCGGCAGCGGTGGAATTCGCGCTGACCGCGCCGGCTTTCTTCGCGATGCTCGTCGGCGTGATCGAGTGCGGATTGTTGCTGTGGACCCAGATCGGCCTGCAGCACGGGGCCGAGATGGCAGCGCGTTGTGCCAGCATCAACGCGACACTGTGCGGAACTACGAGCGCCGTCCAGCAATACGCCGCTCAACAAGCATTCGGGCTCAATCCGCCAAGCTCGACGTTCACGGCAGACCCATCGCCCGCGTCGGGATGCGGCTACAAAGTCAGCGCCAGCTACGCATTCAATTTCCTCACGGCATATTTCCCGAACCCCGCGGTGACGATCAGCGCGCAATCCTGCTTTCCGAAATGAACGGGAGTGCGGCCTGAAAAACCGGACGGGCGGCCGGTTGTGGCTTCATGCATAGCCGGCCATAACCCGCTGAACTGCAAGCAGATTCCCGTGCAGTCGACCGCCGGTCCGGCGCTCGGATCACCCCGTGGGAAATTTTGGCGAAACTGTGACCTCGGTCACAGGTACCTTGATAGCGCCGGTGCATATTGGCACCAGAGACAGAAGCCCGGCGATCCTCGAATCGGGCTCTGCCACCGGGGGCGTATCATGACTTCTTCGCTCATAGGCGCCGACAAAGGCACCCACGGCAAGATCGTGGGGACGGCGCTGGTTGCGGTGCTGGTATTCGTCGCGGTGGGGTTCTGGGCGCATCTGACCGACGAGGCGAATTCCGGCAGACCCGTCGTGGTCAAGGCCTCGACGCCCACCACCTACACCAGTCGCGACGGCGTGGCGGTTCGCTGAGAGAGTTCCCAAGTCCGGCTGATGAAGCTCGTGCTCTACGGCAGCTTTCCGGCCTCGGAAGCCGGCCGGATCGCCCGGCATTTGACCTCGGACTGGGAGGTGGTGCCGGTATTCAATGAGGCGCCGGCGCAAGACAAGCGGGAACGCCTCGCCGACGCCGAGGTGATGGTCACCAGCGTCTATCGCTCCCGCGATCCGCCGGCGCCGAAACTGCGCCTGTTGCAGTGCTCGAGCACGGGCACCGAGCGGATCGATCTCGAGCATCTGCCGCGCGGCTGCATCGTCTGCAACGTGCACGGCCACGAGATCGCCATTGCCGAATACGCGATCTGCGCGGTGCTCGATTGGGCGATCGGCTATCGCTCGCTCGCCGCCGCGTTCCATGACGGCTCCTGGACGCTTGCGGAATGGGTCGACGGGCCCAATCACGGCGAGGCGTTCGGCAAGACGCTCGCCCTGCTCGGGTTCGGGCGCATCGGGCGCGAGATCGCGATCCGCGCCAAGGCGCTGGGCATGAGCATTGCGGCGCTCTCGGCGTGGCGGAGCGCGCCGCCCGATCCAACGCTCGTCGATCGCGCCTATCGCGCCGGAGATTGGCGGGCTTTCGCCGAAGTCGCCGATTTCCTCGTGGTCAGCTGCCCCTTGACGGCGGAAACCCGCGGCATGATCGACGCGGCATGGTTTGCCGCCATGAAGCCGGGCGCGGTCATCATCAACGTGGGGCGGGGTCCGATCATCGACGAGGCGGCGCTCCATGCGGCTTTGGCCGAGCCCGCATTCGCGGCGCGACGATCGACGTTTGGTACAAATATCCACCGGCCTCGGGCGAACGGGTGCGTGCCGCGCAATTTGCATTTCACGAGCTGCCGAATGTGGTCATGACCCGGCACGCCTCGGCCCATACCGAGGAGACCTGGGAACGTCGTTTCCGGGCCATTGCGCGAAATCTCGAAGCGTTCGCACAAGGCCGGCCGCTGGCGAACGTGATCTCGCAGGAAGACCGCTAGGCGAACGTGATCTGGGAAGGAACGACGATAGAGCAGGGGATGGCGGAGCGAGGGTCAGTGGGCGAATCGCCGCTCATCCGGCATGATCCCCGCGGGGAACCTTCTACAACCTTGTCGCGTTGTCGTTTGCTCCGGCGGACCCAGGACGCGGTCATGCGGCGAACCAGGATTTCGATCCTTTGCGTGGCGGTGCTTGCCGTGATGCCGGCTAGCGCGGAGGCGGGAGGCCTCGGGTCCGTGGTGGGTGCGGTAGCGAGCGCGCCTCGAGCCCTCCTGGGCGGGCTGTTGGGCGGCGGGCGCGGCGGAAGAGCGAGCCACCACCGCCACCATGCTCGTCACGCAGCTCCCGAACGATCCGTGGCCCGTGCCGGTCCCGAACGTGCCGGTCCCGAACGGTCCGTTGTCCGGGCCGCTCCCGCAATTCCAGCCGAGCCCAGGCCCACTGATCACGGGCCCGCCCCGTTCTGGGCCTCGGCGTACGACGATGCCTTCGGCTACGTCCTGGCCTCGGCGGGCTATGAGGCCGCGTTCTGGGGGCGCGGCTATGCGGACGTGATCGACGCCATGTTCGTGCCGAATGCGGCCAATGCCGCCGGCAGCAAACACGGGCAGGCCGGCCCCTCTCCGGAGGCCGACAAATCTGCGGGTTTCGCCTCCGCCTCCGCCCCCGCCTGCGCCGAACCTCAAAATGCCGACGCGGTGAGCGAGCGAATCGAGCGCACGGTGCAGCCCACCGAGGCGCAACGCGCGGCGCTCGACGGACTCCGCAACGCTCTCCGAGCGGCGGCCGAGCGCGTGGGAGCGGCGTGCACGATGGATGCGCCCGCCGGCCCGGGTGCGCGGCTCGAGGGGACGTGGCGGCGTCTGCGCGCATTGCGCCAGGCGGTCATCATGGTTCGGGCTCCGCTCAGGAATTTCTACGACGTGCTCAATGACGAGCAAAAGGCGCGTCTCGACACCGCGGCACGCGAGGGTGCCGGCCTGCGGACAAGCGCGGCACGCGAAACCCGCCCGGCATCGTTGCGCGCCTGCGGCGAGAGTGCGCGCATGCCCGAATGGCCGGTGGCATCGATCGCGCAGGCGACCCAGCCCACCGAGGAGCAGCGCCCGATGTTGGAGCTGTTGATGGGCACTTCGCTGCATTACGCGCACGAGTTGCGGGCCTCGTGTCTTGCCGGACCGGCGCCGCTCACGCCGATGGCGCGGCTCGAGGCGGTCGACGAGCGACTCACCGCGATCGTGTATGCGGTGACGGTCCTGCGCGGGACGCTGAACCGATTCTACGTTTCTTTGACCGAGGAGCAGCGGGCAAGATTCGATGCCATGAGCCCGCCGCGACGACCTGCCGCGGGTCGCCGGGTCGAGCTGCACTAGCGCGCGGAGGCGGCGGAGGGCGGGCTGGGCGTCCGCTCGATATCGATCGTTCGCCTTCCGTCCTCACACGGCGAGCGGTGCCAGGGCCTCGATGTCGGTGACGACGTCGAGCACGACCGGGCGGTCGGCTTCGACGGCGCGGTAGAGCGCCGGCGACAGCTCGCTCGGCCGCTCGATCCGGATCCCCAACGCGCCGATCTCCTCGGCGATTCGCGCGAAATTGACGGGACGAAACGTCCACAGCTCGCGGGCCTGCTCGGTCTGCTGCCCGCCATAGGCGCGGTCGAACCCGCGCTTCGACTGGTTGCCGCCGCCGTTGTTGTTCACCACGGTCACGGCGTTGATGTTCCATCGCACCGCGGTTTCGATCTCGGCGATGTGATACCAAAAACCGGAATCCCCGGTGAAGACCACCACCGGGCGCTGCGGTGCCGCGCATTTGGCGCCGAGCGCGGCCGGGAACGCCCAGCCGAGGTGCCCGGCGCTGCGCAGGTAGCTTTGGTTTTCGCGGTTCAGATCGAACATGCCGCCCATCCACATGCCGGCATGTCCGGTGTCGGCGAGCACGATGGCGTTGTCCGGCATATGCTGGGTGAGCTCGTTGCACAGCCGTTCGGGACGGATCGGCACGGCATTGGATTCGAGCATCGGTCGGTATTTCTCGCGCCAATCCCGGCACAGCGTACGCGCCGTTGCGATCCAGGCCGATCGCCGCTTGGCGGTCGCGGCATCGGCGTGCTCGACCATGCGCGCGAGCACGGCCTTCGCGTCGCCGAGCACGGCGGCGCGGAGCGGGTAGTTGCGCCCGAGCGCTTCGGGATCGATGTCGATCTGGATCGCTGCCACCCCCACCTTCGGGCAATTCCAGACGTTGGTGGTCATGCCGCCGGTCGCCGTGCCGATGAAGCACACGAGATCCGCTTGCGCGACCAGGAGGTTCGCGCTCTCGCGCGAATAGGTCCCGACGACGCCGGCCGCGAGCGGATGATCGCCCCGGATGACGTCCTTGCCGTTGAGCGAGGTCGCGACCGGGACGGCAAGCTTTTCCGCAAGCGCGACCAGTTCCGCCGCCGCGCCGGAAGCCCGCACGCCGCCGCCGGCGACCAGGACGGGGCGCTCGGCTTGCTCGAGCAGGGCCAACGCTTGGCGCACGCTGCCGAGCTCGGGCTCCGGCCGGAACGGCGGCACCCGCGAGAACATGGGCTCGCAGATCGCCTCGATCTCGGCTTCGTCGGCGTCGACCTGGCCCTCGTTGCCGCGGAACTGCAGGTGCACCGGGCCGGGCGCGCCCGAGACCGCGACGCGGAACGCCTGCCGCACCAGGTCGGGAATGCGCTCGGCAGCATCGACCGTGGCATTGAACTTGGTCACCTGCTCGAACGCGGGGACGTCGTCGACTTCCTGATAAAGCTTGCGGAACTTGGTGCGCGAATCGCGGCCGCCGGTGAACGCCAGCACCGGCGAGTGGGCAAGATATGCGTCCCGCAGACCCGCCGCGAGATTGAGCGCGCCGACGTGCTGGGCCATGCAGATGCCCGGCCTGCCGCAGGCGCGGGCGTAGCCGTCCGCCATATAGGCGGCAGCCTTCTCGCCATGGGTCTGAATGCGATGGATCGCGGTACGGCGCTCGAGCTCCGCCATGGTGCGTCGCAGCACCGCCGGAACGATGAACACGTGGCTGACGCCGTAGCCTGCGAGCATGTCGGCAAGCACCCGGGCGCCGGTGGCCTTTTGGCCGGGGTTGGTCGCGATCGCGAGCTTGCGGTCTGCCGCGCGTGCTGTGTCCATGCTGTCCCCCTCCGGGGCCGGCTCCGCTTTCCATTATTGATTCACGTTGCCGAGCGCCATGTCCAGCATGGCGCTTCGACCCGACGGGCGATGTTTCGTGGAAAAAAGGCAAGGCCGGTGAGTTGCGGGCGCAGTGACCAGTGCAGAGCGCCGGTTCCACCCTATGGGAAGCAGGCCGTCGCGCTCAGGGGGACCTTCCAGCTTGCCAGAGCCAGGCTGAACGCGACGTTCACCGTTGCGCTGACCTGATGCCCGCAGGAAGACGTGGACGCGGTGAAGGTCGGGACGTTGGCGCCGTAATAGCGGCTCTGGGCGTAGCTCTGCGCGGCGGATGCGCTGGCGCATCGGCTTTCGACCGAGTAGCACCGCGCCGCCCCTTCCACGGCGTAATGCAGGCTCGCGGCCGAGTAGGCCAGCAGACTGGCCCAGATGATGCCGAGCAGCGTGCCGACGAGTGCGGGAAACAGCACGGCGAATTCCGCGGCCATCGCTCCGCGCTCGCATCCGACAAGGCTCGTGGCACGAGCGAAGCGCATGGTTTACCCCAAACGCATCCAGCTGGTCATGGTGATGGATGAGATGCCGGTGGCGCTCATCACCGTGATTCCGGGGAACAAAGGCGCATAGCTGTAGTTCACGCGTACTTGGATGTAATCGCCGGGCGTCGCGCTGGCGTTTCCCGCCGCCGAGCAATCCGCGGGCCTGCTGGACAGGCTGCCGACGGATTGCAGCGCGTCCGAGCCGTCGACGCAATAATAGCCCTCCGCCGGATAGCCCGATGCCAGTCCGACGGCGGTTCCCAGCGACGTGCTGTGGATCGCCGCGGCGATGGCCATATTCAGCCCCGAGCAATTCTGGGTCGCCGGCAGCATGCTCTGGGTGCAGGTTTTCCACGCCGCCTGCGCGCCCACCTGGGCGGCATTCTCGACTTGCATCCGCTGATACATGTAATAGCCGACATCGACCGCATTCAGGAGGCCCACGCTCAGCAGCGAGGCCGCTCCGGCGAATTCGATCGCGGCCGTTGCCCGCGTTTCGCCGCGCAGCGCACGAGCCTTACGGCGGACCGCTGCCCATCGTCTCTGCATCGGCGTTGCTGCGGGCTGCATCAGTTTCAGTCGGTCAGGGTGCCCCGAGTCCCTCCGGAGGGCAGCACGAGGCCGGAGGAAGAGCACTGATCGTCGCCGGCGAAGATGTCGGCGGTGCCGTTAACGGTGATATTGTCGATCACCATGCCGAAGCAATACGAGCCATGGCTGGATTTGTTGACGGCGCCGCTGAAGCTGACGCTGGCATGGGGCAAATAGACCATCCCGCTGAGTTCCCACGTCGGACTGTTGCCGGCGTAGGAAACGTCGACATTGGTGGTCAGATTCGGATCTTGATAGATCGCTATGCCGCTCCAGGCGCCGGATGACGGCGCCGCAATGTCCAACGTACCGCCGCCGGTCGGGATGTGTTGGTAGCTTGCATTGTTCGACCCGGTGAACACGACGGTCAGTCCCGAGCCGCTCGGCGTCTGCAAGGTGTAGCCGTTGGTGTCGAGCTGGCCGTTTTCGATCACCAGGAGGCCGTTCGCGACATTGATCGTGGTATCGCCCATTAATTGCAGGTCACCGCAGATGATCTTTTGGCTCCAATTCTGGGAACCGCTCATTTGGTTCGACGACGGCAGCGCCGGGTCCTTCTTTTTCGCCGGCTCCTGGTAATACATGCCGCCGCAGTTATCCGCCGGAATATACGATGCGCGGCTGGAATATGGATCCATGATCACCGGCACGTTGGAGTTTTGAACGATGCCGCAGCCGTTGTTGGTCGAATGCGCGCTGCCGACGTTGGCGTTGAGATTGTGGCCGTTGCAGGTGGCGCTGGTGTTCGACATGACGTCGCAGCCCCGCAAGTTCGCGTTCGGAACGCCGTTGGAGGTGATGCCTTGGGCGCCGCTGCCGGCCAGCGCCAGGATGCAATACGAAATGGCATTCGCGCTGGTGGCGACGGCCGCGGCGGAAAGCCCGGTCGCGCCCTTCTTGTTCGCCGTGGCGGTTCCCAGATAGCCGACCACCTCCGAGAGGAAGAGCGGCACCTTGTCGGATATGGTGACGCTGTAGCAATTGGACGTGCAGCCCGCCGCGGTCGCCGGGTTGCTGACGGCGACGACGATGTTGCCGCTGCCGTCGTGGAATCCGTATTGCGCCGCCACCGCCTTGGCCTCGGCGGCATATCCCGAGGTGCCGTTGGTGGCCGCGGCGATCGCGGCGGCATCGGCGGCGTTCTGCATCGCTCGCTGGCGCAGATACCAATAGGAAACCTCGGCGGAGAGCCCCATTGCGCCGACCAGAGCCGGCAGGCAAAGCGCGACGAGGATCATGGTCGCGCCGCTCTGGTTTGCGGCGAACGCCCGAACCATCCCGGTACCATTGCGCAGGTGCGCAACGGTTCGGGAAAGCCTTGCGATCGACGCAATCGGAAGCCTGGACATCGGCAGACCGGTCAGAGATTTGCGCATGGGTGTAGCGGGCCACGGCCGCGCGACCGGCGATTGCGCGCCGGGCGCTTTCTTGCCCAAGCCGACCCAGAGCCCGTTCATGGCTGACCCCCTGAGCGGACGTATCCGTGGCGGGAAGATACCTATCTCCCCGCTAAGGGCGGCTTGAGCCAGCAGTTCAAATCTTCGGAAAATTGGCGGCGATGGGTCGCCTTGCCAAGCGCCTCATTTGATCGCCAGCGGATTGGTCGGCGAGCCGACCGCGCCGGTGATCGGGATCGCCGGGGCGACGAACAGGAATTCATGGACGCGGTCCTCGGCGCAATCCTTGGCCAGGTCGGCGACGTAGAAGATCTCGCCCATCGTCAGTCCCATGATCGGGATCGTGATCCAGTGCCAGGGCTGATTGATGCCCGGCTCGGTCTCGTTCGGCCGCACCTCGCAGCCCCAGGTGTCGCTGGCGAGCGCGGCAATTTCGGCGCGGTGGATCCATTCGAGCGTCTCGAACGAGAACCCCGGGGCATCGCCGCCCGGATAGCCGTCCCAGCTTCCGGTCTTAAGCTTCGCCTCCATCTGTCCGGTACGTACCACGACGAAATCCCCGCGCTTGACCTTCACGCCGCAGGACGCAGCGGTGCGGTCGAGATCCTCCCCGGTGATGGCGTAGCCGTCCTCGAGCACGTCCTTGCCGAGCGCGCGGGCGACGTCGAGAAATATCCCGCGGCCGACCATCTTTTGCTTGGTCTTCTCGATCCCGCATTTCTGCGCGCCGGCCGAGGTGACCTCGCGGCAATCGTAACCGTTCCACATCGAGCTCTCGTAGAACACGTGGCCCAGACCGTCCCATTGCGTCCCGCATTGCAGCGGCATGACGACGAGGTCGTCGGCGGCGCGGATGCCGCGATGGTCGAGCACGCCCGAATAGGCATCGGTCCCGGTGCGCAACATGACGTGCAGCGGATTGATGCGTCCCATTGCCGGATATTTGCTCTTCGCGCCCTGCGGTCCATGCTGATCGAAATTGAGCGCGAGCGAGATCACTTTGCCCTTCCTGACGAGGCGCGCCGCCGCGACGATGTCTTCGGGCTGCGTATAGTTGAGGGTGCCGATCTCATCGTCCGGCCCCCACTTGCCCCAATTCTTGTATTTCTCGGCGGCCTTGCGCAGATCGTCCCGATTGAGCTTGCGGCCCGACATGGCATCTCATCTCCGTGTCTGCGATCGGCAAGCGGAGTTTGCCGCCGATCGACTACCGGGTCCAGATCGCCGGAAAATCGCAAACCGGGCACGGCCGACGACCGCTCGCCGCCGAAGTCCATGGCTCGTTCCGCGATGGCGGATCGAGCCCGGCAGGAAGACCGCTGGTGCGATGACGGCAGGAAGTTTGGACGCCGAAGCGCCGACTCGGGCAGTCGCGATCAGCGCCGGTTGGCGCGGGGCCGCCAAGCGATGGGTTCCACCGCGAGCGCCGTGTTGGTCTCGGCGTTCACCCAGCCGGACTTGGTCAGCCGGCAAGGGAATTTCAGCGCATAGCAACCAAAACCATCGGCGACCTGGACCTCCAATGCATGGTCCAAAGGCGCGCTCGAGATCGGATTCCACAGCGGCTTGACACGACTGCCGGGCCATATCGGCATGTGCGGCTCCATCAGCAAATTACCAACGACGGACAAAGCTGCGTGCTCTTCCGGATCCCATGCTCCGCAACCGAGCCTGGAACGCGCCGGTAGCGCCCGCACGCACGGGGCTCATGCCTTCTCGAGTTCGCTTTCCTTGGCCACCCGCTCGTGCGCTTCGCGCGAGCTCTTGATCCGGTAATAGAACTCACCGGCGTTGTCCGGAAGCTGGCGAACGACCTCGTAGAAGCCGTCCGCTGCCATCCGGAACGGATAGCCGCGGCTCAACTGAACTTTTTGACCCACCCGAAACCGATGCGTGGTCATGCGCATCTCCATTGACGGCGAGGGCCGCGCGCGGATGCGCTGCTCTCTGCTCGGCGCGCCGGGACTGCAGGAACGGTACCGTTGCAAGCTCGCGCCGGGCGGACGCAGGGCTTTGCGCGCCGGCGTTCGCACTCGGATTTGCCCTCGATCACACGAGGGATGATCGCGGTGATTCTAGCATAAGCCTTGGGTTTGGTCGCGGATTTTCCGTCTCGGGACTCGCCCGGGTCCCCGATCCGTTTCCCGTCGCCCGCGGAGGCGGCCCCTCGGTGCCAGGCTTCCGGAACAAGCAAAACGATCACGACCGAGAAAGTGCGCGTACATCCGGCGCTCCGGACTCGAGATCGTGACCGCTTCCGACGGCGAGCCTTTCGGCACCGTCCTGGCATAGATGGTGGCTCGGCGGCACTTGCGCAAGCACGAAGCGACGGGCGGAACGCCTCGACCGTCCCGCGGCCGCCGGCCTTTCGCCTTCGTCGGTCGAGATGGGGCGCCTTCGTTGAACGGTTCGCCGATCATGTCTCGGCGAAAAAATCACTCGTTGGGCAGTGGTCTTCTCGCGGACTGCATGGCCGCAATGGCCAAAGGTCTCATTTGACCTTGAGGTTCTCCGCGGACGTCTTGCCGCGATTGCTGACAAGCTCGTACTCGACGTGCTGACCCTCATTCAAGGTGCTGAGCCCGGCTCGCTCGACCGCGGAAATATGCACGAATACATCTTTGCCGCCATCGGTCGGCTGAATGAAGCCATACCCCTTCGTCGGGTTGAACCATTTCACATTTCCGGTCGCCATCATTGCTCTCCCGAGAGTTCCAAGACCTGCTGTACTAGCCCGGTTCGTTGCGGCTTTTCAACAAGAAATTCCGTGCTTCCCGCAGGGAACGCAAATGCCTGGCCGACCTTCCGGATACCGACAGAGAGCCTCGCGTCCTTGGGCTGGGAGAAGGTGGCGGACCTGCAACGGTTCGCGCCGAACGAAACCATGCGCGTCGACCCGCGGACAATTTCAGCGGCCAACGAAATGGTCTGGTCGGCCACCGCCTCGTCGTGCATCGGCCGAAGCCCCTGCGCGGATGCACCCGACGCGCTTACGCCGTTGCGCACGGGACAGGTATACTAATATACTAGTCCCGAGTTGGCGCGAATTCCTCGCATGAGACCGCACAATCCAATCGAGGCGCTCGTTTCGCCCGCAGACATCGGGCTTCAGGCGCGAATAGCCTCCGGTGAGCAGCCGGCGCGGCGCGCGGCGCCGAACGGAATCCTGTTGCGTAGCGTTGACACATTAGCCGAGTCCATCCTCGTGGCCGCGCTGCTCGGCGAACTAGGCTTGGTTTTGGCCAATGTCTTGGCGCGGGCCTATTTCCAGCAATCGTTTCTCTGGGCCGACGAGGCCGCGCGACTGTCGCTTTCGATCCTGGCGTTCATCGGCGGCGCCGTCGCCTACCGGCGCCGCGACCACGCGTTCGTGCGCGTCGTGCTCAACCTCGTTTCCAAGCGCGGCGAGCGCGGTTGCCTCGCCCTCGCCGACATCGTCGTGCTGTTCGTCGCCGGGCTGACCGGGATCGCCTCGGCGGAATTCATCGCCTCGAGCTGGAACGAGCGGACTCCGATCCTGCAGCTCCCCGCGGCGATGATCGCGCTGCCGCTCCCGGTCGGCATGGCCTTGCTCGTACTCTACGCCTTAGCCAACCTGCGCGGCGAGCACGGCAGAATGGCTTGGGGCGTCGGCGCCGCCTTTGTTGGGGTGATGGCGGCGGCCGCGGCGACCCGCGATTTTTGGCTGCCGCAGCTCGGGGGCGACGCGGCGATCCTCGCGGCGCTCGCGCTGTTCTTCACCGCGATCTTCGCCGGGGTACCGGTCGGCTTCGTGCTGCTGCTCGCAACCGCCACCTACCTGTGGGGAACCGACGCCGCTTCGCTCGTCGTGCTGCCCCAGACCATGGTGAACGGGACTGGCAATTTCATCCTGCTCGCCGTGCCGTTCTTCATCCTGGCCGGCCTCATCATGGAGCGCGGCGGCATCAGCGTACGGCTGGTCCGGTTCGTCTACACGCTGGTAGGTCATTTGCGCGGCGGGCTGCTGCAGGTCACGGTGGCGAGCATGTACGTCGTCTCCGGCCTGTCCGGCTCCAAGCCCGCCGACGTCGCCGCCGTGGGCACGGTGATGCGCGATGAGCTGCGCGAGCGCCACGGCGCCGCCGAGGGTGCCGCCGTGCTGGCCGCGTCGGCGATCATGGGCGAGACGGTGCCGCCCAGCATCGCCATGCTGATCGTCGGCTCGATCACCAATGTGTCGGTGGCGGGCATGTTCATCGGCGGGCTGGCGCCGGCGGCGGTGATGGCGCTCTGCCTCATGGCGCTGATCTACTGGCGCGCCCGCCGCGCCGGCGCCCCGCGGGTTGCGCGCGCTCCGCTCGACGCGATGTTCCGCGCCGGCGTCGGCGCGGTGCTGCCGCTGCTGATGCCGGGCATGCTGATCGGCGGCATTCTGCTGGGCGTGGCCACGCCCACGGAAGTCGCGGCGTTCGCCGTCGTCTACGGCCTGTTGCTCTCGGTCCTGGTCTATCGCGAGATGGACCTGCACAGCTTCCTGCGCACGGTGACCGACACCGCGGCGCTCACGGGCGTGCTGCTCTTCATCTTCGCCGCCGCGTCCGGGTTCTCGTGGACGCTGACGGTGGCCTTTCTGCCGCAACGGCTGGTCGCGCTGCTGCATTCCGTCGGCAACAGCACCGAGATCTTCATGCTGGGCTCGATCGCGCTGCTCATCGTTACCGGCGTGCTGCTCGAGGGGTTGCCCTCGCTCAACGTGCTGGCGCCGCTGCTGCTGCCGATCGCCGGCAGTATCGGATTGAGCGGTCTGCACTACGCGCTGGTGCTGATCATCGCCATGGGGGTGGGCGGCTTCATGCCGCTCGCCGGCGTGGGATTCTACGTCTGCTGCGCGATCATGCGCTGCAACGTCGAGCAAGCCTCGCGCGCCATGATGCCGTATCTGGCCGTGGTGCTCTTCGGGCTGCTCGTCGTCGCGTTCGTGCCCTGGTTCGCGCTGTTCCTGCCCCGATATTTCGGATTTGCCGGATGAAACCCGCCGCAGTGTCGCGGCCACGACCAACCAAGGAGGAAACCATGGATCGCAGAACGTTCCTCAAGACCACCGGCGCCGGCCTGGCCGGGCTGGGCTTGGCGGCTCCGTATGTGGCGCGCGCCGCCGCGCCGCTGACGCTGCGCTGGGCGCATTTCGCCCAGGAAGATCATCCGGCGAACATCGCCGCCAAGCAGTTCGCGAGCCGGATCGAGGCGCGCACGGACGGCGCGATCAAAGTCAACATCTTTGCCAACAACGTGCTGGGCGGGCCGCCGGAGCAGGCCCAGCAGATCAAGCTCGGCACCATCGACATGGGGCTGCCGACGCAAGGGCAATTGGACAAATACGACCTGGCGTTCGCGGCCGTGATGCTCCCGTTCGTGTTCGACGGCCCCGCCCACGTCTACCGGGTGCTCGACGGCCCGGCGATGGACTGGCTCTCCCCGCTCGCCGAAAAGCAGGGATTCGTCCTGTTGCGCAACTGGGACTACGGCTTTCGCAACGTGACCAACAGCGTGCGCCCGATCCACGCGCCCGACGACGTCAAGGGGCTGAAATTGCGCACCCCGCCGGAACTGCAGATCCAGGCCTCGATGGAGGCGCTCGGCGCCATCGTGCAGGCGATCGCCTTCCCGGAGCTCTATCTCGCGCTCTCGCAGAAGGTGGTCGACGGCGAAGAAAGCCCGATCCGGGGGATCTATTTCAACAAGTTCTACGAGGTGCAGAAGCACCTCGCGATCACCCGCCACATCTACAACAACATGATTCACACGGTGGGCGCCAACACCTGGAAGAAGCTCACGCCCGACCAGCAGGCGATGTTCCGCGAGGAGAGCGCCGCAGCGGGCGACCTGATGCGCAAGCTGATCAACGACGGCGAAACCGAGCAGATCAAGAAGCTCGAAGCCGCCGGCATGCAGGTGACCCGCCCGGATCTCGCGCCGTTCCGCGCCAAGATGGAGCCGGCCTACAAGCGCATCGCCGATTACGCCGGCGAGGCCAATGTGAAAAAATTCCGCGACCTGGTGGAGCAGGGCCGCAAGACCGGGTAGGGGGCCTCGTTCCCCGGACGCAGCGCAGCAGCGCCGCGCCGCGCCGGGGACACGATGCAGGCGTTTGCAGTTGCCTCAGATCTTCAACATCTTCGCCGCGGTGCCGCCGAGGATCATCCGGCGCTCCTCGGGCGAGAGACGCAGCTCCTCGACGATCTCGACCGGGCGCTGATAGCCCATGTCGAAGCAATAGTCGCTACCGGTCATCACCCGGTCGGCGCCGACCTGGGAGATCACGAATTCCAGGATCGGCTTCGAATGC
>Ga0137371_10001667_pt1 | contig 17636 bp, 15 predicted proteins | sample SagtaG_7_FD_104919 | JGI IMG/M metagenome (GOLD analysis project Ga0137371, IMG submission 104919) | Vadose zone soil microbial communities from Sagehorn Ranch, Mendocino, California, USA - Sage1_R_40_16 metaG | ecosystem: Environmental > Terrestrial > Soil > Vadose zone | place: USA...
CGTCGCGCGAGCGGACGCCACCATGCCGATCCGCGGCCCGGACCCGATCACCGTGCCGGGCGCCGTGGCCGGTTGGCGCGCCGTGCATGGCACCGGGGCGATCCTCCCGTGGGGAAGTGCGTGCTCGCGGGCCATCGAGCTCGCGATCGACGGCGTGCCGGTCGCACCCTCGCTCGCCGAAACACTCGCCGTGCCGGACGAGCCGTTCGCGCGAGACCCCGGGCTCTCCGCGGTCTTCTTCCCCGATGGGGTCCCGACGCCGGTCGGGGCGACTGTTCGCCAGATCGCCCTCGGGTCAACGCTCACCGGGATCGCGGAGCGAGGGCCCGACGCCTTCTATCGGGGCGATATCGGCGCGGCGTACGTCCGCGGGCTCAACGATGCCGGCTGTCCGATCGCGATCGAGGATCTGGCGGAGCACCGCGCGCTCGTCCTCCCGCCGCTCGGCGGCGCGTTCGGTGACCTCCACGTCTCGGTCGTCCCACCCAACTCGCAGGGGTTCGTCCTGCTCGAGATCCTCGCGCTGCTCGAACGGCTTCGGATCCACGCCGACCCGCACGGCGTCGAGGCGGGGACGATCGCCCGGGTCTTCGCATCGTGCGCGCGGGACCGCGACCGGCACCTCGCCGACCCCGATCACATGACCGTGCACCCATCGACGTTGCTCGACGACGGCCATCTCGCCTCGCTCGCGGACGAGATCAGACTGGACCTCCCGGTGACGCTCCCCACGCGCCCGAACGGCGACACGATCGCTCTCGTGGCCGCCGACGCGGAGGGCTTCGCGGTGTCGTTGATCCAGAGCCTGTTCTGGGGCTTCGGGTCGGGGATCTGCGAACCGACGACGGGGATCATCGCGCAGAACCGTGGCGCCTGTTTCACCCTCGACCCCGCGCACCCGAACGGCTTCGGGCCGGGCAAGCTCCCCGCGCATACCCTGATGCCCGTGATCGTCCACGACGAGCGCGGTGTGGTGGCGGTCGCGGGGTCGATGGGCGGGTACGCCCAGCCCCAGATCAACGCGCAGACGCTGCTCCACCTGCTGGGCGGCGCCCTGCCCGCCGACGCGGTCGAGGCACCGCGCTGGATGCTCGAGCGTGCCGAGCCGACGTCTCCGTCGCGGATCGTCATCGAAGAGAGCGTCCCTGCGGAGGCGAGGCGTTCGCTGGAGACCCTGCCGTACCCGATGACGGTGGTCGCCGATCGCTCGGCCGAGCTCGGGCACGCGCAGCTGATCCGTGTGCGGACCGACGGGTTCGATGCCGGTTCGGACCCTCGGTCGGATGGGGGTTCCCTGGCCGGATGATGGGCTACGCCGTTCTGGCGGTGGCGCCTCCCGCGCCGTCGCTGTCAGACTCCGGCACGAGACGATGCCGCATCCCCCGATGATCCCTTCCGGCTCCGAACTGCGCCATATGCACGGCCTGATGGCCGACCTCCACGGGATCGCCTGGGAGGCGGACGCGACCTCGATGACGTTCACCTTCATCTCCGAGGGTGTGCGGGAGATCCTCGGCTACGACGTCGCCGAGTGGCTGTCCGATCCCGGGTTCTGGAACGACCACCTCCATCCCGATGACCACGACCGCATGGTCGGGAGGCTTGTCCGCATCGCGACAGCGGGAGGTCCCTTCGACGAGGAGTACCGGCTCCTCGCGAAGGATGGCTCGTGGGTGTGGATCCGGGACATCGGGCACGCGGTCAAGGATGCCGAAGGCTCACCCGCCCTGATCCGCGGCCTGATGGTCGAGATCTCGGCCGAGAAGGCGCGCGATCGCGAGCGCGAGGAGATGCAGGGGCGTTTCCAGCGGGTCGTCGAGAACCTCCCGGCGATCGTCTACCTCGAATCCGTCATCCGCGAGGACAACGGCATCGGGGAGATGCTCTATGTCAGCCCGCAGGTGGAGGAGATCCTCGGGTTCCCCTCCGAGCAGTGGATCGAGGACCCATTGGCGTGGGCCCGTCAGTTCCACCCCGACGATCGGATGCGTGTCCGCCAGGAGTACGAACGCATCGAACGCACGGGCGGGCCCTTCCGAGCCGAGTACCGGATGTACACGCGCTCGGGCGACGTCCGGTGGTTCCGCGACGAAGCCGCGTTGATCCGGGACGAGGCCGGGAGCCCCGTCTACTGGCAGGGGATCATGTACGACATCACCGCGGCGCGCGAGACCGAGGAGCGGGCACGTGAATCCGAGGACCGGTACCGGACCCTCGTCGAACAGATCCCCGCGGTCGTGTACCGCGAGGAGGTCACCGACGAGGGTCTCAAGGTCGTCTACATCAACACTCGGGTGCAGGAGCTCACTGGGATCAGCCCCGAGGAATGGATCCGCGATCCGGGCGTGTGGCTCGAGTCGATCCACGAGGACGACCGGTCATCCGTGATCGAGGAGCACCGCCGGGCCGAGCTGACGGGCGAGCCGTTCCTGAGCGAATACCGGATGCGCACGCGGGACGGGCGGGTCGTCTGGTTCCGCGACCAGGCCGTGATGGTGCGCGGGCCGGACGGCGAGCCGGCCTATTGGCAGGGTGTGATGATGGACATCACCCCGCTCAGGGAGGCGACCGGCCAGCTCTCGGAGGCCGAGGCTCGCTACCGCACGCTCGTCGAGCAGATCCCCGCGATCGCGTACATCGACCCGGTCGACGACGGCCCCACCGTCTACATCAGCCCGCAGACGGGAACGATCCTCGGTTACGAGCCCGAGGCGTGGTACGCCGACAAGGGACTGTGGACGAAGCTCGTGCACCCCGACGATCGCGCGCTGATGGAGGGCAACGCCGCGCGTGGTGAGCCGTACGCGGCGACCTACCGGCTGATCGCGCGCGATGGTCACGAGGTCTGGGTGCAGGACCAGGCACGGCTCGTGCTCGACGACGAAGGCCGGCCGGTCTATTGGCAGGGGGTGCTGATCGACGTCACCGAACAGCGACGGACGCAAGATCTCGAGCTCGACCTGGAACGCGAGCGCACGGAGGCGGAGCGGCTCCGCGCGGAGGACGAGATGAAGACCACGTTCCTCCAGGCGGTCTCGCACGACCTCCGTACACCGCTCGCCGCGATCCTCGGCCTCGCCGTCACGATGGAGCGCGACGATATCGACATCACGGCCGACGAGAACCGCGACATGGCCCGTCGCATCGCGTCGAACGCGCGGAAGCTCGACCGGATCGTCTCGGACTTCCTCGATCTGGAACGTCTGAACCGAGGGCTCGCGGAGACGCACTTCGAGCCGATCGACGTGGGAGCGCTGATCCGCGAGATCGTCGCGAACTCCGACCTGGTCGCGGAGCGTCGATTGGCGATCGACGTCGCACCGATCACGGTCAAGGCGGATGCGGCCATGGTCGAACGGATCGTCGAGAACCTGCTCGGCAACACGGTGAAGCACACGCCCGGCGACTCGCGCATCTGGGTGCGGCTGGAGCGAACGGACGACGGCGCCATGCTCGTGGTCGAAGACGACGGGCCGGGCGTCGCGCCGGGCGATCGCGAGCGGATCTTCGAGGCCTTCCGTCAGGGCCAAGGCGCGGGCACCGGCTCGGGTGTGGGGCTCGCGCTCGTCGCGCGGTTCGCCGAGCTGCACGACGGTCGCGCCTGGGTGCAGGACCGGGCCGGCGGAGGTGCGTCGTTCCGGGTCACACTCGCCTCCGACCCTCGAGCCCGGCCGCGCGACGTGGATCTGACGGAGCTCGAGCGCGGTCAGCCCACGGGCACCGGCTCCCCCGACGACAGCCATGCGTAGGCCTCCTCCTCCTGCGCGAAGTGCAGCCGGAGGATCGCGTGGAGACCGTAGAGCACTCGTCGGAGGTCCAGGAGATCGTCGGGTGAGGGGCCCTCGGGCGGCAGATCGTCGAGCAGCTGCTGGAAGATCCGACCGAGGTGCGAGATCTCCACGTGCGCTCGGGCCATGCTCGACATCGGGTCCTCGCCGCCCATCAGCTTCGCGACGACCGGATAGACGGCTGCCTCCTCTTCCTCTTCGTGCCGGGGCAGCCGCTCGGCGATGAACACCCGCACGGTCTCCAGCTCGCGGATCGCCTCGTCGCCCGACATCCGCTCGAGACGATCCGCGACCGAACGGATCCGCTGGAGCTCGGGGGCGAACTCCCGGTGTTCCCGGCGGAAGCGATCGGCGACGTCGGTGGAAGGGCCCGCAGGGCCCTTCCCACCGCCGCCGCCGATCGCGCGCAGCGAGTTCAGGATCGACATGACGTCGATCCCTTCCTGGATCAGTGCACCGGCGATCGGGCCGAAGAGCCCGATCGCCGCCGCCCCCATGAACGCGAACGCCAACCCCATCCCGATCGCGACGCTCTCCACCGCGATGCCGCGCGACCGTCGTGCGATCGCGATCGCCTCGACGAGCCGATCCAAGCGGTCGACGACCAGCACCACGTCGGCGGCTTCGGACGATGCGGTCGCGCCCCGGGCCCCCATCGCGACCCCGACGTCGGCCGCGGCGAGCGCGGGGGCGTCGTTCAGCCCGTCACCCACCATCACGACGATGCCGTGCTCGCGTTCCGCCTTGACGGCCTCGACCTTCTCGTCGGGGGCGCGTTCGGACAGGATCCGGTCGACACCGAGGGCCGCTCCGACCGATTCCGCGACGTCCGGGTGATCTCCCGTGACCATCACCACCCGCTCGATGCCCGCTCGCCGAAGGGCGCGGATCACGCGCGGCGTGTCGGGTCTGATCGGATCGTCGATCACGAGCGCTCCCGCCACCTCCCCGTCGACACCGACGAACACGGACGAGGATCCATCCATCATCGTGCGGCGACGCACCTCGCGGGCCCGGCGCGGCAGCGGCCCGTCTCCGGTGACGAAACCGGCCTTGCCCAGCGACACCTTCCGGCCATCGACGACGCCGGCGATCCCCGCGCCGTAGCGCTCCTCGACGTCCTCGGGGAACGACAGCTCCAGGTCCCGCTCCCGGGCGGCGCGAACGATCGCCGTCGCGAGTACGTGCGGCGACACCTGGTCGAGTGAGGCGGCCAGCCGCAGCAGCTCGTCGGTGTCGACCGCTCCGAACGTCTCGACATCGGCGAGCTGCGGGATCCCGGACGTGAGCGTCCCGGTCTTGTCGAAGAGCAGGGTCTTGCCGCGCGCGAGGGTCTCCAAAGCCCCGCCGCCCTTGACGATGATCCCCCGCTTGGCAGCCCGCGAGATGCCGGCGACCACCGCGATGGGAACGGCCAGGATCAACGGACAGGGTGTCGCGACCACGAGCACGGAGAGCAGCCGGATCGGGTCGCCGCTGATCGCCCACGCGGCTCCGGCGATCACGAGCGTGACCGGCACGAAGATGAGCGCGTACCGGTCGGCCAGGCGAACCGCCGGGGCCTTCTGACGCTCGGCCTCCTCCACCAGCCGGACGATCCCGGCGTAGGTGCTGTCCGCGGCGGTCGAGGTCGCGTGCAGGTCGAACCCCGCTCCCGCGTTCAGGGCGCCCGAGCGGACCAGGTCGCCCCGCGGTCGTTCGATGGGACGAGACTCGCCCGTCAGCGCGGACTCGTCCAGGACCGCACCCCCTTCCAGCACGCCGTCGACCGGGACGACCTCGCCCGTCTTGACGAAGAGCCGGTCCCCCAGCCCGACCTCGCCGATCGGACGCGTCCGCAGGTCGCCGTCTTCGTAGCGGTGGACCAACTGCGGCGCTCGCTCCAGCAGGGCCGAGAGCTCACGGTGGGCACGCCGGTCCGCGTAGGACTCGAGCGCCTGGCCCGTCGACAGCATCAGGGCGATCACCGCGCCGGCCAGGTATTCGTCGAGCCAGAGCGAAACGATGATCGCCAGGAGCGCGATGAAGTCGACGCTGGGCTCCCGCCTCGCGATCGAACGGACCACGTCCACGACGAGCGGGATCCCGCCGATCACGGTCGTGACGGCCCACGCGAGTTTCGCGCCGTCGTGCGCTCCGGCGATCCAGAGGCCGGCGCCGACGGTGATGCCGACGATCGAACAGACGAGCCACACCCGATCGAGGTAGCGCGTTGCGTTCATCGCATCCTTCGCAGCTCGCCGCGCAGGTGAAGTGTGTTGGGCGTCCGATCGGTCGCCATGAACAGCTCGTACGTCAGCCGGTCGCCATCGACCCGGTAGGTGCGGGTGAGTGCCGTGACCTCGAGTCCCGTCCGGGTCCGCCCGACGACGCCGTCGCGATCGGTCGAGAGCTCGAGCGTCGGCCCGTCGACGCCGCCGTGGGCGATCTCGGTCAGGCCGATCGGATGGGCGAGGCAGAGCTCGACGTCGCCGTGATCGGACCCGGGCCGGAGGAAACCCCGCTCGAAATGGACCGGCTCTCGGTCATCCGAGAGCCAGCTGGACTGACGGTAGAGCAGGAAGGGTTCCCCGACGTGCTCGACGACGATCTCCTCGTCGTAGGAGAAGGGATCGATCGTGGGGTACTCCCCCCGACCCGAGCCCCCCCACGTCCCGAGGAGGAACGACAGCGCGGTGAGGTCGGGATGGACATCGAGCTTCACGGGACCGAACGTACCATCCGGTACCCGCGCGGCCAGCGGTCGCGCCGTCAGCGTTCGCGCAGCCGTCGATCGATCGCGCGCTGCAGATCCACGACGCTCGTGAGCTCGTGCTCGAGCTCGGCCAGTCGCGCTTGGAATCCCGCGATGCGTCGTCGAGTAGCGATCGCTGCATCGTCGGAGGCGGTCGGCGGAGCGACACGGGTCGGGGCGGTGCCGTCGTCGATGTGGACCGGGCCGCGCGCCAGAACGAGTGTCGCGGGTTCGCCCCGAAGCCGAGCCTGCAGATCGCACAGGTTCGACAGGACCACCTGGTGGATCGGAACCGCGCTCGTCGCTCGTGCCATCCCCGGTCCCTCCGTCCTGCGTGAGGTCGATGGCGGGGCAGGATCATACGCCACGCCGATGATGGCGGTCGATCCGCCGTCGGTCTCGATCTTCCCCGCGGGCACGGCTGCCAAACCCGATCCTCAGGGTGTGTGACCGGGACGGCGTCCGAAGGCTTCTGACGCTCCCCCGCTACGATTCCGTGCAGGTCATGCGACGGCTCCCCCACGTATCCGTGCTCTTCGCCGTCGGCCTCCTCACGCTGACCGCGTGTGACCACTTCGCGGCGGCGCGGGCGTCCGCGTCCGCCCAGCCGCAGCTCACGCCGGCGCCGGGCGCGGCCGCCCGCGCCGCCGACCCCTGTAGTGTCCAGCTCGATCCCGCGTCGACGATCAGGGTGGAGACCCTGCGCGGCGCCGACGGGAGCTGTGTGCCGCCATCGAATCTCCTCGTCTACCGATGCGACCCTTCCCTCGATCCTCCGGTTGCCCTCACCGATGTCGCCGGCGTCCGTCGTCGGTTCCTCGGGGGCCCATACGCGGTGTCGGTGCCCGCGGTCCCGAGTGACGCGCTCTCGGTCGGGATCGCGGAGATCGGGAGGATCTGGACCACCCGTGACAACCACCGGCTGTTTGTGGAAGCCGGCGGGCGGGTCGAGCGCTGGCTCTCCCTGCCGCCCGATGGAGCGCTCTCGAACCCTCCGACGGCGTTCATGATCGGCGACTCGATCCTGGACGGTGGACAGAACGACATCGTCGCCCACATGTCGGATTGGAACGTGACCGTCGATGCGGTCATCGGGCGCGGCTCCTCCGGCGGGATCACCCCGGCCGAGTCCCTCCTGGCGATCCCCGACGTGGTGGTCGTTGAGCTCGGGGTGAACGACGTCGACGCCCAGAGCTTCGCGGCGAACGCGCAACGGATCCTGGCGGCCGTCGGCGGCGCACGGCTGGTGGTGTGGGTCACCGCGCACGGGCCGCAGCCCGTCACCGATCAGGTGGACCGCTCGATCGTCGCGATGATGGGGTCGATCCCCAACGGCGCGATCCTCGATTGGGACCGGCTCGTCCCGCCCGAGCTCCTGGGGAGCGATGGTGTGCATCCGATCACCGGGCAGGAGGGGCTGTTGGGAAGCTTCCTCGTGCCGTTCCTGCAGACGTGGCGTGACGCGGCGTCGGGTCGCGGACCGACGCGATGCGACCGTGACGTGGTGAACGCGGCGCGTGGATGAGCGCGGCGACCCTCCTCCAGACCCGTCTCATCGCTTCCGGACGAGATCGAGGAAGTCGCTCGCGTCCTCCTGAGGTTAGGCACGGCGATCCCTCGCCGGGACGGTCACGCCTTGGGACGGCGCCGGAAGAAGTGGATCCGTTGACGGAGCGCCGCTTGTGACCGTCGCTCTGTGGCGGCATGACTCAGTCGCTGTCGTCTCCGTTCTGCTTCTGCGCCAGTGCCGTAGCGGTGATCCCAGCACACCATGCCTTGCACCGCTGGTGATTCGCTAGGGTAGAAGGCTGGTCGCCTCACACCTCGCTCGAGGCACACCGGACAATCGTCGCCTAATCGCATGCGTTCCCTCCCCTGCCGGTGGTGTACCCGAGGGGCGACGGAGCGAACCCTGAGCTCTGCGCCGTTCGAGACGGGGCGCCTAGTGCGAGCCGTGGTCCGCGTCTCACACCGCGATGACCACTTTTCCTTTGAGGTGTCCTTCTTCGAGGTAACGGATGGCCTGGGGAGCCTCGCTCAGCGGGAACGTCCTGTCGATCACCGGCACGACCTTCCGGGCCTCGATGAGCTCCCGGAGGGCCACGAGATCCTCCTGCTTCACCTTCGAGTTCAGCCCGCGAAGCCTCTGACCAACGAAAAGAGACACCAGGGGCGCTCGGAGCACCCCGCGGAAGAAGCCACCGGTCCAATGTCCTCCTCCGTCGCCACCCACGATAACGAGGGCCCCCTTCGGGGCCAGGGCGCGGCGAAGTCCTGATAGCGGGCGACGGCCCGCGGTGTCGATGATCAGGTCCCAGTGCCGCGCGCCGTCCAAGAAGTCCTCGCGCGTGTAGTCGATCACGTCATCCGCACCGATCGACCGAACCAGGTCCTTCTTCGACGTGCTGCACACGCCGGTGACCACCGCTCCCATCGCCTTCGCGATCTGCACCGCGAGGGACCCCACGCCCCCGGCCGCGCCGATGACCAGCACGTTCTGCCCCGGCCGCACGTCCCCCTCGTCACGGACCGCCCGCAGGGCCGTAGTGCCGGAGATCGGAACCGCGGCGGCCTGCTCGAACGTGAGGTTCGCCGGCTTCGGTATGAGCTTGTCCGGTCGAGCGACCACCAGGTCGGCGAACGAGCCCTCGGCCGTTCCCATCACCTCGTCGCCGGGCCGGAAGCCCGCGACGCTCGCGCCGACCGCCTCGACGGCTCCCGCAACGTCCCAGCCGCGGACAGCGACCTTCGGTCGGCGGAACCCGACCGCGAGACGAGCCATGTAGGGCAGACCGGTCATCAGGTGCCACACGTCCGGGCCACAGCCGGCCGCGCGCACGCGAACGAGCACGTCCCCGTCACCCGCGACCGGATCGTCGATGTCCCGGAACTCCAGGACGTCGGCTGAGCCGTACCTGTCCTGAACGATCGCCTTCATGCGTCGCCCCCCAGGTCGAGGTCCCTGCGATAGAGCGGGATCTTCTGTGTGGCGCTCTTCGCGCTCATGCTCCCCTCCCATCGACGCAACCCTTGCGGCAGACTTTCGAGTGCGCATCTCGAAGGGCTAGGCTCGCACCGTGCGCCGACTCTTCGCCATACTATTCGGACTCGGAGCTGCCGCGATCCTCATCGCCGTCCCCCTCTGGGACATCACCCGTTGGGATGGGGCCGCCTGTCAGATCCACCGCACGTACCCATGCGATCCGCGGGAGTATCTGCCTTTCGGCGCCGTCGCGACTGGCCTGACGCTCTTCGGGATCTTCGCGGTCCTCATCCCAGTGATGATCGTTCTCGGCGTTGGTTTCGTAGCGCTGGCTCGTCGCGTCCGTGCCCTGGACGCCCGAAGTTCAGTTGTCCATTGATCTCTACGCCGTCGACGCTCCGCCGCGAGTCGATCCGAGACCGAACCGACCGCGATGCGATCGCCAGGCAGCTGTCCCACGATCGAGGCGAACGAGGCGCCCCCGCCGAGCTCCATCGCGTGTCCTGCGATACGGCGGCGTCTGTTTCCCAAGCGTGCCCGGGAGTGTGTCGCGGATCAGGCGGAGCCAGCGTCACCCATCAGGCGAAGCCGAAACGTCACGCGTCAGGCGGAACCAAACAAGTTCTCGGTGGGGCGGGCAGGACTTGAACCTGCGAGCGGAGGATCATGAGTCCGCGCCGAGCTGTTCGCTGGGTGAGCCCGAGCACGTCAGCACGCGATGTTCGCGCAGGTCAGACGACGTTTATGAAGCCCCTATGCGGATCGTCGCAGGTCGCGTCAGACGGTCGAAACGCCGGCGTCTTGTTGCTCCCGTGTTGCTGCCGCTCCGCTGCCCGAAGGTTCGCGAATATCCCTCGACGCGATCCAGCTCGCGGAACGGAATCACCGCTTCGGGGGCGAACCGCCCGCGGTAGGTCTCCACTCGGTCGATCCACGGCAATGGCTTGCGCGCATCCATCGTCGCGGTCTTCAATCGGGCATGGCTCGTTGGTGGGAATGGCTGGGGCGAATCCTGTGGACGATTGTGGCGATGGGGGCGGCTGGCTTGGTGGTCCTGGCCTTGGGGTCGCTGTGGTACCTCCCATCACTGGTTAGCGACTGGCACGCCCAGGTCGTCGAGCGCTTACACATCGTCCTGGGTATCGGAGCCGCTGTCTCGGTCTCGGCAGGGATCTTGTTCTGGCGTCATTACCCGTCGCTGCTGCGTCGCTGGGGAGTCGGCTGGGCCTGACCCGTCCAGAGGACGGTGTCTCTGGGTGGGCGAGGGATGAGGAATGTACCTGGAGCCGCCGGATGGCGGCGCGCTCCCAGGAGAGGAGGTTCTTGGTCCTCGCCGCGCTCACGCGCGTTGTGGCCGTGTGTCGTCGGCGTGGCGATTCCGTGCGGCGGCCGGTTCGGCCCGGTCCGGCGTGGCAGGGTGACGTGGTGCTCGGCGACGTGCAATATCCGACGCTCTGGCTCCCTGTCGGGCTGATCGGGGCAGTGTTCGTTGGGGCGGCGGTGTGGCCCGGTGAGCGATTCACTCGCGTTGTCGTCGCCCTCGGGCTGATCGGGCTCGTGATCGTCGGGTACATGGTCTTGCCTTCGGTCTTCGACGTAGACACCCTCTTCCGAGAGTAAGGGCAAAGAAGAAGCCCGGCCGGGAACAGCACCTCGACGAGCAGCACCCCGTGGTGCCCAACGGTTCGGCTATGTACCCCGAGTCGCCCGAGGATTACCGCACGAGCAAGTCGAGCTGGAGAAACGCGGCCAATCCGCCGAACAGCAGCCACCAGCTGATCGCCCCGGATCGCCTTGACCAGTTTCTCCGCGCCGAACACCGCCTCACCCCACTCAGTCACCTCCTATTGGTTGGGCTTCATGCCAGACCGAGCACGCGCCGGCGATGGCGCACAACGCGCCGACGAGCGTGAGGTGACCTCTACGTCCAGATCGAACGGTTGCCCAACGGAGAAGGCTACGTGGAGCCGAGAACCGCCGGGTGCAAGGGCAGCGTCGCCTTCGTCAGTACCAGTGCGCACTGTGCGACGTGGGGTGCACGCCGTCGACCGCGAGGGGGGTGGCACGCGGCTCGTGGAAAGGAACCGCCGAAGTCCCCACGCGGCGAGCGAGTCGTGGAGCTGTCACCCGCGACGGTGGCGGTACTGGAGTCCTACCGTGCCCCGCAGGCTGGGCGCCGGCTGGTGCTGGGCGACGCGTGGGCCGAAGGCTGGCCCTCCGACCATGTGGTGATCGACGACGGGCTCGGCCGGCCGCTCAACCCCGAGGCGATCACTCGCCGGTTCGATCGGGTCCGCGTGCGCCCCGATCGTGTGGCTGCACGATCTGGGCGCGCTGTTCGTGACGGAGCTGCTGAACGCCGGCATGAACCCGGGCGTGGTGTCGCGCGCGGCCGGACACTCCACCGTGTAGTTCACGTTCGATCGCTACATGCGCGACCGTCGCGACGACCGACGGGCTGCGGCCACGGCGATCGACGAAGTGCTCGGCGACGTGATCCGCATCGATCCTGTTGCTCCCGTGATGCTCGAAGCCTCCGGCACGGTGGTACCGCTGAAGCCTCCACGCCGCTGACCTGCGGCTTCCGTGGTCGGACATTCCGTGGTGGGGCGGGCAGGACTTGAACCTGCGACCGGAGGATTATGAGTCCCCTGCTCTGACCGACTGAGCTACCGCCCCCATCCCCTGACCTGCGACGATGCTCGGAACCGAGCCCGTCTGCGAGGCCGCCGGTAAGAATCATGTCAGAACCGCTCCCTACTTGAGCGCGGCCCGTTCGCCCCTGAAACCTCGCGGGCCCGCCCGCTCGCGGCCCGATGAGGCCGAGCATCTCATCGCCGAATGAGCGTGCGACGGTCGCTCTCGGTTTGACGGGGGTTGTCCTTCAGCACGATGATGCAGACACTGCCCGGGAGGTATCGAAACCCTCCCATCTGATTGCGAAGAGCGCTGCTTCCCCAGCCTCTTCGCGCCCGGAACGATCTCGTCCCCGCCCGACCTTGCGTTCCACGTAGCGGAGGACTAGACCAAGCCCGGGCCATGCCTGACACCTGGGGTCTCGCCAGGACCACCGAGGGGCTCTTCGCGCATGGCGAGATCGACCTCGATACAGCCGAGCCATTTGAGAAGCAGGCGTCCGTGGCTGTCATGGAAGCGGCCGGCTCCGTGATCCTCATAGACCTCTCGGGAGTCACCTTCATGGACTCCACGGGGATCCGTGCGTTGATCAGGGTTCTAGAGCTCAGCAGCGGGAAGACACAGATCGTCCAGCCATCCCGGCAGGTGTTCACGCTCTTGCATCTGGTCGGTCTGATCGATGGTGTATTGCCGAACGTCGAGGTACGCCAACCGTTTCCAGATTGACCGGCAGTCTGTCGCGCCCGCCGTCATCCCTCGCTACCCTCGCCTGGTGGCAGCCTTCCCGTCGATGATGCAAAAGGGACCGAAGGCGACGAGCGCCATGGCCAGTCCTGCCGGTCGAAGCATGAGCAAGGGCTCCCGGATCTCTATTCGATTCACGGCTCGGCCACCTCAGATCCGTCGCTGACCAGCAGCGGGCGTTGAACAGTTCCGCGCGCTCCCCATACCTCACAACGTGTGAACCTCGGCGGTCAGAACCCCTCGTCATACTCGGTGTCCGTGACGGGCTCGCCCCACTCAGGGATTCCCGCACCGTTGACTGCCACATGCACCAGCGGGGAGGCCGGACCTCCGCCGTGGAAATGCCATTCGTCCGGGCCGACGTGGATCACGTCGCCCGGCTCGAGCGTGTGCCCGCGCTCCCCTCGGGTCCGCACCCGCCCACGACCGGTCACGCAATAGAGGAACTGCCCGCCGGGATGACGGTGCCAATGGGTGCGCGCGCCCGGCGAGAAGTGGACCACGCCGATGTTGGTCTCGTCGGATGCCGTGATGGTGCCGCGGAGCCAGACCTCTCCGGTGAACCTGCCCGAGTCGCCACGCTCGAAGACCCCGCCGGTCGCCCTGGCCACGTCCATGGTCCACCACCCTATCCGTGCAGGACCGACGCGGCGGTGGGCTGGGACGGGCGCTCCCTCCCGCTACGATGCTCCTGGCATGACCGAGTACCGGATCGAGACCGACCCCTTCGGCCCCGTCGAGGTCGACGCGACCCGCTACTGGGGGGCCCAGACCCAACGCTCGCTCCACCACTTCTCGATCGGCTGGCCCGACGCGGACCGGATACCCCGCGAGGTGATCCACGCGATGGGGGTCCTCAAGGAGGCTGCCGCGCAGGTCAACATGGAGCTCGGCCTCCTCGATCCCGGGCTCGGCGGGCCGATCGTCTCGGCGGCCGAGGAGGTGGCGGCGGGATCCCTCGACGACCACTTCCCGCTCTACGTGTGGCAGACGGGCTCCGGGACGCAGACGAACATGAACGCCAACGAGGTCATCGCGAACCGCGCGATCGAGCTCATCGGCGGCGAGCTCGGCTCGAAGACGCCGATCCATCCGAACGACCACGTCAACATGTCGCAGTCATCGAACGACACCTTCCCCACTGCCATGCACATCGCAGGCGCAACGGTGATCGTCGAGCGGCTGGTGCCCAGCGTCCGCGCGCTCCGCGACGCGCTCGATACCAAGGCACGTTCGTTCGCCGACATCGTGAAGATCGGACGCACGCACCTGCAGGATGCGGTCCCGCTCACCCTCGGTCAGGAGTTCTCCGGGTACGTGGCGCAGCTCGATGCGGACGTCGCCCGGATCGAGTCCGCGCTCTCAGGACTGTACGAGCTCGCGATCGGTGGCACCGCGGTCGGCACCGGGCTCAACGCCCCCGATGGGTTCGGCGAGCGCTGCGCCGGGAAGATCGCGGCCATCACGGGCCTGCCCTTCGTCCAGGCCCCCAACATGTTCGCGGCGCTCGCCGCGCACGACGCGCTGGTCTTCATGAGCGGGGCGCTCGCGACCCTTGCCGCATCGTCGATGAAGATCGCGAACGACATCCGCTGGCTCGGTTCGGGGCCGCGGGCGGGGATCGGCGAGCTCCGCCTCCCCGAGAACGAACCCGGCTCTTCCATCATGCCGGGCAAGGTCAACCCGACGCAGTCGGAGGCGATGACGATGGTCGCCACGCAGGTGATGGGAAACGACACCACGATCACGATCGCCGGGTCGCAGGGGAACTTCGAGCTCAACGTCTTCAACCCTGTGATGATCAAGAACCTCCTGCACTCCGCGGTCCTCATGGCCGACGCGTGCCGGAACTTCCGGGAGTTCTGCGTCGAGGGTCTCGAGGCCGACCGCGCTCGGATCGAGGATCTGGTCCACCGTTCGCTGATGCTCGTGACGCCGCTCACCGCGAAGATCGGCTACGACAAGGCGGCCGAGATCGCGAAGAAGGCTCACCACGAGGGGACGACCCTGAAGGAAGCGGCGCTGTCGCTCGGCTACCTGACGGAGGCCGAATACGACCAGGCCGTCGTCCCGGAGAAGATGGTGTAGCGATGACCGAGCCCCGGATCGCGTGGACCCATCAGCCCACCGGTCGGACCGGTGGGCGCGAACGTCGAGCGCGCTCGTCGGAGCGCCTGGCCCTCCTCGCGGATGCGCCGCTCTTCGACGGTCTCGCCAAGACTCAGCTGCGGAGGATCGCGAAGGTGAGCGGAGCACGGACGTTCGGCCAAGGCGAGGAGCTGGTGAAGGAAGGCGTCGCCGGCCGGGTCTTCTATGTCGTCGTGGAGGGCCGCGCCAAGATCGTCCGGCGCGGCAGAACGATCGGGCGCGTCGGCCCCGGCGATTCCTTCGGCGAGATGGCCATCTTGACGACCGCGCCACGCTCGGCGAGCGTCGTGGCCGAGACCCCGATGGAGGTCCTCACCCTCTCCGGTCCCCGCCTGCGGGCGATCTTGTTGGAGCAGCCGAGGATCGCCGTTCGCCTCCTGGACACGCTGGCGAACCGACTCGCAGATCTCGACCGACGATCCACTGCGTGACCCTACGTAAGCGTCAGGATCAGCGGGGCGTGATCGGAGGGCTTCCCCTCGCCGTAGGTGGGCTTGCGCTCGTCGCGGTCGACCACGACGGACTCGAGCCGATCGGCTACCGGTACGGTGCCTAAGGCCAGGTCGATCCGAAGACCCCATCCCTTGTGGAACGCGCCCGCCGTGTAGTCCCAGAACGTGAAGGGGCCCGGCACGTCGCCGGCGGCGGCGCGCCCCAGATCCGTGAGCCCCCACGCCTCCAGCGAGCGGACGGCGGCGCGTTCCGGCTCGCTGGCGAGGACCGAGTCGCGCCAGAGCACCGGATCCCAGACATCCCGATCGTCGGGCGCGATGTTGAGGTCCCCACAGATCACGAGCGGATCGTTCGGATCGAAGGTCGCCGCCACCCACGTCCCGAAGGCGCCGAGCCAGGCGAGCTTCATCTCGTACGCGGGTGTCCCGACCGCCTGGCCGTTCACCACGTACACGCACACGACCCGGAGGTCTCCGGTCTGCGCCGAGACGACCCGGGCCTGCCCAGGGATCGGATCGCCATCGAAACCGTGGCGGACATCCTTCAGACCTACCCGGGACAGGATCGCGACCCCGTTGTACGCACGTTGACCGAACATCGCGCACTCGTAGCCCGCGGCGACGAGCTCCATCGCGGGGAACATCGGATCCTCGACCTTGGTCTCCTGCAGACAGACGACGTCTGGCTCGTGCCGCCGGATCATGGCCAGCACGCGAGGGAGCCGCTGCTTGATCGAGTTGACGTTCCACGTCACGAGCCGCACGGTCGGTGAGCTTAGCCGTGATGGAGAACGCGGTCGGCGATCGCCCCGGCCTCGCGGATGCGGTCGGGGATCCCGATCCCCCGGTAGGAGCCGCCAGCGACGTAGAGCCCCGCGGGGAGCGCGGCGTCGATAGCACCCAGGCGTTCGAGGTGACCGACGGCGTACTGCGGCATCGACCCGGGCCAACGTACGAGGGCCTCGTGGTCGGGTGGGGCCGAGAACGCGTACACGGCCGCGAGCGCCTCCCTCGCCGACGAGAGGATGTCTTCGTCGGGGCGATCGAGCTCGTGCTCGAGGCCCGCTCCCCCGACGAACGCCCGGAACACCGCGCGGGAACCGAACGCATGCTGCGGCCACTTCTTCGAGACGGCGGTCGCCGCGGTGATCGGGAGCATCCCTCGGCGCGTCACGAACCCCGAGGCCTCGGGAAGCAGACGGTTCGTCCCCTTCGGATACACGAAGAGGGCGACGGCGGTCGATACGACCTGGATCTCCCGGAGGAGCTCCGAGGCTGTCGGCGCCACCTCGGCAAGGAGATCGGCCGAGACCGGAGCTGGCGTCGCCAGGATGACCGCGTCGACCGGAAGGTCGTCGCCCTCGGCGGTCGCGACACGGAAGGGGCCACGGTCCTCACGTCCGAGCTTCACGGCCGTGGACCCCATGCGGAGGCGGTCGGGCCCGATCGCCTCGGCCAGGGCTTCCGGGAGGCGACGCAGGCCGCCGCGGATCGTCGCGAACGGCGTTGCCGGCGCGCCGAGGACGCGGCGAGGCGGCGGCTCCTTCGCGCGGGCCCCCGCGCGAAGGTTGCCGAGCTCCCGCTCCCATCGCGCCAGCTCGGGGAAGGTGGCATCCACGCTCAGGCGATCGATGTCTCCGGCGTGGATCCCCGCAAGCAGCGGACCGACGAGCGCGTCCGTCGCGCCGCGACCCAACCGCCTTCGGAGGAGCGCGCCGACCGACTGGTCGCCGTGGCGGCGCCGACGCGGGACCAAGGGCTCTGCGGTCGCTCGCAGACGAGCAGCGGCGGACATCCCGCTCCATCGCCAGAGCCTGGTCGTCGACGCCGGGATCCCGAGCCGCCCGGGCGGGACCGGAAGCAGGCCGCGTGATGTGAGGATCTGCGACGCGGTGACGCCCTGGGGCACCAGCTCCCCCTCAAGTCCCAGCTCGTGGCACAGGTCCAGGGCCCAGGGTTTCCTGACGAGGAAGGAATCGGGCCCCGCCTCCAGCTCCAGATCGCCGACCTGCACCGACCGGATCACGCCGCCCGGTTCACGATCCGCTTCGACGACGAGCAGCTCCACGGGGAACGGTGAGCGGAGGATCCGATAGGCGACGGTGAGCCCGGTGATGCCGGCGCCCACGACGACCACTCGACGGCTCACG
>Ga0137371_10001673_pt1 | contig 17601 bp, 17 predicted proteins | sample SagtaG_7_FD_104919 | JGI IMG/M metagenome (GOLD analysis project Ga0137371, IMG submission 104919) | Vadose zone soil microbial communities from Sagehorn Ranch, Mendocino, California, USA - Sage1_R_40_16 metaG | ecosystem: Environmental > Terrestrial > Soil > Vadose zone | place: USA...
GGTTGCGGACCAACCATCCAGCCCAGCTCGATTCCCTCGAACTACTTCCGAGCCAGCCTGCGACACGAGCGGAGGCGGCGTATTCGGCGGCGCAGATCCTGCGCTTCACCGGCTGGGAGGCCACAAGGGTCCAACAGCTCGCAGAGACGTTCCAGCTGCCGGCTCTGTCTGCCTGGCAGACGCGCATCCTGAAAACCGCCGTTCGTTTCATCGGCTACCCCTACGTCTGGGGTGGCACCAGCGAGAATGCCGAGGCGCCGGCCGGCGTCCAAGCTCCAGGTGGTTTCGACTGCTCGGGCTTCGTCTGGCGCGTCTACAAGCTCCAGGCGTATCCCGGAGGCTCTTCGCTGGCGCAAACCCTGAAAGGGCGAACAACCTTTGCGATGAGCGGCGAGGTGCCGGCGGCGAAACGGATCTCGTTCAGCCATCTAAAGCCCGGGGACGTGCTCTTCTGGGGCGCCGCCGGCCCCAGCTCGAAGCCGGCCCAAGTCGACCACACCGGGATCTACCTAGGCAACGGCTGGTTCATCCACTCGTCGGGCTACGGCGTCGCGGTCGCGCAGCTCTCGGGTTGGTACAAGCAGCGCTTCGCGTGGGCGCGCCGACCGCTCGCCGAAGCCGGGCTGACCGGGTAACAACGACAGCCACGCGATTCCCCCGTCCGGGTGATGGCCCGGCCTTCGGCGGGAGAGACAATCGCCTCGTCCGCATAGAAGAGGAGAGGGAGGTCCCGCATGCTGCAATGGAAGCCGCGTCTTCGCTTGCTGCTGGTCGTGGCTGCGTTGCTCGCATTCGCGTTCGCGTTCGGTCTCGTCGATCTCGCCAGCTTTCTCGAGTGGTAGCCGGCGCACGATGAGCAAGCCGCCAAGCCGTCGCAGCCTTTATCCCGTCGTCGCTCCTGTCTGCGCGGCGGGTCTGGTCACTGTCGTTGCGGCGGCGATCTCATTTGCAATGGCCACACCCGGCGCCACGGTTCTCGCCGGACTGTCAGCCTTTCTCGGGGCATCGCTCGTCGCCGACCGGTTCCTTGTTCCCGTCGATGACCTCGACGCCAACGGTGTCTCTCTCGCCTTCGTATTCGGACTGTCGGCCGTCGTCCTTTTCGGGTGGGCGCCGGGCGTGCTCGTTGTCTGCGCAACGCCGGCTGTCATGCAGCTGATCGAACGGAGACCGCCGATTCGGATCGCCTACAACTCCTCCGCGTTCGCGCTGACCGCAGCGATCGCCGGGCTCGTGATCGCTCCGATCGGCTCTGGAACGCCCGCCCACACCGTGGCGAGCGTCATCGTCGCCACGTACGTCGCCTACCTCGTGGACGTCCTGCTGATCACGGCGGTCGTCGCTTGTGGGAGCCGGCGCTCGTGGCGGGGCCTGATCGGCTCGAGTGTCCCGAAGACGATCCTGCCGTTCACGCTGATGGGCTCAGCTGTGCTGACGCTGGTCGTCGTCTGGCAGCAGGCGCCCTTGCTTTCGTTGGCCCTCGTGGGGCCATTGCTTGCGATCCAGCTCTACCAGACGGCGCTGTTGCGCGCCCTGCGCGCTGCGCGCCTCGCCCTGACGGATCCGCTGACCGGCCTCGGAAACCACCGGCACTTTCACGAGCGCCTCGCGCACGAGCTCGAGCACACGTTGAACGACGGTCGGTCGCTCGCACTCTGCTTCGTCGACATCGACGACTTCAAACGGATCAATGACCGGTTCGGGCATCCGGCCGGCGATCGGGTTCTCTCTCAAGTCGCGACGCGGCTACGCCAGTCGGGCGAGGCCTTTCGGCTGGGCGGCGATGAGTTCGCCGTCTTGCTGCCCGGCTACGGGGAGACCGAATCCGTGACGGCGGCCGAGTCGATCGTCGATCGGGTCGCGAACATCGATCACGGCCAGATGGGAGCGATCACAGTCAGCGCTGGGATCCCCTTGGCGCCTCAGCACACGCGAGAGCGTCAGGAGCTGCTGCGACTGGTGGACAGCGCGCTCTACTGGGCGAAGGAGTACGGCAAGAACGATGTTCGCGTCTACCGCCCCGACGTCGTCGAGCTCGCCGAGCTGAAACGACTCGCATCCGCAAGCGACTCTGCCGAGCGCATGCAGGCCGCCGTCGGTCTCGCGAAAGCCGTCGACGCGCGAGACGTCTACGCCGGGAATCACTCGCAACGCGTTGCCGAGCTTGCGGTTCAGATGGCCTCACGAATCGGCTTTTCCAGCGAAGAGCTCGAGCTCACCCGCCTCGCCGCAAGCCTGCACGACATCGGCAAGCTCGCCCTGCCGGAAGACGTATTGCGCAAGCCGGCAGCACTGACGCCGCCGGAGTGGAACGTCCTGCAGCGGCATACGCGGATCGGCTTCCAGATGCTGGAGAGCATCGGCATCGATCCGGTCGCGGAGTGGGTGCTCCATCACCACGAGCGCTGGGACGGGACCGGGTATCCCGACGGTCTCGCAGGGACTGAGATCCCGCTCGGCGCCCGGATCATCTTCGTCGCGGACGCTTATGACGCCATGACATCGGTCTCTCTCCACCGGCGCCGCCGTTCGGCCGACGAGGCGCTGGCGGAGATCGTCGGGTGCGCCGGTACGCAGTTCGACCCGTCGGTGGTCGAAGCGCTTGCGGCGGAACTCGCCGGCGCAGAGTACGCCGAGGCCGCGCCCCAGCTCGAGCAAGCAGCCGCCGTCTAGTACTCACGCGGCCTCGATCTGGCAGGCGGGCTTACGCCTCCCGTGGCCGGCGCTTCGCCCGGCGGACAGGCCTCGGTTGGCCGGTTCACTATTTTCACTTTCGCTCGAAAGCCGTCGCCCACGCGTGCGTTTTTTCGCAATAGGATGAAATTGGGTGCGGAGCGGTGGGGCCCTGTTTCACGCGCGTGAACCCCTAGAGCGCGACCCTTCTAAAGCGGAATGTTCCCGTGCTTTCTGGCCGCGCGGCGCTCGCGCTTCGTGAGCGACGCCTCGAGCGCATCGATCAAGATGGGCCGCGTACGCCGAGGCTCGATCACGTCGTCGACATAGCCCCGCTCCGCGGCCGAATACGGGTTCGCGAACTGGCTTCGGTACTCCTCGATCAGCTGGGCGCGACGCTCTTCGGGATCCGGGGCCTCCTCGAGCTCCTTTCGGAAGACGATGTTCACCGCTCCCTCGGGGCCCATCACGGCGACCTCTGCGGTCGGCCAGGCGAAGTTGAAGTCGGAGCGGATGTGCTTGGAGCTCATGACGTCGTAGGCGCCCCCATACGCCTTGCGGGTGATCACGGCCAGCTTCGGAACGGTGGCCTCGCAATACGCGTAGAGCAGCTTGGCGCCGTGACGGATGATGCCGCCCCACTCCTGCGCCGTACCGGGGAGGAATCCGGGCACGTCGACGAACGTGACGAGCGGAATGTTGAAGGCGTCGCAAGTTCGGACGAAGCGCGCCGCCTTTGTCGACGAGTCGATGTCGAGCACGCCGGCGAGCGCGCGGGGCTGGTTGCCCACGACGCCGACGGGATGGCCGTTGAGTCGGGCGAGGCAGCAGACGATGTTCTCCGCCCATCGTTCGTGCACCTCGAGAAAATCGCCGTCGTCGACGACGCGCGAGATGACGTCCTTCATGTCGTACGGCTTGGCCGGATCGTCGGGAATGAGCGAGTCGAGATCTGGGTCCTCACGTCCAGCGGGATCCGTCGGCTCGGCATACGGCGGCGGATCGACATTGTTCTGCGGCAGGAACGAGAGCAGGTAGCGAGCGTCCTCGAGACATGCTTCTTCGTCGGGCGCGATGAAGTGGGCGACACCGGACTTCGACGCGTGCGTCGCTGCGCCGCCGAGCTCCTCGAAGGTCACTTCCTCGCCGGTCACCGTCTTCACGACATCGGGGCCCGTGATGAACATGTATGACGATCCTTCGACCATCGACACGAAGTCGGTCATCGCCGGCGAGTAAACGGCCCCTCCCGCGCACGGGCCCATGATCAGGCTCAACTGCGGGATCACGCCGGCGCACTGGACGTTCCGCCAGAAGATCTCGGCGTAGCCGGCGAGCGAGACGACGCCTTCCTGGATCCGAGCGCCGCCGGAGTCGTTGATCCCGATCAGCGGGCACCCGAACTTCGCGGCGAGATCCATCACCTTGCAGATCTTCTCGGCGAAGACCTCGCTCAAGGAACCGCCGAAGACGGTGAAGTCCTGCGAGAAGACGAAGACCTTCCTGCCGAAGATCGTTCCGTAGCCGGTGACAACCGCGTCTCCGTACGGACGCCGCTCCAGCATCCCGAAGCTGGACTCACGATGCCTGACGTAGCGGTCGAGCTCGAAAAAGGAGCCGGGATCGAGCAATCGTTCCACGCGTTCGCGCGCCAGTAGCTTCCCTTGTTCGCGCTGGCGTGCGACGGCACGCTCACTGCCTGCGTGGCGGGCCTGCTCGCGGAGGTCTGCCAGTCGCTGGAGTTTGGCGCCTGTCGAATCTGCTTCTCTCGGCACGGCGCGAGAGCGTATCCCGAGCGGGTCGCACGTGCCGCGGAGTGCCCGTCCGAGTGACTGAGCAACCAGGCCGAGTCACCCTCCTGGGGGAATCGTGAGTGGCACCTTCGGCCTAGCCTCCAACAGAGGCCTGCGGCGGCCGAACGAACGATGCGGCACTCGTACATCCAACGACCACGGCGTATTCGCGCGCCACGCGCGACACCGCGCGCACGCGCCGGGTTCTTGCCGGCCGTGTTCGCGCTACCGCTCGTGGCCGCGCTTTGGGTGACGGTCGGCCTCCCCGTACTCTCCCAGCTGACAGGCGGAACCGGGGTCGACCGGCTTTCGCGAAAGGTCGTCTTCGAGGCGCATGCAAACGGACAGGACGGAGGCGCGGCGGGCGGCGCGGCCGCTCCGCTGGCCGAAGCCACGGCAACCGTTTCCAACCAAGTTCTCGCGGCGTACCACGCCGAGGTTCTCCATCGCGCGCAGGCTCACGCGCGCGCAACGAAGAGGGCGAAGCAGACGGCGCCCGCGCTTCCGCGGCCCGCGCTGCCCTCCACCACACCCGATACGGCAACGCTTGCGACTGCAGATCCGCCATCGGCTCCGACCAACCAGCAGGCCGACACAACTGCGCCGGCGAAGGTCAAGAGCCCGGGCGCAGGTAATTCGGTCGGCGACTCCGGCGGCAGCGCAGGTCAGCCGGGCGGCGGCGTCCAGCCGGCCCCCGATCCGGGCAGCACTGGCGACGCGGGCGGCTCTGACAACGGCGGCACCGGGAACAACGGCGACACGGGCGGTACCGGAGACACCGGCGGTGTTGGGGACACGGACAATGCCGGCGACACAGGCGACACCGGTGGCCGCGGCTCGGGCGGAAACGCGCCCCCTTCGGCCCCGCTCCCACACCCTCAAGCTCCGCCTCCGCCACCGCCTCCTCCGACGCCTCCGGCTCCTCCTCCTCCTGATCCCCCGGCTCCGCCTCCGCCGAGCGCACCTCTGCCGGCACCGGCAGACATCCAGACGACGAGCGGCGGCGGGCCACGAGGCAAGCCCGGGGCGGGAGATGCGGTCGTGTTCACGTTCGCGAGCCCACCCGACCCCTCGCTGATCCTCGCCGGCTGGGACGGATCGGCGACGACGGTGACGCTGCGGATCACGGAGAACGGAAAGAACGACATCCTCACGATTCTCAATTCCACGACCGGAACTCCACTTGCCGCCCTTGGCTCGGTCCAGCTCGGCGGGGACTACGTGGACAAGCCAAGCGTGAACGTGCCCGGTTCGACGATGACCCTCACCGGCAACGTGTTGAGGGTGGTTCTCGGAACGCCTTCGGTGAAGTCCTTCGACCAGCAGAAGGTCGGGACGATGCTCTGGACGACCCCGAGCGGCACGGCAACCGAGTCGGGCCCCGCAGACAACGAGTTTTAGAGCCCCTTTTCATAATGGGGCCTCGTCGCCGGGGTGCGATGGTCGGTTCCTAGCCCTCAGCCGAGGGTCAAGGACGGGCCCCACCAGGTCGATGAGTCATGGAGATGGCGCCTGCGGCCTCTGCGACGACTGCTGGCCACGATCTCCCTCCCGGTGGCCGGCCTCGCCATGCCCAGCGGACGGTTTCACGGCGGGCACTGCTCCAGCTCCTCGTCGGCGTCCTCGTCGTTGGCGTGATCCCGGTCGTCGCGACGGTCCACATCCTCGACGGAAACGCGCTGCAGAACGAACGCGCGCGGACGGACGACGCACTTCGGGTCCAGCTTCAGGGGGCTAGCCAGGAACTCGGACAGATCGCCGAGGATGCTTCGAATCGCGCGGACGATCTCGCACGCCGACCGGCACTTCAACACGCCTTTATCGCTAGCGACCGCGCCACGATCAAGCGCATCGCGGCGGACAACCCCGGTGTGCTCCTCTACCTGGGGCAGCACCTGGTCGCCGGCAAGCGCCTGTCGGCCTCGCTGGCCCGGTCGATCTCGCTGACGGTCAATGGCAGGCGGATCGGAACCGTCGTCGCGACGATCAGTTTGAACCAAGCGCTCGCAGATCGCCTCGAGCGCGCCGCCGGGCATGAAAAGAGCGACCGCCTCCTGATCGTGCGCAAGAACATTGTCGTCGGCACCGGTCAGCGCATCCGGATCAACGGGCGCAGCATCCAGATGGCCGGCGAGCGCTACCGCGGCCTGCTTTCGCGCGTGCCGAACGCAGTTGGCATCAGCCTCTTCGCCCTTCGACCCGACAAGGCGATCAACGCGAGCGTCCACCCCTACCAGCAGCGCATCATGTACGCGGGGCTCGGCTCGTTCGTCTTGCTCGTGCTCGTGGCGTTCATGTTCGCGCGGCCGATCCTGAGCGCACTCGGAGATTTTCGGCGGGTAGCCTCCCAGGCCGCGACTGATGGGCTGACGGGCCTCGCCAACCGGCGGTCGTTCGACGACGAGCTCGCACTCGAGTGGCGGCGCGCCGAACGGATCGACGACACGCTCGCCCTGGTGCTCATCGACCTCGACAACTTCAAGAGCATCAACGACAAGCGGGGCCACCAGGCCGGCGACGCGGTTCTTCGACGCGTGGGGACGATTCTCGATTCAGGTGCCCGGCAGGTCGATCTTGCCGCCCGCTACGGCCGCGAGGAGTTTGCGGTGCTCGCGCCCGGAACCGACCTGGCCGGGGCGACGAAGCTCGCCGATCGCCTGCGCGCCGACCTCGAGGCAGCGGCGATCGAGCTTCCGGACGGCGGAGAGGTCACCGTGACGGCGAGCTTCGGAGTGGCGGTCAAAGACGAACTCGACAGGCCGGAGCATCTGGTTGCGGCGGCCGACGAGGCCCTCTACGAGGCGAAGCGGGCCGGTAAGAACCGGGTCGTAGCGGCCGGCTCTTACCCGGGAGCCGTCGCAGGCGCCACGCTGTAGTCCGGCGCGATCTCCGGAGAGGCACAATCCGGCCATGCGCGTCTCCGCGAAGGTCGACTACGCCTTGCGCGCCTGTGCCGAGCTTGCGGCCGCTGCCGAGGGACCGGTCAAAGGCGACCGCCTGTCACAAGCACAGGAGATCCCGCTCAAGTTCCTCGAGAACATCCTGCTCGATCTGAAGCATGCAGGGCTGGTGCAAAGCCAGCGTGGAGCGGACGGCGGTTACTGGCTCTCCCTCCCGCCGGAGGAGACCTCGCTCGCCGAGGTGATCCGCGCGGTCGAAGGCCCGATCGCGAATGTGCGGGGCCAGCGACCGGAACTGGTCGAGTACGCCGGCCCGGCGGCGCCACTCCGGGAGGTCTGGATCGCGGTACGCGCGAATCTGCGGGCCGTGCTCGAGGTGGTCACGCTTGCCGACCTGGCCGCCGGGCGCCTACCCGACGAGGTCGCGGCCATCGCCGCCGATCCTGACGCCTGGCTCCCGCACTGACTCAGGCGATCGCGGGTGCGTGCAGCCTGATCCGGGGCTAGCGAGTGAAGACCGTCTGGCGGCTCGGCCGAACGTAGACGATCAGGCCGCGCTCGAGCTCGAGGGCCTGAGCCTCTTCCTGCGTCAGCTGCGCGAGTAGGTGCTGGCCGTCGTGACGGACGAGCTCGGCCCGAACCTCGAAGCCGAGATGAACGACGCGCTCGACCATCGCCTCTGCACACTCGCCCTCGGGCTCGAGGCTGAGGCTGATGTCGCGCGGCCGCACGAACGTGTCTCCGATCTTGTTCACCGGACCGACGAAGCTCATCACGAACTCGTTGGCGGGCGAGTCGTAGAGCTCGCGGGGCGTTCCGACCTGCTCGACACGGCCTTGGTTGATAACGACGATTTGCCCGGCCACCTCCATCGCCTCCTCCTGGTCGTGCGTGACGATGATCGTCGTCACGTGCACCTCGTCGTGGAGGCGGCGGAGCCAGGCGCGCAGCTCCTTTCGAACCCGCGCGTCAAGCGCGCCAAACGGCTCGTCGAGCAGCAGCACCTCGGGGTCGACGGCCAGCGCGCGAGCGAGGGCCATTCGCTGCCGCTGGCCACCCGAGAGCTGAGCCGGGTACCGCTTCGCAAGCCCTTCGAGCTGCACGAGCTCGAGCAACTCGTGCACCCGCTTGCCGATCTCGGCCTTCGGGCGCTTGCGGACCTTCAGTCCGAAGGCGACGTTCTCCCAGACAGTCATGTGCTTGAAGGCCGCATAGTGCTGAAAGACCATCCCGACCCCACGAGCCCGCGCGGGCTGGTCCGTGACGTCGTCGTCGCCGAGCAGAACCTGACCGCGGTCGGGCTCCTCGAGGCCGGCAATCACGCGGAGCAGCGTCGATTTGCCGCTGCCGCTCGGACCTAGCAGCGCAGTCAGCGAGCCCTCCGGAATCGCGACCGAGACATCGTCGAGCGCGACGAAGTCTCCGAACTGCTTGGTTACCTCGACGACGGTGATTCCCATCAACCAACATCCTTCGGTCGAAATATGCGCATAGCCAGCACGGTCGCCAGCGCGATCAGTGCGAGCACAACGGACGCTGCGAACGCACCGGTGGTGTTGAACCCCTCGAACTGCGACTGCACGTAGAGCGGGAGCGTCTCGGTCTTACCTTCGATCCGGCCAGAGACGATGCTGACGGCGCCGAACTCGCCGATCACGCGGGCGGTGGTCAGCACCACGCCGTAACAGACCGCCCAGCGGATGGCTGGCAGCGTGATCCGCCGGAAGGTCGTGAACGGCGCGGCGCCGAGGGTTTCAGCCGCCTGCTCCTGATCCGTACCGATCTCCCGCAGGACGGGGACGACCTCGCGGACTACGAAGGGGAGCGAGACGAAGATCGTCGCGAGCGTCATCCCCGGGAGCGCAAAGAGAATCTTGATTCCGTGCTCGGAGAGGCCGCCGAGCCAGCCGCCGGTGCCGTAGAGGAGATAGAGAGAGAACCCGACCACCACCGGCGAGAGCGCCAGTGGGAGATCCACGATCGCGTTCACGAGGCCGCGGCCGGGGAAGCGGTGCCTGACAAGCGCGATCGCTAGCACGACGCCGAAGAGGGTGTTCGCCGGAACGGCGATCGCAGCGATGATCAACGTCAGCCAGAGGGCGTGCAGGGCCTCGGAGTTCGTCACGGCGTCCCAGGCCGGCTGGAAACCATGCTCGAACGTCCGGTAGAAGACGAGCCCGACCGGCACGAGCAGGAGGAAGGCGAGGTAACCGAGCGCGCCAAAGCGCAAGACGTATCTAGCGATCATGCCGCGTCCTCCAGTGCCGGAAGGCGCCGATCAGAAGCAGGACGCCCAGGGAGATCAGCAGCAGCACGACCGAGACGGCTGCGGCGCCGGCCGGGTTGTCGGACTCGATCTGCCCGGCGATATACACGGAGGAAACCTCGGTCTTGTACGGGATGTTCCCCGAGATCAGGACCACGGCTCCGAACTCGCCGATCGCGCGCGCGAAGGCGAGCGCGACGCCCGAGAGGATCGCAGGCAGCAGGTTCGGGAAAACGATCCGACGGAAGACGGCAATCCGGCCGGCGCCGAGCGACTCGGCCGCTTCCTCCATCTCCCGGTCGAGCTCGAGCAGGACGGGTTGGACGGCGCGGACGACGAAGGGCAGCGTCACGAAGAGGAGCGCAAGTACCAGCCCCGTTCTCTGAAACGCGACATCGACGCCGAAGGAACTGCTGGGCCCGTAGAGCTCCAGGAGGACGAGTCCGGCGACGATCGTGGGCAAGGCGAACGGCAGGTCGATGACCGCATTGAAGAATCCCTTGCCGCGGAATGAGTCGCGGACGAGCACCCAGGCGATCGCGGTACCTGTGACGGCGTTGAACGCGGCAACGAGGAGAGCCGCCCCGAGCGTCAGCTTCAGCGCCGCCAACGCCTCGCGCTTGGTGATCTCATCCCAGAACGACTGAACCCCTTGCGATCGCGAGCTCCAGATCAGCGCCGCGAGCGGCACGAGGACGATCAGGCTCAGATAGCAGACCGCGATTCCGCGAGCCAAAGCGCCCCCGGCGCGTCCGAGGACGGCGCCGGGGGCGGGAACGCTGACGGCCGCGCTACTGGCCAATCACCCTCACCATGATCCCGGTGCTGTGGTCGAAGAAGCGGTACTGGACCGACTTCCAGCCACGCAGGCCGAGGGCCTTGGAGTTGATCGTGAACAGGGTCTTCGGCTGCCTGTAGTGGTACTTGGCGCTCGTCGCGACAGACTTCAACACGGGCCGGTAGCCGGTGTCCCCGAAGAGCTTCTGCGCCTTCGACGACCACAGGAACTTCAGGAAGGCCTTGGCCTCCGGGTGTTTCAGCCCGCTCTTGGTCAGCGCGACCGGGTTCTCGATCAGGATGGTCTGCCTCGGGACGACGTATTCGGTGTGCACGCCCTTCTTGTTGGCGTAGATCGCCTCGTTCTCGTAGGTGAGCAGGACGTCGCCTTTGCCGCTCGCAAAGACCTGCGTCGCCTCACGGGCGCTCTTCGGCAGCACCGACACGTTTTTGAACAGGCTCTTCAGGTAGGCGATCGCCTGTTTGTCGGTCTTACCTTGCGCTCGCTCCGCCCCATAGGCCGCCATCACGTTCCAGCGGGCGCCTCCCGAGGTGAACGGATTCGGAGTGATCACCTGGACGCCCTTCTTCGTCAGGTCGACCCAGGTGTGGATGTTCTTCGGGTTGCCGTCGCGGACGACGAATACGACGACGGAATCGGTGACGATCCCGTGGTACTTGTTCTGGTTCCAGTTGCTGGGGACGATGCCCTTCTTGACCAGCGTGGAGACATCGGGCTCGAGCGAGAGCGCGACGATGTCGGCACTGAGGCCTGCCGCCACCGCACGTGCCTGGTCGCCGGAGGCGCCGTAGGACTGATTGAAGGAGACGCCCTTGCCCGCCGCGGTTCCTTGGAACGCCGGGATGATCTTCGCGTAGGCGTCCTTGGGCGTCGAGTAGGCGACGAGGCTGAGGGTCGTGCCGGCGATCGCAGCCCTCGCCCCGACAACGATCCCCGCGGCCAGCACCAGCAGCGGCAGGAAAGTAAATGAAATGCGCCTCATTCAAATCTCCTTATCTGTCTGCTTTCTCGACAGGGATGCTGGACAATACGCACACCCCTCGGACAGAGTCAAATCGGAACGTAGAGTTGCGTTCGTGCAGCCTCTCGACCGCTCGACCATCTGGCCCTACCGAGGCGGCGAGCCAGGAGACTTCTACTACCAGCGCTACGCCCATCCGACGGGAGTCGAGGCCGAGCGCGCGCTCGGCAAGCTCGAGGGCGGCGAGGCGCTTCTTTTCCCCTCCGGATCCGCGGCAATCACTGCGCTCGTCCTCGCCGAGCTCGAGCCCGGACAGACGATCGCGCTGGCCGAGGGCGCGTACTACGGCACGGGCGCGCTCTTCCGCACGCTCGAGCGTTGGGGCCTGCGGTTCATCGAGTTCGACCAGACCGGCGCGCCCCCCGACGCCGCTGACCTCGTCTGGCTCGAGGCTCCGTCGAATCCGTTCCTGACCATGCCGGATCTCGAGGCCGCCGCCGCACACTCCGGACGCGTCGTCGTCGACTCGACGGCCGCGACCCCGGTGTACCTTCGCCCACTCGAGCACGGCGCCGACTACGTCGTGCACAGCGCCCCGAAATACCTCGGCGGGCACCACGCCCTTTTGCTGGGCGCGGTCGTTTGCCCAGACAACGCGGCCGCAAGCCGGCTCCGCGAGTTCCGCGGCCGGACCGGAATTGTCGCGACGCCGGACTCCGCCTGGCTGCTCCTGCGCAGCCTGAAGACGCTCCGCGCGCGGATCGAGCGCCAGACGGCCACCGCCGCCGAGCTCGCCGAGCGACTGCGCCGACATCCGGCGGTCGAGCAGGTGCGCTATCCGGGTTTCGGCGGGTTGCTGTCGTTCGACGTCAACGGAGACGTCCGACGGGTCGAGGCTTCGGTCAGGGTGATCACGAATGCAACGAGCCTCGGCGGCGTCGACTCGGTGATCGAGAGTCGCAGCCGCTGGGAGGGCGATCGGGTGCCGGAAAACCTCTTACGCCTGAGCGTCGGGCTCGAAGACCCTGACGAGCTCTGGGCCGACCTCGAAACCGCCCTGTCGACAGCTTGAGCGACCGTCCGACCTTCGTCTTCTTCCCGGAGGGAGCGTACGGCCCGACGAACAACTGCGTCGGCATCGGGCAGGTCCTCCGGGCCCGCGGAGCCCGGGTCGTGTTCGTGGTCGAGGAGTCGTTCGCGGGCACGCTCGAAGCGCAGGGCTTCGAGGAGGCGCTGATGAGGCTGAAGCCTCCCCCGGAGGACGCCGAGGTGCCGGGGCAGTTCTGGAAAGACTTCGTCCGGGAGACGGCTCCGGAATTCCGGAAGCCCACGATCGAACAGCTCGAGGGGTTCGTGCTGCCGGTCTGGCAAGAGCTCGTGGACGGTGCGCGCTACGTCGACGAGCGGCTCGCGGAGATCTTCGCGGAGGTGAAGCCGGACGTGATTGTCGAGGACAACGTCGTCGGCTTTCCGGCCGTGCTCGCGTCTGGCATTCCCTGGGTCAGAATCGTCTCCTGCAACCCGCTGGAGCTGAAGGATCCGGCCCTGCCGCCAACGTTCTCGGGATACCCGAGCGACGATCCGTCGCAGTGGGAGGAATTCCGCGCGCGCTATCGCGAGTTGCACGAACCGCTCCAGGGCGAGTTCAGCGAGTTCTGCCTCGAGCGCGGGGCGCCGCCGCTGCCTGACGGCGAGTTCATCCACGAGTCGCCTTTCCTGAACCTCTACCTCTATCCCGCCGACACCGACTACGAGCGTTCGCGCCGGCTCGGGGCGGCCTGGCAGCGGCTCGGCTCATGCGTACGCCGGCCGGACCAGGTCCCGGGCCATGTCCAGGGACCCGGTCGCGCAGTGCTCTACTTGAGCCTCGGCAGCCTCGGGTCGGCGGACGTCGCTTTGATGCAGAAGCTGATCGACACGCTCGGCGAAACGGACTACTCCGTCGTCGTCAGCATGGGGCCGCAGCACGAGGAGCTTCGGCTGGCGCCGAACATGACCGGCCAGGAGTTTCTGCCGCAACCGGCGATCCTGCCGCAGGTCGACGTCGTGATCACGCACGGCGGCAATAACACGGTCACAGAGTCGCTGCACTTCGGCAAGCCGATGGTCGCCCTCCCACTCTTCTGGGACCAGCACGACAACGCTCAGCGGATGCAGGAGCTCGGCCTCGGCCGTCGGCTCGACACGTACGGGCACGAGCCCGCTGAGCTGGTCACCGCGATCGAGACGCTGCTTGCGGATCCGATGCTGCCCGGCCGCCTGAGCACCATCTCAGCACGGCTCCAGGCCGACCGCGGCACGGTCAAGGCAGCAAGCCTGATCGAAGCCCTGATTTAGCGCCGCTCGACGACCTCGTCGATCAGCCCGTACTCGAGCGCCTCCTGTGGCGTCATAAAGTTGTCGCGCTCGGTGTCATGGGTGATCCGCTCGAGCGGCTGGCCCGTCCGCTCGGCAAGGATTTCCTCGAGACGGCGCTTCATGCCGATCGCCTCGCGAGCACGGATCTCGACGTCGGAGGCTTGGCCACCGAAGCCGGGAGTCCATAGTTGGTGGATCAGGACCTTTCCGTTAGGGAGCGAGCTGCGCTTGTCCTTGGCCCCGCCGGCGAGCAGGACCGCGCCGATCGACATCGCGATCCCCACGCACATCGTGCGCACGTCAGGCTTGACGAACTGCATCGTGTCGTAGATCGCCAGGCCCGAATAGACGTCGCCACCCGGCGAGTTGATGTAGAGCGAGATGTCCTGCTCGGGATCCTCCGACTCGAGGTGAAGAAGTTGAGCGTTCACGACGTTCGCGACTTGATCGTCCACCGCCGAGCCCACGAAGACGATCCGTTCGTCGAGCAGCCGCGAGTAGATGTCGAAGGCCCGCTCCCCTCGGCTCGTCTGCTCGATCACGGTCGGAACGTACGGCGTCACGCCGGGACCGCCTCTTGTACATGCACCGGTGCGCCGGCGATCTCAACCGGAACGTCGTAGACCGAGAGGCCCTCGGCGATCGCGCCGGCGTCGTCGAGCGTCGCCGGGACGTAGAGCGCGAGCGGGTACGAGCTCGCCCCCCGCCAGCCGAGTTCGCCTTCGAGGCGGTCGCCCCAGAGCAGGGCGCGGCCGAAAACCCGGTCGCCGCCCACGGCGAGATAGTGGCGCCATTGGTCGAGCGACTTCGCGACGTGGATTCCGCATTCGCATCGCGGATCCGGAGCTTCGTGCCTCGCGCGGTAGAGCTTCTTGCAATCCGCGACGGCCCGCCGCCCCGGGGGCCAGAGGCTCCCGTAGAGGACGCTGCGCAAGCGAGTCCGTTCCTGATCGTGCTCGACGCGCCAGATCTTCCAGCCAACAACTGGCTCGACCGCGTTCGTGGGCGCTGCGAGAATGGCTCCGATTTGCACGATATCTAGATATCAGACGGATATCGCGGCGTCAAACCCAAGAGCCGGAGGCGGGACTCGAACCCACGACCCACGCATTACAAATGCGTTGCTCTACCAGCTGAGCTACTCCGGCGCTGCTCGTAATGGTAAGCGAGATCTTGTTGTCTAGTTTGGACACGGCCCAGCCGATGCGGAGGGCAGAGTCTCAGGGTGGAGCATCCGAAAGCGATCGGGGATCGTTCAACGCTCGCGATCATGCTCGCGCTGAAGGACGCGGGTTACGCGCCTAGCGGGAACTACCTCTGTGGAGATTGCTCGTCGTCGGCTTTGACCTCGACGAAGATCCGCTGCGGCGCATTGTTCGAGTAGCCGCCCACGTTCCAGGTCGCCTCGAGAGGCTGCACGTTTCCGGCCTCGTCATGGGCCCGGCAGCAAAGGACGTACTCCCCTGGCTTCTCAGCCGCCCATTCATAGCTCCAGCCACGCCAGCCCCAGCGTGAGTCGAGCGGCTCCAGTTCCGCGTCGGCCCACGTCTCACCGCCGTCGGTGCTGATCTCAACGCGGGTCACGGGCGCCCAGCCGGACCAGGCCCGACCCTCGAGCGTGCACGGGCCAACTGAGACGGTGCGGTTGCGAGTGTTGAAGTCGGGGATCCCGGGCGGCACCATCAGCGCGCGAGGCTGCATACGGGTGACCGGAGCTCCCTCGTCCTCCTCGTCTCCTCGGTACCGGTACGCCGCGGTTTGCTGGTAGCCCTGGAAGGGCTCCGCGATGGCCGTGATTCCCGCCAGCCATTTCACGTTCGTCATCCCGTACCACCCGGGCACGAGCAGCCGAAGCGGGAATCCGTGCTGCGGCAAGAGCGGCACGCCGTTCATCTCGTAGGCGAGAAGCACATCGTCTCCGAGCGCGACCTCGAGCTCGAGGCTGCGCTGATAGCTCTGCTCGACGCCCTTTTCGAAGCCGCGGTCGAGCCCGGTGAAGACGACCTCGACCGTATCGTCGAGCAGCTCGGCCTCCTCGAGGATCGGTCTCAGCGGCACCCCGGTCCACGTCGCGTTTCCGACCGCCTCGAGAAGCCACGGCTGGCTGACGACGTGCGGGGTCAGTAGCGCGCGCCCGTTGCCGGCGCACTCCATCGTCGCGGTCACCTCGTGGGCCGGGCGCGCTCGGAGATCTCCAAGCGTCAGCTCGAGCGGCTGGGCGACGCGCCCGTCGACCTTCAGCGCCCACCCGTCGGCGTCCACGTCCGGGATGTCGTAATGGATCAAGAGGTAGTGGAGCCCGGCCGGCGTGATCGGATAGCGAAGGGCCTCGAGTGGCAAACCGTGATTGCGGGCTGCGAGCTGCAGCTCGTCCTGACTGATGGCCGCGTCCAACGCGGCCACATTACCGCCCTACTGCAGGACTTGCCGTGCCTGCTGGTGCTGCAGCACCTTGCGCTTGACCCGCTGGAGCGCGTTGTCGATCGTCTTCGTGTCGCACCCGAGCTCTTCGGCCATCTCCTCGTAGGACGAGCCCTCGAGATACAGCTTCAAGGCGTCCGCCTCGAGCTTCGAGAGGCCGGTACCGAGCGAGAAGACGAGGCTCTGCAGCTCCTCGGTCGAGATCACGCAGATCGACGGGTCGTCGACGCTCGGCCCCGGCAGGGCGTCACCGAGCGTGACGTCGGAGTCGGAGTCTTGGCCTGCCGGCGTGTTCGAGAACGAGACGTATGTGTTCAGGGGCGAGTGCTTGAAGCGCGTGGCCGTCTTGATGGCCGTGATGATCTGGCGCGTCACGCAGAGCTCGGCGAAGCTGCGGAAAGACGTCTCCTTGTCGTGACGGAAGTCCCGCACGGCCTTGTAAAGGCCGATCAGTCCCTCCTGGATCAGATCCTCGGCATCGCCGCCGGCGAGGAAGTACGAGCTCGCCTTCAGTCGAACGAATCCCGTGTAACGGCGGATCAACCCGTCGAGGGCGGCCTGGTCGCCGTTGCGCGCCCGCACCACGAGCTGAAGATCCGCGAGCTCGCGCTGCTGTCGCTGAATCGAGTGCGCTGGGGCTGAACGGGCCGGCATTCGCTCCCCTTCTCTCGCGGGGCGAGATTACGGTCAGGACCGAATCTCACGTTGAGGTTGAGGTGACGGTAGCAAGGTCCCAACGAAAACACAAGACCTTGCGTTTATCTCGACTTAACCGGACCGATTGCGTCTTAGACGCTCCAACCGGTCCCTTGTCGCACGGTCGAGTCGCTCGGCCAACCGATGGGGGCGTTCTTCTTGCCTGCCTGTCGGCTCCAGCTCGCGGACGAACGTTGCCGAGCTCACCTTCGTCACCTCTTGACCCGAGGTTCCGCGAACAGCGAAATCCGAGGAGACCAGGCAGACCCGCTCGCTGCCGCGAAACTCGGCCGCGAGCCGCTCGAGCACGGCGTCTGCATGAGGCGCAAACCGAACTTCGAGCGGCCCATATGTCCGGTCTTCGCCGACGCCGTCGAGGACGACGACCCCGCGAGCGCCTCTCAGCGCGACAAAGCTCGCGAGCTGGTCGACCAACTCGCGCGCGTCGGCGAAGGAGCCGGCGTGGAGGAGGTTGTAGCCGTCGAAGAGGTAGAGAGTCGGGTCAGCCATCTGATGTAGATGTAGGTGTACACCTACATCACTCCGTTCCGCTGCCGCCGCGCCTCGTAGAGGAGAACGCCGGCGGCAACGCTGACGTTCAGCGACTCGACTCGCCCGGCGAGCGGGATCGCGACCGCGGCGTCGCACGTTCGCCGGACGAGCGGACGAAGGCCTTTGCCCTCGGCGCCGAAGACGAAGGCGAGCCCGCCCGAGAGGTCCGTCTCCCAAATCGA
>Ga0137371_10001679_pt1 | contig 17584 bp, 17 predicted proteins | sample SagtaG_7_FD_104919 | JGI IMG/M metagenome (GOLD analysis project Ga0137371, IMG submission 104919) | Vadose zone soil microbial communities from Sagehorn Ranch, Mendocino, California, USA - Sage1_R_40_16 metaG | ecosystem: Environmental > Terrestrial > Soil > Vadose zone | place: USA...
CCACGCTCACGTCTTGAGCTCGCGCTTTTTGGCGGCGGGAAACAGCACGTTGTTGAGGATGAGGCGGTACCCCGGCGAGTGGGGGTGCAGCGACAGGTCCGTCGGCGGATCGCCGATCTGGTGCTGCTGATCTTCCGGGTCGTGCCCGCCGAAGAAGGTCCACGTCCCCTTGCCGTGATCCCCGTGGATGTACTTCACCCACGGTGCGCCCTCCTCGTCGCCCAGCACCGATACGCTGGGCTTCAAGCGGCTGCGCAGAAACGACGTGGTGAGCCCGTAGAAATCGGGGATCACCTGGCGATGATTCTGCACCAGCATCGTGGGGACGGGGTCGATCTTGGCGCTGAAGTTGAACAGCTTGAACGCGCCGAGCGGCTGGCGGCGCGGCCCGGCGTTCACCTGGTGGCCGTCGATGTCGGAGAAGCTCGCCACGGCCGGGTTCGGCTCGACGTGCGCTCCGGCGAACGCGAGGGCCTGCGACCAGTCGAGCTTGGCGTCCGCCTGCGGATCCATCGGCGTGCCGTCGGCGAAGGCCGCCGCGATGTCGACATGCTCGGCGGCCAGGGCGAGGTCGATCGTCTCCGTGGCGGTGCACATTGCGAACAGGAAGCCGCCGTTCGCCACGTAGTCGCGGATCTTGCGCGCCACCGCCTTCTTCAAGTCCGGCACCGTGGCGAAGCCGAGCCGCTTGGCGGCGTCGCCGTTGAACCGCACCATCTCGCCCAGCCACGGAGCGCCGCCGTAGATCAGGAAGAACTTCGAATACTGGCCGGTGAAATCCTCGTGGTGCAGATGCAGCCAGTCGTAGTTCGCGAGCTTCCCCGCCATCACCTCGAAGTCCCACACGGTGTCGAACGGGATGCCGGCGTACTGCAGCGCCATGGTCACGGCGTCGTCCCACGGCGGCGCGTTGGGCGGGACGTACACGGCCACCTTGGGCGCCTTCTCGAGCGGCACCGCGTCCATGTTGCTCGCCTCGATCTCGCCCCGGATGCCGGTCACTCGGCCGTCGTCCACCGGCTCGGCCTTGACGCCGCCGAGCGCCGCGTCGCGCCGGACCGCCTCTCCGTCGGGCACGAGGAACGCTCCGCCGCGGTAGTTCAGGAGCCACTCCGCCTTGATCCCCGCCTGGATGATGCGGTAGGTGACGCCGTACGCCTTGAGGTGGTCGGACTGCGAGTCGTCCATAGGAATCAGAAGCGACGGATAGGCGGATCGGCGGATAGGCGGATGGAAGCCCAGCACATCGGCACTGACCGCCCATCCACCTATCCGGCTAACCGCCCGAACGAACTCCCGCCGCCTCATGACTTCGGAATCGCTCCTTTCGCGCGCTCCAGCTCGCGACGCGCCTCGGGCACGACCGCGCTCTCCGGGTATGCCAGGATGAGGTGCTCCAAGTGCGCGATCGCCTCCGCCGGCTTCTGGCGGCGGAGCAGCAGCCGCGCCCACTCGAGCTCGGCTGCGGGCGCGGCCGCGCTCTTCCCTGGCGTTCCCGCCACCTCCGCGAACAGGGTGAGCGCCGTCCGCTGCTGCGCGGTATCCAGCCGGACCGCGATCCGGCCCGCCAGCAGCAGGATATCAGCCCGGCCACCCCCGCCACCGCCCCCCGTTTCCAGACGTCCAGCCGCAAGCCGCAAGGACTGCACGGCGCGGGCGGAATCCCCGCGGGCGAGGAGCAGCAACGCGCTCCCCAGCTCCGGGAACCGATCGCGCGGTACCTGCTGCAGCAGGGCGACCACGCTCGAGCGCTCGGTGGCGTCGCGTCGATCGCCGGCGTAGGGACCCGCGGCCCGGAACAGCTGCTCTGCCCCTTTCATGTCGCCCGAGTACAACGCCACCCAGCCGCGCAGCGCCAGGGCATCGACGCTCGAGTCCCCCAAGAGCACCGAGTCGGCGAGGTCCAGCTCGCCGCGCCGGATGCGCGCCCGAGCCAGCCTGAGTCGCAACGCCGCGCGGTCGTCCCCGGAAATCCGGGAATCCGCGCCGAGCCGGGTCGCCGCCTCGGGCAGCTGGCCGTCATCGATCAGGGCTTCCACCAGCGCGCTCTGGGCGAGCGCCTGTGCATCGGGCGGCGCCGTGGAGTCGGCCGCTACCTGCGCGAGCATGCGCCGTGCCCCGACCCGGTCGCCGGCCCCGAGAAACGCCCGCGCCGCCTCCGCCCGGGCTCGCACCGCCAACGGCTCGGGTACCATGTCGGCATAGCGCGCGAGCGCGAGCGCCCGGACGCGGCGGGCATCGGGAGTATTCCCGCCATTCGCCAGGTCGGCAAAGCGGCGCAGCGCGGTCGCCGCGTCGGCGGACGGCTCCGTGACGGTCGGCGCGAACACACTCCAGGCGCGCTCGGGCTGGCCCCAGCCGAGCAGCAGCTCGGCCGCGAGCCGGCGCTCGAGCGCTTTGGGGGCGGCCGCCAGGACCGCGCCCACGATCCGCTCCCGCTGCTCCGCCGGCGCCTCGGCGAGCGAGCTCGCGGCGCTCGGGAGCTGCGCCGGTGCCTCGCTCAGCGCGGCCGCCCATTCGCGCGCCGCCCCTTCCCACTCGCCGACGCGCTCCAGCAACTCGCCCAGCTCGATGCCGAACACCCCCGGCCGGCCCAATGCGCGCCGCCCGAACAGGAACACCTGGCGCGCCTCCTCGAAGCGGTGCGCGTCCTCCAGCGCTATCGCCCACTCGCGGTACGGCGCCTCGTCGCGCGGCTGCTCGGCGGTCCAGCGCTGCGCCACGGCGCGCGCGCTGTCCGACTCGTTCAACGCGACGTAGGTGCGCAGCAGCAGGGCCCGCAACGCGGCGTTCCGGGGACTCGCCGCCACGGCACGCTGGGCCGCGGGGAGCAGGTCTGGTAGCCGGCTGAGCGACGGCAGCACGCGCTCCAGGCCGAGCAGCGCCGCGAGATTCGTGGGCTCCCCGCGCAGCGTCGTGAAGTAGACGGTCGCGGCCCGTTGGTACTGACCGGCACGCTCCAGGTCGAAGCCCTGGCCGATGGCCTGGCCGCGGGCGCTGTGGGCCGGGACCAGCAACAGCCCGAGGACCGCGAACTCAGCGCGACTCGGGCGCATTCAATCTCCGGAAATACTCGAGCACGAGGCGTCGCTGCTCGGGGGTGAGCCCGGACAACTCTTCCCATGTCGGATAGCGCAGCCTGGGACCTGCGCCCGTCGCACCGGGTTTGAGCAGCGCCGGGAGGTGCACGCTGTCGCCCGTGGCGGGGCGACTGGTGCGCTCTTTGCTTTCGTCGGGCTCGCTCCCCGAGAGAGTCCGGCCCGCGTCGAGCAGGCGGCGGTACAGCCGCTCCTGGCGCTGGATCGTCTGGTGGTCGAGACGGCCCGCGTCGAGCTGGCGCGCCAGCTCGCGCGCCTCTTGCGCCAGCGCGCCCGCCGCGGCGCTGCCGCCCTCCGCTTGCAGTCGCTCGAGCTGCTGCGCCAGCGCGCGCTGCCGCGCCGCGATCGCGCGCAGCTGCTCGAGCACCGCCTGACCGCTGGGGCCCATCATGGGCAGCAGCCCGCGCGCCTGGCCGTTCAACCCCTGCTGGTCGCGCGCCATCCGGGCGAGCTGCTCGACCGCTTCGGCGAACCCGCTCCCCGACTGCGCGCCCGCGACCTGGCTGCGGCTCCGCGCGAGGGCCAGCGCCGTGGCGTTGAGCGCATCCACGGCTTGTTCCGCCAGCGCCGCGGCCTCACCGGTGTTTGGATCCCCCTGCTCCAGCTGCTCGCGCGCCGCCGCCATCTGGCGCTCCGCAAAGCCGAGCGCGCCCTCGAGCTGCGGCGAGACGAGCGCATGCTTCCCCGCCGCCTCGCGGATCTGCCGCTCCACCGCCGTCGTCCCCTCCTCGATCGACGCCTGGCGCGACCGCGTCGCGGGCCCGCCCTCCCCGCGGCGCAGCCCTTCGGCCACCTGCTGCTCGCGGTCCGCCAACGCCGCCGTCTCCGACAGCGCGCGGTCGAGCGCGCCGAGCGTTTCCTGGCGCCACGCGCCGGCGAGCGAGTCGCGTCGCGCCCGCAGCGCCTCGGGAAGCCCGGCCAGCTGCTGCTCCGCTGCCTCGCCGGACCGTTGCGCGCCGGCCTGGTCGCCCTGCCCGGCGGACCCAGCGGCGCGCTGCATCGCGGCCTGCGCCTGCCGCGCGGCCTGCTGCGGCGCCGCGAGCGGCGCCTCGCTCCCGGTCGGCGACCCGAGGTCCTTCCCCACCTGCTCGATGCCGTGCGCCAGCGAGTCGGCCCGCTCCTCGAGCGCGCGCTCCCGCGCCGCCGCCGCGCTGTCCGGGCGCCGCGCGTCCGTTCCGTTCCACTCGGCCTGGCGCCGCTTCAGGTCTTCCGCGTCGGCCGCGAGCGAGGCGAGCGCGCCCTCCGTCGCGGCGCGCTGGAACAGCTCGCGGCTCCGCTCCAGCTCGGCTTTGAGCTGCTGTTGCGCTTCGGCAAGACGCTGCAGCGCCTGCCGCGTGGCGTCCGGGTCGAGCTTGGCGAGTGCCTCTTGCAGCTCGCGGAGTCGCTGCTCGAGCTCGGGCGTGACGGCGCGCTGCAACAGCTGCTGCACCTCGCGCAGCCGCGCCTGGAACGCCGAGTCGTCGATCCCCGCGGCCTGCGCGGCCCGCGCGATCTCGTCCACCGCCTTGGACAGCTCCTGCACGCGCTGCTCGAGCGCCTCCTGCTCGCGCGCGACCGCCTGCGCCCGTTCGGTCGCCTGGAACGGCAGCGTGCCGGCCTGCGCCCCCGGCGGCGGCCGGCGGCCCCCGGCCGTCTCGTCGCGCGCACGCTGCTGCGCCAGACCGCCGGTGCGCTCGCCCAGGTCGCGCTGCGAGCCCGCGATCGAATCCGCGGTCTCGACCAGGCCGCGCGTCGCGGCGCGCATCGCCGCCCGCAGCTCCTCGAGGCTCGGCAGCCGCAGGGCGATCTCCGCGCTCCGTCCCAGATGCGGCGCCGGAGCGTTGTCCCACGCCTCCACGCGGAACCGCAACGTGTCGCCAGGCAGCAGGCCACGCCGTGCCGCGTCCAGCTCGCCCTGCACGATGGCGCGGTCGCCGACGCCACTCACGTCGAGCGAGTCGCGCGCCGCATCGCCCACCTTGCCGGTCCGGCTCACGCGCCAGCTCACCACTTGGAGGCGCGACAACCCGTGGTCATCGCGCACGTCGATCACCAGCGGCTGGCGCAGCGACAGCGGCAGGGTCGTGTCACGGCCGGGCACCGGCACCGTCACCACCGGGGCCGAGTCGGGCACCACTCGCAGCGCCAGCTGCGGTGCCTCGCCCTCGAGCGGCCCTCCGTCGGCGGTCGCCACGTCGAGCCGCCAGGTGCCGGAGGCGACCGGCGCCAGGCGCCCGGAGAAGCGCGTGCCCGTGACCGCGAGTCGCGACAGGGCGCTCCCTCTCCGCCACGCGGCCGTCGCGAGCGGTACGCTGGCGGCGCCGTTCGTCACGATCACCGTGCCCTCGGGCACCAGGATCGTGTCGCCCCCGGGGACGAGTGGCTCCTCGGGACGCGCCAGATATGCGGGATAACGCGCCGTCAGCTCGAGGTCCGCGACGAACGCCGGCAGGGCGACGGTGACCCGCCGCTCGCCGCTGGTGCGCCCGCCGCTCGACGCCCGCAGGAAGAGGTCGGCCTCGAGCGGCCCGATCCGCCGCACCGCGCGGCCCACCGAATCGAGCGTCAGGCTGGCGGCGCGCCACGGCTCGCCCGGCCCCCGGGTCTCGAGCGTCGCGCGCGCGGCCGCGGGGACTAGGACGGTGACGGTGACGCTGTCGCCGCGCCGTACGGTCGCCCGATCGACCCACAGGCGTACCGGTGTGCGGGCGGCGGCGAGCGTGCGCAGCGGGTGCCAGAACGCGGCGGCGCGACCCGATGCCGGTGCCGAAGCCACGAACAACGCACCGCCTAACGCCACCGCACCGACCCCTGCCGCCACGCCGCGCCGCGTGCCGCGCGCCAGTGCGCGCCGGATCCCCGGTGCGGCGCGCTCCACCACCGTCGCCGCGCGCGCGTCCGCCAGCGCGAGGAGGGCCGCGCTCACCCCGGGCCGCGGCGGTGGGGCCAGCACGCCGACCACGCTGCCCGCTCGGCCGCCGATCTCCCGCTCCGCCAGGCGGCCGAGCTCCGGCAGGGCCGTGGTGCGCCGCGCGCGGTGCGCGGCCCACGCAGCGCCCGCGGTAACCGCGGCGATCGCGATCCACGCGGCGATCATGCCGGCGACGTGCGGCGCGAGGCGCACGCCGAGCGCCGCCAACGCGCCGCCCGAGCCCGCGCCGGCAAGCAGCACCGCAGCGGTCCGAGCGCGCGCGTGCGGCAGCCCGATCCGCCCCAGCCGGGCGGCCGCGCCCGGTACCGTCACCGGGTGGAGCTCACGGCGTACGTGAAGAGATTCACACCCATGCGCAGCGCGGCCTCGTGTAGTTCCGGGGTGTCGTGGTGGACCTCGGGGTCCTCCCACCCGTCGCCCAGATCCGTCTGATAGGAATAGTATACGACCAAACGGTCACCCAAAAAAATGCCGAACCCTTGCGCCGGCAGGCCGTCGTGCTCGTGGATCTTGGGGAGGCCCTTCGAGAACTCATACGGTACGTGATAGATGGGGTGTGTCAACGGGACTTCAACGAGAGGGTGGTCCGGAAAGACGCGTGCGATCTCGCGCCGGAACGACTTGTCCATTCCGTAGTCGTCGTCCGCGTGGAGGAACCCACCCTGCTCGAGGTAGCGGCGCAGAATCGGCACTTCTTCGTCGGCGAAGCGCACGTTGCCGTGCCCCGTCATATAGAGGTAAGGGACGTCCCAGAGGCCGGGGCTCGTCAGCGTCACGACCCGTTCCCGCTCGCCCACGGCGAGGCGGGTGCGTTGTCGGATCGCGCCGAGCAGGTTCACGAGCTTGGAGGGACCCGTGTACCAGTCGCCGCCGCCATCGTAGTGCAGGCGGCCGATCGTCAACGCGGCGGCGGTCGGGCGGTCAGGCGGTCGGGCGGTCAGAAAGCCCGTCAGTGCAAGCATCAACACACCGCCTGTCCGCCTGACCGCCTGACCGCCGTAGTTCACAGTTCGTTCACCAACCGATACGCCTTGTTCCGCGTGATCCCGGTCTCCTCCGCGATGCGGTCGGCGACATCCTTACGGGTGAGCCCCTGCGCGAGCAACGCGCGGGCGCGTGCTTCCGGATCGGGAGGCCGCTCTTCTCGCACGGGTTTGCCGCTGCCCGCGACCACGACCGTGACTTCGCCCCGGGCGGGGGCTTCCGCGTAATAACCCGCGAGCTCGGTCAGGGTCCCGGCGCGCGTCTCCTCGAATACTTTCGTCAGCTCGCGCGCTACCGCAGCGCGCCGCTCGCCCCCGCACGCGGCCGCGAGATCCAGGAGCAGCTCCGCCACGCGGGGCGGCGCCTCGAACAGCACCACCGTCCACTCGCTCTTCGCGACCGTGTCGAGCAGCCGGCGGCGCTCGCCTCCTTTGCGCGGGAGAAACCCGAGGAACAGATATCGGTCGGCCGAGAGACCCGACACGGCGAGCGCGGCCGCGACCGCCGTCGGACCGGGAACGGTCACGATCGGGACGTCGCGCTCGCGCGCGGCGGCGACGAGGACGGCCCCGGGATCGCTCACGGCGGGGGTGCCCGCGTCGGTCACGAGCGCCACGTCCTTTCCCGTTCCCAGCAGGCGGAGGATGCGGCGCAGCGCCGAGTCGGGCGAGTGCGCGTGAAAGCTCACCAGCGCCGCGTGCGACCCGACGTGGGCGAGCAGCGTCTTCGTGTGCCGGGTGTCTTCGGCTGCGACGGCGGCCGCCGCCTTCAGGGTCGCGGCCGCGCGGGGGGAGAGGTCGTCGAGGTTGCCGAGCGGCGTCGCCACGACGTACAGGGTGCCGGACATGTCACCAGGTCACCGGCCATGGCAGCTGTCCGTAAAACCCGGCCGATTGCAGCACGTAGCGATGCTCGCGCGTCGCCTCACGCAGAATCTTGGGTGCGGTGCCGGGCATGATGACCTCGACGCCCTGGAGCAGTTGCCGCGACCAGTCCATCAGGGCGGCGGCGAGCTCCTCCGGCTGTACCACGGCATCCGGCGTTTCAGTGCCGCGCGGGGCGGACAGGATGCCGATCGCCTTGTGCTGCTCGAGGATGCCGGCGCTGACTTTCTGGGCGCGACGCTTCGCCTCACCGGGGAACTCCTTCTCCACTTCGTCCACTATGCGCCAGTACAGCTCCCGGTAGGTGTTGATCAGCGCGTTCGGCGCCTGCTGCGGCAGCTCGGCGACGGGCGGGAATACGACCGCGGAGATGGCGGGCGCGGCGCCGCCCGACCCGGAGTGAAACTGCGCCTCGAAGAACTTCCCCACCGGCTGCTCGTCGGGTTTGTCGCAATAGTAGCCGCCCGCGAACCGGCCGGCCTCGAAACGCGCGTAAGAGACCCGCCCGTCCGAGATCAGCTCCAGCACGCCGGTCACCTGCTCCTGCTGCAGCGCCGGGAACAGGGCGCCGGGGCTCCCGGCGTCGACGGCGCGGGGCTGGAGCGGCACGTCGCACGACTGATACATCCACGCGAGCTGCTCCATCGGGGCGGCGCAATACGCCAGATCGCCGCGCTCCACCTCGGCGCGCATCCGTTTCAACGCCTCGGTGATCGTGACCACGTGCCGGCCCGACGGGTGGAGCGAGGCGGCGTTAACCGCCTCGCCCTTGCGGAAGAACACGAGCAGGCATTCGTCTGGAAGGTGGGCTGTGATGTATCCGTCCACGCGGCCGTCCCGGTCGCGCTTGCCGAAAGCCAACAGGTTGTCGAGGTGGATGAAGGCGAGGCGGGTGCGATGAATCAGCCGGTTCACCTGCGGGAACGTCAGGTCCGCGAGGCGAACCGGCGAGTTCATCAGGCGAGCGGTGCTCGCGCGCATGGCCCTCCGGGAAGGATGCTACGACAAATGTTGCTGGATCTTCTGAACGAATACGGGCTTCGGATACGCCCCCACCAGCGTGTCGACGTGACGCCCGTCTTTGAAGAATAGAATACTCGGAATCGAGCGTACGTTGAAGCGCATCGCCGTCTGCTGGTTCGCGTCGACGTCCAGCTTCACGACCTTCAGCTTGCCCTGGTACTCCCCCGCCAGCTGCTCCAGGATGGGCGCCACCATGTGGCAGGGGCCGCACCACGTCGCCCAAAAATCCACGACGATGAGCCCCTTGTATTGCTCGACTTCCAGGCCGAACGTGGCGTCCGTGACCGCCACGGGATGTAAATCTTGCATGACACTCCACTCCCTCTGATGCAATCGTTATGTTGACGGGCGAGATGACGGACTCCCTCGCCCGCGTCGCCCACGTCGGCATCGCCGTGCCGAGCATCGCCCATGCCCTGGCCTTCTACCGCGACATCCTGGGCCTCGAGCCGGGGCCTCCCGAATCCGCCGATGGCGCGACGATCGTCGGCCTCACCCTGGGCGACGTGCGGATCGAGCTGCTCGAGCCCCGCGATCCCGCGAGTCCCGTGGCGAAGTTTCTCGCCCGGCGCGGCCCGGGGATCCACCACATCTGCTACCGCGTACCCGATCTCGACCAGGCGCTCGAGCGTTGTCGGGCCGCCGGCTACCGGCTCGTCGATGAGCAGCCGCGGCGCGGGGCCGGGGGCCGGCGCATCGCGTTTCTGCATCCGCACGCGACCGCCGGAATCCTGCTCGAGCTGACCGAGTAAATCTAACGCCGCCCGATGGTGGATCGTTCCGCGCCCTACGGTTTGCAGCCTGCCGCCGGATTACCCGCGACGTCCAGGTGGACGTCGAGCACGAGCCAGGTGCCGCTCTTGGCCCGCACCAGGTCGATCGGCAGCACGACGTTGCAGCCATTGCGGCGCTGCAACTCGACGCGGAATGCCCGCTGGTTATCCTGCCCCGGCACGGGCAACGGGCCTTCGACCACGCGGTAGCCGGAGTGATTCAGGTACCGCTGGATGACCGCCACTCGCTGACTGAGCTCTTCGGCCTTCATCCAGTCGGCCGCGGGCCCGCGCTCGGTGCCCCAGAGGGTGGCCACGCGTTTCGCGTCGTTGGCCTTCACAGCCGACAGGAACTGGGCGAGCGTCTCGTTGAGCGACTGCGGTGCGGGCGTCCGGCTCCCGCCGCCTCCGCACGCGAGGGCGCCCAGCGCAACGAGCACGGCCAGTCGTGGTTTCACGGATGATCCTGGGGCTGGACGAAGTGAACCGAAGGTAAGGCGCCATGCGGCTGTACGTCAACATTGATCACGTCGCGACCCTGCGCGAAGCGCGCCAGACCGACGAACCCGATCCGGTGCGCGCGGCGGACGTGGCCGAGCGCGCCGGCGCCGACGGCATCACGGTGCACCTGCGCGAGGACCGACGGCACATCCAGGACGCCGACGTGCGCGCGCTCAAAGCGGCGGTGCGCGGCGTGCTCAACCTCGAGCTCGCCGCCCACGACGAGATCGTGCGCATCGCATGTCGCGTGCAGCCGTTTCAGGCGACGCTCGTCCCGGAGCGCCGCCAGGAGATCACCACCGAAGGCGGCCTCGCGCTGCGTCGCCCCGACCGCAAGGTCGGTGCGGTCGTGCGGCGTCTGACGGACGCCGGCATCCGCGTGAGCCTGTTCATCGATCCGGACGTGGCCACGATCGACCGCGCCGTCGAGCTCGGCGTGCCCGCGATCGAGCTGCACACCGGCCGCTACGCGCATACGTGGCGGACGGGCGACGCCGCGCTGCGCGCGCTGGCGCGCGCCGCCGCGCACGCCCGCGCGCGCGGCCTCGCGGTGCACGCGGGCCACGGCCTCACCTATCAGAACGTCCAGCCGGTCGCGCGCCTCCCCGAGATCGAGGAGCTCAACATCGGGCACTCGATCGTGAGCAATGCGGTGTTCTGGGGAATGGAGGAAGCGGTGCGGCGCATGCGAAAGCTCGTGGACGAGGCGTCAATCACTTAACTTGTAGCGCCATGACCGGACCCTCGAAGCCCCTCGGCATGTCGGATTTCTTCGCCCTCGAGGCAGGGGAGTATCTGGAGCGCCTCGATGGGCTGCTCGCCCAGAGCAACCAGCCCGGCGCCGACGAGCTGGTGCGGCTGGCCCGCGCGCTGCGCGGCAGCGCGCTCATGGCGAACCAGCAGGCGATCGCGCGGGCGGCGGCGGGCCTCGAATCGCTGGCGCGCGCGGTGCTCGACGGCCGGCGCGCGTGGGACGCACACGCCAAGCAGCTGGCCGTGCGCGCGGTGGACGACCTCAAGATCTTCGTGCGCCGCGCGGGCGCGTGGACCGAGGCGGACACAGCGAAGGCCGAGGCGTTGGGCCAGGAGCTCGACCAGGTGGCGGGACGGCCGTCGGCGCAGATCCGCGCGGCCGAGGCGCTGGGGCTCGACGCGGGGGCACGGGCGTTCGTCGCGCGCGAGGGCGCCGCCATCGCCAGCGCGCTGGATCGCGCGGCCCAGGCGCTGCGCGCCAATCCACTCGCCCACGACCCGCTGCAGCACGTGCTGCGCGCGCTCCAGCCGCTGCGCGGCCTCGCCGCGCTCGCCGACCTGCCGCCGCTCCCCGACCTGCTCGACGGCATCGAGCGCACGATCGCCGACCTGTCGCGCTCGGGGCTCGAGCCCCCCGCCAACGTGGCGGAGCTGTTTCAGACGGCGGCCACGGCCATCGCCCGCTCGGCGCGCGACGTCGCCGAGCGCGGCCGTCCCGACCCCGAGGGCGCCGAGTTCCGCAGGTTCGCCGAGCTACTGGTTCAGTCGATGGAGAGCGAGCCGGGCGTCGTGTCGATCGGCGCGCTCTACTACAACGACTCGGGACCCCACCTGGTATCGCGCGGCGTGCCCGTGGCCCGCCCCTCGACACTCGGCCGGCTCGAGTTGGTGAGCCATGGCGAACACCTGCGGCAGGCGGCGGACTCGCTCGAGCGGGCGCCGAGCGCCACGCAGCGGGAGCTGCGCGCGCACACCTTGGGGAGCACCTTCCGGGCGCTCGCGAACGTGGGTGGGGGGATCCTGGCCGACCGCGTCGCCGAGTTCGCGGTCGCGGCGCGCGACGCCGTCGCCAACGGCAGCGCCGTGGGCCACGCCGCGACGTTCGCCGCCGAGCTGCGCCAGGTCGGGGACTTGCTCGCCGCTTCGAACGCCGGCGACGAAGACGCGCTCGCCGCAGCGCTCGCTCCGTTGATCGAGCGGGTCAGGAGCCTGGGCGCGTCGGGAGCGACGCATGCGCCCCGGGCCTCCGTCCCGGCCGCGCCGCCCACTCCCGCCCCGACCCCCGCGCCCCGCGCCCCCACCGAGGCGCCCGACCTCGCCGGCTCGTGGGCGGCGTACGAGCGGCTGGTGCAGGCCGGCGTCGGGCCCGCATCGCTGCAGGAGCTCGTTGCCGTGAGGGATGCGCCGCCGCAGGATGCCCTGCCGATCGTCGACATCCGGACCCTGCTCGTTGCCTCCGCCTTCGACCCGACCGGCTAGCACGTCCCGCGCCTCTCGCTGGGCGTGGGTCGTGGGGCTCGCGGTCACGCTCGCGCTGCTCGCGTGGGCGCTGCACGACATCGACCCGCACGAGCTCGTGGGCCACCTGCGGCGCGCCGATCCGCTGCTGCTGCTCGCCGCGGTCGCGCTGGCGACGCTCACGTTCCCGTTGCGCACGCTGCGCTGGCAGCTGATCCTCCGCGAGGTCGGAGGCAAGCGCTTCCGGCTGCTCCCGCTGTGGCACGCGACCGCCATCGGCTTCATGGCGAACAACCTGCTGCCGGTGCGCGCGGGGGAATTCGCGCGTGCGTACGCGGCGCAACAGCAGCTGCCGGTGCGGTTCAGCACCGCGCTCGCGTCGGTCGGCGTGGAGCGCGTGCTCGACGGGCTCTTGCTGGTCGGTCTGATGATGCTCGCCATCGCTTCCCCGACGTTCCCCGGGCACGCCACAATCGGCACGACCTCTGTCGCCCGCATGACGGTCGGCGCCGCCGTGTTCTTCGGCGCCGTGCTCGTCGTCGCGGTGCTCGTCGTGCACCGGCCGGCGCCCTGGCTCACGCTGCTCCGGCGCGTCACCTACACCGTGCTCCCCGAGCGGCTCGCCGCGCCGCTCACGCGGATCGGCGAGGGACTGATCGCCGGTCTCGAAGTGCTGAAGAGCCCGGCCCGCTTCGCCGCGGTGTTCGCGTGGTCGCTGCTGCAGTGGCTCGTCAACGCGGCCGCGTTCGCCGTGTGCTTCCGTGCCTTCGGCCTCGCCGTCCCGCCCGAGGGCGCGCTGCTGCTGCAGGGCATCATCGGGTTCGGGGTCGCGCTGCCGGCCTCGCCGGGGTTCGTCGGTGTCTTCGAAGCGGCGACGCGCGTGACGCTCGCGATCTACGGCATCGATGCGACTCGGGCAGTGAGCTACGCGTTGGCCTACCACGTGAGCACGTTCCTGCCGATCACCCTGCTCGGTCTGTACTCGTTGTCACGGCTGCGGATCCACCTCGGCGAGCTGCGCGAGGCGGCCGCGACCGGAGCCTGACGTGGCGGTCGACCGGGTGCGCATCGCGGCGCACGCGAAGCTCAACCTGCTGCTGCGCATCCTGGCGCGCGAAGCGCCCTCGGGATATCACCAGATCGAGACCGCCTTCACACTGCTCGAGCTGGCGGACGAGCTCGTCGTCACCCGCGCGAGCTCCGGCGTTGCGCTCACGGTGCACGGCCCCGATCTCGGCCCTCCCGAGGCCAACCTCGCAGTACGCGCCGCCCGCGCGGTGCTGGAAGCGACCACCGATAAGTTCGGCGTGACGATCGAGCTCACCAAACGGATCCCCGTGCGTGCCGGTCTGGGTGGGGGGTCGAGCGACGCCGCCGCCGCCCTACACGCCGTGAACGCGCTCGCGGGCAATGTGCTCCCCCGTCACGAGCTGCTCCATTTCGGGGTGCGACTCGGCGCGGACGTTCCTTTCTTCACGAGCGGGGCTCCAGCAGCGGTCGCGTGGGGCCGCGGGGAGCGGCTGTTTCGGCTCGATCCCCCACCCGCCGCGCCCGCACTCGTCGCCGTGCCGCCCATGGCCATCGCCACCCCGGACGCCTACCGCTGGTGGGACGAGCTGTATCCCGAGCCCGCGTCGCGCGGCCCGGTCGTGCTCGACGCGGGCGCGTTCACCGGCTGGGGCAGTGTGGGCAGGCTGGGGGGGAACGATTTCGAGATCCCCGTGTTCGGCAAACATCCGGCGCTGCGCACCTTGTACGAGAAGCTCGCCCAGACTCACCCGCTCTGGGTGCGGCTGTGCGGCTCGGGGAGCGCCGTCGCGGCAGTGTACTCGAGCGAGCGGCTGCGCGACGATGCAGCTATGGTCTTGGGAGAGAAATCGCAGCGGCTGCTGCGCGTCGCGACCCGGGCGTCCCCCGCTCCCGGTCCTGAACCGGCCTAGGCGGTGATTGGCGCCACCGGACGGCGCGTGGTAGCGTTGGCAAGGAATCCCCCGGAGGCCGGCATGCCCGAACAGCTCATCGGAACCGTGGTGCACTTTTTCAAAGGGCCGAGCGTGGCCATCGTGCGTCTCGCCGACGGCGAGCTCGCCGTGGGCGACCGGGTGCGGTTCCACGGCCATACCACCGAGTTCACTGCCCAGGTCGGCTCGATGGAGGTCAACCACACGAAGGTGGAGCGGGCCAAGGCCGGGGAAGAGGTCGCCATCCAGGTCGGCGAGCGGGCGCGGCAGCACGACCAGGTGTTCAAGGTGACCTAGCTGGCCCGCAAGTTGCGTCGTGGCCTGTAAGTTGCGTCACAGAACCGCGACCGATCATCACACCATAAGTACTGCAATGATTCAACCCGTCGGTTGGGCTCGAGTCTGGGTAGCGGCGCCGCCCTACGTGAGCGACCCCATGCTCCGGCAGGGAGCGTGGTACCCCGTCGTCAGCAACGGCGCCACCCGCACCGTGCTCGAGGTCTCCGGGCGGCGTGTCGCCGTACCGAGCGACCTGGTCGAGATCAGACCGAAGCGACCCGACCGTTTCACCGTCGTGTACCGGCCGCGCGACAGCGGCAACCCGGCGCGCGGCACCCGTTCGGACCTGGGCCGGATGTATGCCGTGTGTCCGGCCTGCGGTTCGCGGGTGCGACTGGTCGGACACCCGCGCGAGACCAAGTGCCCCTGCGGCTTTCGGGGGGAGATCGCCTGGTGGGAGACAGGCTGACCCGGTTCCCACAAGCCCTGTTTGGCCTGGCGGTGATTCTGTCCGCCTGCGGATCGTCATCCGCTAGATCCGTCCCTCCCCCAGCCCCGGCGCCCGACGCTGCGGCCTCCGCGCCACCGGACCGGGTCTCCCTTGAAAGCCACGAGCAGTACTACGAGATCGACGGATCGAGCGCCGGGGCCCTGCGGGAGCAGATCCATCGCCTGGGTCCCAAGGACGGCGGCGCAGCGCGCGACGCCTTGACCGTGTGGACGATCGACTGGACCTACGCGGAGGCGCGCTCGTCCGACGGGTGCGCCCTGCGCAACGTGAAGGTCACGCTCACGCTCAACACCACGCTGCCGCGCTGGGCGCCTCCGGCCGGCACGCCCGCACGCCTCATCGAGTCCTGGCGGACCTACCTGCGCAACGTGAAGCTCCACGAAGCGGGGCACCGGACGATCGCCGAGCAAAACGCCCGCGACTTGTTGGCGGCGCTATTGGCGCTGCGGGGGTCTACGTGCCAGGAGGTCTGGGACGCCGCGTCGCGCACCGCGGAGCGGCTCGTGGCCGAGGGCCGTGCCAGGAACCGGGGATATGATGTGGAGACCAAGCACGGCCAAACACAGGGCGTGGAGCTCCCTCCGTAAAGCAGGCCCGGCACGACAAGCAAAACCCCCGAGAGGCCCTAGTCCCTCGGGGGCTTGGCGCTCACTCGCTGAGGCGAGCGAGAGCATCGCTTCGCTTGTGGCCGTCGTGTTGCTTCACGGCCCCACCTCCTCAGGTGGTGTTCGCCTCCACCGTACAACTCCAATTCGCGCCGCGCAACTGTGGTGCGCCCGCAACGTCGCGTACCCTCGGTTCAACACCTGATACGCCGCCAGGGTGCCGTGCCGTCCCGTATCCGCTAAGTTAGGACGCCGCAACACCGATGGCCCCTCGTCCAACGGCAGGACACCAGACTTTGGATCTGGGTATGGTGGTTCGAATCCACCGGGGCCAACTGCCTCCCCCGCACCCGCCGTCGAGCGGGCGCAACGATAGCAAGAACGCCGCGCGGTGAGCTAGCACTGCCACTGGCGCATCAGCGCACCCGGGGTGATGCGGTACACCCGCTTGAACAGGCGGGTGAAGTGCGCCTGGTCGGCGAAGCCCATGCGCTGGGCGATGTCCGAAAGGTCGGCACCGCACAGCTCGAGCAGCCGCCGTGCGCGCTCGAGGCGACGCTCCAGCAGATACTGGTGGGGCGCCCGGCCGATCGTCTCCTTGAACGCGCGCGCAAAGTGCGCGGGCGACAGGCCGACCTCGCGGGCCAGCATGTCTACCGTCAACCGCGCATCCAAATGGGCGTCGATCAGCTCCAGCACCCGGCGCCTGGCCACGCTCGAGAGTCCTCCCCGCACGCGGAGCGGCCGTGCCCGCTCCACGCCCGCGTACCTGACGAGGAGGTGACCGAGCGCGGTCGTCACCGCCTCGACGACCGCCAGTCCGCCGGGATTCCGGCTGTCCGCCTCGTCCCGGAGCGTCAGCATCAGCCGGGCGATCTGCGGTGCCGCCACCCCGAAAGTGCGTCGCAAGCGCACCGGCGGGACGTCATCTGCGGGGGGCCCTCCCATCAGCCGACCGAGGTGCAGCGTGTCGATCGCCACACGGAGATACCGCAGGGCGCTGTTGAGCCGCATCGTGAGCGGGTCCGAGCCCGGACTCACCCAGACGCTCAACGGGGGGATCGTGAATTGCCGGAAGCCGGTGGCTCCCTTCACCTCGAGCGTCAGCGGCTTCGTGTCGACGTTGAGCGACAGGTAATGCCGATCCCCTACGACGTCGTCGACGGCCGCGACGTCGTTCTTGCCGGCTTCCAGGAGGACGCCGGGCCAATCGAGGGACTGGCTCGTGATCATCCCGGGCATGCTGTCGCGTCGCGTCACGCGACCACCGGCGACGATGGACCGCAATAGGACGCTCTGAGTGGTCGGCCGGGGAGGATCGGCCGTCGCGGACGTAGTCAGTGAGGCGTTCATCTTCAAGGAACCGATCACGCCTGGCTCTCGCAAAAATCCGACGGTTGGACGACACGCTCGTGCGCGCCGCGACTCGCACGAATCCCGCACCTCTAGGGGAACGCCACGCGGTTCCCGGTGATCCGCAACCGGCCACGTTCTTGCAAGATCCGGACAAACCGGGTCAGGGACGTTCAAAATTGCGCGCTCGTCCCGATCAAGACCGTGGCGTGGGCCGGCCCTAGTTTGATCCCCTCACAGCCACACGGAGACACACATGTTGACGCGCAAGACTCGACTCGTCCTGGCCACGCTCACCGGAGTATTGATGGCGACGGCCTGCGGCAGCAACGGCTACGGCACCGCCGCGCCCCCCCCCCCCCCCCCCCCCCCCCCCCCCCCCGGGGCCACCGGGGGCCCCCCCCCGCGCGCCGCCGCTCCCCCCCCCGCGCCGGACCCGGAACAGTGGGGCACCCCGGGCGTTTCCCTTGGGTCGGCGGCGCCCCAAGCG
>Ga0137371_10001687_pt1 | contig 17540 bp, 13 predicted proteins | sample SagtaG_7_FD_104919 | JGI IMG/M metagenome (GOLD analysis project Ga0137371, IMG submission 104919) | Vadose zone soil microbial communities from Sagehorn Ranch, Mendocino, California, USA - Sage1_R_40_16 metaG | ecosystem: Environmental > Terrestrial > Soil > Vadose zone | place: USA...
AGCTGCTCTGCAACTCCGCCGCGCGGGTCAGGGTCCGGGGCGCGACGCTCACGCTGGTCGGCATCGACGATCCGGTGAGCGGGAGCCCCGACCTCGCCGCGGCGCTCGCGGGCGTGAGCGCCGGTGAGCAGACCGTGTGGCTGATCCACGCGCCGGCCTACGTGGATGGAGTGCCGCGGGACATTGCCCCGCTCCCGGCGGCGATTCTCGCGGGGCATACGCACGGGGGGCAGATCCGGCTGCCCTTCTACACGCCCTACACGCCGCCCGGCAGCGGGCGGTTCGTGGCCGGCTGGTACCGCGATACGATCGCGCCGCTTTATGTGTCGCGGGGGATCGGGACGATCGTGCTCCCGGTCCGCTTCGCCTGCCCGCCCGAGCTGCCGGTGTTCACCCTCCGCCGGACGTGAGGCCGGACGCCGCCGCGGCCGCTTCGATCAGCGGGATGAATGCGATCACGCGCCGGAACAGGCGATACGCCTCGACGCGCCGCAGGTATGGCGCGAACCCGGCCCGCTCGCACCCCTTGAGGGACGGCGCGTTCGCCTCGTCCACGAACGTGATCACCCACCGCACGCCGCACTCGGCCGCCCGGGCGGCGATCTGCGCCATCGCGCTCGCCATGATCCCCCGTCCCCGGTACGCCTCCGGAGTGTACGCCCCCTCGAGCAACGCCTCGTCCGGGTCAAGGGGCGGGTAGAGGTTCCCGAAGAACGCCCGCACGCGATCGTTCTCGCTCGCGGGGATCAGCCATTGCATGTAGCACAGCTTGCCGTCCGGGCCGACGGCGACATAGCAGGTCGAAATTCCGGACTCGAGGAGCCGCAGCTGGCCCAGCCGCTCGAACACCTGGCCGTCGCTGAGCCCGGGCTGGTGGACGTCGAGGAAGGAAAGGTCGTCCCCCGGTGCGAGCGGGCGCACCGCGATCGGGAGCTTCGCCGCGGGCGCGGCAAACGGTGCGCTGACGTCGCGCCGCAGCCCGATCGACCCGCCGCGTGAGTACAGCCGGCGGGTCACGGCGCGCCACACCTCTACCGAGCGCCCGCCGACGACCAGGCGCACCAGATCACGCACCCGCTGCAGCAGCCCATGCATGGAGGCGTGCCGCCGCAGCCTCACGTGGGTCGTGCGGCGAGCTCGCTCGCCCACGATTCCAGGGCTGCCATCTGTCGGGGGGTCGGCGCCACCAGCGGCCGGCGGCTGCGCAGCGTGTCCACCGCGTGCGGGAGCGTGATCCCACCTCGCGCCACGAGCCACGCCGCGTACAGGGTGGGGGCGCGGCCCGACCCCGAGCCGCAGCACACGAGCACGCCGCAGCGGGCCGCGCGGGCGGCCTCGAGAAACGCGACCCCGCCGCGCAGCTGCGCTAGGGTGGGCCCGGCTCGATCTCGCACCGGCAGCCAGAGCACGCGGTGCGCGGACGCGAGCCAGGGCGGCGGTGGCGCCTCGGCGACGAGCGTGACCACCTGCGTGACCCCGGCGGCCTCGAGCTCGCGCCAGCGCCGCCGCGTGGGCACCCCCGCGATCCAGCAGCCGGGCTCGACCTCGGTCGGCCGGTCGCCGCGCCGCTCGTTGCGGACGCGCAGCCACGCGGCCCACGCCGCGCGCACCAGGGCGCTGCGCCCGAGCCGGCCATCGAGCAGGCGTTCGACCATGGCGCTCGGTCAGGCACGGCCGCCGGCGCGCGGCATGTCGGCTGGTGCCTGGGGGAGGGGAAGGAGGAGGCGGTGACGCAGGCGGGACATGGCCCGCTCGAGCAGCGCGCCGGCGAGCGGCAGCGGATCGTCCCAGGCGATCGCGCGCTTCGCCTCGCAGCCGAGCGTCCACACGAGCCACGTGAGCCACGGAACCCCGGCGGCGCGCGCGGCGAGCGCGTCGTGCCACGGCTGGCACCAGCGCACGCCGGCGCGCGCGACCGCGCGGCGCGGCCGCGGCTCACCGGTGAGGTCGGCGTAGACCAGCGCGGGCAGATTCACGCCGGCACGCGCGCCCAGGTGATGCCACAGATTGAACCGCGGATTGACCTCGAGCAGGTAGAGCCGGCCGTCGGGAGCGGGGGCGCGCTTGAAGTCGAGCTTGGCGACGCCGCGCAACCCGAGGCGCGCGACGATCGTTCGACCCAATGCGGCCACGTCGGGTGCGTCGCTCGTGACCAGGGCGGTGCTGCCTCCATAGGCCGGGGGCCACGTGCGGAGCTTGCGTCCCGTGAACTCGCCGACGGTGTCGCCCCGCTCGTCCACATACACGTGATAGCTCTCAACCTGTGTCTCCGGGCCCGGGATGAGCCGCTGCACGAGCACCGGCAGCCCCGCGGCGGCGAGCCGCTGCCACAGCTCGCGCAGCCCGGCCTCCGCGTCGACCCGCAGCGCCTTCGCCCCGCCGGCGATCGCGGGCCACTGCTCTTCCCGCCGCACCCGGGGCTTGACGACGAGGGGGAAGTCCAGGTCGAGCGGTGCCGGATCGGTACGCGGGTCGAGCAGGCGCGCGGCCGGCACGGGTAGGCCCAGCCGCTCGGCCAGGATCTGGAAGCGGGACTTGTCCACGAGATCCTCGACCAGCGCGCGCGCGGGGACGACGAAGCGGAAGTGGCGTCGCAGCCGCTCCCGCTGGCGCGAGATGAGCAGCACGTCGCCATCGTCCTCGTAGAACAGGACGGGCGGCTCGGGCTCGGCCGCGGCGAAGCGCTCCAGCACCCCGAGCAGTGCATCCGACTGCTCCCAGGGGTCGGCCCAGTCGAGCCTGACCCGGGCGAGCCGCGAGTGGCGCGCCGGCGCGCCGGGCGGCGCGGCGACCGCGCACGGGACTCCCGCCAACCCGAGCGCGCGGAGCAGGTCCGTGTCGCCCAACACACACGCGCGCGCGCGCCGCTGCGCCTTCGCCTCCGCGCTCACTCGAACCGCGCTCCGTCGCACACCACCGCGGCAATCCGCTCCCCCGTGCACCCGTCCCAGCGTTCGATCGCGGGCGGCGCCGGGGGCCGCGCGGCCCGCGCGGTGCGGGCCGCCTCCCGGATCGCCTCCCGCCGCGGGCTCACGAGCCGGTTGGTTCCGGCGGTGCACGTGATGGGCCGCTCCGTGTTGGGCCGCACGGTGACGCACGGCACGCCGAGCCAGGTCGTCTCCTCCTGGAGTCCGCCCGAGTCGGTGATCACGAGCGCGGCATCCGCGACCAGTCCCAGCATGTCCAGGTAGGGGAGCGGCCGGACCAGTCGCGGGCCGTCGCGTCCATCGACGCTCACCCCCAGGGTCCTGATCCGAGCCTGCGTGCGCGGATGCACGGGGAACAGAACCGGGCCCTCCCGGGCGAGCGACGCGAGCGTGCCGAGCAGCTCGCACAGCGTCGCCGGATCGTCCACGTTCCCGGGCCGGTGCAGGGTCACGACCGTGTAATCGCCCGGCCGCACCCCGTACCGGGCCGGCGCGTCCAGCGCGCGCGCGGCGGCGAGGGCGGCCGCGAGCGAGTCGATCATCACATTCCCGACGAAGTGGATCCGCGCCGCCGGCAAGCCCTCGCCCCGCAGGTTCGCCACCGCGTCGCGCGAGGGTGCGAGCAGGAGATCCGCGACGTGATCGGTCACCACGCGATTGAGCTCCTCCGGCATCGTCCGGTCGCCGCTGCGGAGCCCCGCTTCGACATGCCCCACGGCGATGCCCAACTTGGCCGCCACGAGCGCCGCCGCCACCGTGGAGTTCACGTCCCCGTACACCAGGACGACGTCGGGCGCGGCCGCCTCGCACACCGGCTCCAGCCGCTCCATGATGGCCGCCGTCTGCCGCGCGTGCGAGCCGGAGCCGACCTCAAGGGCGTGGTCGGGCCGCGGCAGGTCCAGGTCCCGGAAGAACGCCTCGGACATCTCCGGGTCGTAATGCTGCCCGGTGTGCACGATGACGTGCCGCGCGCCCCGCGCCGCCAGCGCGCGCGCCACCGGCGCGAGCTTGATGAAGTTCGGCCGCGCGCCGACCACGGAGAGGACGGAGGGGCTCAGAAGATCCTGGTCAGCGTGTAGACGGTGATCGGAATCGAGAGCACGACTCCCCCGAACCGCAGGACCTCGCCCACGCTCGTCCCCCCGCGGCGCGGCACGACGTACTGGTCCCCCGCGACGAGGCCCGCTTCGTCGACGGTGCGCCCCTCGGCGATCGCCTGCTGCAGCGCCTTCCCCTGCCAGATCGGCTTCCCGGCGCGCTCGATGCGGAGCTTGGGCAGGTCGGCCTCCTGCGTCGTGCCTCCGGCGACCATGAACACGTCGGAGAGCGGCGCCATGGCCGGGACGCCGTAGAACCCGGGCCGCGCCACCGCGCCCTGGATCGACAGGCGGACGTACGCCTGCGCCCGCACGACGGGGTCGCGCAGGTTCTGCGCCAGGCGGCGCGTGAGGTAAGCCTGCAGCTCGGAGCGCAGCACACCGCCGAGCGGCACGTCGCCGATGAGCGGCAAGGTGAGCAGGCGCCCCAGCCCGACGGTGAACGTGTCCGACAGCTCCTTCTCGCCCTCCACGGCGAGCAGCAGGCGGTCCCCCACCTTGAAGTCTCCATCGGCGAGCCGCTGCCGGATCGCCCCGGCGTCGCGCGCGGCGTCGTCTCGAGCTCCGCGCGCCAGGGTGGCGGACTGCGCGGCCTCCTCCAGGCGTGCGGCGCGCGCCTCCAGGGCCGGGCGCGTGGCGCCGAGGCCGAGCGGGTTGGCGGCGTCGCCACTTTGGGCCCGGGCCCGCGCGGGCAGGACGGTGGCGCACAGCGCGAGCGCGGCAACGACTGCTCCACGGGTGGGGACGGCGTTCATGCGTGCCTCATTCCACGGTGACGCTTTTGGCGAGGTTGCGGGGACGGTCCACGTCGCAGCCGCGCAGCACCGCGATGTGATACGCGAGCAGCTGCAGCGGCAGGGTCGTGAGCACGGGGGAGAGGAGCGGGGCGGTTGCGGGCACCGAGAGGCGATGGTCGACCAGGGCGCCGGGGTCGGTCGCGCCCTCCGTGGTCACCGCGATGATGCGTCCACCCCGCGCCTTCACCTCCTGCATGTTGGACAGGACCTTGTGGTAGACCGCGTCCCGCGGTGCGACGAACACGACCGGCATGTCGGCGTCGATCAGCGCGATGGGCCCGTGCTTCATCTCCGCGGCGGGATACCCCTCCGCGTGAATGTACGAGATCTCCTTGAGCTTGAGCGCACCCTCGAGCGCCACCGGGAAGTTCACGCCGCGCCCCAGGTACAGAAAGTTGCTGCGCCCAGCGTATGCGGCGGCGAGCTCGCGCACCTGGGGCTCCAGCGCCAGGGTCCGGGTCACGAGGCTCGGCAGCTGCGCCAGGCGGCAGACGATTTCCCGCCCCGCCTCGTCCCCCAGGCCGCGGCCGCGACCGAGGTAGAGGCCGAGCAACGTCAGCGCTACGATCTGCGAGGTGAACGCTTTGGTCGAAGCGACGCCGATCTCCGGGCCGGCGTGCAGATAGATGCCGCCGTCGGCTTCGCGCGCGATCGTCGATCCCACGACGTTCACGATGCCGATGACACGGGAGCCGGCGGCCCGTGCGGCCCGCATCGCCTCGAGCGTGTCGGCCGTCTCCCCCGATTGCGAGATCGCGATCGTCAGCGTCCCCGGAATCGCGAGCTGGGACCGATAGCGGTATTCCGAGGCATACTCGACCGCGACCGGCAGCCGCGCGAGCTCCTCGATGATGTGCCGTCCGACGAGTCCCGCGTGCCACGACGTGCCACAGGCGACGATCACGATGCGGTTGATCGCGGCGCACTCTGCGGGAGGCAGATTGAGCCCGTTGAGGCGCGCGGTGCCGGCGTCGAACAGCAGGCGCCCCCGCAGTGTGCTCTTCACGGTCTCCGGCTGCTCGCAGATCTCCTTCAGCATGAAGTGCGAGTAGCCGCCCAGCTCGATCGCCTCGAGGTCCCAGGCGATGTCGCTCACTTCGCGCAGCTGCACGTGCGCGTTCGCGTCCATCACGTGGTAGCGATCGGGCGTCAGGACCGCGATGTCGCCGTCGTCGAGATAGACGACGGAGCGGGTGTGCGCCAGCACGGCCGAGGCGTCTGAGGCGACGAAGAACTCGTCCTCGCCGATGCCCAGCAGCACCGGCGACCCCTGACGCGCCACGACGATCTTCCCCGGCTCCGCGCCGGAGATGACAGCGAGCCCGTACGTGCCGACGACGTGCGCGAGCGCCGCCGCGACGCGTTCCTCGAGCGTCGTCCCCGGCGCCTCCTCGATCAGGTGCACCAGCGTCTCCGTATCGGTCTCGGTGCGGAAGCGGTGGCCGGTGCGCTCGAGCGCCGCGCGCAGGGCGTCGGCGTTCTCGATGATGCCGTTGTGGACGACCGCGATGCGGTCCGCGCAGTCGAGCTGGGGGTGGGCGTTGCGCGCCGTGGGCGCGCCGTGCGTGGCCCAGCGCGTGTGGGCGATGCCGCTCGTGCCGGCGAGCGGCTCGCGGGCGAGCGCATCCCGCAGGCCCTCCACCCGGCCGGCGAGCTTGCGGACCGCGACCCCGACCCCGTTCTGGACGGCGACGCCGGCGGAGTCGTAGCCGCGATACTCCAGCCGGCGGAGGCCCTCCAGCAGGATGGGCGCCGCTTGGCGCGTGCCGACGTACCCGACGATGCCGCACATCGCTCCTCCGCCGTTACAAGTTTGGGGCCCACGGCTGCAGCCCCCTCATCGCCCACCACCAAACGCCCAGCTGCTTGGCCGGTCAGGAGTTATGTCGGGCGGCGGCGGCGGCGCCGCGCTGCGCGATTCCCGGGGGGTTCGGTAATCGCGGCAGGGCAGCTACAGCTTGTCAGCGGATGACCGCGTTTTCTCGGGGCGTGTAGTCCCTGCTCTTCTGCGCTAACTGCGCGTCGCCAAGCAGCTTGAGGTGGAAGCTCGGTGCGGCCGCGCGGCTGCACGAGTCCTGCACCGGGGCCGGGACGCGGGCGGCCGGTGCAGCGTGTTCAGTTCGTGCGGCAGGGAGCCCCGGCGCCTCTCGCCGCTCGGCGCAAACTCCCAGGGTGAGAGGCGTCCGTCATGCACGATCAACAGGCTACGAGCCGGCCCCCCGGCCCCCCCGGCCCCCCCGGTCCCCTCCGGCCGCCCCGGCCCCCGGTGGTGCTCATCGCCGACCGGCACGAATGGTCCGCCCGCTCGCTCGCCAGTATCCTCACTCCCCATGGCTATCGCATCCTCGACGTCCACATCGCCGCCGAGGTACGGCCGGCCGCGGCCGCACGCCAGCCCGACGCGATCGTGATTCACGAGACGTTGTCGGCGATCGACGTGCTGGAGCCCGTGCGCTCCCTGCGGGCCGACGGCGGGGTGCCCGCCGAAACGCCGGTGATCCTGGCCGCGACGGGGCCTGCCTCGCACCAGCTGCGCGTCGCTGCCCTGCGCGCGGGCGCGAGCGACGTATGGGGTCTGCCGATGGACGCCGACGAGCTGGTGGTGCGCCTCGAGGCGCTACTGCGCGCGCGGTTCGCCGCCGCCCGCGCCCGCGAGGAGGGGCTCGTAGATTGGGCGACGGGACTCTACAACTCGACGGGCCTGGCGCATCGGGCGCGGGACCTCGCCTCGCAGGCAACCCGGCGTCACGCCGCCCTGGCGTGCGTCGTGTTCGCGCCCGACCTCGAGGGCGCCCAGCCCGACGAGCCCACCGTCGTCGCGGCGGTGGAAGCTCTGGCCCAGGCTCTGAAGCAGGCAGGACGCGCCTCGGACGCCATCGGCCGGCTCGGGCTCCTGGAATTCGCGGTGCTCGCGCCGGACACACGCGCCCACGGCGCGGTGCAGCTCGGCACTAGACTCGCGGCCACCGTGCGACGCCTGTTCACCACGCCCCTGCGCGGCCGTCGCATGCAGCTGCGTGCCGGCTATCACGCGGTGGACGATTTCCACGCGGCCGGGCTCGAGCCGCTCGACCTGCTGGCGCACGCGAGCAGCGCGCTGCGCGCCGCCCCGGCGGGCAGGGGAGGCGGGGGAGACGGGGACAGCTGGATCCGCTCGTTCCAGAGCGGGCTGCGCGGCGCCTGAGCCCGCGCGCCGCTCAGGAGCGATCGGGCAATAGAATCTCGCGCGCCACGCCTTCGGGGTCCTCTTCCTGCACGTCGTAGCCCGCAAGCGAATACGAGTAGTGGCTGTACGCCGCCCCCGGCCGCACGTCGTTCAACACGGCGCCGAGCACCCGCACGGGCAGGCGGTGCAGCACGTCCACCTTCGCCGCAGCGATCGTCCGGTCGGTCACGCCGGTGCGCAGCACCAGCAGCACGCTCCCCGTCGCCGTGCCCAGCGCGTAGGGGTCCACGCCCGCGGCGAGGGGCGCGCTGTCCACCACGATCGCGTCGTAACTGCCGCGCAGCGCGGTGATCAGGCGCGGCACCGCGGCGGAACAGAGCAGCTCAGGCCCGCTGTGCATGCGGGACCCCGCGCCGATGAAGCAGAGGAGCGGATGCAGCGTCGTCTGCACCACCGGCTCGACCGCGATGCGGCCGGCGAGCACGTCGGTCAGCCCCGGGCGGCGCGCGCGTCGCACCGCACGATGCAGGGCGCCCAAGCGGACGTCGCCGTCGATGAGCAGCGTGCGGTAGCCCACGCCCGCGAATGCCTGCGCCAGGTTGGAGCTGACGAACGACTTGCCCTCGCCGCGGCCGGGGCTCGTGACCGTGACGAGGAGCGGGCCCGCGGCGCCGTAGGCGTGCTGGACGTTGAGGCGGATGCCACGCAGGGCCTCGACGGCGCGGGCTCCGCCTTCGTCGTCACCCCGGCCGCGCTTCCCGTTGCGGTCCACGTGCGGCACCGCGCCCAGAATCGGCAGGCCCATGGCGCGGGTGACCTGGTCGGGGTAGCGCACCTTGGGGTCGGTGCGGTCGAGCAGGACGGCCGCCAACACGCCCGCCCCGAGACTCGTGATGAACGCGACGAGCACGAGGAGCGGCGCGGTGTTGCTGGCCGGGCGCGTCGGCCGCACGGCCCGCTCGAGGATGCGGACGTCCGGCAGCGTGCTCACCTCGGCCAGGCGGGCCTCCTGGTAGCGCTGCTGCAGGTTCGAGAACAGCTGCTCCGCGTTCGCCTGGTCGCGCGCCAGCCGCACCTCCGAGAGCGCCACGGGGGGCTCGCTCCGGAGCGCGCGGGAGATGGAGTCGAGCCGAGCCCCGAGCTCCTGCTCGCGCGCCGCCAGGCCCGCCATGACCGTCCGACCCAGCGCGGGGATCACGCGCCGGGCCAAGGTGTCGACTTGCAGCGCCAGACGGCGCACCGGCGGATGGGTGTCGGCGTAGCGGAACCGCATCGCCCGCAGCTCGGCCTGTCGGTCGGAGAGCTCCTTGAGCACGCCGGTCAGCTCCGAGGAGCGCTGCACCGCGCCGATCATCGCGAGCTGGTCCACGGCCACCCCCGAGTCGGCGGCATGGGCCAGCACCCGTCCGATGGCCTCGCGATCGCGGACCAGCGCGCCCAGCGCGACCTGGAGATCCACGTAGCTCGCAAACGTGGGGTCGGCGGTGATGCGGCGACCGTCGGCGCCCTGCGCGGGGCCCTCGGAGGGGCGGACCGCGTTGTGGACGCGGAATGCCGTGAGCGCGGTCTCTGCCGCGCGGAGGTTCGACTGGGCGTGATCGAGCTGGTCTCGCAGGATCGCCGTCAGCTCGGTGAGCCGTTGCCGCTTCAGATCCGCGGCCGCCGCCACGAACCGCTCCGCGACCGCGTTCACCGTGCCGGTCAGCAGCGCGGGGTCGGGGCCACGCCGCGCGATGCGTACGAAGTTCCCGTCGAGCGCGGCCCGGATGCGCAGCTCCTCGGCGAGCTGCTGGGCCGCCTCGCTGATGGTCCGCACCGTGAACTCGACGGCCGCGCCGGGGGCCAGCGCGGCGACAGGCGGCCGCCACGCGAACCCCAGCGCGGCGCCGATCGAGTCGCCCGGCACGCCCTGTTGCAGCACCGTCCCGTCGCTGCGGTCGAGCAGCCGGAACCCCTTCCCGGTCGCATCCTGCTCCAGCCGGTAGCGGCCCGGCCGGACGTCACCCGGCACCGTGAGCGTCGCGAGGGCGGCCGTGTCGGCGGCGGCTTTTGGCTTCAGGTAGAGGCGCCACTGGCGCACGACGTCGTCCAGCACCACGTGCGAGCGCAGCAAGTCGAGCCAGCCCGACGCCGTGCCGAGCAACTCACCGGTTTGGATCGGCCCCTGGTCCTTGTCGCGGACCGACGCGTCGTGGATCTCGATCCACACCGTGGCCCGGGCCTCGTACGTCGGCTTGAGGAAGCGCGCCCCAACCACACCCGCGAGCGCTCCGGCGGCCGCGACTCCGATCACGAGCCACTTGAAGGTCCGCACGGCCATGAGCACACGGCGCCAGTCCTCGGGTGGCGGCGGGACATCCAGATGAGGGACGGGCCGGGCGGCGATCCCAGGCCCGGGAACGAGCGTGCGGTCGAGCGGGGACTCCAGGGGATGGACGGTCGGGTCGCTCGGCATCGGCTGTATTCCGCGCTCCTGGTGAGGGGCGGGCGCGGCCCAACGGCCCACGCCCGGCGTCCCGCAAGTGTTGCAAGCGCGATACCGCCGACCGCCTGACCGGGTCCGGGCGCAACAGCGTTCGCCGCAGCCACATAGCTGCGTCGCCCCACGGGTCCGCGACCGCGCCGCCAGGAGTTGTCACACAACTGCCACAACCTGTGAGTCGTGGCCGTCGGCGCACGCGGCGGGCCCCGGCTTGACAGCGTGGCATATGACCCGTCTTTTTGGTCACGCATCTCACACCCTCCACACCCTCGCCGTCAGTAGGCGTTGGTCACCGACGGGGGGATGGTGAGGACGCCCTTGGGGTGAACGATGCACGCGGCTGCTACTCACGACGACATCCCGACACGCACTCGCTCCGACCCGGCGGCAGCAGCGTCGAGCCTGAGCGATTTGATTTCCATCTCTCCGGCGGTCCGCCACAGTATCCGCATCCTGGTCATTGACGACGAGCGGGTGTTGCGCGAGAGCTGCGCCAGCGTGCTCGGGACCGAAGGCTATCACGTCACGACGTCAGGCCGTGGCGCCGAAGCGCTCGACCTGCTGAAGCGCCGCGCGTTCGACATCGTCCTCATCGATCTCTACATGGCGGACGTGCCGGGGACCGAGCTGCTCAAGACGGCGCTCGCGACCTATCGCGACACGATCGCCATCGTCATCACCGGCAAGCCGAGCGTCGAATCGAGCCTCGAGGTGCTGCGCGCCGGCGCGTGGGACTATCTCCCCATGCGCTTCACCGGGACGCAGCTCCAGATCATGATCGGTCGCGCCGCCCATGCGGTCGTGGTCGCGCGCGAGACCCGCGCGCAGACGCCGTCCGGCCAGGCGGGCACGAACAGCGACCGCGTCCTGGTGCTCGGCACCGCGCCGCTGTTCCGCCGCGCCATCGATCTGGCGCGCAAGGTGGCCGCCACCGACGCGTCGGTGTTCATCACCGGCGAGAGCGGCGCGGGGAAGGAGCTGATCGCGCAGTTCATCCACGCGCACAGCCGCAGGCACGCGCGTCCGATCATCGCGGTGAACTGCGCCGCGCTCCCCGAGCCGCTGCTCGAATCGGAGATGTTCGGGCACGTGCGGGGCGCCTTCACCGGCGCGATCCGCGACAAGCCGGGCCTGCTGGAGACCGCGAACGGCGGCACCCTGTTCCTCGACGAGCTGATCGAGATGGCCACGCCGATTCAGGCCAAGCTGCTGCGGGTGATCCAGGACGGCGTGGTCCGGCGGGTCGGCAGCGAGGCGACCGACGCGGTCGTGAACGTGCGCTTCATCGCTGCGACGAACCGGGACCCCGACGAGGCGGTGCGCGCCGGCGCGCTGCGCAAGGACCTCTACTACCGGCTGCGGGTGGTCCCGATTCACGTGCCGTCGCTGCGCGAGCGGGCCGAGGACATTCCGCTGCTGGCGAGCTACTTCCTCGAGACCTCCTGGCGGGCGCACCGGCGCGCCAACTTGCCGCTGCCCAAGCTCACCAAGGCGGCGGTGTGGGCGCTGCGCGCCTATGCCTGGCCGGGCAACGTGCGGGAGCTGCAGAACGTCATCGAGCACGCGGCGGTGCTGCTCGAGCCGGGAGCCCACGTGCGGCCGGAGGACATCCCGTTCATCGGCGATGCCGGTGGCGAGCCCGAGCCCGAGGCGGCGGCGGACCGCGCGCTCTCCGACGACGGCTACTACGCCGCCCGTGAGCGGCTCCTTTCCAAGTTCGACCGCCGCTTCCTGACGAAGGTCGTGATCCGGGCCGGGGGCAACCTGTCGAAGGCGGCCCGCATGGCGCGCGTCGACCGCACGACGTTCTATCGGCTGATGGAGCGCTACGGGCTCCACCGGGACTCCCTGGCCAACACCGGCTCCGACGAATGAGCGCCCAACCTCGTTCTCTGGACGCGAGCGTCGCGGAGCGTCCGCGCCACAGCGAGCGGACGTCGGGGGGCGTCATCGAGCCGCTCGCGGGCGTGCGCTCGCCCCTCGTCACGGCCGCGACGCGGCGGGTGGCGCGCCGCCTCCGGGCCGAACCCGCCGCCGGCGACGACTCCGAGGTCATCGCTTCCCTGCTCGCCGCCATCGCCCTCGCGATGGACCGGCAGCGTCCCGACTTCGTCTCGACGCTGCTCCCGCGCCCGTCGCCGCAGCTCGGCCAACGGCTCATCGACATGCTGCGCGCCGAGCTGCTCGAAAGCTGGGCCAAGGGTCGATCCAACCAGCCGGCGCCCGTCATCCTGGAGGCCCTCATCGAGCTGGAGGAGGTCCGGCGCATGGTGGAGCGGAACGCCAGCGTCGACCTTGGCGAGGGGCTCATGGGACCGGACGCCGTGGACCTGATCGTCGAGGTCGTCCACGATCTGCGCAGTCCCCTCACCGCCATCCTCTTCCTCGCCGAAACGCTGCAGCGCGGGCGCAGCGGCGACGTCACCAGGCTGCAACAACGCCAGCTCGGGCTCATCTATAGTGCCGCGCTCGGCTTGAGCGAGTTGGTGTGCGACGCCCTCGAGCTGGCCCGCGGCGGCGACGAGCTCGCCGACAGCAAACCGTCGCCGCTCGCGTTGTCGGACCTGTTGGGGTCGGTGGCAGACATCGTGCGCCCGATGGCCGAGGAGAAAGGCCTGCACATCTACGTCTCCTCCGCCCAGCCGGACTACCGCTTGGGCCATCCCGTGCCGCTGAGTCGCGCGCTGCTCAACCTGACGACCAACGCGCTCAAATTCGCCGACACCGGCTCGGTGGAGATCAGCGGCGTCCCTCGCGGGCCGACACGGCTGGAGTTTTCCGTGCGGGATACCGGGCCGGGGATCAATCCGGCCGGGCTGGACCACCTGTATCAGCCGTTCCGCCGCGCCCGCGGGCGCGCCGGCTACTGTTTCTCGGGCACGGGGCTCGGGCTCGCCATCACACGCAAGCTGGTGGCCGCGATGGGCGGCGAGCTGAAGTTCGAAACGGGCAGCTGGGGCACGCGGTTCTACTTCGAGCTGGACCTTCCCACCCTACCGCGCGGCTGAGGCCGGGGGCCGCCCAAAGCGTCGCAGCCCTCACGCACATCTGTAACGCGGGCGTGTCAGCGCGCCCCCCGCTCCGGCCCGGGCCTCGACGCTAAGTAGTTGCCCGCCAAATAATTCCCAAGTTGCTCACCCGCGCATGTGACGTGCGTTCGCTCCGCGCCGGCGGCATCCACCGCCACACCGAGGAGCGAAGCGATGACGGTCGGCTCGGTACCAACCAAGCGCGGCGCGTTTCTGCCGTTCTCGCCACCGACGATCGGCGAGGAAGAGATCGGCGAGGTCGTAGACACGCTGCGCTCGAGCTGGATCACGACGGGACCGAAGACCAAGCGGTTCGAATCCGACTTCGCCGCCTACCTGCAGACCCCGGGAGCGCTGGCGCTCAGCTCCTGCACGGCGGCCCTGCACACCGCGCTGACGACGTTGGGCATCGGGCCGGGCGATGAGGTCATCACCACCCCGATGACCTTCACGGCATCGGTGAACGTGATTGAGCACTGCGGGGCCCGGCCGGTGCTCGTGGATGTCGAGCCGGACACGCTCAATCTCGACGCGGGCGCGGTCGCAGCCGCGCTCACGCCGCGCACCCGCGCGATCCTGCCCGTGCACTACGCCGGGCACCCGGTCGAGCTGGACGCCCTGCACGCCCTGGCGGCGCAGCGCTGCGCGATCGTCGAAGACGCGGCGCACGCACTGCCGGCCCGCTACCGCGGACGCCCCATCGGCGCCGGCGGCAACCCGGTCGCCTTCAGCTTCTACGCCACCAAGAACTTGACGACCGCCGAGGGCGGGATGCTCACAGCCGACCCGGAATTCCTCGCGCGGGCGCGCGTGGTGAGCCTCCACGGCATGAGCCGCGACGCGTGGAAACGTTACGACAAGGGAGGCAGCTGGTACTACGAGGTCCTGCTGCCGGGCTTCAAGTACAACATGACGGACATCCAGGCGGCGCTGGGCCTGTGGCAGCTGCGCAAGCTGGAGCAGTTCCAACGCCGCCGCCGCGAGGTCGTGACCCAGTACCACCGTGCCTTCGCCGCCGAGCCGGCGCTCGAGCTCCCGGTGACGCGTCCCACGGTGGAGCACGCCTGGCACCTGTACGTGCTGCGCCTGCGCCTCGAGGCGTTGACGATCGACCGGGACCGCTTCATCCAGGAGCTGACCGCGCGCAACATCGGCACGTCCGTGCATTTCATTCCGATCCACCTCCATCCGTACTACCGCGACAAGTATGGCTTCACGCCGCAGAGCTTCCCGGTCGCCTACGGCAACTACCGGCGGATGCTGAGCCTGCCCCTCAATCCCCGGTTGACCGACGGCGACGTAGGCGATGTGATCGAGGCGGTGCTCGACGTGGTGCGGAGCTTCCGGGCATGAGCGCGAAGCGGGTGCTCGACGTAGTTCTGGCGGGCCTCGCGCTCGTGGCGGTGGCGCCGCTACTCGGCGCCGCCGCGATCGGCATCCGGCTCGCCGGGCCCGGCCCGATCCTGTATCGCGCCGCGCGCATCGGCCTGTACGGCCGCCCGTTCACGATGTACAAGCTCCGCACCATGCGGGACCACCAGGCCTACACCAGCGTGATCACCGCCCAGGGCGATCCGCGCGTGTTCCCGTTCGGGGTCGTCCTGCGGCGGGCCAAGCTCGACGAGCTGCCCCAACTGCTGAACATCCTCCGCGGCGACATGTCCATCGTCGGGCCGCGTCCCGAGGATCCGAGCATGGTGCAGCGCTTCTACGCCCCGCTCTACTATGAGAGCTTCGCCGTGCTCCCCGGCCTCACCAGTCCGGGGAGCATCTACGCCTACACGCACGGCGAGGCCGGGCTCGACCCGCGCGACCCGGAGCGCTCGTACGGCGAGCAGCTGCTGCCCCTGAAGCTGGCGCTCGACCTCGTCTACGTGCGCCGCGCCTCGCTCGGCTACGATGTCGCCCTCATGGCACGGACCGCGTGGGTGCTCGGCGCTGCGCTGCTGGGTCGCCGCACCTTCCCGCTCCCGCGCGAACTAGCGGCGGCGCAGCGCATCATGCAAGAGGACGGCGCGGCCCGGATGACGGCCTGATGACCCAGGTAGGCGAGCATCAGACGCACGTGGCGGCGCCGACACTGCTCCAGCGCTTGGGAGAGGCGCTCGACGCCGACGGAGTCGTTTGCTGCCAGTGGAAGGGCCACTGGAAGCGGGCCCGCTGGGAGAACGGCGCCGGGGACGTCGACCTGCTGGTCGATCCCGCGTGGGCGGAGCGGCTCGACGGGGCGCTCGACCGGCTCGGCTTCAAGCTGGCCCTCCCGCCGCCGGAGGCGCTGATCCCGGGCACCGCCAACTGGTTCGGCTACGACGCGCGCCAGCGGGCCCTCGTCCACCTCCACGTCCACGCCCGGCTGATCCTCGGCGGCTACTGGACCACGGTGTACCGTCTCCCGATCGAGCGGGCGGTGCTCGAGACGACCCATCTCCACGTCCCGTTTTCGGTCCCCGCGCCGGAACTCGAGTTCATCATCTTCGTGCTGCGCGTGGTGCAGCGCTACCGCGTCCGGGATCTCTTCACACCGGGGCCTCCCGATTGGTTGCCGGACGCGCAGCGGGAATTCAGCTATCTGCTGGCCCAGGTGGACCGCCGGCACCTCGTGACACGGCTCGCGGAACTGTTGCCCACGGTGGACACGGCGTTCTTCGACGCCTGCGCCCGTTCGCTGCGACTCGGGGCCTCCCGCTGGGGGCGGCTCCGGCTGCGCCTGGGCCTGCACTGGCGCCTCGAACCGCATGCGTACCGCCCCTCACTCGGCCTGCTCGCCCGTCGCATCGGGCGTCGGCTGCGGCTGCTGTCTCGCGCCCGTCGGCTGCACCTCGCGCACGGCGGGACGGTCGTCGCGCTGCTCGGCGGCGACGGCGCCGGCAAGTCCACGTCCGTCGCCGCGCTGTCCCGCTGGCTCGGGGCGCAGTTCGACGTGATGACCGCCCACCTCGGGCGCCCACCCCGCTCGCTCACGACGCTCGTGGTCGGCGGTCTCCTGAAGCTGCGTCGCACGTGGCGCGCTGGAGTCGGAGCCGAGGGCGGCACCGGCACGCCCGGCGCGCTCGAGCTGTTGCGGTTGGTGTGCACCGCGCGGGACCGCTACCGCCTGTTCATGAGAGCCCGTCGCTGCGCCGAGGCTGGGGGCATCGCGCTGTGCGAGCGCTACCCCGTTGCACAGAACCGGCTCCTCGTCGGGCCCGAGATCGCGCGGCTGCTCGGGCACGGACGCGACACCCCGTTCGCCCGGCGCCTGCTGCGGGCGGAGCAGTGGTACTACCGGCAGATCACGCCCCCCGACGTGATCATCGTGCTGCTGGTCGACCCCGAGATCGCGGTGCAGCGCAAGACAGACGAGCCGGCGGACTACGTGCGGGCCCGCTCCCGCATCATCTGGGACACCGACTGGAGCGGCACTGGTGCCCACATCGTGGACGCCGGGCGGCCGCTGGCGGAGGTGCTCGCCGACCTCCAGACGCTGATCTGGTCGGAGGTCTAGCCGTGCCGCAGCGTCCCAGGGTCATCGAGTTGGTGGGCCCCGCTGGAGTCGGCAAGACCACGCTCTCGCAGCTGCTCGAGGCGCAGGGCAAGGCGGTCCGGGGCACTATCTGGCTCGTGCCCGCCACACTGCTCGCCCGCGGCACCTTGGGGCAGCTCCCCAAGGCTGTCGCGCTGTACCGCGACACGGGGGCGCTGCTGTGGGACGAGCTCAAGCACTTCGCGCGGCTCGAGGCCCTCTACCAGTTCATTCACGGGCCTGCCTGCAACGGTCACAGGCTCATGATGCTGGACGAGGGTCCGGTGTACACGCTCAGCTACCTGCAGGTGATGGGGCACGGGCACTTCCGTAACGGCACCCCCGATCCATGGTCGCGCGCCACGCTGCGGCGCTGGGCAGGGACCGTGGACGCGGTCGTCGTGCTCGACGCCCCAGATGCCGTCCTCGCGGCGCGGATGCGCGCGCGTGAGAAGCCGCACCTCTTTAAAGATCGGAGCGACCCCGAGCTGCGCGAGTTCGCGGCTGCGTACCGCGCCGCGACGGACCGCGTGCTCGCGG